>JAABUM010000405.1_pt1 | contig 78048 bp, 72 predicted proteins | sample 5559161 | NCBI WGS metagenome assembly JAABUM01 (sample SAMN10711868, study PRJNA513369) | rock metagenome | isolation source: Antarctica rocks | place: Antarctica: Victoria Land, Siegfried Peak nord
CAGCGAGACCGCGCGAAGAGTTAGCGCAAGCATTGAAGGCGGCGCTCGAACTCGTCACTGAATCCGATTGCTTGAGCTGGTTTACGCATTGTGGCGATCTGGTTACATCCAATTGCAATTAGCTATAGTCCAATTGTTGAAGATTTAAAAATCAAGATAAGGAATTATTTTTTGAATGATAGGTATTGACCTAGCCCCGTTCTTCGAGCCACTCAATGTGAGAGAACTCCGACGTTGATTTGTCCAGCACGTATTTGCGCCGGTGTCCGATAGTTCAGACTGCTGTGCGGTCGATCTTCATTGTAATGGCAACGCCATCCTTCAACGATGATTTTGGCTTCCGCACGATTTCTGAACCACTCCATGTTCAAGCACTCATCTCTGAGCTTCCAGTTGAAACTTTCGTTCGTTCCATTCTGCCATAGTTTGCCGGGTTCGATGAAGGTCGTTTGCACACCACTCGCCGTGAGCCATTCTTTCACTCTGGTAGCCACGAACTCCGGCCCGTAGTACCTTCGAAAGTCAGATTGTCACACTCAGTTCTCCTTAGCGTAAGGTGATTCTGCTGAAGAACACTAAACGAAGGAGAACCGAGCATGACCGATTCGCACTCTACCCCAACGCCGCGCATTCTGGTAGCCATTGATGTTGCCAAAGCCGAGCATGATGTCCTCGTCGAACTTCCCGGCGGAGCACACAAGAAGATGATCGTCCGTAACAGGCGCGATGAATTTCAACAACTCGCCGCTTATCTGAAGTCGCTCACAGGCATATGCGAGATCGCGCTTGAGCCGACCGCTGATTACCACCGCTGCCTCGCTTACTTTCTTGGCTCACACGGCTTCGCCGTGCGACTGGTCTCAAGCATCGCTGTTGCCAGAACGCGAGAAGCGTTGCACAACTCATGGGACAAGAACGATCCGAAAGACGCGCAGGTTATTTTGCACCTGCTTCGTAACCGCAACACCCAACGTTTCTACGATCCGATTATCGAACAGACCAACGACTTGCAAGAACTCTCGAAGACACATCATCAAGTGTCGCTGAGGAAGACGCGCTTGCAGCATAGTTTGATGAACCACTACCTGCCGCTTTACTTCCCCGAGGCTGAACGCTTTCTGTGTACAATGCGTGCCGGATGATTCGCACGCCTGCTGATCAACTTCCCGACGCCTGCTTCTGTCATCGCGATACCGGAAGCCGAGTTTATCGCCACCGCTGCCGGGTTGCTTCGCACCAAGCATTCGAAGGAAGCCGTACTGCGTTCCTTCTATGCAAAAGCCAAAGAAAGCGTCGGTATTCCGGTGACTCTTGAGTCACAGGCGGTCGCCACTTTTCGTTTATTGCTCAATGAGCACTTGGAGTTATGCCGTAAGCGCGAAGAACTTGAGCGCACGGCACATGACTTACTCAAAGATCGAATCGATTACCAGATACTGCGCTCGGTGCCGGGCATCGGTCCCATCATCGCGCTCACGGTGCTTGCCGAAGCTGGCGACCTTAGCCGCTTCGGGCACGAAAGACAGTTCCTCAAGTTCTGTGGTCTTGATCTTTCAACTGCACAGTCAGGCGCATATCGTGGACGCTCGCAGTTATCCAAGCGCGGCAACGCACGCTTGCGTGCTGCGCTGTGGATGGCGGCAACAATCGCCTCACGGATGCGTGAGAACACGCTGCGAAAGAAGTTCGACCGCTATGTGCAATCCGATCCGACGAACGCTGACTTGAAGCGCAAGGCTTATACAGCTTGTACGGCGAAGATGGCACGCACCATCTATGGGCTGATCAAGCATTAACAACTTTACCGCGCCTACCACGAGGATGCGGTGCCAATACCTGATGGAAAAACTCGCTCGCATGGGCCGTTGAGGCACGCCGCACACGCGGCAGTGACCTCGTAGATAATGATGGGGTCTTCCATTGGGACAGATACTTTGTGTTGAGTACAGTCAAGGCGGCGAGTTCGTTCGTTGCCCTTGTGTCACTATGGTGAAAGGTCTTTTTTCCCCGCACAGATGGAAGCCATCGGGAATGATCACAGATAAATAGAAAGCAGGAACCGCCCTGCGTGGGAGAACTCTGTCTCTGCGGACAGCTTGCTTTTGTAGGTAGTACGTTATCACTCCTGAGATAGGTCGGGCGTCCATGCAAACTCATCAGCCGTGCGAGTACTTCAATAACCCTTGAAGAGTTAATGCGCGCTCCGACTTCTATTGCCAGACATTCCCTTGTCCACTCGTCAATCACTGTCAGCAGTTTCAACTTTTGTCCATTAGCGCAACTGTCATGCACAAAGTCATACGCCCAGAGCTGATTAACCCGCTCTGCCGGGAAAGTCCCGACGCTGCTCACACGCACCCGGCGAGATGGTTTGCGTTTTGGCAAACTCAAACCGAGTTGCTGCCACAGTCGCCGCACGCGCTTGAGGTTGATGAGCATCTCTCTTCTGAGCACCGCCCATGCTCGCCGGTAGCCGTAACGTGGATGTCGCTCTGCCAGCGAATGCAAGCAGACTTCCAGTTCGCTATCTCTGGCAGGCATCCGACTTTGATAGCTTGAAGTTGAGCGTGCGACATCCATTAACCGACACGCCCGACGACTTGATAGCCCTCTCGCCATGGCATAGCGCACCTGCTCACGTCTGGCAGGTGCGCTTACCACTTTTTTGCGGCAATCTCCTTCATCACTTCGATCTCCAGCTCACGCTCTGCCACCAGTTTCTTAAGCCGCATATTCTCGCGTTCGAGTTCACGAAGCCTGACAGCATCGGGGATGCTGATGCCACCGAATCGTTGTCGCCAACGATAGAAACTTTGCTCCGAGACGGCGTGTTTACGACAGATGTTCTGAATGGTATCTGCGCCAGCTTCAGCCTCATGGAGAATCTTGATGATCTGCTCTTCCGCAAATCGACTCTTTTTCATTCCTAGCTCCTTAGGTAAAGTCAGAGCTATTCTCTCATGTCAGATGGATCGAAAATTAGGTCTCAGGTCATTACTTATCTTAATGAGTTGGGTATGTTTGCCAAATTGGGATTGGTACAATTCACCTTCGCCACTATTGAAAGCACGTTAAGGATTCTTCTAAGAGCGTGTCTGAAAAGTCTCCGTCAGTTTGGCAGAGTTAGATTCGTGACCAAACGAATTTATCCTTCTGACCTTTCTGACGGAGAATGGCAGTATCTCAAAAAGTGTTTGCCCACGCAAAAGCACTTTGGCAGGCCACTGAAACATCAGCGGCGCGAGATACTCAATGCGATTTTTTACCTTGTCCGCACGGGCTGTGCATGGCGTTACTTGCCGCGAGATTATCCACCATGGAAAACCGTCTATCACTATTTCCGAGAGTTTCGCCAACGCGGAATGTGGCGCAAACTCAACCAAGGATTGCGGCGCATGGTCAGAAAACGCGCCGGGCGCGCGGCGCAATCTTCCGTGGGCGTGCTCGATTCGCAAAGCGTCAAGACGGTGGACACGGCGAGTGCGGCAAACGGCTTTGATAGTGGCAAACGGGTGAAAGGCAGAAAGCGGCATATTCTGTGTGATTCCTTAGGGTTGGTGATCGCGGTCGTTGTCCATGCGGCGAACATCTCGGAGACGGCAGGGGCGCGACTCGTGCTCGCGGAGTTGAGTGAACGGTGGTGGCGATTGCGACTGATCTGGCTCGATGGTGGTTACAAAACTTCATTGATTGACTGGCTCGCTCTGTCTCAAGCGCTGGCGCAAGGTGAGGCTCGAATGGATCAAACGGCTTGACGGCACAAAGGGATTCCACATCTTGCGGAAACGCTGGATTGTTGAGCGCACCTTTGGATGGCTGAACAAGCACCGGCGGCTCTCGAAAGATTACGAGACTTTAACTGAGACGAGTGAAGCGATGGTTTATGTGGCAATGATTCGCTTGATGCTCGCTCGTCTCGATGCTTGAATCACTTTTCAGACACGCTCTAAGGTATATTGCTCCGACTGCTTGTGCGGGAGGGTTTGCCTCTTTTGAGAGCATATATAAATCACTTCTTTGCACATACTTGAATTCAGAGCCTCCGTCAGCCATGACACTACTGGAATTGCTTCGCGAGGTGAGGAATACCGTTCATAACAATGGTGTTTATTTCAGTAAGAGTGGAACCGATAAGGAGATTTTTATAACGGAATGAGGCACAGCTCTGAGCATTCAAAGCCAGTTGATTTTCTTTATTGGAGTACACTTCTTAATCTCACGAATAATATCCGCGCTCTATTGTTTTTAGTTGTAAACGATCCGAAGATAAGCGATGAGGCGGGATTGATTTGCGATCCGTATGCAGTTCAAAAGATATAGTAAATCAACTCTGCAAGTCTTGCGTCTTATGCGCGTCCGGCGACTTCGCCGGTTTGGGTGTTGACGCGGACGGTTTCGCCTTCTTTGATGAAGAGCGGGACGCGGACGTTTAAGCCTGTTTCGAGCGTGGCCTGTTTGTTTGCGCCGCCTGCTGCTGTGTCGCCGCGCATTCCGGGTTCGGTTGAGGTGACGATGAGTTCGACGTACTGCGGGAGTTGGATGGAAACGGGCGCGCCGTCGAGTTTCAGTATCTGGAGCGATGCGCCTTCCTTGAGATAGCCGCGATCATCTGCGATCTGTTCGTTGGTGAAGGCGAATTGTTCGTAGGATGATTCGTCCATGAAGTGAAAGCCTTCGGGGTCGCTGTAGAGATAAGAGGCGGGCGCAAACTGCACGTCGGGTTCAGCAAATTTCTCGCTGGAGCGAAAGCTTTTTTCTAAAACTGCTCCGGACAATAAATGACGCAGGCGCGTGCGCACCATCGTTGCCGCACCGCGCGCCGTCGGCGAAGCGAAGAAGACTTCCACAACTGTGTACGGCTGTGCGTCAACCGTAATCAGCATTTTGCGTTTGAGTTCGTTGGCTCCAATGAGCGCCATTGATTAATCCTTACAAATAAGTGGTGACGGGTAAGCAGCGGTTTACGAAGCGCAGAGGATCATCAATTTGTCTTCGCGGAATTTTTGTGTTGGCGCGCGGCTATGACTAATCGGCGCGCAGCATCGGTTGTTGTGCGACTGCTCCGCTTTGGCTGTTGGCGTTACCGTTTGCGCCGGGCAAAAGGTTTTGCGGGTCGCGCCAGTTATCCAAGATGCCGACTTGATGAACGCATTGCAGCGTACACGTCGGAGCGCACCACTTCTCTGTGTTGTACTCGCGCTCGAAATCCTTCATCGTGTATTCGGCGAGCGGAATGCCCGGATAGCCGCGCTGTTGCGAGCACCAGTGAACAAGCCCTTCTTCGCAGATGTAAAGATAGCGCGCACCGGCGCGGCAACGCCAATTGTAGGGCTTGCCTTCGGCGATGGCGTCTTGAAACCAATTGAGCCGCGCATGGTCTTTGTTGCCGAGTTTTTTGACTTGCTGAAAAATGTCCCGCTCTTTTTCCGAAAGCGGTTTTAAGGTTCCGTCGTGGTCGTGTATGACGCCGACAGTGGTGGAAAAGCCGAGCGCGACGGCGTGCTTGGCGATAACGAGTGCGTCTTCTGGAGTTTCGATGCCGCCGCCGATGACGCTGTTGATGTTGACGTGAAATTCCGCGTTCTCGGCGAGCCAGCGCAGCCTTTTCTCCAGCAGTTTCAGGCTCTTCTTCGACACAGCGTCCGGCGCGACGTTATCAATGCTGATTTGCAGATATTCGAGACCGGCTTTGTTCAAGCGCTTGATGCGTTCGGGCGTCATGTAATAGCCGTTGGAGATGAGGCCAGCGAGCATCCCGTGATCGCGTGTGCGGCGAACGATTGTGTCCAACTCCGGGTGCATCAACGGCTCGCCGCCGGAGATGGTGACGACGGATGTACCAAGCTCTCCGAGTTTGTCTATCCGCCGCAGCATTTCTTCGAGCGGCACGGGATCGGAAACTTTGTCGTACTCGTTGCAGTAAGTACACGCCAGATTACAGCGGCGCATGGGAATAATGTGCGCGAGCACAGGATGATTCGTTGATAAAAGACCGCGCGTGATAAAGCGCGCTTCACGAAATTTTTGCTTAATGAATCGGATGTTCTTCATCTCGTTAAAACAAACTTATGCGCTGAAACAAAAACCTATTAGCGCGGACGCGGCATCACTTGTTCGGCGAAGACTTAAAAGAATAGCCAACGACGGGCGCGAAGGCAAGACGCGAAGCGGTGAGCTTGTTTGGTAAAACTAATTTTGCTTGTCGCTGTCCGGTAAAAAAACAGAGGCTCCGGTTTTTCAGGCCGGAGCCGCGCATGTTTTTCGTAAAGGATCGAAAGTCGTTTTTAGCCTTTGATTTTCTTGACGCCGTCCGGCAGATTAAGACGAAAATCGCCCGATGAAATGCTCGCGTTTTTTTCGATGTTGGTCAGGCGCACGGTGGTCGCGTCGTTGTTGCGTTCGATGATTTTGGTTTGCACGACCATGCCGCTTCCGTCAACCCACGCTTCGGCGTACTGGTAGCTCGCCGCGCTTTTCGGCACGATCTTGAGATGGTTTGTGCCGACGCCGCCGTACAATGTTTCCTGACCGAGCGAGGCCACCTGAAATCTGGATTGCAACTCGCGTCCCGAAAGATTCAATAACTCGAAGACGCCGCCGACTTTGTTTTTGCTCGAACGCGCACTACCGACCCAGACAGTATTCTTGCGCGGTTGATAGGCAGCGTATTGCCCGTTTGTGACGGCGATGGTTTCGCGTTGCGGGCTGCGCCAATCGACGCGCACGTTGGCGTTGCGTCCTTTTGCCGGAACGTAAAGCACAATGCCCTGTTGTTTATCCGTTTCGCCGATCTGCGCGTTGAATTTTTCCATGCTGATCGCGGCGCGCAGACTACGCAAACTACGTTGGTTGCGCTCTATCGAATTCAAGACGGAACTAACGAGGCCTGCTCCCTGTGCGTGAACCTTTGCATCGGGCGCGCACGCTCCGATGGCGGTGATGATAAGTGCGACGGCGAGGCCGAACGTAACTAATCTCTTCATAAAGTCTCCTTACAAATTCCTGACAAGCCGCATGGCCTGTAAAACCCGCAAATCCGGGCGATTATATTGGATGATTACCGTATGTCAACCTCGAAAGCAATTGTCTGGCCGTCCGAATTCTTAAGGGAACGCACATTTGCGATTTTCAAATCCGGGCGATTCGTCAATTGCCGCGCGCGCTGTTCGATGGCTGCCGTATCCGCTTGCGCGGAAAGACTTTCGGCAGTTATCAGCAGCCGCGTCTGGGTAACCGGATTTTGATGCCCTGTATGGTTGGTAAGTTCGCCGTTATCGAACCAATTTCGCGGCGTCAGAAACACAAAGGCCAGAATCAGCGCGCACAGCACGTCATACTGCCATGTGCTGCGCGCATAGCCCCAGAAGAAAATATTTTTGAAAAATCGAAAAATCATTCCGGGCAGATTGTTTCAAGCAGATCGAGACAAAAAGCTTCGACGCAGCAGCTTCAAGTGAAGCGTTTTTGCTCCAACTGAAACCTTTTACATTTGCACGCCGCCGGGCGGTTTAACGATTTCGCCGTCGCGCATCTGCACTATGCGGCGACACATCGCGGCGGCCTCAGGGTTGTGCGTAATCATCACGATGGTCTGGTTAAAGCGATAGTTCAATTCCTGAAACATGTTGAGCACGATGGCAGAGTTGTCGGAATCTAGATTTCCCGTCGGCTCGTCAGCGAGGATGATCGCCGGGCGCGTGACAATCGCCCGCGCTAAAGCGACGCGCTGCTGTTCGCCGCCGGAAAGCTCCAGCGGCTTGTGGTGCATCTTGTCTTCGAGATGAAGCAGGCGCAAAACTTCGCGTCGGCGTTCGGGATCGCTCGCGCCGTTGCCGCCGTGAATGCGCTCGGCAAGCCGCAGATTACCGTCCGCCGTCAAGGTCGGGAACAAATTAAAACGCTGAAACACAAAACCTATCTTGCGGCGGCGAATCTCCGTGCGTCCGGCGTCCGTTGCGGCAGTTAAGTCTTCTTCATCAACGAGAATGCGCCCGCGCGTCGGCGTCAAAAGCCCGCCGAGCAGATGCAGCATCGTCGATTTACCGCAGCCCGAAGGCCCCATGATGGCGAGGAAATCTCCTTCCTCGACATCCATAGACACGCCGCGCAGTGCCGGTACATCGACGCTTCCGACACGGTAAATCTTTTCAAGATTCTCGGCTTTTAGAATTGTTCTCATCAGAAGACGGTCAATAGTAAGAGTGTCCAACAAAACTTGCCACAGAGACACAGAGGCACAGAGAGGGAAAAGGTTGAATCTAAACTTAAATTTCTTTATATGTCTATTTCACCCTGTGCCTCTGTGTCTCTGTGGCTAATCTTCCGGTATCTACCCTTCACCGTTTACCCTTTGCTTCAATCATACGCGAGTGCCTGCACGGGGTCTAAATTTGCCGCGCGCACCGCCGGATAAAGCGCGCCGACGGCTCCGCCCAGCAGCCCGATGGAAGCGGCAACCAACGCCCACGTCCAACCGTACTCGAAAAAGAGTCCGTAAGCGCGATGAATCAAATAGCCTGCCGCAAGCGACACGGCGAATCCGACGACAAGACCGATCAGGCTAATCAGAAGGGCTTCCTTCTCGATCACGCCGATGATGTAGCCGCGCGACGCGCCCATCGCTTTCAGGATTCCTATTTCACGCGTGCGCTCGGTGATTGTCGTGTACATCGCAAGCATGATAACAAGCGTGCTGACGATGGCCGACAAACCAACGAGCGTGCGCAGGAACACGCCCAGAAACGGAATGCTTTTTTCGAGGCTCATCGTGACATCGCGCATTAACTGGATTTTGTTGCCGGGCAGCGCGGCGTCAATGCGGCGCGCCACTTCGAGCTGTTCTTCAGCGTTGCGACACTTGACCAGAATATATGTGCATTTGCCGGGCGCGCCCGTCGCTTCCTGCATCGCGCTCAAACTCATCTTGATGCGCGCGCCGGATTCCGGCGCGTAAATTCCCACCACGCGATACGGCTGATTGCCGAACAAGGAAATGTCGCTTCCAATTCCAATACGATCATTGCGCGCGCGTGTTTCGTCAATGACAACTTCGCCGGACGCTTGCGGCGCATGTCCTTCAGTAAGCTGTATATCGTTCATCGCCGCGAACGCCGTCCAGTCGAGACCTTCGATGCGCTCGAAGCCGAAACCGCCTTTGCCCGTCGTAATATCGAGCAGCACAGGCACGGCATCGGCGACGCCCTCAATGGCTTTGAGTCTGGCGACATACTGCGTGCTGAGATTAGCCGTCGAACTCGTCATCATCGTCGATCCGGGACGCGTAAAAGTGATTTCAGCGCGAACATTCGACGCGCGGCGCTGTAAGTCATTCGACATGCCGCGCGCGAGTCCCGTAAACAACATTACCAGCGCCACGCCCAGCGCCACGCCCGCGACGCTAATCAACGAACGCAAAGGGCGCTGGCGAATGTTAGAAACGACTAGGCTATCCATTGGAATCAGAGATTAGATGCTAGATGTCGGATGCTGGATTAAGATAGGTGTTGACTAACATCTGACATCTAATATCCAGCATCCGGCCTTCTTACTTGCTGATAGTCTGGCGTTTATTCTGCTGGCGCGCATCGAGATCAATTTCGCGCAGGCCGAGCGTATTTTCTAAAACGAAGGCCTGCGGCTTAAATTCCTTGTCAAGGACGATTGCTTCCGGCGCTTGATAAGTGATACGCAGTTTATAGTGCTCGCGCGGGCGCGTCACTTCAACGCGCGAAGGCAAGGTAATGCGCCCGCCTTCGCCAAAAGGCTTCGGGTCGGAGAGCGCCACATCCGTCGTCAACGCGCCGTCGTTATCAAAGGTCTGCAAGCGGGCAAGCCGTATGCCGCTGACGCGATCAAACCAGAAGCGGCGGAGCACTCGCGCCGCGCCCGAATCGCCCGGCGTTAATTCATCGAGCAGATAATAGCCGCGCACAACGCGCGCACCGTTTCGCGCTCTCGGACGGGCATCCTGCTCCTCCTGATAAATTTCGCTTTGCGCGTAGACGAGCCGCGAATCCGCGCCCGTCGCAACCGGGTTGATTAATAGTGCATCTGTGAAATGCTGCGGGCGCACGTTGGAGAGCACGCTGGCGGCGCGTTCCTCCGTCACCACCATTTTCTTTCCGCCACCTTTCTTTTCGCCGCCGGACGTTTTTTCGCCGTCCATCTTCGGCATATCATAGACGGCACTGTTCGTGCCGCGCAGAAAACTTTTGTACTTTTCGCCGCCGGGAAAAGGCGCGAGCACCGCGACACGAAAGCGCTCGCCGTCAGAAGTCATCTCGACTAATTTCGAGTTGACGACCGGCGCTTGAATCGTCAAATAAATTTGTCCGGGACGCTGCACGATCACAGTGCCGTCCGTCGCGCGATACTTTTCCGAGATGCCCGTCTCGGCAAAGGATGTGTCCTGAAACTGTATGTCAACCTTGCCGTCGATTGAACGCACGGCGGCCATGCGATTGACCAGCGCTTCCAACTCGCTCGTCTTTGCATCGGCAAGCGGCGCGAGCAGCGGCGGCACGCCCACCTTTTTCTTGCTTAGTAAGGCACCGAGTTGGGCGCACCCGCTTGTTCCCACAACCAAAGCGGCGACGAGCGCAAAAAGAATCGTAAGGCGTATGTGCGAGGCGGCAACACGGGTTCTGGTAGAGTCAATCATCGGCAAAGGCGATTGCGCACTGACGGCGCAGATTTCAGCATGTCTCGTATACATATAAAACAAAGCACGCTAGCAAAGCGCTCCGCCCATTGTCAACGCACGCGGAGACACACAAGCGACGCAAACCGACGGCAGCCTGTTATTTCCAAGACAGAGCGAGCGGAGCATGGCGTTCGCTGACGATGTGCTTGATAAACGGCGAGAGGTATTTCAGGTCGAGAGCATTGGCAAGCCGCGTGCGCTGTTCTTCGTCGACGCCGACGAATGAATCGAGCGCGCCGTTTGCCACAAAATGCGTCGGGCAGTCGTTGTTTTTTGCGTGGCGCACGCCCATCCGCGCGAGCGCGTGACACACCGCGCGGTAAGCGAACCAGTAGCCGACGACGTTCGGGCCGGGAATCGGCATTAGCAAAAGCAACGTGAGCGGCGCAACCAGCGCGTTGATCGAAAGCCACCACAAATGCCTGCGCCCGCGACTCGCAAGATAATTCATCCACAACGCGCGCGCCGTTTCTTCATCCACAGACGATGGATAGCACACAGTTAGTTGCGCAGCATGACGCAGGTGGCGCAGCGCTGATTCATCCGGCGAAGTGCGCTCATGCAGCCATTCCCAGAGGCGTCGCATACGCAAGCCGACGCCGCTTTCAGATTCCGTCAAAGTCGAATGCAAGCTCTTGTATTTTCGCTCGACGTAAGCACGCGCGCCATCGCCTTTTTTAGCGTAGTCATCCGATAGCCCGCGATTGTCCTTCGCGGCGCTCGCTTCCGTTTCTTCTGAATAAAAAATGCACCGTTCGTCATCGAGGCGCAGTAAATAAAAGTTCATAACAGTGCTTTTTCGTCGCTCACACGCGAGATGGAAACCACGCGAATCAAAGCTGTCATATAACAGCTTCGATTCGTAACTTCACCCAAGTCTACTCTGATTAAGGAACCACGTATTGCGTTGCTCGACAGGGCTTATGGCGTTTACGGATGCGGCTTTCAGCGCGGCGAATCGACAATCGCGCGGTGAGCTTCAGCCAACTCGCGCAGAAGTTCTTGGACTAAATCTTTGGCGTGGCTTTCAAGCTGCAAATCGCGCTCCGAAATATTTTCCCAAAACTCTTCGAGGCCGCGCGCGCCCGCCGTCTCGAACAGGAGCGCCTGCAACAGCAAATCAATGACATCCGCCGCTTTCACCAAACGCGCTTCCAGACTCCCGCGCGCTTCGTAATCTTCGTGCAATGCGCTGTAAGCTATCCTGTGTTTCTCACCGGCGGCTTCGACAATATCATCGAAGGCCGCGCGCTCGGCTTTTCTCCGCGCATCCGCACTGAAATAACAACTGCCTGTGCGCGGCATGTCGCCCATACGCGCCTCCGCCCAATCGTGCATGAGCGCGATGCGCAACACTCGCTCGATGTTGACGACCACACCGCGCGCAACGAGTTCATCAGCCAGCATCATCGCGACAACCGCGACGCCGTATGTGTGCGCCGCGACGGATTCCGCGCCCGCCGCCTGCCCGCGCAAAGTCCAGCCGGTGCGATCCAGTTTCTTCAAACGTTGCAGCTCTAAAAGAGTCTCAATCATTTTCCGATTGCAAATCTAAAATCATAAATCTACACGAACATTTTTCCCGGATTGAGTATGCCCTGCGGATCGAGCGCGCGCTTAATCTGTTTCATCGTTTCAATTGTCTGGGGCGTGAGTGCCAGCCCGAGATACGGCGCTTTGACGTAGCCTATGCCGTGCTCGCCGCTGATCGTGCCGCCGAGTTCAATCGCCAATTCAAAAGTTTCAGTAACACACAGGCGCGCGCGCCGCACGGATTCCGCGTCTTCGCGGTTGCACATAAAATTAACGTGAATGTTGCCATCGCCCGCGTGACCGAAGTTAACGACGAAGGTTTCATAGCGGCGCGCAATTTCAACGACGCGCTCGATTAATTCCGGCACGCGCGAGCGCGGCACAACCACGTCTTCGTTAAATTTCAGCGTCCCAAATTTTTTGATGGCAGGCGAAAGAGCGCGCCGCACGTCCCATAAACGTTCTTCTTCTTCTGGGGTCACGGCGCGCAGCACATCATAGCCGCCGCCGTCCGACACAACCTGCTCGACGATGCGCGCCTGTCTTTCAACTTCTTCAATTGATCCGTCAACCGCGATGAGCAGCAAAGCGTTTGCGTCCGGCGCGATGCCGAAATCGTATTCCGATTCCACAGCCTCAATCGAATTGCGATCCAACACTTCGCACGCGACAGGCACAACGCGCGCGCGTGTAAAAGCGGGAACACACGCGCACGCTTCGCTTACGGAACGAAACGTTGCGCGCACGGTGCGCGTCGCTTCCGGCAGCGGAACGAGCCTGATCGTCGCTTCCGTGATAATTCCGAGCATTCCTTCCGAGCCGCACATGAGCAGCGTCAAATCAAAACCGACGACGTTCTTCGTCGTGCATCCGCCCGTTCTGATAATCTCGCCCGTCGGCGTCACGACTTCCAAACCTAAAACATAATGCTTCGTCACGCCGTATTTCGCGCAACGCATTCCACCCGCGTTCTCTGCGATGTTGCCGCCGATAAAAGAGTCTTTGTACGAAGCCGGATCGGGCGGATAAAAAAGTCCTATCGCTTCCGCCGCCTGCTGCAAAGCGTAAGTCTTAACGCCCGGCTCCGTCACCAAATACAGATCATCCGCGTTGATCTCTTTGATTCGATTCATGCGATCCGTGCCGATGACAATGCCGCCTTCGAGCGGGACAGCGCCGCCCGTATAGCCCACGCCGCCGCCGCGCGCCGTGACAGGAAAACGCTTTTCGTTTGCGAGCCGCATGATCTCTGAAATTTCCGTCGCGGTGCGCGGGAACACGACTGCTTCCGGCGGAAACTTTTCCTTGACGGCATCCTGTCCGTAAGGCTCTACGCGCACAGGATCGACAATCACATTTTCCGCGCCGACAATCTCGCGTAAACGATTCTGCACATCCCTGTCGGAAGCAGCCGTGCGCCTGCGCTTGATTCTTGAAACAACGGTCGGTTCGACTAAGCTACTCATGTTCCTATCTCTAAAACAATTTCCTGCGGCTGCTTATAAGAGAAAAGCGGCGGCGCGTAAGCATAAGCTGCGCCGCCGCCCGATCAAGGTTTGTGAAACAGAATAAAGGTTGCAGACTTTGCGCGTTTCCTCGTCGTGCCTGACGCTCTAACGACACGGCGGATGTTCGCAGCCGCAACCGATCTCCATCAAATCGCGCGCATTGGCGCAGTATTCGCTGCAATACTTACTGTCCGGCGCAGCTTCGCAACTGCAACTCGGATGCGCGCACTTCCCGCGTTTCTTTTCATCAGCCATTTCAGTTCTCCTTTGCTGCTAAAACCATTAACTATTCAGTAGGGAGACATATAGATTTTACGCCACACTGCACGCAACGCAAAATCAAGTCACTCGCGCGTCTGTTGATTACTCTTTCCAGAGAGTCTCCTACGGCGCGGCGCTAACGACGATTCTCAGGCGCTCGTTGCCGATTTTTATGTCGAGCGGATTGCCTAATTGAACCGGCAGCGTCTTGCCGTTGATGTCTATCATAAGCGGCGGCACGGCGGCGCGCGGTATCGTGACGCTAGACGCAGGTTGTGCGCTGGCGGGCGTCGCGTTTGGCGCGAGAAGCGGATCATTCGGTTTCGCCGCATCGCCCGTGCGTGTCAACAAAGTCGTCGCAGCGATGCGCCACGCGGCGGGCGTACACGTCAAACGCAATCCGGGCGTGTCCGTCTCTGCCGATTCGTTCACCGCTAACGCATCCAGCTTAAACAAGCCTTCGCCGCATCTCACGCCTTCCGCATCGTAAAACGTCGCAAAGCCGGAAACGTAAGTGAAAAAGTTCTGGCTACGATTTTCGATGATGAGCCGCGTGTTTCTGATCGGCGCATCGAGTGAGCCGTTCAGCGTCGCGTTCGTCCCTGTGCGCAGGCGTCCGGCGAGCGCCGCGCGTCCAGCGGTATCGAGCGCGATTGGCTGCTCCGTTAAAGGCACGCGCCTTTCGCCCGCGTCCTGCGACGGCGCAACTGTCGCCGCCGGTGAAGGCGTCTGTGTCGCTCCGCCCTGCGCAAAGGCTTGCCCGAAGCCGAAAAAAGCGGTAAGCACGAATGCCGCGCCGATTGCTATAAGATTTTTGTGCATGTTTATGCTGCCTTGTTCTGTCGCGTTAATCTTGTTAACAGAATTTTTATTGTAGTGCTTTGCAGCCCGCTGGATCAACGTCGCGCCGGTATGCGATCTCAATCAACGACGGGCAGAAAGGACGCGCCGTGCGGCAAGATATATCCGGCTTCCGCGTGCGCGCTCGCTTGCGCGAGTGCGTCGTCAATGCTGCGCGCGGGAATCAAACGCATTTGCCGCACGTCTTCTTCAGGAAGATCGGAGACAAGATAAACTTTGAATGCTTCGGCTTTCGTCAGCAGCGCCCAAGCGGTCTGCCCGTTGACCTCGTAGCGTTCGCGCAAACTCTCTGCGAGCGCATGTGAATCTTCTGCGTCAAACCATTTCAAGAAATCCGTGCGCCCGAATCCTTCCTCACATTTTGCGACGAGAATGATTGTGCCGCCTGCCGTACACGCCTGCGCCGCCATCTCCAGGGTCTTATGCGCCTGAATCAAGTTGATGTCATAAGGCGCGCCGCCGCAGCTTGCCACAACAATCTTGCGCTTCGCGTCGATCTTAACCGAATGATCGCGTGCGTATTCAACGCAACCCGTGCGATGCGCGGCGCGCCAGTCTCCGGCGTAAACGCGAACGGCGCGCCCGTCTTTGTTTACTACCGCGTTGATAAGAAACGACGGATTGATTGCTGCCGCGATGCTTTCACATGCTTCATGCACGCGGTTGCCGTCAAGTAACCCACAACCGACGCCCGCGCGACGCCCGCCGCCGTTTTCAAAATCGAGCGCGAGCGTATGCGTCGGGGCGATTGTTTCTGCGGAAGCGAGGCCGGGACAAATGGATTTGCGCCCGCCCGTAAAACCCGCGAAGTAGTGAAAGCCGATGCCGCCCGTCAGAATCACATGATCGTGTTCGCGCAGCGCACGGTTGAGTTCGATGAGCGCGCCGTCCGCTGTTTCGCCGAAACGTATGAACTGTGCGGCATCAGCAGGATGGTGATCGAGCGTCTTGATTCTCTGCAGCACAAAGGGCGTCAGCAGTTCGCGTTTTTCTTCTGCGGTGACAGGGCGATGAATGCCTGTCGCAAAGATAATATTGATGTCGCCGGGCGCAGTGCCGTTCTGCACAAGGCGGCGCACAAGCAGATTGACGATCTGCCCGCTCGCGGTCTGGCGCGTCGCATCGGAGACAACGATGAGCACGGATTCGCCTTGGTTGACGATGTCTTCAAGCGGCGGCGAATGGATAGGCGCGTCAATCGCCGCCATGATCTCCATATCAGAAAGCGTTGGCTGTGCGGCGTGCTCGGTAGACGAAGCGTCGAGCACACGGAAGCGCGTTTCCGAATAAGTAAAGTGAAGTTTCGCTTGCCCGTAACCTAATTCGATAATCGCCATTTGAATCTTCGGAAGGATGTTTACAAAACACTATGCGGCCACGGCTCACACGCCGAAACTTATCAGTGCGCGTTCGATATTCTTCAGCGCAGTCAAATTTGCTTCGCCCGTCACGCGCACGTCCGCGAGCCAGCGCCGCAACTTGCGCGCTTCCTCAAGCGTCGAGATGCGGCACGCGCCCGCGAGTGCCAGCGTTACCAGACAATCCGGCGCGCCGTGCGTCACCAGCGCCGCCTGCAAAGCCGCCTGCTCACGTTTGTCCAGCGTTAATAAAAGATTAAGCTCCATAGAGATTAGATAGACACAATAAATCCCCCGACTCTGTCTCCTAAATTTTATCAAGCGCCTGCTTTACGTCCGCGATTAGATCATCTGCCGCCTCGATGCCGACGGCGAAACGCACGGTTGAAGTCGAAACTCCGGCGGCGCGCAGTTGTTCTGCGTTGAAACCATTATGCGATGAGTAAAGCGGATAGCCCGCGATGGTTTCGACGCCGCCTAAACTCGTCGCGCTGCGAATCAAACGCAAATTATCGAACAAGCGTTCGGCCTCCGCTTCGCCGCCCACGAGGTCTGCCGCGACAATGCCGCCGAAAGCCCGCATTTGTTTGCGCGCTAATTCGTGATCTGGGTTATCTTCGAGTCCCGGATAATAAACGCGCGCTATTTTTTTGTGATCGCGTAATGCTTCCGCTAACTTTTGTGCATTCTTGCAACTCGCGCGCACGCGCACATCCAGAGTTTTCAATCCTCGCGCCAGCAAATAAGCCGCGCCCGGATCGAGCGTCGCGCCCGTCAGCAGCGCAAAACGGCGGACACGCGCAATGTACTCTTTGCTTCCCGCAACCGCGCCCGCCGTTAAATCCGAATGCCCGCCAAAATATTTCGTCGCGCTGTGCATAACCGCATCGATGCCGTTCTGGAGCGGGCGTTGCAGCACAGGCGTTGCGAACGTGTTATCAACGATGGAAAATATTTTTGCGGCGCGCGCCGCCTTTGCCGCGAGACTCAAATCAATAATCCGGTTGACGGGATTAGTCGGCGTTTCACACCAGAAAGCGCGCGTTCGTTCAGTGACGAGTTCAGGCAGCCGCGCGACGTCTTCGATGGGAATGAAACGCGCATTGACGCCGAAGCGCTTTAAGACTTCCGTGAGAAGGCGAATCGTGCCGCCGTAGATTGTTTCGCAAGCGAGGATTTCGTCGCCCGTTTCACAAAGCGCGGAGAGCGCGGCAAATGTCGCCGCCGAACCCGAAGACGTAACGACGCAAGCCTCCGCTCCTTCGAGTTCCGCGATCTTTCGCTCGACTTCGGCGACAGTCGGATTGGCATAGCGCGAATAGAAATAACTCTCCGGCAATTCACCGCGCGCATAGCGGCGCATCTCCGCAAAGTTCTCGAAGCCGTAGATAGTCGAATGAAAAACGGGCGCAACGACGGCTCTGTAAGCGTGTTCGTCCGGGCGCTCGCCGCCATGCACGGCGATGGTTGCGGGCGACGTTGAATTTTTATCTTGTTCGTTAAAAGCCATAGAAATACATTTTCGTCAAAACAGTTTTACATGCAAGCGCCGCCGTCCTTCGTCTGAAGGCAACAACTATATGTCTCATGGTAAAAGGCGCGCCGACATCTCATTTGCTTCTGTGACTTATTGTCGCGCGCGGTGTCTTTCGTTATGTTCCGTGCCATGCCAATCCTTGCGGCAACTCGCTCGACGAAAACTCTAGATGTATTACCCGCCGGTGTTCCGCTTTAGAAGCTGCCGATGAAGCATGAAGCAACAAAGGGCGCATCAACAAAGCGCCGCCTTTTGAAATCGGGCAAGCGACGATTCCTCTCTCTTCCTTAAGCTTTGAAATGCCTTGGGAACTTAGACGCCCGTGTTTGTGAGAACCGGGAACGACTTTCAACGCGCCGTTCGTTTCATCTGTTTCGTCCAGATGAATCCTGACGGTCAAGATATTTTCAAGAACCGAAACAGGCGGCTGAACGTGCGGAATGCCCGCCTTCACAGACCAAGAACCGAAGCCTTCCACCTCTTTCTTCTCACAAACGGCAATCGTCAAATCTTGATGCCATGCAACTTTCCAATTAGCCTCCGGAGTTTTATCGAAGAATATGCCGCGAATAACTTTTGCTTCTTTTCCGGCTATCGGTTCAACCAACTCCCGAACAATCGGGCTACCTGCAAACTCTTTGACCGCAGGCGCGACATTCAATAAATTCCTGACGCCGAAAGCTGCGCTACCACGCTTGCTGACGGCTTCATTAAAATCGATGGACTTAAGTTCTTCACACAAATACGACGCTGTTTCTGTCTCGACAATTTGAGGGACGATGGCGAACCCATGCACTTCGAGCGAATTGATGTATCTTTTCATTCCTTTATTATAAGGCACATCTCAAACACCAACATCTTTATCCTTTTATCAGGCTTCGACGCATCATGTACTTTTCGCACAATATCTGTTTCAATCCACGCCGCAGGCTGGAAGATTTCAGCTTCATCCGAAACGATTTACCGCAAATGCAATCGCTCGCCAAAACGAAAAAGCCATGAACCACGATCAACTCGTCGCGCCGCACGGCAAACGCATCAAGCTCAAAGACTACGATCCAAGCTCCACCGGAAAATTCAAGAACAAAGAAGGCGCGCAAACGAAGTTACGCGATGATGTCGCGCGGCTCGCCAAATATCAGGATATTCTTTACGCGCAAAACACACATGCGCTGCTGATTATTTTTCAGGCAATGGACGCGGCGGGCAAAGACAGCGCGATCAGGCACGTCATGTCGGGCGTCAATCCGCAGGGCTGTCAGGTTTATTCCTTCAAACAGCCTTCAACGGAAGAACTCGACCACGATTTTTTGTGGCGCGCGGCCAAAGCCTTGCCTGAACGCGGGCGCATAGGCATCTTCAATCGCTCCTACTACGAAGAAACTCTCGTCGTGCGCGTACACCAAGGATTGCTCGACGCACAAGGCTTGCCGCCCGAGCTCGTCACGAAGCGCATCTGGAAAGAGCGCTTCGAGGACATCGACAATTTCGAGCTGCACCTCGCGCGCAGCGGCACACAGATTCTCAAATTTTTCCTCAACGTCTCGAAGGAAGAACAGCGCCGTAGGTTTCTCGCGCGCATCGACACGCCGGAAAAGAACTGGAAATTTTCACTCTTCGATGTCAAAGAGCGCGGCTTCTGGAACGAGTATATGACCGCTTACGAAGAAATGCTCTCGCACACCAGCACGGAAACCGCACCTTGGCACATCATTCCCGCCGACCACAAATGGTTCACGCGCGCGGCAGTCGCAGACATCATCGTTGCCAAACTCAAATCTTTGAAATCGACGTATCCGGTTGTGGAAGAAGCGCACAAACAGGAATTATTGAAGGCCAAAGAGCAGCTTGAAAACGAAGACGCGCGCGAGAAAAATTCGCAGGATCAGGCAACACATGGATAACTTGCGGAAACCTCAAGACTCTATCGTTGGAATTCACCGGCGGCGAACACGAAGCCTTCAACATGAGCAAACAAGACAACGTTGAAAGACATGCTATCGCGGCGTCGGCTTGGATGGCTTGTTGCGCATGAGGAGAATTTAAGAAGCCTTTGCTAACGGCAATGCAAGCGGCTGTTTGGGAGGAAGCGATACCACAGAACGCCCATTGATCTTCTCTTGCTGTTTGGCATCCGCAACGATGGCGGCGATGTCATACTCGAACTTCGCCGCATATTCTTCTCGCGCTTTGCGTGTTTCTTCAACTATCTCATCCGTCCACATGACTTTACTCTCCTAACAATTCCTCCGGAGTGCAGATAACCGGAGGCTCAAATCCACTCTCGCGGCACACAGCCGCAACCTTATTTTGCATCTCGGCATTGGCAATATGTTTACAATTCCACGTCAGCAAATAGTCCATCCCATGAACTGTTGCCACCGCAATATGCAAAGCATCCACCGCCGCCTTCTTTGGAAGCACACCATCGACTACCAATCTCCGAGCCAAGTTCTCCACCTCTTGATTAATCTCTAGCAACGGGATAGCCTGCAACTGTTCAAGACGCCTTCGCGCCATCTCCGCATCTCCCACGCTTGCCTCTTGAACAACGAGTTGAGAGACAAACAGCGCAAACCCGGCGCGACGTTTAGCCCACCACTCCTGCGTAATTTGCTGGTGAGCAGCCGTGACCAAATCCCGGCTGAACCTCGCCGTCAAGTAGCTGACAATCGACGTTTCTATATAGACCATCGGCTGCATACGTTCGGGATTTTAGCACGTCTTTAAGGCGACAGCGCATAACCCATGGCTTCACCCGCCGCGCGTTCAACGAATCAAGCACGGCGTCTGCGAATGAAAGTCGCAATATTCATTCGGGTACATGCTCCTGCTCAGGCGCAGCGTATCGGCACAAACTACTTGCTCTCTGACATCTCCCTCCGATGCTGGACAATTTTATAGATAATGTACCCAACGGGCCTAAAGGCAGCCCTACGAAGATGAACAACATGAGCGCAGAAAAGGTGAGAATCAACAACACTTCCCAAATGGACAGATCACCCGGATGTAAGAACATAAAAGACAGTCTATTGATCCTCCGCCCAAATCTTCGACTTTAAGACTAGCGCCGAACTTTGCTTTATGCGCAAGCTGTCCCTACTGCTCACAAATCGGTGAGTTCTTTCGGCCTGATGAGTCGTTCGAGCTGCCCGCTGCCTTCTGCGCGTGCCTTGCTCCACTTTTCAATGTTCAGCGTGATGCAAGCGAGCGCGGCGGTCGGCATGTGCTGTTGTTCGCCCGTTAAGTGAAGCACTAATTCTTCCATGCCCGGATTGTGGCCGACGAGCAGAATCGCGCCCGTGCTTTCTTCCAACTGCGTGACGATTTCAAGCAGTCGCGCGAGGCTCGCCGCGTAGATTCTTTCGTCGTAGCGGACTTCGCACAAAAACTTTCCGGCTGCGGCGACAAGCGTAATCGTTTCCCGCGCGCGCGTCGCCGGAGAACTCAAAACTAAATCGGGCTGTAGATTTTCCCTGCGCATGAATCTGCCCATCAGCGGCGCGGCTTTTTGCCCGCGTTCATTGAGCGGGCGCGCGAAATCCGGCTGGCCTGCGTCCCCCCAACTCGACTTCGCATGTCGCAAAAGAAAAAGCGTTTTCATTCCAACCCTTCGATGAATCGGTTTATGAACCGCACACTGCCGTTCTTCGCTTTATAAAAACAGGTCGTCGCCCGTCGCAATAATAATCACTTCTTGCACATCCGAATCGTGCGGCGGATTTTGATTTGGGTCGCGGTGCTGGCTAAGAGCCTTGAGCGTTCGCATCGCATCTTTATGCGAAACATGTTTGCCTTTTTTGCTTTCGCCGCGCTTCGAGTGGAGTATCACGTCGTTGATCGAAAGAATGCCACGAAGCGCGCCCGCATCGTCTGTGACCGGCAGGCGGCGCAGTTTTTGTTCGCCCATAATTTCGAGCGCGTCTTCGATTTCATCATCTGGACGGCACGTGTAAACTTTGCCCGAAACGATTTCACCGACGGTAATCTCTGCGGCGGCGCGCTCATTGAACGCGGCAGCCATGCAAACGTCTCTGTCCGTAATTATGCCGACAATGATGCCCGCGCCGTTCACCACAGGCACAGCGCCGCAATCGTGTTTCCACATCGTCATTGCCGCCGCCGCCAGATCGCTCTCTGGGCGGCACGCCGCCACTTCGCCCGTCATAATATCCCGTACTTTCATCAATCAATCTCCTTCATCAATTCACTTTACAACTTCATTCATAAACACAGTGCTTTAACTTTTGCGATGTCATCATACCACTCGCGGTATCAATCGTTGCACTTCATCGAATGCGCGCCCATGTTACGTGTCTGTAACATCAGTCTGCTATAGTTAAAACAAATGATTACTTATGGACACCATCGTTTTCCCGGCAAATTATTCGTCGTCGAAGGCACGGACGGAAGCGGCAAATCAACGCAACTCGCTTTGCTTCACCAGTGGCTGAAGGCCGAGGGGCATCCTGTTTTTTTCTCGGAGTGGAATTCTTCGCCGCTCGTCAAAGACACGACGAAGCGCGCCAAAAAGCAAAAGATTTTCACGCCCGCAACTTTTTCTTTGCTGCACGCGACGGACTTCGCGGATCGCATCGAACGCGACATCGTGCCGCCATTGAAGGCGGGCGCGATTGTGCTCGCGGATCGTTATATCTACACGGCGTTTGCGCGCGATGTGGCGCGCGGCTGTGATCGGCAGTGGGTGCGCGAGATTTACAACTTCGCGGTCGAGCCGACTGTTTCCTTTTTCTTTCGCGCGCCGCTCAAAGTCGCCGTCAAGCGCATTCTCTCCGGCAGGCCGCAATTGAAATTCTACGAAGCCGGGCTAGACATGGAATGGGCTGACGACCCGGAAGAAAGCTTCAAAATTTTTCAAGGCAAGATTCTAGAAGAGTACGATCAGATGGTTGACGAATACGGATTGACGACCATCGACGCGACGCGCTCGATTGAAAAACAGCAACGTGAAATGCGCGCCATCGTCAAACGATTCTTGAAAGAAGATTTGAAAGCAGAAGGAGCGGGCGCGTGATGTCGGAAACGATTTTTTACGGCTCGCCGCTGCCCGGCACCGACGTTGAACCCTACAGCGGCAAACTAATCGTTATCGAAGGCACGGACGGCGTCGGGCGTTCTACGCAAATAGAATTGTTGCGCGCGTGGCTCGAATCGCGCGGCCACGCCGTGCTCGATACGGGCATGACGCGCTCCGTGCTTGCAGGACGCGGCATCAAAGACGCGAAGGCAGGCCACACGCTCGGACGCCTTACGATGCAGCTTTTCTACGCGACGGATTTCGCAGACCGTTTGCAGAGCCAGATGCTACCCGCGCTTCGTTCCGGCTTCATCGTTTTAACAGACCGTTACATTTATTCGGCGATTGCGCGCGGCGTTGTGCGCGGCGCAGACCCCGCTTGGATGCGTGCTATTTACGGCATCGCGCTTGTGCCCGACGCAGTCTTTTATTTGCGCATCGGTTCGGCTGAAGAATTAGTTCCGCGCGTGCTTGCTTCGGGGCGCGGCTTCGATTACTGGGAGTCGGGCATGGACATGAACTTGGGCGAAGATTTCTACGATAGCTTCGTCGAATACCAACGCCGTATGCTTACGGAGTTTGACCACATGAGCAGCGAATACGGGTTTCGTACTCTGGATGCCACGCGCAGCGTTAAGCGCGTTGCCACCGATTTGCGGCGCGGTGTCAAGCGCATTATCGGCAACACAAAATTCACGGACGCAGATGATTTATCCGTTGAAGCAGCAAGCGAACAAACGCCCTCGGCACGTAAGGCCAAAACAATCGCGCGTCAAGCCGAAGAACTCGAAGGACAAGGACAGCGTTGAAGATCGCGGCGATAGACATAGGCTCAAACTCGATCAAGCTTGTCGTCGTCGAAGCGGCGGCGAGCGATTCCTTCGCCGTGCTTGTGCGCGAAAAAGAAGCCGTGCGTCTCGGGCATGACACGTTGCGCAAAAGACAACTTGCGCCCGATGCGATTACGCGCGCCGCCGACTGCATCAAACGCTTTCGCTCGATTGCCGAAGCGCGCGGTGCAACACATCTTGTCGCCATCGCCACCGCTTCCGTGCGTGAAGCCTACAATGCTGCCGAATTCCTTTTAGAGATCGAGCAACGCACGGGCGTGCATGTCGAAGTGCTTTCCGGCATCGAAGAGGCGCGCTTGATCGGCCTTGCTGCGTCGAAGGGCTGCGCGGCGACGCGCGAGGCAACGCTCATCAACATAGACATCGGCGGCGGCTCGACGGAAATCTCCCTTGTCCGCGACGGCGCGTCGCTTGCTCTCTTCTCCGTCAAACTCGGTGCCGTCGGCCTAACAGAAAAGTTCATCAATTCAGACCCCGCGAAACCGAAAGAATTGCGCCTGCTCAAAGACGAAATTCGCGGCGCGCTCGAACGACCCGGACGCGAATTGCGCGGGCACGTCTGGCAACAGGCGACGGGTACTTCCGGTTCAATTGTCGCCGTCGGCGAAGCCTTGCGCTTGCATTATCTGCGCGATGTGGAAAGTAAAATTCAGGGCGCGCAACCAACCGGCGCAGAGATCGTCGTCAGCCAGCTCGAACGCTTCAATCTTCGCATGGCCGCGATGAATGTTGCGGAGCGGCGGGCTGTTCCCGGCATCAGCGGACAACGCTCGGAAATCATCGTCGCGGGCGGGCATATTCTCGAAGAAGCGATGCGTTCCCTCGGCATCAATTGCTTACGCACATGCGATTGGGCGCTGCGCGAAGGAGTAATTCTTGATCGGCTGTCGGAGATGGACGCGGAGTCTCGTCCGCCCGTACCCGATACGGATGACGTGCGCTTGCGCGGCGTACATGCTGTTGGGCGTCGCTTCGGTTACGAAGAAAAGCACGCGCACCTCGTCGCAAGCTTCGCCGAAAAGATTTTCGATACGATGGCTTCCGCTTACGATTTCACGCGCCACCAGCGCACGCTGCTTTCCGCCGCCGCGCTCTTGCATGACATCGGTTACACCATCGCGCACGAATCGCATCACAAACACAGTCTGTACCTTATCAAGCATTCGGAACTGACTGGATTTTCCGAAGCCGAGCGCAACGTGATCGCCAACATCGCGCGTTATCATCGCGGCGCATTGCCGCGCGAAAGACACCCTGACTACATGGCGCTCAACGAAGCAGACCGCGAAACCGTCCGGCATTTGAGCGCGATATTGCGCGTCGCCGATGCGCTTGACCGCAGCCACGAGGCGCGCGTGCAAGCAATCGTGCCGGTCTTCGCCCAACAAACCTTGCACATCGAACTCTTGAGCGCAGAGTCGTGCGACAAAGAAATATGGGCTGCCGAACGCAAGTGCGATCTCTTCGAGCAAGTCTTCGATTGCAAAGTGACAACAGCGCAAAGCGCCATCGCAAAGCGCGATTGAGAAACGATGAATGGCGAAAGCAAAAGAAATTGAGGGCTTGGATTGCGCCGCGCCTGTCTTGCAGGAGATCAAGCGAACGCTGCTTGTTCGTCTCGATGAGATAAGCGCGTTACGTTGTGCGGCGCTCGATTTTTCCGACATCGAAGGTGTGCATGATATGCGCGTTGCCACGCGTCGTTTGCGAGGTTTGCTGCACGACTTTAAACCCTTTTTCAGGAAGAATGTTTCGTCCAAAAGATTAAAGGCCGTGGCTGATGCGCTCGGCGCTGTGCGCGATGCAGATGTCGCTATCGTCGCGCTCGAAAAATTAGCGGCGCATGAAAGCGAAGAAATCACTGCAGGAATCGCGCACTTTACTCGTGAGCGAAGCGAACAACGCACTGAGGCGCGAAGGCGATTGGAAAACGCCATTGACGACGAAACTTTCGCGGCATTACGCGAGCGATTCGTTGCACAACTACAAGAAGCGACCGAACCGGCATACGGCAAACGCGGGCGCAAAACGGTAAAGGCAAATCGAGACATCAGCTTCCGTGAAGCCGTCCGCGAAATTGTGCTCACGCGCTTTACAGAATTGCAGAATGAAAGCCGTAGTCTTTACCACCCGTTTGAGATCGAACCTTTGCATCATATGCGTATCGCGGCTAAAAGATTGCGCTATGCGATTGAGCTAGGTGCAGAGTGTTACGGCACATCGCTCGCGCATTTCGCGCACACTGTGTCGGACATGCAAACCTTTCTCGGCGAATTGCATGATTGCGATGTGTGGATCGAAGAATGGAGCACGCGCCTCGAAGCACAGAAAAGTGACCGCCAGCGTGCAAAGCGGGAAAATCACTTCGACGCAATTTCGCCCCTGCCAGAAAAACGTGCGGCGGCTGTCTGGCTATTACGACTCTTTGTCAAAGAACGCACAGGGCACTACCGCGAAGCACTCGCGCTCTGGCATAAGTGGGAGACGACAAACTTTCACACGCGCCTCGCAAACGAATCAACTCTAACCAGCGTCAACTCTCAGCTCCGGCGTAGATTTGACTAGACTTTGTTTCATCTGTGAAATTTTGTTTTACTTTTGTTCCAAACGTGTTAGACTCTCGCTGTTTTTGCGACATCGCTGATTTACAAAGAAATAATTTTCTTTTGCTTACAGTCACGGCACTGCCGGAAATTTGATGAATGAGGTGTGAAGCATAATGAGCACAACAACGAAACCGAAAGTCAATCCGCTTAGTCGTCGCCCACGTCAGCAGCGGCTCGTGATGGCCGTGCGCGGCGGCGCGGGCGTCGGCAAAAGTCATTTCATACGCAGCATGAGCGAGGCAGGATTGGGTCGCCTCTGCATCTTCGATGTCGAGCGCAAGTCGCGTCTTTTGAAGGGCGTCGGCACAGACTTCGACGGCCTTGAGATAGAGCAGCCGGACGAACTGCCGGAATTTATCGAGTGGGCTTTAACGGGCGAAGGGCGCGAGCAGAATTACGGCTGCTTCGCACTGGATTCGTGGGCGTCTTATTTCAGCGCGAAGCATAGCGAGATGGTCTCGGCGGTGCGCGAGCACACGGGCGACCACCTTGCGCAACCGAACGCCGAAGAACTCGCGGCGGATCAAATGGTGTTGCAGGGCGTGCTGCGCAAGCTATGCATAGAGAGCGGCAAGTCTGTCGTGATCGTTGACCAGATTCCGGCGAAAGGCAAAGAAGCCAAAGAGGACAACGAGATCGGGCGCGTGCTGCCGATGACGGCGAGCGGCCTCGAATATTTCGTTGACGTGATGGTTGAAGTGTCGTTGCAGGAACGCGTTGGCGAAATTACGCGCGTGTTTCAAATCGTCAAAAGCAACAGCCCCGCGTTCGAGGTCGGCTTCGAGATGACGGGCGATGTGACGTTCAAAGATTTCCTAGATCACATGACGCGCGAAGCCGGAGCGGATTTGCCGATGAACGCGCCGCGCCCGCAGATTGTTCCCGAAACGCTCGAAGAAAAACCTTCGCCGCTTAGTTTGGTTCCGCCGCCGATGACCGTTCAGGAATTGATCGCCAAGGCCGAAGGCTTGGGCTTCAAAGTCGCGGACATCGTGACAGGCGCGAAGGTTTACCATAGCCAGCCGAACATCTATCGCTTGACGCCCGAACAGATCGCAGACCTTGACCGGCGCATCACGGCGCGCGGTGAAAAAACAAAAATTGAAGCGGGCAAGGCAGACGCCAAAAGCGAACAGGACGCGAGCGAAGCGACGCCAAAAACGCAGTCCGCGCGTAACATTAAACGCGCTTAACGCGGTGATGGCTTTAAGCTTCGCATCGCAAACTATAAAAAAGGGAGGCTGAGAAGATATATCTTCTGCCTCCCTTTTTCATTCATCCAAATAAGTTGAATCGCTTACAGCGCGGCGACGTTGAGGGCGCTGTTGAAGTCGCTGTAGAGATCGTTGTAATCGCGGACGGCGCGTTCGAGTGCGCGCGGAAGATTTTCGATGTCCGCCGGATTAACGACCAGATTGACGTTGTTGATAAAGGCCGCGTGCGCGTCGCCCGTGCGTGCAGAGGCGCTGAGGCTGACGAAGAAAAGTCTTCTTCGTTCTACCGGACGCAACGCGTTTACTTCGCGTGTGACGAAGGCCGCGCCCTGCTCTGATGAATCAAAATCCTTATCGAGCAGCACCACATCCATGCGTTCCTCGCGCATTCTTTCCAGCGCCTGCGTGACATCTTCAGCGACGAAAGTCTGGTAATCGTTTTGGGCAAGAGCGCGCGCCACAGCTTCGCGCTGTGCTCCCTCGGCGACACAGACGAGCGCGCGGCGGCGCTCCCATGCGAGCCGTGAAGCATTGCGCTGTTTGTCCGTCGGCTGTGCGGCACCGCGCTGCAGCAAAGCCTCAAGCACGCGCGTCAGTTCACTTGTTTCGGACGGCGCGGCGGCGTCATCGTCGCGTCGTGATGAGTGATTATTCATTTCTTCTTCCTGTTCAAAAACGGGCGCGGGCTTTGGCCTCTCAAAACAAGGCGCGGCGGCGGAAACGTCGAGCGCGCTGTTGTTCATCGAAGCAGAGGCTGGAGCAAGAAAGTCTGGCAGCGCCGCTGTCGCCGCTGTCGCCGCTGTTGTGACGGGCGCTTGCGCGTTGATCGGCGTCTGGCATTTCGGGCATTTGATGGTAAACGAATGCGCGGGAATTTTCGCGTCGTCGAGTTGCAGGCGCGTCGCACATGAAGAGCAGATTAAGAGCATAAGCGTGAATCCGGTATGTTGTGAAAATGAGGAGCGATGATTAAACAAATGAGAAACGACGAGCACCGAATGGGAGAATGATAAGCCGTGAGTTTATCTCCGTATGCCGTTCATCATTCTTAGTGCATCGTCCATTACTTCTCTTCAGAATTATTCGATCATGCTCAACATCGAGCCGAAGCCAGCGGACGCTTTGGCGGGGGGCGCGCCGCCACCTTGTATGAAATCGCCGGAAGCGTCGAGGCCTTTGAGCGCGAGCATCAAATTGTTTTGATTTGTCGCAAAACTCAGGCCGTCTTCCATCGTGATGATCTTGCGATCAATCATATCTTTGATGACGTTATCGAAATTCTGCATTCCATCGAGTTGGCCGTCGCGCATTGCATCGAGAAGCGATTTGCCTTCGGCCTCGCCCGCTTCGATATACTCGCGCGTGCGCGGACTCGATCTCAGAATCTCAACCGCAGCGATACGCCCGCGCCCGTCTGCGCGTGGAATAAGACGCTGCGAAACAATGTAGCGAAAAGTTTGCGCAAGCCGCGTGCGAATCACATGTTCCTCATTCTTCGGATACAAACCGATGATGCGGTCAACTGTTTTGGACGCGTCAATCGTGTGCAAAGTCGAAAGCACGAGGTGGCCTGTTTCGGCGGCTTCGAGAGCGATTTCTGTAGTTTCTTGGTCGCGCATTTCACCAATCAAGATAACCTTCGGCGCTTGCCTCAATGCCGCGCGCAGTGCGGACGGAAAATCCTTTGTATCGGAGCCGACTTCACGCTGGTTGATGGTCGAACTTTTATGCGCGTGCAGAAACTCAATCGGGTCTTCGATGGTGACGACGTGATACTGCTTCGTTTCGTTGATGGTATCAATGATGGCGGCGAGCGTGGAGCTTTTGCCTGATCCGGTCGGCCCCGTTAAAAGGACGATGCCGTTACGCAGTTCGGCGATTTCGGCAAGCTGCGGCGGCAATGAAAGCGACTTGATCGACGGCACATCCGTCGGAATCACGCGCATCACAATCGAGTAAGTGCCGCGCTGCAAAAAGACGTTGACGCGAAAGCGCGTGCGCGAAGGCAGGCTGTAACTCAAGTCTGCGGTGCCCGTTTGCACGAGTCTTTCGGCGGCGTCGGGGTTGCCGTGCATCAGGCTCATCGCAATCAGCTCTGTTTGATACGGCGTCAGACGCTGCAAGCCGAGCGGCTGCACGGGCGTTAGTTTGCCATTGATTTCGACTTGCGGTTGCTGGCCGACGCTAAAATTCAGATCGGAGATTTTGTCTGAGACGAGCAACATGCGCTCGATGACGGGCGGCAGATCGAAGAAGCTCACGTTGAAGGACACTCCATTTCTTTCGCGGCGGCAAACAGGGAGTAAAAGGCCGCGATATAGGGACAGGGCGGGATTTCTAAAAAGACTCTGATTGAAGAATCGAGCCGCAAGCAGAACGGGCAATTGCCCTGCTTGCGGCAAGACAACTTGATTGTCGCGTAAAACTAAAACAAACGCAAGTAAAAATCGTTTACCGAATTGTAATAAACGATTTACTCGAGATTGTTAAAGAGTTCGCGTGTTCGTTCGGCGATTTTTTCAGGTTCGGCGAGAAGCAAGCTAATCACTGCGATGGAATCCGCACCGGCATCGAGCGCCGCGTGAGCCGTTTCCGCGCTGATGCCGCCGATGGCGACGAGCGGCTTTGCGCAGACGATTGCGCGCACCGTTTTCAAAGCATTCGTGCCGAGCGCAGGGTCTGGATTTTCCTTTGATGAGGTCTCGAAAATGGGGCCGATGGCGATGTAATCAACAGGCAGCGTGGCGGCTTCGCGCGCTTGCTCAAGATTGTGCGTGGAGAAACCTATGATCGCCCGTTCGCCCAGAATGCGGCGGGCAGCTTCGGGCGGCAAATCATCCTGTCCCAGATGCACACCGTCGGCTCCAAGAGCACGCGCAATGTCCACACGGTCATTGATAATTAAACGCACGCCGCATTCACGCGCCGCATCGAGCGCGATTTTCGCTTGCAAGTAAAACTCACGCGCATCCAAATGCTTTTCCCGCAATTGAACGAGCGTCGCGCCGCCTGCACTAAGCCGCGCAACCTGCTCCGCGTGCGATAGCCCGGAGAGTTGCCTGTCCGTGATCGGGTACAATTTTGGTAATTGAAAAGACAGCGCTTGATTTCCTTTGCCGCGAGCGAAGGGCAATTAGCATGAGCGAGAGGACTACTCTTAAATTAGTTTCAACCTTACCGATTCTGTTGAGTGTATTCAACTGCAAATCCAACCATCACCACTAGAAAATGCGCCACAGCAAGCCCGATAGCCAAAGGGCGAAAGCGGTCTTCCACACTAGCCGCGCCAAAAGCAGCGCCATACAACGGGAACTGAAAAGCAAAAACAGGCAGAACAATGAGCCATGAAATCTTCTGAACCAGCAAACCAAGAAGCATTCCATAGGGAAAGAAAAAAATCATGTGATAAAGCACATGTCCGCCACCGCTAAAGAATGCGCTTAACAAATAGCAGACAGGCGTAGCAATCACGCCAATAATAATTGGAAGCCAAAAGTCACGATTCTTCATAATTGCAACATAAACTTTAGGCTAGCGAAACGCCACAACGCTGATTTATAAATTACCTGCGTAGATGCGCGTCGAAGAATTTGAGTATGCGTTCGTACTCGTCCGTCCAGCTTTCGGGCTTGGTGAAGCTGTGGCTTTCCTTCGGGTAAAACATCACGTCGAAGTAATCGGTTTTTCCCAGCTCGATCAGCTTCTCGACGAGTTGCACGCTGTCTTGGAAAAACACGTTGTCGTCCACCATGCCGTGCAGGATCAACAGCGGGCGCTGCAACTTGTCAGCGTAAGTAATCGGTGAACTGCGACGATACGCTTCCGCATTTTTATCCGGGAAGCCGAGCCGTTCGGCTGTATAGACGGGCGACGAAGCATAGTAATTTTTCCAATCGGCGACGGGACGCAAAGCCGCCGCGCAAGCGATGTGTTCGGGCGCGCGCATCACCGCCATCTCCGCCATAAAGCCGCCGTAAGACCCGCCGTACATGCCGACGCGCGCCGGATCAACTGCATAATTTTTGACGACGTAATCAATGCCGTCGAGTTCGTCTTGCAAATCAAGGCCGCCGAGGAAATCGTATACGTCCGTGCGCCACTCGCGCCCGTAACCGAGCGAGCCTCTGTAATCGAGATCGAGCACGACGTAGCCGCGCGTGGCGAGTATGTGATTGAACATCGCCTCGCGATAATAATTATTCCAGCCGTTGACGACGTTCTGCAAATAACCCGCGCCATGCACGAAGACAATCGCCGGATATTTTTTCGTATTGTCGAAACCGGGCGGAGTGTACACGCGCGCCTTCACACGCTTGCCGTCTTTGGCTGCGTACTCGAAAAACTGCGGGCGCGTCCAATTGATTTGCCGGAAGCGCGCTGGCACAGTGTCCGTCAATTGTTTCGGCTTAAGGGATTGCGACGACACCGCGTCAACGCGAAGCGCATACAGATCATTCGGCACGTTGTATTCCGAATGCTGGTAAAGCAGCGACGCGCCGTTTTTCGCAAGCTGCGGGTCTGTGTTCATGCCAGCGACAGTCGGCAGCCGTCTTGTTTCATTAGTGCGTACATCGAGTATGTACAAATGGCGTTCGGCAGTTGAAACTTCGGTTGACGAATACACCACGCGCTCGCCGTCCGGCAGCCAGCTCGCCCAATTCACTTCCCAATTCCCGCGTGTTAGTTGCCGAATATTTGATGTATTTGCTGCGCCGCCCGCGCTGTTTTGATTGAGCGGCACGAGATACAAATGATTGAACCCGTCGCGTTCCGAAGCAAAGAGCAGTTGATTGTTTTTCGGCGAAGGCTCGACGATGCGCGAGAGCGGCGCAACCCACTTCGCGTCCGTTTCTTCATCAACGAGCGTGGCAGTTGTTTCATTGGCAAGCGCGTTGCCGCGAGCACCGACGACGGCGAGAAAAATCTGGCGGCGTTTCGTGTCGCGGTCAATGCGGTCAATGACGAGCGCGGTGTTGTCAGGCGTCCAGCGAATGCCGCGAAGATAGGAAACGCCTTCCGCGTTCGGCAGTTTGATGAGCGTCGGGCGTTCCTGCGCTCCGTCGCTCGAAACAACTTGGACGCGTTGTTCCGTCCAACCACGACGCACCGTCGGAGCCGCCACAAATTCGCCCGTGTAGTCCGGCACGAACAGCGCACGCTGCTTTGAAGAGTCGGAGACAATGTAGGCAACGCGGCTGCCGTCATCCGAAATTTGCGCGCCCGTGATCGCTAACGCGCCCGCTGCTGCTGTCGCTGTCTGCTGTCCTCCATTCTGTTGCGCGCCGCTGCCGCCGCTTCCTTCGCGCGTTAATTGCACAAGCGATGCTTGATCGACATCGAGCACAAAAAGATTCCCAGACGATTGGTAAAGAATGCGGTGATTGTCAGAGAGCCAGCGCGCGCCGATTTCCGGCGCTGCCGTGCGCGTCAAACGTCGCGGCACAGGCGCAGCGTCACGAACGCCGATGATGTAAAGATCGCCGCCTCTGGAGAACAACAAACGCTTTGCATCCGGCGACCATTCAAGCCCGCTGAAGCTCTGCTCGCGCGAAGTCTGTGCCGCGTCGCGCTGCATGGCGCGTTCTTCCCTGCGACTGTCCGTGCGCGCTTCATCGCGTGTTGCCGTAGCGGATGTGGTCGTTGCGTTCGAGCGCGAATCCGGCGGCTTATCGACGGCGCGCGCCAGAAGGTTCGGCTTATCTTCGCCGCTTGTTTGCACAACGTAGAGGTCGCGCGGCTCGCGTCCCTGTGCGCTCCACAAAAAGGCTGCGAGCGAGCCGTCCGGCGAAATCCTTTCGCCTTCGGGACGCATCCCCGCGAGCGAGGGTTCCGCCATAATCTCGCGCACCGTAAGCTGTGCGGCGGCAGCATTGCCGTTGGAATTGCCCTGCGCCGCTGCGGGCGCGAATCGGCAACCGAGGGCGACGATCAGCGCGAAGGCCAACCGCGCTTTTTTGTTTCTGTGCATCAACATAAATTTTCCGGTTTGTGTGGTAGATTTGCCTTCTCAAACTTCCGTTGAAGGAGACAAATTATGGGCGAACAACCGGATGATACAACAGAACAGACGGATGCGCCGCCCGTCGCCGAAGATAAAAAATCAAGGCGCAGTTATTACTATGATGACGCGACAAATTATGAAATTTACGATCAGGCGAAGGAGGACGAAGAAGAAAAGCAGGAGACAAAAGTCAGGAGTCAGAATAAAGAATAAGCTGTGGTGACGGGTACGTTCATGCTAAACATGCGCGCCTCTTGTCCTATCTTCTGACTCCTGACTTCTGTTTTACGCTTCCTTGCGCTTCGGGCGTTCGTTGGCGCGCAGGACGCGTTTGCGTAGGCGGATTGATTGCGGCGTGACTTCGACGAGTTCATCATCGGCGATAAATTCGAGCGCTTGTTCGAGCGATAGTTCCTTGACGGGAACGAGGCGCATCGCGTCGTCTGCGGAAGCGGCGCGCATGTTCGTCAACTTTTTTTCCTTGATCGCATTAACATCTAAATCAACGGCGCGCGCGTTCTCGCCGATAACCATGCCTTCGTAAACTCGCACGCCGGGACGAACGAAGAGCGTGCCGCGTTCCTGCAAATTAAAGAGCGCATAAGTCGTCGTGTCGCCCGTGCGGTCTGAAACGAGCGAGCCTGTCGCGCGCCCGCGCATCTCGCCCTGCCATTCATCGAAGCGCAGAAACAAAGTGTTGAGCAAGCCCGTTCCCTTCGTCTCCGTCAGAAACTCTCCGCGAAAGCCGATCAGCCCGCGCGACGGCGCTTCAAATTCGAGCCGCACGCGCCCCGTGCCGTGATTGACCATCTTCATCATCTGGCCTTTGCGCCGTCCCATCGCTTCCGTCACGACGCCGATAAATTCATCCGGGCAATCGACGACGACTTGTTCGATAGGCTCCAGCAATTTGCCGTTAACAGTCTGCGTGATGACTTCCGGCTTCGATACCTGCAATTCGTAATTGTCGCGCCGCATCATCTCTATGAGAATCGCGAGTTGCAGTTCGCCGCGCCCGGATACTTTGAATTGATCCGGCAACTCCGTCGGCTCGACACGGATGGCGACGTTGCCGAGCGTTTCCTTGTCGAGCCGCTCGCCGATTTGTCTGGAGGTAACATACTTGCCTTCGCGTCCGGCGAACGGCGAATTGTTGACGCCGAAGATCATGGAGATCGTCGGCTCATCGACGGCGATGACGGGCAGCCTTTGCGGATTGTCCACGCTCGTGATGGTCTCGCCGATTTCGATGCCTTCCATTCCGGCGAGCGCGACGATGTCGCCGAAGTGCGCGCTCTCCGTCGCTTCGCGTTTGAGTCCTTCAAAAGTATAAAGCTGCGAGACGCGGGTTTTCTGCATGGAGCCGTCGCGTTTAATAATCGCCACAGCATCATTGAGCTTCAGCTCGCCGGAAAAGATGCGCCCGATGGCGAGACGCCCGACGTAAGGATCGTAATCAATGTTTGCGACGAGAAGTTGCAAAGAATCATTGCGAAGCGCAACCGGCGTCGGCAGCGTTTCAACGATCTGCTCGAAGAGCGGGCGCAGGCTCGTTGATTCATCCGTCAAATTCTTTTTCGCTACGCCGTCGCGCGAGACAGCGTAAAGAATCGGAAATTCAATTTGCGCATCGGTCGCGTCGAGGTCTAAAAAGAGTTCGTAGATTTCGTTGACGACTTCTTCGGGGCGCGCGTCGTGGCGATCAATTTTATTGACGACGGCGATGGTCGGAAGGCGCGCTTCGAGAGCTTTGCGAAGCACAAAACGCGTCTGCGGCAAACAGCCTTCCGCCGCATCGACAAGCAGCATTACGCCGTCAACCATTTTCAAAACGCGCTCGACTTCGCCGCCGAAATCGGCGTGTCCCGGCGTGTCCACAATATTAATTTTCACATCGCCGAAGCGCACAGCAGTGTTCTTCGCCATAATCGTGATGCCGCGCTCGCGCTCCAAATCCATTGAATCCATCACGCGGTCGCGCACTGTTTCATTGTCGCGAAACGTGCCGGATTGTTTGAGCATCGCATCAACCAGCGTCGTCTTGCCGTGATCGACGTGCGCGATGATCGCGATGTTGCGTATATCTTTTCTCGCTTCAGTCATAAGTTTCCTTGCATAGTTCTAAACATTACTTTTTACCGCTTGTCGGGCAAACGGTTATTTTACCACAGACTGCCGGTCAAAGTAGATGTTAGATATTAGATGCTGGTCAGTCGGCTGTCACTAATATCTAACATCCAGCATCTGACATCTATCACTTGGTTGTGCCGAGTTGTCGGAGAGCTTCGTAGAGAACGATGGCGACGGATGTGGCAAGGTTGAGGCTGCGAACTTTCGGGTTAAGTATTGGGATCGTCAGGCACCTGTCCCAATTCGCGCGCAAAAGTTCTTCGGGCAGGCCGCGCGTTTCCCTGCCGAACACAAGGCAATCGTTCGCGTCGTAGCGCCACGCTGTGTAAGGAATTTCCGCCTTCGTTGAAAGATATAAGAAGCGCGCCTCCGGCAGAGTTTCCGCGAGCGCATTCAAATCCAGATGGCGATGCAGATCGACTTCCGGCCAGTAGTCCAATCCGGCGCGACGAACCGCCGCGTCGTCGAGACGAAAGCCGGTTGCGCCGACAATGTGCAGCGGCGTGCGTGTCGCCGCGCACAGCCGCGCGATGTTTCCCGTGTTCGGCGGAATCTCCGGCTCGACAAGCGCGACACTTAGCATAAGGCATGATGCTAGATATTAGATGTCAGATGCTGGTGAGGAATCGGAACTAATATCCGGCATCTAACATCCGACATCTATCTTTTGTAGTCGTCTTCGAGACGCACGATGTCGTCTTCGCCGAGGTAGTCGCCGAGTTGCACTTCGATGAGCGCGAGCGGCGCGTTCGTGCTATTGCCGAGCCGATGATTTGCTCCGAGCGGAATATGTATGTGCTCGCCTTCCCCGACTTTTAGTTCGCGCTCGCCGCACACAACGTCTGCGATGCCTTCAACGACAACCCAGTGCTCGGCACGGCGCGCATGGCGTTGCAGGCTCAGACGCGCGCCGGGTTTGACTTCGATTATTTTGACTTTGTAGCCGGGACGCTCTTCCAAAACTTCGTAACGTCCCCATGGTCTTTCGTCCATCTCGCGCATTTTCCGTCGCCCGCCTTTCCTCTTCTGTTTTTATCGACAATCATCTTTGGCGAGCATACGAAACAATACGCGGGCGGCGCAAGAAAAAAGAAAAGGAACGGCGCGTTGCTTGTGTCAAGCAAGTTGCCGTTCCCTGTGAAAGGCCATCACTTAAGCTGGCCGTAGTGTGTTGCGTGCGCCTATGGAAGGTTGATGTCTTACTGCGTAGGTTTAAGTTACTTCTTCGAGCTACTCTTTGAAGTGCTCTTGGTGGTGCCCTTTTTGGCTCCGCCTTTTTTAGCTCCACCTTTGGAACTCTTCTTAGCTCCACTCTTCGCCGACGATTTCTTCGCCGTGGATTTAGTGGATTTCTTACCTGCTTTTTTTGTTGCCATAGGTTGTTGCTGCTCCTTTTTTGTTTGAGGCTATAACCACAAGATGCTGTACTCTCTTTGCTCTTGTGGCCTAGCGTAAGCGGCGCACAACATCTTGGTATATAAACGTAAACGCGTTCGATGTCAACAATTATTCTTGTTTGAAGAAAATTTTTACCGAAGCGCGATGAGCGGCGTTCGATGAAGCAGTCTCAATTATCGTTTAATGATGATTGAAGGAAGCAGATTTATTTTGTGTGAGATGAAATAAGCGTGCGTGTATTCGTTGACGCGAGACACATCGAAGCTATTCGCATGAAGATGGTGATAGGTCACATCGCGGATTGATGGCCGGAGTAAAAATCCATCCGCGATGATAATCGATGCCGTAATAGGTCATTACAGAATCGCGTTTATCGCGGCTTGCGACACCGATGAACGGGCCTTCCGTTTCGCCCGTATCATCATCGCTACGGCTGCTTGAAGAATCGTTGCTCGATTTAATATCCAGTATCGGAACAACCTGCGGAATTCCTTCTATAAGTTTCGGGATTTTTGAATGCGGCGGCTGTGTGCCTGCATAGGTCGTGACCGCGCGCACGAAATCAATTACCGCCGGATTGTTTTTTTGGATCAAGCGCCACTCGCCGCCCGTCAGCGGATCGATTGCCGCTTCCGCACGCAGGATTTGAATTTTCTTTGTGCCGCCGCGTGAAACGCCTTCGAGCAATTGAGCCATCGAAGTCGGTAAGTTGTTCGGGTGGGCAAGCACATAAAGGCGTATCGCTTCGGCAACTTCTTCGCCGCGCGCGATGGCTTCGGCTTCCTTGGCGCGCATGTTTTGTTGTTGAATGCTCGGCGCAACCGCCATTGCGAGAATGGCAAAGATCGTCATCAGCGCCAGCAGCGCGACGAGCGTGTAGCCGCCTTCGCTTTGTCTTTCGCGCATAATGCGCAAGCGAAGAACGTCGGGGCTTGAATTAGCAGCAACAGTGGAATTCACGCCGTGATTTTCTTTGTCGATTTTATGGCTCATCGTCGTCCGATTGAACAGGGCGCGGCGGCGTCGGGCCGTTGCGTCCTGATGGATTACTGCTTGCCGCATCGCCTGTGAATGCGAGCGTGTGTTTGACGCGCAGGCCGGTATCCGTGAGCACCAGTTCGCGCTCGGAAATGCTTGTGATGCGGAAACGTCCGCCGACGATGTCGCCGCGCTGGACGTTCAAAAGATCATTGCTGTTTTTATCTTTTAAGACAGCCGTATCATTGTAACGTGGGCCGCCGATGATGCCGACGTAAGTATAGTTGGGCGCAGGCGGCGGTTGCACGTTGAGCGTCGCGGTGTTGGAGAAGAGCACGCCGTCGGGCGTTTGCACCTTGATTACACGCGCGCCGTCTCCGGCAATCAAAGAAGCTGGCACGGTGGCGGAAAGCTGTTGCGGGCTGATGAAGCGCGTCGCCAAGTCGCGCCCGTCCATATTGATGCGCGCTGCCGGAGTAAACTTGTCGCCCGTGACTTCGAGCGTGAAATCGCCTGTGCGTGCGTAGACGTTCGAGGGCGACACGGAGGCGAGTATCAACGGCGGCGGTGGCGGTGTCGGCACAGGAGTAGCCGCCGCAATCATCCCTGATGGAGAAGGTCTTTGCTGCGGCGGTGGTGGCACGTAGAACGCGAAGATGTTGCGCCCGACTTCGGGCATGGATGGCGCGACGGGTTCGTAAGCGATGGGCGTCGGCACGTATGCTTCTTTTTGCTCACGGAGTTGGGACGGTGAAAGAGATGGCGCGTCGTTGATCGCCGTCGCGCGTGATGAAGATGCGGAAATTACCGATTTAGTCGTGGCGCGTTTCTTAATGTTTGAATTGGAAGATGGCGAGCCGCCGAAGAAGAACATGCGCACAATCATGATGAGCGCGATGACAACCGCGCCGACGGCGATGATCGGCTTGTAGCGTTCCAGAGTCGATGGAGTTTCTTCGGTTCGTGTTGCCATGTGCGATAAAAAGCTTCGCGCGAATTAACGTGTTCCGCGCGTCGCAGGCGCAGTGGTAGTAGTGGTGTTTGAACTCGTCGTGCTGCTGCTGTTGATTATCGAAGCGTCGCGGCGAAAATAATCCGTCATATCGAGGCGCAGGCTAACGAAAGTCTGGCGCGCTGCTGCTCCCGGCATTGCTCCTGCCGCGTTTGTTCCGCCGGGAGCAACACTACCGAAAGGAACCGACGATGAACGCGAAGCAGCAACGTCTGTGACGCTTTGTAGTTCGACGGCGTTGATGATGATGAATTGATTGTTCGCTTCGATGTCGCGTATGAGTCGCCGCAGATTTGCGTATTGGCCTTCGACCGTGACGCTGACGGCGACGCCCGGAAAACTCGTTTGCCCTTTGGCCGCTGTTTTCGTAGACGTGCGCGTTTGATTGTTTGCCTCAAACGCATCGAGCGCGGCGAACGAAAAGCCTGTGCTGACGCGCGCGTTGTTGCGGCGAATCAAAGAGTTCAATCCGTCTATCAAAGCGGTGCGCCCCTGCGTGCGGCCTGCCAAATAATGGGCTTCAAAGTTTTGCAGACTTTCACCGATCTCCGCGACGGTGGACTGCGTGTCTGTGTTGCGCTTGACGCCTTCCTGCGAATCCCGCAAACGCGTTTGCAATTGCGTGCGCTTGCGCTGCAAATCTTCGAGGCGCGCGCGCGCCGGAGTGAGCGAGTAAAAGTAAGCGAAGAAGACTGCGAGCAGCATCACGAGGCTTGCGGCAAGCGCGGCGATTTCAGGCACGCCGACAATGCTTTGCTCGTTTAGCCCGAGCAGCTTTTCGAGGCGCACGCGCAAAGGCTCGTTGCGGCGAGCGTTCGGAGCAGTTCTCTTTTCTGTCGGAGCCGGATTGCTCATCCTCTATTCGCTCTCCCGCTTCTGTGTGAACGCGTAGGCTGCGTCGGGCGCGGGCGGCGCGCTGTTGTAAGCGGCAGTGTCCGCATTCGGCGCACCCGATCCGCGCGGCCTGTAATAAATTTTCAGCGTCCACTCCGTGCCGCTTTGATTTCGTTCCTTAACAGGATTCTGCGAGAGCGGTTCGGCTTGAAAAACGCCGGAGCGATCCATCCCGGAAATCATCTCCGTTACGTCGTCCGTATTTTTGCCGATTACCGCGAGGTCTAGTTCCGCGTATGTTTGTTCGCCGCGAAGCGTGACGACATCGCGCACGTTGATGCGCGTTACGCGGACGCTTGCGGGCAGCACCGCTTCGAGGTCTGCGAAGAGTTTCGACCAAGAGAAATGCTTGCGGTCAACCAGCGCGTGTGCGTCCTGCAAGGCACGCAGTTGATCGGGCGAGAGAGCGCCTTTGACTTCGTCGGCCTGCAACTGTAGGGCGCTGGCTTGCGCCGTCAGATTTTTATAATCGCGCTCGACGATGTCTGCCTGTGCGTTCTGCGCATTGCTTTCGCGCAGAATAAAAAAGAGCGCGAGCAAAGAAACGCACGTGATCGCAACCGCGATTGTCCACGGCAGCGTGCGATTGCGAAAAGGCTGGCTGGCGAGATTTAGTCTGGCGCTCACGTCGTTTTGTATATCAGCACAAAATTTTCCGGCTAACTTGCAATGCTCGAAAACATATTCGATGTGTCTTTAACGAGCATAACGCGACTATCCGCAGAGGCGCAACCGATTGGATTGAAGCATGGCGATTCTGCCAGCCAGCGCGCCGGTTCATTTCTTAAACGCCTTCGATGTCCGTGAGTTGCAAAAAGCTGCGGCGCGTGGGTTCGAGAGTCGCCGTCCGCCGTAAACGAAGAGTGTGGAAAGAAGAAAGTAAAAGGCGGCGCGCGGGAAGTGGCCGACGAAGTCGCGAGGCTCGCGCGGCTGTCGAGACGAATTAGAGTCTTAATCCATTGTCTCGACAGCCGCGATGATTTTACAGCAACCGATTTTTACAGCAGGCTATTTTTACAGCGACTACCTTTGCCTGCCGGTTGCTCCGCTGATAACGCGTGAGTTAGTGATGCGGCCTGCTTTGTCGAGCGTCAGTTCGATGACGGCACCGGCGTTGTCGCGCACGCGGCGTAGAGTTTGCCCTGCGGAGTTGGTTGTTTCCGACAACACGCTGAGGGCCGAGACACTGCCGACATTCTGCTGACTGAGAACACGGCCTGTGTTATCGACTGTGCGTTCGACGATCTGGCCTGTGCGGTCAACGGTGCGCTGCACTGTCTGGCCGAGCGAGTTGACGGTTTGCGAAAGCAGTCCGTTCGGCTGCGTCACATTATTTAACGTCTGCCCGACGGCTCCGACAGTTTGGCCGACGACTCCGCCCGGTTGCAGCGCAGTATTGGCGACGCCGCCGACTGTGCCGACTGTGTTATCGACGGTTGTCAGGAGACGTTCGAGGATTTGCGGGTTGCGGTCGATGGTGGTCAGCGTGCGGTCAATGATCGCGGCGACGTTGTCGAGGCGCACTTTTAAGAGCACTTCGGCGCGCACGCCTTTGATCGTGAGTTTGACTTTATCTATGCCGACATCCGCGCCCGCCGTTAATTGCAAAAGGTTGGCGAGACGCGCATCGAGTGAAACACGCGCGCGCAGATTTTCGACTTCGAGATTGATTTCTTCGACGGAAAGATTCGGCACGTCGAGCAGCACATCCGGGTCGCCCGACGCTGCTTCCTGACGGCGTCGTGCGCTCGCGGCCTGCTGGCGCTGCTGGTCTTCCTGCGAGAGCGGGCGCACGGGCGCGACTTGCGTTTGGCCTGTGCGTTGTGCGGTGGACTGATTAATGTTTGAACGGCGCGCGCCGGTTGTTGTGTTGGCGGTAATCGAAGCGTCGTTTGAGCCGCTCGTCGTCGTGTTGGTGTTGGTTGTTTGCGCGAGCGCCGGAACACAGGCGGTCAGGGCGAGACAGGCAAAAATTCCACAGCGTGAAATAATCTTCTTCACAAATAATTTCCTCCAAAGAGTTTGGTGAAACAGCGTTGGGTTAAGGCTCTGGTTTCCGGTTTGAAACTTTGCGGACTGAACCTTTGCAATGGACGCATTGCCGTTGGAGAGAAAGACGGCAAAGCGTTTTTACGTTTCGATTCTCAAGGCGCGGGATCGCTGTTGCGATGTAGTTTAAGGCGTTCGAGCACTGAATCGAGCGAGCCGCGAAAACGCACTTGCCCGCGCACGTTGCGCAAGTTTACGTCGATCCGTGTTGCATTCAAAAAGACGCCGACGCGCAATGCTACGCCGCGCGTATTGTCCGCAACGGTTTCAAGCGCCGTCGAAGCCTGATAGTCGTTCTCGGTAATGTGGCGCGCGGCGATGTCTAGTTGAAAATTTTCGTCGGCGTTCGTCTGCGCGTTTGCCTGCGCGTTCGTCTGGACTGTGGAAACTGCGTCGGCGTTCGGCAGCGACTGAAGAATTAAATTACGCGCAGTTGAATCGTTGCCGCTTGCGTTCTGCGCAAAAATTATTTGCGGCGCGGCGGCAGCGAAGAGAAGCGCAAAAGTAATTCGTAAAAGAAAGCTTATCAACGCGGTGTGCCTCCGTTCGGGTTGGCTGACGTGTTACGAGCGGGCAGCGCGTTTGGTGCGGGGGATGATGGCGCAGCAGTGCGTGGTGATTGTAGTGATATTGGCGACGTTGCGGGCGCAGTTGGATTCTCTTGAGGTGTTTGTTCGTTGGTTGTTGCAGGCACTTCGCCGAGAGCTTCGGCAACGATGCGGTCAATGTCCGCGAAGACGCTTGTGATCTTTAGTTGAATGCCGATGTTGCGGTAAGTGACGCCGGGTTGAACGGGACGCGGTAAGTTCTGGCGTGCGGCGTCCCAAACGGTTTCGCGTTCCGGGCGTCCGGTGAAATCGACGCGCGGATTCGGCACTTGCTCGAAGCGCAATTCGCGCGCCGTCACATTGGCGGTGATCGCAAGATCGGGTTCCGCCTGCGATGTGGAAGCGGTGACCGCGCTCGATACAGGAGAGGCAGTCGGCGTCGCGGCGTTCTGCGATGCGTCAGCGACGACAGGCGTTTGCGCTGCGGATTGCTGCTGTGGCCTTTCCTGCGCGCAAACGATTTTTGTGGTGGCGGCAAAAACAAAAATCAATCCGGCGCAAAGAAGAAGCGCGGGCGGCGGCAATTCTGTTTTTCTATTCACAGTGTTTTCCATTCCGCGAAGAATTGTTTTTGCAATCGCTCCGTAATAAGCGAGCGCGGCTTTTATGGTAACAGAATTTACAGGCAGCGTGGGAGAAAGTTGTTTCTCAGATTTGCCAAGACGAATCCGGCTCCGTGTCGTTCTTTTCGGGAGCGGATGATTGGTAAGCGCAGACTCGATTGCGCCCGTTGCGTTTGGCGCTGTAAAGAGCGGAGTCGGCCAACTCGACGAGTTCAATCGGGTCGCGCGCGTCGCGTGGAAATTCTGCGACGCCGATGCTGATCGTAATGTGATGCGTCGGCGCTTCCCTGCTCACGTCCGGGCGTGTGGCGGCAGGAAAGAGGTATTGCTCGACGGCGGCGCGCACGCGTTCGGCGGCAATGATTCCCTGCGCGCAATCTGCGTCGAGCAGGAACGCGGCAAACTCTTCGCCGCCGAAACGCGCCGCCACATCGCCCGCGCGCAATGCGTGTGTGATACACCCGCCGACATGTTCGAGCGTCAGGCTACCGACCATATGGCCGTAGGTGTCATTAACAAGTTTGAAGTGATCCAAGTCCATCATCAGGACGCAGAACGGGCGTGTTTCAAATTCGGCGCGGGAGGCTTCGCGGCGTAGTTCCGAGAAAAAAGATTTGCTTGTCAAAAGTCCCGTCAGTTCGTCATGCACCAGCAGGCGGTGAATCTGCCTGTGAAACTCTCGATCAATTTCGTCGAGCATCTCGAAACGCAAAATGTGCTCACCGACGGTCAGTTTGTCGCCGTCGCGCAGGAGCGCATCTGTAACGAGATGCCCGTTAAGGTATGTGCCGTTGGTCGAGCCGAGGTCTGCGACGCGGCACTCCGTTTCGTTTGTCGCCGGATTGCGCTCTGTGGTGATGCGCGCGTGCAGGCGCGAGGCGCGGGCGTCGTTGACGCGCACGTCTGCTTCGAGCGCGCGTCCGAGAATTACTTCATCGCGTTCGAGCGGAATCGGGACGGCGAGCAGTTCGCCGCGCAGAAAAACGAGCGCGGGACGGCGTTCACCCGCATCGCCGTTGCTGCGGTGCGGCGTTTCGGAAATTTTTCTATCAGGGGATTCGCCCGGCATGATTTATCTGGCAGTAAAATCGAAGTAGCGCGCAAGCCAACTAAGATTGATTAGTGTGGGCGCGCTCTTAATCCACAATTGTTTACGACACGCGCCTGATGCTTATCTTAGCGCGTGCCGACTCGCATCGGCAACGTTTATGATGAATCGAAAGATTCACCAAGAACGCGCCCGCGTCGAATAACGCGCGGAGCGTGTGGCGGGCAGAGTGCTTGTCGCGTGTGTCGCGTTACTTTTATAATTAAGGTAGTCTTGATTGTCCATATTGTTTGGCAGGCCGCCGGGAATCAGCGAAACTTTGCAGCGTCTTTTGCCGCTTCGTTTCGGCGCAAGGGAAATGGAAGGCCTGTTGAAATCTGCAAATGGTCGGGAGCAAGTGAATTGAAAAACGAAAAAGAGGCGGGGGGCGCGGCCTGCGCTCAATCATCACGCGAGCTTTCGATTGAGCGCGTCGCGTTGGCGAATTTACCGACTGAAGCGGGCGAATTCAAGATTGCCGGATATCGTTCGCGCACTAGCCTTGAAGAGTTCGTCGTACTTTTCAAAGGCGAACTGCGCCCGGAGATTCCGACGCTCGTGCGCATTCATTCGCAATGCTTAACGGGCGACGTGTTCGGCTCGACGAAATGCGATTGCGGGCGTCAACTACACCGCGCGATGGAGATGATCGAAGCGGAAGGACGCGGCGCTATCGTCTATCAACAACAGGAAGGACGCGGCATCGGCATCATCAACAAGATTCGCGCCTACGCCTTGCAGGATGAAGGAGCGGACACCGTCGAAGCCAACGAACAACTCGGCCTTGCGGTTGACCTGCGCGAATACCGCCAATGCGCCGAAATCCTCTTTGATTTAGGACTCTGCCAAGTCCGTGTGCTCTCCAATAACCCGCTCAAGATTCGCGCCCTCGAGGAAGCCGGACTGCACATCGCCGAGCGCGTCTCCATCGAAGTCGAATCGCAGGAAGCATCGCGGCGTTATTTAAACACGAAGAAGGAAAAGATGGGACATTTACTTGAATCTACAGGCTGAACCGGAAGCGTAAAACGTGTAAATGTTTAACGTAGTGTTTGTAGTCTGCATTTATTACCGTATCGGACTAAACTTTTGATAAAATCCTGCTGGCTGTTAATTAGAGACGACCATCCCTTTCAACCCAAGGAGATCAAAATGAAACAAAGTGACGTAAGATTTGATTTGAAAGTTTTTGCTTTTGTCACTGCTTCGTTCGCTGTTCTAATTGCAATGACATCTACTTCGCTGGCGCAGGACACCGGCGGCGGGCAAATCATTCCTTCTACAACTGTGAGAACCACTCCTTCTGCTGCAGAGAGAGCAGCGGCTGCTGCAAATATGCGCGAACGTGAATGGAACCTTCGCCATATTGGAGATAATACCAAGAAGACTTTTGAACGAACGCAAGTTTCATTGTTTGCGCAAATCAAAGAAGATTTTTGGCGTCTTCAGATAATAAACAATGAAGTATTCTATCCGGTTTTGGACAAGAGCAACTTCGCCGCCGAAGACAATAAGCGCATTGGTGAGGCGATGCGAGAGGTAAGAAAGCGCGCCGGACGGTTAAAGACCAACCTTCAATTGCCCGTGCCGGAAAAGGTGAAAAACAATCAGCAGGAAATCACTAATGAGGAAGTAAAGTTCTCGCTTGCGATGCTTAATAAGACAATTATTAGTTTCGTTACCAACCCTCTGTTCCAAAAGCCTGAGGTGCTCAACATGGAACAAAACGCTCAAGCCGGACGCGATCTCAATACCATTATTAAACTCAGCGATGCCATCCAGAAAAGGTTCAAGGCATTAACTCAATCCGCGCAGAGTCAATAATCAAAGAGGTAACGGATACCTCCTACCTCTTTGATTATTTGCGCGTCCGATGGCGATCACACAATCAAGACTTAGAAGTCGAATCGGCCAACTGAATAATGCGCGGGTGGCTGCTCAAAACCTGCGAAAGCGAATTAAAACAGCGCTATCGACGATGTTAAAGGCACCGGTGCTGCTCACCGCTTGCACACCATTCACCGAACCGGCAATGTACTGCGAGTGGTTGAATGAGTTAAAGGAGCCGGACTGCACATCGCCGAGCGCGTCTCCACCGAAATCGAATCAGAGAAAGCATCATTGTGTTACCTGAAGAAGGAGAAGATGGGTCATTTGCCAGACTTTCTTTAATCAAGCTTCCGCAGCTCAACTCGCTCACCTCATTCAATTCATCGCTTGCCGCAACACGCCTTAGGCGCTCTTTAATTTAAGCCCGTCGCAAAATAACGCTGGTCTTTTTAATGAGCCGGATTCAATTGTCCGGCAAAACAAAAAGGAGTGGCGGGTTAGCGCCACTCCTTGAAATGATCGTGAACATTGCGACACGAGAGCCGCCGTCTTCACGAATCAGAAGATGAACTTCACCACTACCTGGGCAGTGCGTGGATGGCTGCTGAAGACTTGATTCGGACGGTTAAAGGTCGTCGGGCTTAGTCCGACGGTGTTTAGACCCGTGATAGCCGTAGATGTAGTGCTGGTTGATTCCCCACCGTTAACCGAACCGGGAGTGTACTGCGGATGATTCGGGAAATTGAAGAAATCCCCACGCAACTGTATGCGCTTGACTTCCCCAAACCGGATATTCTTGAGAATTGAGAAGTCGAGGTTATTGATGCCCGGCAGTTGCAGAGTATTACGGCCAGCAGTAGCCAGCGCGCCTGCGCCCGCTTGAATGTACTGTGCGTTCGGAGTATTCGCCAGGTAAGCAACAGTCGCCCCCGCAGAGTTCGTTAAAGCTCTAACAGTGCTACCTGTACCAATTACACCGTTCGGATTGATGATCGTGCGGTCGCCAGCACTATCTCCATTACGATTGGTGTCGATACCGCTCCGAACCGTCGCTTTTTCACCGGATTCAGCCGTGTAAGTTCCAGTAAACTCAAGTCCGCCGAGCGTTGCGCGCAAGAGACTATTTGAACTCTTGTTGAAGAACGGCAACTCGTAGAGCGTGGAAACGACGAAGCGATGACGGCGGTCAAGAGCAGAATCGGATCGCTCGGCGCGTAGATTCTGGAAGTCCTGGACGCGGCGTGGTGAAAGCACGGTGCTGAACACCTCGGCGGTCGTGTCATCAATTAAGTGGCTATATGTATAAGCTGCTGATCCCTGGAATCCGCGTGTGAAGCGGCGCGTCAGCAGAACAGAACCGGCGTCATACGATGAATTACCATTTGATTCAAAGGAAACCAAATTACCTGATCCGAATCCGGCGTTGGCAAATCTCGGCACAAAGCTCGACCGTGCATTGATTTGCGCGAGAGTCGTCGTCATCGCATCGAGCTGGGCTTGTGATGGCGCGCTCAAAAATGTCGGCAAAAATCCACCCGGGCCATTGAATGTCTTCGTCTGGCGGTTGATGCGGTTTTGCGTCAGCAAGTGAATGCCGCGTGTATGCAGATAGCGAACTTCAACCGAATAGTCCTTCAAGAACTGACGTTGAATGCTGCCTGTATAGGTGATCGCGTATGGCACTTGTTGGTCTTGAATGAAGGAACCGGTCGCGGCGCGTGCCTGCGCTGCGGTAAGATTAGTGCCGGTGCCGACATTCGGAATACCGCCGCGCGCCAGGAAGTTTGGCTGTCCCGGCTCAACGTCAATTGTTTGTTGAGCCTGCGGCGGCGACGATAGGATATAGATGTTATCGAAGATCACATCATACGCCAATGAGAATCCAGCACGAATCGAAGTCTTGCCATTGCTTCCGAAGGCACGTCCTAGGAGACCGGAAGTGAAGTTCGGTGAATAAGCGAAACCGACTCTCGGCCCGAAATTCTTCTTCTGCGCTCGCGGACTGCGAAAATCGATCAAGCCGGGAACCGACGAAAGCGCATTCACGTCTTGCCGCCTGGCGCTAAAGGGCACTTGCTGATACGCGTAGTTCAAACCAAAATTAAGCGTTAGGTTCGGACGGAATCTGTAATCATCTTGGGCGAAGAGAAACAGCAATCGCTGGTCACCGTAGTAGGTGCCGCCGCCGACGTTGCGCTCGGCAAATTCGGGGCTGATGTCGCGCAGGAAAGTATCCAGGTTATTGAACTGGAAATCACCGCGCAGGCGCTGCACGAATATCTGCGGGGAAATTAGTTTACGGAAGTCGCCGCCGAACTTCATTGAGTTGTTACCGGCCAGATAGCTCAAGTTATTGACAACCTGATAGTTGTTTTCAACGTTTCCCTGCGGCGCGTTCGGGTCTGGCCCGATGTCGAAACCCAATTCACCCAAACCGATATTCGGGAACTGGTCAAGGCCGGGGAACTGAATGTTAGGAGTTCCTGTGACGGCGACATTACGACGGTAAGCCAGACGTGTTTCGTTCGTCAACTGCGACGAAAAGCTATGCGTCAGCGTATAAGAAAAGAGCCTCGAGTCTTGCGGCGTTAAAGTAAAGAACTGGGGTAGCGAGGCGGCAGCGTCAGTAGCGCGAAAACGGTTATAGATAAAGCGTGCGCGCTGCTGCGTCTTGCTGCTTTGTGTGAAATCGATATTGGCAACGAAGTTGCGATTGTTAGAGAAACTCGGCGACGGAATAGAAACATTGCCGATCGGAACACTAACAAAGCTATTGTTCGGGCATTGACCGGTGTTCAAATCCCGGGGCGAAGTGCATAACTGGATAGACCCGGCGTCGTTTGCTCCCGCACGCGGCGAAAACTGATTAAAGACACTCAGATTTGTGGCAGAGAATCCGGGGAATGAATTAATGAGCGCGAATCCGGCAGCAGTCGGCGCTGTAACAGCACCGGCACCGCCCGCCGCGCCTATCCCGATTCCTTCATAACTCGAAAAAAAGAAGAGTTTGTCCTTACCGCTACGGTAAGACTTGCCGCCTTCGCCAAAGCGCGGAAGATAGATAGGGCCGCCAATATTGAAACCATAGCGATTGCGGTCAAAGCGCGGCAGCGAATTGTCTCCGTTATTTAGGCTGCGCGTCACACCGGCATTCTTCTGAAGCGTATCGAGCGCATTCAGCTTACGGTTGCGGAAATAGTCATAAGCTTCGCCATGAAAATCGTTCGTACCACTCTTCGTAGTGACGATGAACTGACCGCCGGTGGAGCGCGCAAACTCGGCGGAATACTGATTCTGGAGCAGCGAAAACTCTGAAATCGTATCCGGCGAAATATAGACCTGCGGGCCGGTCACGGATTTGTCGTTATTGTCAATGCCGTCAACGACGAAGTTATTGTTGCGCGGACGCTGGCCACCGACAGAACCGCCGGAACCGACACCGACGCCGCCGCTCGATGAAACATTCGGAGCAGTCAGCGCAAGATTGTAAACGCCGAGACCAGAGTCGGTCTGTGCCAACTCGACGACCTGCCGCTCGTTAAATTGCTTGGCAAGATTTGTCGTAGTCGTATCGACAAGTTCTGCGCCGCCCGCCGAGACCTCGACAGTCGTGCTGGCTTCCCCGACCGCAAGAGCGGTTGGAACGTCGGTTGTTTTATTCAACTCGACGCGGACATCGGACAGCGTGAGTTTCGAGAAGTTCGGAGCCGTCACGGTAATTGCATAATCACCGACGAGCAAGTTGTTGAACTGATACTCACCTTCACCGGTCGTTTGCGCGGTGGTGCTGGTGTTAGTCCTCGGATCGGTAATGGTAACTGTAGCATTTGGAACGACACCGCCACTTTGGTCTTTGACGATACCGCGCACGTTTCCGGTCGTAACCTGAGCGTGCGTCGCGCTGACCAACATGACGAGCACGAAAAGGGTACTAACCGCCCGTGCGACACCTTTGGAAGAGAAGCGTTGGGTTAAAAATGACATAACGAAAGAGCCTCCTATGACTCTAAGAGCTTGGGAACGAGTGGGAAGTAAAACAATGGTGCGCATTCGCTTTTCCATGAAGCATCTGCATAACTTCGCAACAGTTGAAGCAACTACAAGGCCAGCGCCGCCACAAAACCAAGTAATCACTACAAAGTATTCGCATAAATAAACTTAGTCGCATTACACGAGAAGCCAAAATGTCTATCCGGCGTTGGGAGGCTACGAAATTTCGGATACCCGCCAGATTTATAAAGAATTTTGGATAATTGTATCTGCTGCCGGGCGGGTTCGCACAGGCCTTACTTTGCTACCTTTTTACAAAACTTTATGAAACGTCTCTATAACAACAAAACGCCATTTGAATGCTTGAGCGGCAACGCAGGAGAAGGAATACTGCCGACGGTCTTATGATAGACTTGATCTCGCGATCAATAACTGTCACTGTCGCCTGATTCATCACACAACGGATTAACCGCAACAATCTTAATTACAAGGAGACACAGCAGTGTCGGAACGTATTTACCGCGATCCGGTGCATAACATTATACGCCTTCGCACAGACACGGATGAAGGCTTATTGATGGTGCGATTGATCGACGCATCGGAGTTTCAGCGTCTGCGCCGGATCAAGCAATTGGGGCTGGCGCTTTATACTTATCAGGGCGCGGAGCACTCTCGTTTTGCGCACAGCTTGGGCGTGCTGCATTTGATGACGCGCGTGCTTGACCGGCTCGGCGAAAGCTATTCGATCAGCGAGGAAGACCGCGCTGCCGCACGCGCCGCCGCGCTGCTGCATGATGTCGGGCACGGTTCGTTTTCGCATGTGACAGAGAAGGTCTTGGACTTTCACCACGAAGCGTGGACGGTCAAGGCGGTGCTGAGCGATGAAACGGAGATCGGGCAAATACTGAAGGATTACGCGCCCGGATTGCCGCGCCGAGTCGCCGATATTATCGAAGGCAAGTTTCAACCTGCCGCGCTCGCGCAACTCGTGTCCTCGCAGCTAGACGTTGACCGCATGGATTATCTTTTGCGCGATTCGTTGATGACCGGAGCAAAGTACGGCATCTACGATCTCGAATGGATTATCAACGCCTTGCAGATTGACGAAGAGAATGATCGCATTTACGTTGCGGCGCGCGGCCTCTATGCCGTCGAAGAATATTTGCAGGCGCGCTATTATATGTTCCGTCAAGTTTACTTTCACCGCACCTTGCGCAGCGCCGAAGCAGTGCTGCGCTCAATTTTAAGGCGCGCGGTTGAACTCGCGGCGGCGGGCAAAGAAATTTGGTGCGCACCGGGCACTGCCTTCCAGAAAGTTCTGCGCCGCGAACCGCTCACGCTTGCGGAGCATCTGGAGATGGACGATTCCGACGTCCTCTTTCACGTCAAGCAATGGCAGCGCGCGGACGATTTTGTGTTGCGCGATTTGAGTCGTCGCTTCATTGACCGTCGTCTCTTCAAAGCGATTGACCTCGACATGCCCGAAGCAGAGCGCGCAGGATTCCTGCAAGCCGCGCGCAAGTCGGTTGAGCGTGCAGGTTTCGCGCCCGCTTACTATTTTATCGAAGACCATGCCGGAGACGTGCCTTACTATTCCTACTACACGCCGGAAGCCGCCGAACCGAAGGCACGCATCTATGTCGAAGACGGCTACGCGCGTCCTGCGATACGCGAGATCAGCGAAGTCAGCGATGTCGCGCGCGGGCTGCAGCGCGGCTATCGATTGCACCGCGTGTGCTTTCCGCCCGAAGTAAAAAAAGAGGTCTACGCGCTTTATCACCGTACCGCGCCCGCCGCCGCAACAGCACGATGAAATCCCATCGCGTCTTAGCTAAACACACCGTTATCGTCGTCGCCGTTTTCCTGTGCCTCTGCGTTTTATGCGCAGATGAAGCGAGCGCTTTTTCCGTTGCGCGTCAAACGTCGCGCCGCATTAATGTAGCGGTGCTGGATTTTGGCGACACGGAGACAGGCGCGCGCGCATCCGAAGCGTTGCAGGGAGCGCTTGCCGCAGATGCAAAACTATTGTTGACGGATCGCTCGCTTGTGCGTGCTGCCGCGCGCGGCGTGGGCTACACAGGCTCGCTCAACATGACGCTTTCTGAAGCGCGCGATCTCGGCGCGGCCATCGGCTGCGATTTCTTCATCACAGGCGATGCTCAAACCTTGCGCCGTTCACCATCAATTGGCGCGGCCTACTATGAGGCTTACGCATCCGTCTTCGTCGTCAGCGCCGCGACAGGCAAACTCTTGATGTGGAACCGCGCGCACTTTGAAGCAACCGTTGCCGCCGGCGCCGAAAAGCAATTACTCGCCGAAATGAATCGCCGCGCCAATACTTACACACGCGCCATCGAACAAGGGCTTGACGAAGAAATTAAAAGCCGCGCGCAAAAATCAACAATTGCCACGCACGCTGTCGCCTACGAAGAAGCGCCCGCCGAAGACAGTCCCGCCGCCAAAAACTTTCGCGCGCCGCAGCCCTACCAGCGACTGCGCCCGCCTTATCCTTTGATGGCGGCAGCAGCCGAAGCGGAAGCTACTGTGGACGCATCCGTAGACATTGACGCAAGCGGCGAAGTGGCGAACGTGTCGATTGTGCGATGGGCTGGCTTCGGCCTCGACGACGCGACCATTAACACCGTCCGGCAACTGCATTTTCGTCCGGCGATGCGCGATGGAATTCCCGTCCCCGTGCGTATTTTGCTGCGCTACAATTTTCGTCGCCCGCAGAATCCAAAGCAGAGTAAAATTAATTTGCCTTTGGATTTGCGATTGAAAGCAGTAGCCATTTGATCGTTGATCTTCAGTTCTTGTGCAATCGAAAATCAGCAATCTGAAATCTGAAATTGGATTTTGTTTTCTTTCTCATTAAATTTGAGTGATGATTTTTAATCGACGCTGTGCGGATTTTTTACGTGGGACGGGCGCGCTGCCGACATGCGTGCTCGCGCTGGCGCTTTTTGCGGCGTTCACTTTTACTTTTTCAGCGGCAGCGAAAGAAACGGCGCGTGGTGAAGCCCGGCTCGCGGTCTTCGATGATGTGTGGGAAACGATCAACGAGCGTTATTACGACGATACATTTCACGGCGTCGATTGGCAGTCGCAGCGCAGCAAGTTCCGCGCATTAGCCGCCGACGCCGAAAACAGCGCAGAGCTATATGCGATCATGCGCCGAATGATCGCCGCTTTGCGCGACGCTCACACAAGGGTTTATGCGCCAAATGAAAAATACGATTGGCGTCACCCGCGCGTCACAAGCGTCGGCGTATCCGTGCGCGAGATAGAAGGCGAGCCAACCGTCACAAACGTCGAGCAGGATTCGGCGGCGGCACGCGCAGGTCTTCGCGCGGGCGACGTAATCCTGCGCATCGACAACGAATCGGCGCGCGCACTGTTCGAGCGACGATTAAACGAAGGCATCAATTCTTCGACAATTCAGGCGACGCGTTTGCGCGCCGTCGCCGGACTCTTCGACGGCGCGGCAGGCACAAACGTGAAAGTCGCATGGCTCGACGGCAAAGGCGCAGAACGCGAAGCAACGCTTCTACGCGAACAACAGGAGCGCGTTCAAGAGTTGCACGTCAAGCGCGTGCGCGGTGGATTCAGCTTCGTGCAGTTCGATGCTTTCACCGAATCCGTCGCCGTTGATTTCGCGCGTCGTATGACGAACGATTTGCGTCGCGCTTCCGGCCTCGTCATAGATTTACGCGGCAACGGCGGCGGTGAAGCAGAAGCGATGACGGAAATAGCGTCCGCATTTTTGGATGCGGGCACGAGCCTCGGACAATTCACGGATCGCACGGGACGCGCTGCCTTTGCGCCGCAGACGCGCCGCGCCATGCTGCTCGCGGCAGACACAGCCGCGCACTTTCGCGCGCCCGTCGTGCTGCTCACAAGCGCGCGCACGTCGAGCGCCGCCGAGATATTCGCCGCAACATTAAAGGAAACACATCGCGCAGTCGTCATCGGCACACAAACATGCGGCTGCGTGCTGGCGATTCGCCGTCGCCATAGTTTGCCCGACGGCGGCGAACTCGATGTCAGCGAAATGGATTACCGCACACCAAACGGCGCGCGGCTCGAAGGCACAGGCGTTGTTCCCGACGAAGAAATCAGGCTCGCCAGACAAGACTTACGCACGCGCCGCGACCGCGCATTAGAGCGCGCCATCGAACTTCTACAAGCCGCACGCCGCGCACAAAAATAGCTCCCCGCGCGGCTCTTTCCTTCTACCTCATCACTCCAAAACTCAAGTCCGCTGTCGGCAGCAAATTTATCCGCTCACTTAATGGAACTCGCGCAAGGTTTACGAACAGTGTTCGTTCAATAGAAGAACACATCCCGGAAGGTTCAAGCCCAGACGCAGGCAGAGCCGCGCTTGTGTGACAGCAAATGAAATTACGATCACTACAAAACGACTGTGAAGTTAAAAGGAGCGACGACGATGAGCAAAGTAAAATTATCCGTGAGGCTCGCGACATTTCTTGCAACGTTCATGCTGGCACTCGTCATCGTGACTCTTTTCGCGCGGCCTCTGATAAGCAACGTTGATGTAGCGCCCGTCGCCGATCTCGCACTCACACCGCCGAAACTTTCCGTAGTCTCCGATCAAGCCTCAAATTTTGTTGACTATAAAACGCAACTTGTCTCGCTCGATTTTGTGCGCGGCACGGCTTACGCGGCACTCACGCTCAAACGGCGAGGAGGCGTGCCGACGCCCGACAAAGTTTGGGTTCAAACCATCTTCTTCGCGCCCGACAACACCGCGCGAAAAGTTTGGATGGGCGCGCCCGTCGAGGTTCGCGAGCCTTTTGCTTTTGAAGATACGAAGACTTTGACCATCGCCAGCAAGTGCCTTCCATGCGCGAACGAAGATGCGCCCGCAAGCAACTACTACGCGCGCACTTTCGTTTCAACGACGCCTGAAAATCTCACGCGCGAAGCTCAAACAAATTTCGACATCGCCAACGCCACGCCCGTCCTTGTTCAAAACAAATCGACTGCGGCAGCGTTGCGCCCTTAAGCGAAAGCTTTTCGTGTGCTTGTCCGCGCATTGAAAAATACTGTCGTCGCACGCCGCAAGACACGGCGCACTCAATCGTTCAATCCGTGTTCGACAAATCGCCACCACCGTAAGCTTAGCTATAGGAGACACGCCATGCGACACCGTCAATCAACCGGAACGACTTTACGACAATCCAGCAAGGCGCTTTCGCGCGCGAACAAAGTTTTCACACAACATTTTTTGTTTGCGTCCTGCCTCTTCGCCGCGCTGCTCTTTCCCTCTTGCGTCGAAGATCACCGACTAAAGCAAGCACAGTCGGCGAAGACCGATACCGTTGCGCCGCAGTCCAACACATCAACAACGACAACCGCGACGACATCCAATTTGACCTCGATGGCGAACGCCAACATGAGCGGGAATATGAGCGTTAGCCGAGAGCAGCAAGTGCAAGAGAGCGAATCTCCGCGCGGTGATGCGGAATCTTACAGCCACCTTGAAGAAAATCCGTTTCTCGCCGTCGCACGCGCGCCGCTCTCGACCTTCGCCATCGATGTGGATACGGCTTCTTACAGCAACACGCGCCGCTTCCTCAATGAAAACCACTTGCCGCCGAAGGATGCCGTTCGCATCGAGGAATTCATCAACTATTTTTCTTACGATTACCCGCAGCCCGTCGGCACAGCGCCCTTCTCCGTCACCACAGAAGTTTCGAGTTGCCCATGGGACACTTCGCACAGGCTTGTCCACATCGGCTTGCAAGGCAAACGCATCGCGCAGGAGAATCTGCCGCCGGGCAATTTAGTTTTCCTGATTGATGTTTCGGGGTCAATGATGGAGCCGGACAAGTTGCCGCTCATCAAATCCTCGCTCGCCATGCTTGCCGAACAATTGACGGCGCGCGACCACGTCGCCATCGTCGTTTATGCAGGTCAGAGCGGACTCGTGCTGCCTTCGACTCCCGGCGATCACAAAGGCGAAATCATCGGCGCGCTCGCAAGGCTCGAAGCGGGCGGCTCGACCAATGGCGGCGAAGGCATTCAACTGGCATACAAAGTTGCGCAAACCAACTTCATCAAAGGCGGCATCAATCGCGTCATACTCGCAACCGACGGCGATTTCAACGTCGGCGTCACGAGCGAAGACGAGCTTTCGCGCCTCATCGAAGAGAAACGCAAAAGCGGAGTCTTTTTAAGCGTCCTCGGCTTCGGCACGGGCAACGTCAAAGATTCGACGATGGAAAAGCTCGCCGACAAAGGCAACGGCAATTACGCTTACGTCGATACGCTCAACGAAGCGCGCAAAGTGTGCGGGCAGGAGATCGGCGGCACGCTCTACACGATTGCGAAGGACGTGAAAATTCAAGTCGAATTTAATCCGCAACTGGCCGCCGCCTATCGTCTTATCGGATACGAGAATCGCCTGCTCGCGGATCGTGATTTCAACGACGACAAAAAGGACGCGGGCGACATCGGCGCAGGCCACACCGTCACCGCGCTCTACGAAGTCGTGCCTTACAATCAAAAATACCGAAACTCCGGCGTTGACGAATTGAAGTATCAGAAACCGGCGCAGACTTCTTCAGCAACGATGAACAGCAAGGAATTATTGACCGTCAAACTACGCTATAAAGAACCGCAGGCGAACGCCAGCAAACTGCTTAACGTCGGCATCGTTGACGGCGGCGAACAATTTGCCAAAGCATCCGACAATCTCAAGTTCTCTTCTGCCGTCGCCGCCTTCGGAATGCTTCTGAAGGATTCCAAATACAAAGGCGACATGAGCTACAATCGAGTTTTGCAGCTCGCCAAAGAGTCAACCGGCGCGGATTTGCAAGGCTACCGCGCAGAGTTTGTGCATCTCGTCGAACGCGCAAGGAATTTGTCTGTGCAACATAACGCACGCAAATAAATTGTAAGGGCAGGCGTCTTATCGCTGCCCTTGCTACTCACACAAAATAGCACGGGCAGGGACAAGCCCTGCCCCTACAAAATAGTCCCGCCACAACAGGCTTACCCTGCCGCGCGTGCCTCATGCTATTATCTGCCGACGCGTGAAGCGCGAACTCCAGACATGTTGTATTTATCGCAAGTGTTGGGTCGTCCCATACGCGACCTCGAAGCGGAGCGTGTGGCGACGCTCAAGGACGTGATCGTGCGTCTCGGCGCGGAAGACCATCCGCCCGTGACAGGCTTTGTCGCGCGCTATCGCCGACGCGATTTTTTTCTACCGCGCTGGCGCATCTCTGAATTCGGCGATCAAGGCGTGCGCCTCAACTCGGACATTCTGGACTTGCGCCCGTTCGTGCGGCGCGAAGCCGAAGTGCTTTTAGCGCGCGATGTGCTCGACAAACAATTGATTGATGTAGACGGCAAACGCGTTGTGCGCGTCAACGATGTGCAATTGATTGCAGCGGCGGGTGAGTGGCGCGTGACGGGCGCGGATGTAAGTCTGCAAGGTCTGTGGCGCAGGCTAATGCCAGCGGGATTCGTCGGCTCGAAACGCACAGTTGAAGTAATCGACTGGGCGGACGTTGGGTACTTGGCAACGGATGCGGGCGGCGTGCAGTTGAAATCTTCGAGCGACAAACTCGCGCGGCTTCATCCCGTCGAAATCGCGCGTCTCGCAGAAGCTCTTTCGTATCATCACGGCTCGGACATCGTCGAATCGTTAGACGACGAAACCGCTGCCGAGACGCTCGAAGAAATGGATGCGTCGGCGCAGGCGCGGATCATCGGTGACATGGACGAAGAACGCGCCGCAGACATTCTCGAATGGATGTCGCCGGACGAAGCGGCGGATGTTTTGGGCGATCTGTCCGAAGAAAAAGCCGAAGACTTGCTTAACCGCATGGAAGGCGAAGAGCAAGCGGACGTTGCGGAGCTTTTGCCTTACGAAGACGACACGGCGGGCGGCTTGATGACGACGGAGTTCGTCACGCTTCCAAGACAATTGACCGTCGGCGAAGCGCTCGCAAGGCTAAGAGAAATGGCCGAAACGCCGAACATGATTTATTACCTGTATGTCGTCGAAGAAGAAAAATCTTGGAAACTCGTCGGCATCATCGCCCTGCGCAGTTTGATTCTCGCAGACCCGTCCGTGCCGCTCGAAGCAGTGATGCGCGAAGAATTTCAAACGGCGCACCCGGACGATGCGGCGCGCGACGTGGCGCACAAGATCGCCGAATACAATCTGCTCGCGCTGCCCGTCGTTGACGAAACAAATGATATTCTCGGCATCGTCACCGTCGATGACGCAATGGATTTGCTGCTGCCCAAAGGCTGGCAACAACGCCTGCCGAGAGTGTTTGGATAATGAGGTCAGGAGTCAGAAGACAGAAGTCAGGAGTCAGAATGAAGAAGCGTTGATGGAGTGTTTATATCGACCTGATTCAGGCCGGTTGCATCCTGCTTGCTCTTATCATGCTTCTTATTCTGTCTACTGACTTCTGACTCCTGACTACTCTCTTTTTTATGATCGGAGTTTCTCCCCATGACCGAATCCCGCATTGCTGCGCGAGTTGCCGGGCGTCGTTGGTGGCGGCGCGGCACGCGTGGTGTGCGGCGCACGCTGGCGCGGCGCAAGGGACTCTTCGCTTACCTCGCAATCTTAGGCCCCGGCATGATCGCCGCCAACGCGGGCAATGATGCGGGCGGCATTGCGACTTACGCTTCCGTCGGAGCAGATTACGGTTACCGCCTGCTCTGGGTTTTAATTCCAATCACAATCAGTCTGGGTTTAGTGCAGGAGATGTGCGCGCGCATGGGCGCGGTGACGGGCAAAGGTCTCGCCGATCTAATACGCGAGCGCTTCGGCGTGCGCTGGACGGCGCTTGTGATGCTCGCGCTGCTCGTCGCCAACGGCGGCGTCACCGTTTCGGAATTCGTCGGCATTGCAGCGGCGACGGAACTCTTCGGCGTGCCTCGCTATGTTTCCGTGCCGATTGCCGCCGCGTGTATCTGGTGGCTCGTCGTCAAAAGTTCATACAAACGCGTCGAGCGTGTTTTTCTGCTGATGTCGCTCGTCTTTTTGGGCTACATCGTTTCCGCTTTTCTCGCGCATCCTTCGTGGAGCACAGTCGCGCGCCAGATGGTGCAGCCGAGTTTCAGCTTCGACAAAGGTTATTTGTTTACATTCGTCGCCATTATCGGCACAACCATCTCGCCGTACATGCAGGTCTTCGTGCAATCCTCCGTTGTGGAAAAAGGCGTGACGGCGGAAGATTACGCTTTGACGCGCGCGGACGTGTGGCTGGGCACGCTTTTCGCCATCACCATCGTCTTCTTTATTATGATCTCGACGGCGGCAACCTTGCACGCACACGGCGGGCACATCACGGACGCCGCAGACGCCGCGCGCGCGCTCGAACCTCTCGCCGGACGCTACGCGGAAGTTCTTTTTGCAATAGGGCTTTTCGGTGCGTCAATGCTCGCGGCGGGCGTGCTGCCGCTCGCAACCGCCTATTCCGTTAGTGAAGCGCTCGGCTACGAAAAAGGTGTTTCGCACAACTTTCGTGAAGCGCCGATCTTTCTCGGCATCTTTACCTTTCTGGTCGTCACGGGCGCGCTCGTCGCGATGATTCCGGGACTGCCGCTCATCTACGTGCTGCTTGTCACGCAGGTCATCAACGGGCTGCTGCTGCCGATTATTCTGATTGCGATTTTGTGGCTTATCAATGATCGCGAGTTAATGGGCGAGCACACCAATGGCACAATCTATAATATAGCGGCGTGGTTGACGACAATTATCGTTTCCGCACTCTCGCTGCTTTTGATCGGCACGACAATTTTCGGTTCAAAGTAGCCGGGACAAATTTCGTGAATTCCATAAGTTCTGCAAGTAATAACTTTAAGCTACTACGCTAAAAACTCGCAAAGAATTTGACAAGAAGGCACTCAAGGTTTATTATTCTTCTACGCTCATAGGTTGAATTGGTCAACAAATTCCGATTTGTGGGCGAGAATTATGCTAACTCTTTGAAATTGAGGAGAAAGTAAGCTATGAGTATTGTTCGTTACGATCCGTTTCACGATTTGCGCAACCTTCAGGACGAAGTCAATCGCTTGTTTTCCACAAACATTTCGCGCGTTTTCGGCGACGAAGGCATCGCGCGCGGCGCTTGGAACCCGTTGATTGACATCTACGAAAACAAAGATCAGATTGTTGTCGAAGCCGAATTGCCGGGCATGAAGCGCGAGGATTTCGATCTCTCGATTGAAAATAATGTGCTCACACTGCGCGGCGAACGGCGTTTCGAGAAAAAAGACGAAGGCGATAATTATCACCGCGTCGAACGCTCTTACGGTTCCTTCACGCGCTCCTTCACTTTGCCGCAGACGGTGACGGGCGAAACCGCCAACGCCGAATACAAAAACGGTGTTCTTCGCGTTTCCTTGCCGAAGCGCGAAGAAGTAAAAGCGCGCCGCATTGAAATCAAGAGCACAGGAACGGAAGACGCCGTGGCTCCGCGCATCATTGAAGCGAAGACGAAGAACACCAGCAGCGCGACAAACGCGACTCACGACAAAGCACAGAAAGCGGCAGGCCGTCAATTCTGAAACACCGTCGAACGACGGGCGCGGAACAATTCTTTAGCACCATCCGCGTTCATCGTTTCGGTATTCATCATTTACTGTTATGCGTTTAGATAAATACACTTTGCGCGGGCAAGAGGCCATTCAGTCGGCCATCGAAGCGGCAGAGCGCAACCAGAATCAACAAGTCGAGCCGGAGCATCTGCTGTTCGCGATGCTTGAACAGCCCGAAGGCGTCATTCGTCCGATGCTCGGCAAGCTCGGCGCGAACGTTCAAGTTGTGCTGGGCGACACGAATGCCGCCATCGGGCGTTTTCCAAAAATTCAAGGTTCGAGCCAGCAATATTTCAGCTCACGCCTCAGCCAGATTTTTACCGCCTCGCAAAAACAGGCGGAGACGATGCAGGACGAGTACATCTCGACGGAGCATCTGCTGCTCGCGCTTGCTGACGAAAAAGAAGGCGCGGGCAAACTCCTTCGTCAACACGGCGTCAACCGCGACGATCTCTTGAAGATAATCGAAGGAATGCGCGGCGGCTCGCGCATCACGGATCAAAATGCAGAGGCCAACTACGAAGCGCTCTCGAAATACGCCAAAGACCTGACAGACCTCGCGCGTCAAGGCAAGCTCGATCCTGTGATTGGCCGCGATGACGAAATTCGCCGCACGATTCAAGTGCTGTCGCGTCGCACGAAAAATAATCCTGTGCTTATAGGCGAACCCGGCGTCGGCAAAACCGCCATCGTCGAAGGCTTGGCGCAACGCATTGTTTCCGGCGACGTGCCTGAAACCTTGCGCAACAAGCGGCTCGTTTCCCTCGATCTTAGCTCGATGGTCGCGGGCGCAAAATATCGCGGCGAATTTGAAGACCGTTTGAAAGCGGTCTTGAAGGAAATTGAAAACGCGCACGGCGCAATCGTGCTTTTCATAGACGAACTTCACACGCTCGTCGGCGCAGGCGCTGCCGAAGGCGCAATCGATGCCTCGAACATGTTGAAGCCTGCACTCGCGCGCGGCGAACTGCGTTGCGTCGGCGCAACGACGCTCAACGAATACAAAAAGTATATTGAAAAGGACGCCGCGCTCGAACGCCGTTTCCAGCAAGTTTACGTCGGCGAGCCGAACGTCGAAGACACGATTGCGATTTTGCGCGGATTGAAAGAGCGCTACGAAGTGCATCACGGCGTGCGTATCAAAGACTCTGCGATTGTCGCTGCCGCGACGCTCTCGAACCGTTATATTACGGATCGTTTTTTGCCCGACAAAGCGATTGACTTGATTGATGAAGCGGCATCGAGACTGCGCATCGAGATTGATTCTCTGCCGCTCGAAATCGACCAGATAGAGCGCGAGATTATGGGACTCGAAATCGAGCGTCAGGCATTGCAGCGCGAAGAAGATGAACGCTCGAAAGCGCGCCTGCACGACATAGAACAGCGCATCGCAGACCTCAAAGAACAATCTTCCGGCATGAAAGCCAAGTGGCAATCCGAGAAGGAAGAAATCGAGCTGATGCGCACGGACAAAGCGGAACTCGAGCAATTGAGATTGCAGCTCGAACAAGCGCGCAACGCGGGCGACTTAGGGCGCGCTTCCGAATTGCAGTACGGCAAGATTCCCGAACTCGAGTCGAAGTTCGCGGCAGAGCAAGCGAAGCTCGCGGAGATTCAGCGCGAAGGCGTCACGCTCAAAGAAGAAGTTGACGAAGAAGACGTGGCGGAAGTCGTCGCGAAGTGGACGGGCGTGCCTGTCTCGAAAATGCTCGAAGGCGAAATGCAGAAACTCGTTTCGATGGAAGAGCGCCTGCGCAATCGCGTCATCGGACAGGATGAAGCTTTAACCGCCGTTTCAAACGCCGTGCGCCGCGCCCGCGCAGGATTGCAAGACCCCAATCGTCCCGTCGGTTCATTCATTTTCTTAGGGCCGACAGGCGTCGGTAAAACCGAAACGGCGCGCGCTCTCGCGGAATTTCTCTTCGACGACGAACGCGCGATGGTGCGCCTCGACATGAGCGAATACATGGAGAAACACGCCGTCTCGCGCATGATCGGCGCGCCGCCCGGATACATCGGCCACGATGAAGGCGGGCAACTTACGGAAGCCGTCCGGCGTCGCCCCTATGCGGTTGTGCTTTTTGACGAAATCGAAAAAGCGCATTCGGATGTTTTCAATGTGCTGCTGCAAATCTTGGACGACGGGCGTTTGACGGATTCAAAGGGACGCACTGTCGATTTCAAAAACGCCGTCTTGATTATGACCTCGAACCTCGGCTCGCGCGAAATTCAAGCGGCTGAAGGTGACGAAAAGCAAGTGCGCGAAGCAGTGGCGCAGGAATTACGCGCGCAGTTCAAGCCGGAGTTTCTGAACCGCATTGACGACATCGTAATCTTTCATCAACTATCGCGCGAAGAAATCACGCGCATTATCGACGTGCAGCTCGAACGCCTGCGCCACATGCTCGACGAGCGCGGCATCACACTTCAACTAGACGAATCGGCGAAGCAGCTTCTCGCGCGTGAAGGCTATGATCCGGCATACGGCGCGCGTCCTTTGAAGCGTGCGATTCAAACATTGATTCAAAATCCGCTCGCGGTGAAACTGTTGCGCGGCGAAATCCCGCCCGGTCAAACACTGCGCGTCTCAGCCGACGGCGACGAAATGCGCTTCTCGAATGAAGCCGTGGCGACAGCAGCATGAACCGAAGCAGGAAGGCGGAAGGATAGTGGTATCTTTTCGTAAGAAGAAAAAAGGGGATCGTATGAAGGAAAAGAGAGCGGCGGGAGAAAAAGTGAATCCGCCGGGCGCGGAAGCGTCTGCCGCCGGAAATGAATTTCGCGTGACGGATCGCCGTCGCATTGACATTGATGTGGAGTCCGGCGGCGAAGAAGAACAAGGCAGCACGGAAAATCGCGCGGGCGCGGAAGCGTCGGGAGCGAAGCCCGCTTACGTCTTGCAACTTGAAGAGCGCGCGCAGGCGGCAGAGCGAAAGCTCGTCGAAGTGCAAGCGCGTTTCGAGCAATTGCGCGCAGGGTTGCAGCGCGAAACGGATGAAACAAGGCAGCGTTTGAATCGCGCGGCGGATGAACGCGCGCGCAATGAAAAAGTGGATTTCATCAGTGCGCTTTTGCCTGTCGCGGATAATCTACAACGCGCGATTGCGGCGGCGGAAAAAGGCGGCTCGTTCGATGTGTTGCTTGAAGGCGTGCGCGGCACCGCCAACGGTTTTCAGCAGGCGCTTCTTGGAGCGGGCGTCGAACCCGTGACAAGCGTCGGGGCAAAGTTCGATCCTGAATTGCATGAGGCGGTGGACACAATCGAAGTGCCTGCTGAACAGGACGGCATGGTAATGGCGGAGTACGGTCGCGGCTATAAAGTCGGCGATAGAATGCTTCGCCCGGCGCGCGTGCAAGTCGGGCGTTCGCGCGGCGCAGCAAAGGCGGCAGAGTAAAAATTATTTGCGATTTTAGATTTGCGATTGAAGGCAGTAGCCATTTAATGTTTGAGCTATTAATTTACAGTCCAAGATGCAATCGAAAATCGGCAATCGAAAATCTAAAATTCTAAAATTGGATTAGGAGAAAACATAAAGTGGCAGCAAAAGATTTGAAGTTCAGGGAAGAGGCGCGCAGTGCGATGCTGCGCGGCGTCAACGTGCTCGGCAATGCGGTGCGCGTCACGCTCGGCCCGAAAGGGCGCAATGTCATCATCGGCAAAAGCTACGGCTCGCCCGTGATTACGAAGGACGGCGTGACAGTGGCGAAGGAAATCGATTTGCCGGATAGTTACGAAAACATGGGCGCGCAGATGGTGCGCGAAGTGGCGACAAAGACGAACGACACGGCGGGCGACGGCACGACGACGGCGACTGTCTTGGCGCAGGCGATTTTCCGCGAAGGCGTCAAGAACGTCACGGCGGGCGCGAACCCGATGGCTTTGCAGCGCGGCATTCAAAAGGCGACGATTGCGGTAGTCGCAGAGCTTGAGCGCATGTCGAAGAAGGTCAAAAGCAAAGATGAACTCGCCAACGTCGCGTCCGTCTCGGCGAACAATGATCGCCAGATCGGACAATTGATTTCCGAAGCGATGGAGCAGGTCGGGCAGGACGGCGTCGTGACGGTCGAAGAATCGAACACGATGCAAACGGAACTCGAAGTCGTCGAAGGAATGCAGTTTGATCGCGGCTATCTATCGCCGTATTTTGTGACGAACCTGGATCGCGTCGAAGCTGTGCTCGATAATCCTTTGATTCTTTTGCACGAAAAGAAAATTTCGGCGATGCGCGATTTGCTGCCCGTCTTAGAGCAAGCGGCGGGACAGGGACGCGCGCTCTTGATTATTGCGGAAGACCTCGAAGGCGATGCGCTCGCCACGCTGGTCGTCAACAAATTGCGCGGAACGATCAAAGTTTGCGCGGTCAAAGCGCCTGCCTTCGGTGATCGCCGCAAAGCGATTTTAGAAGACCTCGCGGCGTTGACCGGCGGGCGTTTGATTACAGAAGATTTGGGAATCAAACTCGAAAGCGTGCAGACCGCCGATCTGGGTTCCGCCAAGCGCGTCATCGTTGATAAAGACAACACGACGATTATCGAAGGCGCGGGCGAAGCGTCTGCGATTCAGGGACGCGTCGGCACGATTCGCCGCCAGATAGAAGACACGACTTCGGATTATGACCGCGAAAAATTGCAGGAACGATTAGCGAAATTCACGGGCGGCGTCGCCGTTATTAAAGTCGGTGCGGCGACGGAGACTGCCGTGAAGGAAATCAAGATGCGCGTCGAAGATGCTTTGAACGCGACGAAGGCGGCGGCGCAGGAAGGCATCGTTCCGGGCGGCGGCGTCGCGCTGCTGCGCGCAGGCAAGGCGCTCGATAAGCTCGAATTGGAAGACCACGACGAGCAGACGGGCGTCCGCATCGTTCGCCGCGCGCTCGAAGAACCATTGCGCCGCATCGCCGAAAACGCTGGGATTGACGGCGCGGTTGTTGTCGGTAAGGTGGAAGATTCAAAGGGCGCGAAAGGCTTTAACGCGGCAACCGGCGTGTACGAGGATTTGGTTGCGGCAGGCATTATCGATCCGACGAAAGTTGTCCGCACGGCCTTGCAAAACGCCGCGTCGATTGCCGGATTGATGCTGACGACAGATGCCGCCGTGATTGACGCGCCGGAGCCAAAGAGAGCTGCGCCAGCGGGCGGCGGCATGGGCGGCGGCGGAGATTACGACGATTACTAAACGCGAAGTTTAGCAATTACCCGAAAGCATGAAAGAAGCGTTCGTTTCGCCGTTTAATCAATAGAAGAACGGCGAGGCGAACGCTTTCCGTTCCTCTTGTGGAATGAAAAATCGGGCGCGCGGGAATGTGGTATTATCGAGATGGCGAGATACGCAACGGCGCTCATGTCCGACGCATCCAAAGGACGGGTAAGAAGTTGAGATTTATAAAGAGTCCCGGAAAGCGCATCGGCGAAGGCGAAACTTCGTTGCCGTACATTCGTCACAACATTTGGTTTTGATCGTGCGCGGGCACACGTTTTCCACCACGAAGTTGAGAAATAAAACAAATGATTGATCTAGGGCCATACAAAGACAAACTCGCCGACAGCGGCCAACGTATTTTTGAGAACGCGCTAAAGGAATCACGCCGCCGCGATCAAAACTACGTCTCCATCGAACACATCATCAACGCGCTCGCCAGCGAAGAAGCCGAACTCTTCAATCAAACGATGCGCGATCTCTCGATTGACCCGCGCTCATTCCAAACCTTGCTCGATAGCCGTTTGGAAGCGAGCCGCCAGCACGTCGGCAAAGGTTTCAAAATTGCTCCCGACACAACCGATCTCTTCAAGCGCGCGATGGATCGCGCGCGCGCGCAAGGCAGAAAGACCATCGAAGCGACGGATATTCTGACGGCGCTCTCGCTGGATGAAAGCGGCATGTTCGTAGAGTTTATGAAGCACCTCGGCGCGAGTCCCGAAGCCGTCGTCGAGAATGTGCGCGTTCGCGTTCGCAAGCGCGAAATGGAAGAAGAGCAGTACAAAAAGAAATTCGATTTGCCGCAGTACCTCAAGCACTTCGGCGTCTCGATGAATCGCCTTGCTCGTATGGACAAACTGCCGCCGACCATCGGGCGCGAGCAGGAGATTCAGCAAATGGTTGAAATTTTGTGTCACCGCGAGCGCGCCAATTCGCCTATGCTCGTCGGTGAACCGGGCGTCGGCAAAACCGCCGTCGTCGAAGGTCTCGCGCGCTTGATCGAACTCGAACCGGAAAAAGTTCCGGCGCGTCTCAGAGGCGCGCACATCGTGCAGCTTCAAATGGGCGGGCTTGTTGCAGGCACAATGCTGCGCGGCATGTTCGAGGAGCGCATCAAAGGCATCATTGATGAAGTGAAGGAGAAAGAAAATCTGATTCTCTTCATTGACGAAGCGCACACGATTATCGGCGCGGGCGCGGCGCTCGGCACGTCATCCGACGCGGCGAATATGTTCAAATCGTCGCTCGCGCGCGGCGAACTGCGCATCATCGGCGCAACGACCATCACGGAATACAAAGAGTACATCGCGGAAGATGAAGCCTTGGCGCGCCGTTTCCGCATGGTCAAAGTCGAGGAGCCTTCGATTCTGCAAACGCGTGAGATTCTCTTCGGGCTGCGCCCGCGCTTAGAAAAGAATTACTCTGTAACGATTTCAGATGATGCGATCAACACGGCGCTTGAGATGGCTCCGAAATACATACGCAATCTGCATCTGCCGGACAAAGCCATCGGCTGGCTCGACACGGCGGCGGTCAAAGTCGAAATCAATGAACCGCAAACGATGATCGTCAAACCCGAACACGTCATTGATGTAATTTCGCAGGAGTCCAGAATTCCGCGCGACATGATTTTCCGCGACACGAATGATCGTTTCTCTGAAATGGAAATCGCTCTCGGCAAACGCGTCATCGGACAAAAGGAAGCGGTTAAAGCCGTCGCGCAACGCCTGCGTCTCAACAAAGGGCCGCTCAAGGAATCGCATTACAAGCCGGACGGCGTGCTGCTGTTTTTAGGGCCGACGGGCGTCGGTAAAACCGAACTTGCGAAGGCCGTTGCCGAATTTATGTTCGGCGATGAAGAAAAAATGGTTCGCATAGATATGTCCGAATACGGCGAAGGCACAATCGGCATCGAGAAGCTGATCGGAATGCCGCGCGGCATCGTCGGATCGGAGCGCGGCGGCATCCTGACCGAACAACTGCGCGAGAATCCGTACACGGTTTTGCTGCTCGACGAAGTTGAAAAAGCTTCGCCCTACTTGATGAACATTTTTCTCCAAGCCTTTGACGAAGGTTGGTTGACGGACGGGCGCGGGAAGAAAGTTTACCTCTCCGACGCCATCGTGATTATGACCTCGAACTTGGGTTCGGAGAGTTTCAAGAAATACGAAAAGCCGCTCGGCTTCGGTCAGAAAACGACGGGCGATATGCGCTCTATTAAAGCCGACGTGTTGAAGGCCGCCGAAACACGCTTCTCACCGGAGTTTCGCAATCGCATTGACGAGATCGTTATCTTTTCTCCTTTGACGATGGATGAAGTTCGCTCAATCGCGCAGATTTATTTGGGCAAGTTGCAGCGGCAAATGGAGCGTCAGGGCAAGGAAGTCGAAGTGACGGAGAGCGCGATTAATCTGCTCACCGAAAAAGGCTTCAGCTCGAAATACGGCGCGCGTTTCCTGAAACGCCACATTGATGAAAAAGTAAAATTGCCGATCACGACCATGTGGAAATCGGCGGCGCGCTTTGTCGTGGACGTAGAAGACGGCGAGATTACGATCAGACCGGATGAAACAGCGGTGAGCGTCAACTAAACGCTTTCCTTCTCAAGAGGTAGTTCACACGCGAAAGGGTTTCAGTGACGGCAACTTCATTGAAGCCCTTTCACTGTGTTTATACTTCATTCAGTTAATTGATCGTTCGGAAAACTATTTAGGCTGGGAACAAAATGGATCGAAGATTTATGCTACGCTTCAATCTCATATCGCGTGCGATGATTGCCGCGACAATGATCGTCGGCATCATGTTTGCGGCAATTGCTTCAACGAGTGTATCGGCGCAGAGTCGTAGAGGAACGGCGACAAGTTCGACGCCACCGCCAGCAGCAGAAGCGTCGCCATCGCCGTCTCCCGCCGCGCCGCCACCACAAAAAAAGATAGCTGCCGCGACTCTCGAAACAAAGCCTGTTATCGAGGCGAAGGCTGAACAGATTTTGCGGCGCGCCGTCGAAGCGCTGGGCGGCGGCAATTACACCAATGTTCGCTCGGAAATCGGGCGCGGGCTTTTCACACCCTTTAGGGACGGCGTGTCCGTCCTTCCAAGTGCGTTCGTTGATTACATTATTTTCCCGGATCGGGAGCGCACGGAATTTCGCAACAGCGACGGGCGCGTGATTCAAACGAACGTCGGCGCGAAAGGATGGGTCTTTGATGGCGCGAAACGCAGTATCAAAGATATAATGCCGGAGCAGGCGGAAGATTTTCGCTTCGCTATGCGCACCAGCATTGATAGCCTGCTGCGCGGATTGTGGCGCAAGGAAAGCGGCGTCACACTCGCTTACATCGGGCGTCGTGAAGCCGGACTCGCCAAACGCAATGAGGCCGTTCGACTCACCTACGCGGACGGCCTCGCCGTCGAATTCGAGTTCGGCGCGCGTGACGGCTTGCCCGCCAAAGTCATCTACACGCGCAAGGATTCCGAAGGCAAAGAAGCGCCGGAAGAAGATCGCTTCGCGCAGTTCGTTTCAACCAACGGCATCCTCGCGCCCTTCATCATCGACCACTACCGCGCCGGTGCGCAAACGAGCCGCATTAATTACAAATCATTGGACTTCAACGCAATTATCGGCGATGAGCTTTTCAACAAACCCGCCAGCTTAAAAGAATTGAAAGTAAAATAACGGACGGGAGAGCGTCATGCCCATCAGCGCTTCACGCTTTGGTTAGACAGGCTGTGCTTTCTAACCTCCGCCGTATCATGCGTGCCCCCCATTGCTGTTTCTACGAACGTCTGCTCTTCGTCGTGCATCATCGGCTCGCCGGTCATTTTTGCAAACAGATTTTCGTAGCGGTCAACGACGTGCTCCCAATCGTAGCGCTCGCGCACGCGTGACTGCGCGCGTTGGCGATAGGAGCTGACGAGCGAGCCGTCGCGTAAGACGCGTTGCAGTTGGGCGGCCAATTCGTCTTCGTCAGCGTAAGGTATTCCGGCTTCGCCGACGGCCTCCAGATTTTCGGGCGTGGCGAGCGTGAGCACACAGTTGCCGTAGCCCATCGCTTCGAGAAGCGCAGGGTGCGTGCCGCCCACTTCCGTAGCGTGAACATAGCAGTAAGCGTTTTGCTGCAATGCGCGGTAGTCATTGCCGAAGACGAAGCCTGTGAAGATGATTCGCTTGTCGCGTCGCGCGCGCGCGCGAAGGTCCTCGATGTATTCGTGCGCGTAGGGTGCGTCGCCGACGATTAAAAGCTTGTGCGCGGTGCGAACTTTTTTGAAGGCTTCGATGACGAGATGCGCGTTGTTTTCCGGCTCTAGTCTGGAGACGTAAAGAACATAGCGACCCGGCTCGACGCGCCATTGCTTGACGGCGGCGCGATCCGTTTGACGTTCGACTTCCGCGCCGTAGGCGATCATTGTCGAAGCGTGATTATAGCGCACAAGATAATAGTCCTGAATGACGCGTGCATCCGTCACGGTTTCCGTCGGCAGCAGTGTCGCAAGTTTTTCAGCGAGCAAATAATAGTTGCGGCCTAACCAATTCCATTTTTTGCGTTTGTGTTCGAGGCCGTCAACATTGAGCGCGACGGGCGTTCCGGTAAATCTCAAGATCGCGGCGCATGGAGCGTTGGCCGCGTTGCAGATCAAAGCAGCGTCGTAGTGTGCGGTTGTCGCGTGCAGCGCGGAGAGAAAAGTGTGTATGACGGTGTCGAAATATTTGTGGCGAATTGTCGGCAGAACTTTGAGGCGGACGCCGTGAAATTCAAGTTGACGCGGGCTGACATAGTGCGAGCGGCAATAAACCGTCACGTCATGGCCGCGCGCGGCGAGACGCGTGGCAAGCTGCTCGGCGAAAGTTTCAAAGCCGCCGTAGCTGGCCGGAATACCTCTCGTCCCTAAAATCGCGATACGCATCAAAAGAAGCCCGTGCGAGGGTCAGAAATTGGATTACATTCGTTTCAAAAAATCTTCGTCGGGGAATTGTCAGCGGCCTGTTCAGCGGTATGCGCGTGATAACCGGACGCGCATCGTTCATGCGCTATAACAAGGAAGATCACGCGTCGTTCGTACCATAAACAGCCTGTTCATAAGCCTTCAGCGTAAGTTGCACAGTTCTGTTCCAACTGAATTTCTTCGCCTGCGCTAAACCCTTCCGGCGCATTTCCGCGCGCAAGCTTGCATCATCTATTACGCGCGCAAGTGCGTCGGCAATCGCTTGTTGATTGAAAGGATCAATTAGCAGACCGGCATCGCCGACAACTTCCGGCAAGCTCGTTCGATTGCCAGCGATGACCGGCGCGCCGCATTGCATTGCTTCGAGCGGCGGTAAACCGAAGCCTTCAAAATACGAAGGGTAAACGAAACACGTCGCGCCCGTGTAAAGCGCGGGCAAATCGGACTCCGGCACGTAGCCTGTCAAGAGAATATCGTCGCTCGCTTTGTGTTCTTCAATCGCGCGCAATGTTTCTTCGTAAAGCCAGCCGAGCTTGCCGACAAACACGAGCGCGGGAAGCTTAACTTGTGAGCGTGTGCGGCGCAAGTTTGCGTAAGCGGCGATTAAACGCGGCAGATTTTTTCGCGGTTGGACGGAGCCAACTGCGAGAATGTAATCGCCCTCAATCCTGTATGCCGCGCGCACTCTGCGCAGTTCTTCTTCGTTTGTGACGGGAGCGAAACGATTCGGCGCGGCGAGCGGCGCGACGCTCACGCGCGATTCTTTTACGTTGTATGTTTCGATGATGTCGCGGCGAGAGTATTCAGAAGAAGCGATCAGGTGCGAAGCGGTGCGCGCCGTTCGCCGCACGGTAAGGCGCAATTGAGTGCGGCTGCGGCGCGTGAAGGTTTGCGGCAAATGCTCGAACGAAAGATCGTGAATCGTTGCGACGACAGGGCAGGGCGTCCACAAAGGCGCGGTGTATTGCACGTGCAGCAGATCGACGGGACGGCGGCGCAGTTCGCGCGTCAGCGTTAAGGGAATGCGTATGAGCGGCGTGTGCGGCAGCGTCAGGCGAACATCGACATGCGGCCAGCGATTTTGAAAACGCTCGATTGCCGTTTGCTTTGTGACATAGAGCGTGTAGCGATTGACGGTGTCGATTTCGGCGAGCGCTTCGATCAGATTGGTGACGTAGCTTTCGTTACCGGCAAGCTGCGCGCCGATTGAATGTGCGTCAATCGCGATGTGCAAAAGTAGCCTCTGCGATTACCGTTGATAGCGCGAGTCAATTCGCAAGTCCTGTTACTCTACAGGCAATACGCCGCGAAAGCTTTTGCGGTGAATCGGACATGCGCCGTGCGTGCGTAGCGCTTCCATGTGTACGCGCGTGCCGTAGCCGACATGCGCGGCGAAATTGTATTGCGGGTAAAGATCGTGATATTCGCGCATCAATTGATCGCGGAAAGTTTTGGCGATGATGCTCGCGGCGGCGATGGAAGCTGAAATGCTGTCGCCGCGAATAATGGCGCGCTGCGGCAGTTTCGCGTCCTTTAATTCGAGCGCGTCGATGAGCAGATAATCGGCTGGCGTGGCGAGTTGATCGAGCGCCGCAAGCATCGCGCGCCGTGTCGCCTGCAAAATGTTGATGCGGTCAATTTCGTCCGGTTCGATGCGCCCGACGGCGTAAGCAATCGCTGTCGTTCGCAATTCTTCCGCGATGCGTTCGCGCTGCGTTGCCGTCAGCTTCTTTGAATCGTTTAAGCCTGCGGGCAGCGCCGCGCGTGGATCGAGGATAACAGCAGCAGCAACAACCGGCCCCGCCAGCGCGCCGCGCCCTACTTCATCCAAGCCCGCAACAAACCCGAACCCACCGGCGCGCGCTTCATCTTCAAACATTGTGCCAATCAAAGACGAAGGCATGAAAACAGTATTCAGGAGACAGAAGTCAGGAGTCAGAATAAAAGCAAGAATATGAATCCGGTTCGCTGATGCAAGCGTTATTGCTTCTTCATCATTCTGACTTCTGTCTCCTGAATACTGTCTCCTCTGTTGTTACTTCTTTCCGGTTGTCGAGGCGGCCTGCGCTTGGTTGTTCTGCGTGGTGCGCGTGTCGCGTTCGCGTATGCGTGCCGCTTTGCCGCGAAGGTTGCGCAGGTAATAAAGTTTGGCGCGGCGGACGCGGCCACGCTTCACTACGTCTATGTGATCGATGATCGTCGCGTGCAGCGGAAAGATTCGTTCGACGCCGACGCCGAAGCTTGTTTTGCGGACAGTGATCGTCTCACGCGCGCCGCCGTGCTTACGCGCGATCACCAATCCTTCAAACGCCTGCAAGCGCTCTTTCGTTTCCGATTCCTTGATACGAACATGCACGCGCACGGTGTCTCCGGCTTGAAAATCCGGCACGCCGTTTTCGCGCAACTGCGTTTTCTCAATTACATCCAAGCGATTCATAATTATTCTCCAAACACTTTGTGACAACAAATTGCAAAAATTTATTCGGACTCTTTCGACTCTTTTGTAAGCAACGATGAAGTATCCGCCGCGCTCTTTGTCTTCTCTAATAAATCAGGACGATTGCGCCTTGTTTTTTCGAGCGCAGCCTCCCTGCGCCAGTGGGCAATCTCACCGTGATGCCCGCCTAGAAGAACTTCCGGCACAGGCAAGCCTTTGAACTCCGGCGGGCGCGTGTAATGCGGAAAGTCCAACAATCCTTCGGAAAAAGATTCATTAATAGCGGACGTTTCACTTCCGAGCGCGCCGGGAATGAGCCGCGTCACGGCATCGACTAAAACAATCGCGGCAGGCTCGCCGCCCGACAGCACGTAATCTCCAATCGAGATTTCATCCGTCGCCAGCGCTTTCGCCACGCGCTCGTCAACGCCTTCGTAGCGCCCGCAAATCAAAACAATCTGCTTGCTCTTTTCCGCCAGATCGCGCGCCAACTCTTGCGTCAACACGCGTCCTTGCGGCGACAACAACACGACACGCGTCGTTTCTTTGCGAAACTCCCGCGAGGCGGCGTTCGTCAAATCTTCGACTGCTGCAAAGATCGGTTCCGGCTTCAGAATCATTCCGTCGCCGCCGCCAAACGGACGATCATCGACGATATGATGCTTATCGAAAGTCCACTGGCGCAGATCGTGCGCCTTTACATCGACGAGTCCGGCAGCCCGCGCCCGCCGGATAATCCCGTAATCAAAGACCTCTCGAAAAAAGTCCGGGAAGATCGTAATGATGTCGAAACGAAGCACAACGAATTTGCGATTTACGACTGCCGAGTTGCGATTGAAAGCAAACTAAATCTTATCCCTGATTTCAAATCGAAAATCGCAAATCAAAAATCTAAAATTCCAAAAGACCTTCGGGTAGATCGACGCGGATTCTCTTTTGCTCCACGTCAATCTCGACGCAGATTGTTTCGGCGAGCGGAATCAAATAATCGCGCGTTTCGTTTTCCGTGTTCTCAACGACCAGCATTTCAACGCCGCCCGTCCGCATGACGCTGGCAACGCGCCCGATTCGTTCGCCGCCAATTGTCAAGACTTCGCAACCCGCAAGTTCCCAATCATAAAACTCATTCTCGGAAAGTTGGACGCGCTCCGTTTCCGGCACCGCGAATTCAGACCCGACGAGCGCCTTCGCCGCTTCCACCGAATCGTATCCAGCAAATTTTAAGACGATGCGCTCGTTTTGAAACCAGTGTTCTTCAAGAATCAAGGTTTCGCGCTTCCCGTCCGCACCGACGGCGATGAGCGTTTGGAGTTGCACGAAGCGCTCCGGGAAATCCGTCAAAAGATTGGCGACGACTTCACCGCGCAGGCCGCGCGTCTTAACAGCCACCGCCACCGCTACAAGATCATCCGCCACCTCAACGCGACTCTTTGAAGCGTCGTTGTCTGCGCTCCCGCTCATTCGACGATTTCGAGCGTGAAGCGATGATTCTGCTTAACGCTTGCAGTGCGTAACAAAAGGCGCAATGCGCGCACCGTGCGTCCCTGTCGCCCGATCAACTTGCCCATGTCCGTTTCGGCAACGCGCACTTCGATAATCGAAGTCGATTTGTCGCGCTCGATTTCACGCACGTCAACTGCCGCCGTATCGTCCACCAGAGCTTTCACGATCATTTCGACAGTTTCTTTCATGCGCGGAAGCTTTCTTACACAGACGCGGGCGCAGCACTCGTTTCCGTTGCGGGTTCGGCAGCAGCGGCTTCCCTCGCGTTCGTTTTGATTAAACGCCGCACGGTGTCCGTCGGCTGCGCGCCGCGTTCCATCCAATAACGCGCTCGCTCGAGATCGAGACGCACCGCCGCAGGATTGCGCGTCGGGTCATAAGTCCCGATGTTTTCGAGACATGCGCCATCGCGCTTCGACAATTTTTCCTTCACCACAATGCGGTACGAAGGTCTCTTCTTCGCGCCCATGCGCATCAATCGAATGGCTAACAAATGTTCATCCTCCACTATTGCAAGGAGTCAGAAGTCAGAAAACAGAATGACCGGCGGCAACCGTTTTATTCTGACTCCTGACTTCTGTCTCATCGTTTATTTTTCCAGCGTACTTTCTTCTTTGTCTTTTTCTTGCCCGGCGCAGGCGGCAAGCCCGCAGGCATTGCGCCCGATTCGTCCGCGTCGCCGCCCATCATGCCGCTCATATCGGGCAGTCCGGCCATGCCCGCCATGCGGCGCATCATCTTGCCTTTTAATCCGCCCCCACCACCGTTTCCACCACCGAACAATCCTGCGCCGGAAAGCTGCCGCATCATCTGGCGCATTTCCGTGTACTGCTTAATGAGAGCGTTGACATCCGCGACGTTTGTGCCGGAGCCGCGCGCGATGCGGCGGCGACGATTCGCGTTCAAGAGACGATGATCGCTGCGCTCTTGGCCTGTCATCGAATCAATGATCGCCTCCGTGCGGCGCATTTCGCGCTCCATTTCCTTCGATTGATCTTCGGTCAAGTCGGGCATTCCCATGCCGCCCAAAAGTTGATCCGGCAAAAGCTTCATGATCTTCGAGAACGAGCCGAGCTTTTTTACCTGCCGCAATTGCCCGCGAAAATCGTCGAGCGTGAATTCGTTTTTCTGAAGTTTCTTTAACTGCTCTTCGGCCTCGGATTGATCGACCTTCGACTGCACTTCTTCGATGAGCGACAGCACGTCGCCCATGCCCAAAATTCTTTGCGCAATGCGGTCAGGATAAAACGGCTCGATGGCATCGTACTTTTCGCCGACGCCGACGAACTTAACGGGCTGCCCTATTACTTGCTTGATCGAGAGTGCCGCGCCGCCGCGCGCATCGCCGTCCATCTTCGTCAAAATCACGCCCGTGATTCCAACGCGCCTGTGAAATTCTTCAGCCGAGCGGACGGCGTCCTGTCCGGTCATCGCGTCGGCGACGAAAAGCGTTTCGACGGGGCGCGTTTCCGCCTTGATGCGTTCGAGTTCGTCCATCAACGCATCGTCTATGTGAAGGCGTCCGGCAGTATCAATGAGCAGCGTGTCGTAGCCCGTGTCGCGCGCGTGTTTGTGTGCTTCGCGCACGAGCGTCAAGGGGTCATCGGTTTCGGGAAGTTCAAAGATCGATTGGCCTGTCGCCTTGGCGATAACCTTCAATTGCTCGCGCGCCGCCGGACGGTACACGTCCACCGATACCAAGAGCGGCTTGCGCCCTGCATTCTTTGCGAGCCAGCGCGCGATCTTCCCTGTTGAAGTAGTTTTGCCGGAGCCTTGCAAGCCGACGATCATCACAACGTTCGGCGCTTGCTTTGTAAAAACGAGTTGCGAAGACTGACCGCCTAAGAGTTCAACGAGTTCGTCATAAACGATTTTGACGACTTGCTCGGAAGGCTTCAGTTCCTGCCAGACGTGTTGGCCTTCGGCTTTTTCTTTGACCGATTGAATAAAATCTTTGGCGACTTTGTAATTAACGTCCGCTTCTAAAAGCGCGAGGCGAATTTCACGCAACGCAGCGTCAACGTGCTCCGGCGTTAGCTTGCCTTCACCGCGCAGATTCTTCAGCGTGCGCTTTAATTTGTCGGATAAAGATTCAAACATACAACGCCCTGTGCAGTATTCCCGATGAAGCCGAAAACGATGATCATAACGGCCAAAAATGCCACTGTCAAGGCACAGAAGCCCGCCCACAAGACATCGAAAAGCGCGTATAAGTGCATTTGCGGATTTGCCCTGCATACGCTCGGCAGTTTGCTTCGTTTCCACCGACAACCCACCTGCTGTCTAACTAACAAGTAAATTTCCGGTCGAAGATTGGAACAGAAAAGGCTATACACCTTGTTAAGCTATTTTATTCCATAATGGAGAACACAAGGCGAACGACATTTGTTCTAAAGGTAGCGATTATGTTTCATGAAGGTTGACAAAAGAAATTTTCGGGTATATTTATGTTTCCTACTCTGACACCCCCCAAAGGAGTTGAGAGTGTGAATAATGCCGCCGATGCAGCGAGGGCTTCGGCGGCATTATTGTTTATAGGGCTTGTGCTCTTAGCGTTTCTAAGCCTCGAACTGCTTTACGAAATCTCCTAACCGTTGCCGAAGTTCTTCTACTTCCGCACGCAGTGTTTCTACTTCGTCTTCCAGCTTTGCCAGCCGCCCGGTTTTGCCCGAATCATTAATTGATAAATTTCCGTTGACAGCTTTATCAACGTAATCAACCGTAACTTCTCCGGCTAAGGTATGCACATAACGCGCTTCCTTCTGTCCGGGCTGACGCATGAGCTTTGCGATCAGCGGTTGCGGCTCCTTCGACATTAGAGAGTCGAGCGTTTCTTCGACTTCGAGCAGCGTCGTAAACTCTGCGGCAAGGCGATTGGCGCGTTCCTTCAACTCGCCAACCGTCTGCGCACCGCGCAGCATAAGCACGCCGAGCACAGCTAATTCTCGCCCGTTAAGTTGGAAGATTTCCGGTGCCATGTGCTTGTATTTAGGCACGCGGCTGGTGCTGCCGTAGAAGATGTACACTAGATTTTTGTCGCGCAGGCTTTCAAGAGACTGCGCTATTTCCGGTTCGCCGAAGGAAACGATTGGGTCACGATTGCTTTTTTGATTGCAGGCTTGAGTAAGAGCGTGGAGCGTCAGCGGATAATATTCAGGTGTTGTAATTTGCTTTTCGATCAAAGCGCCGACGATGCGCACTTCCGTATCATTCAAAATCTTTGACATAACTCGCAATTCTATAGCGGATTGCAATTGCGTGCATCCGGCGAGTAAGCGGCAGTCAGGCAAGCCTATTCTTTAGCTTTACGCCGGCGAGTCGTCCATGCTGATGAGCACGGACACGGCTGGATTACCGGGATTGCC
>JAABUM010000406.1_pt1 | contig 77979 bp, 84 predicted proteins | sample 5559161 | NCBI WGS metagenome assembly JAABUM01 (sample SAMN10711868, study PRJNA513369) | rock metagenome | isolation source: Antarctica rocks | place: Antarctica: Victoria Land, Siegfried Peak nord
GTTGATGGCAACCACCTGCGGCGGTTGCTTGCGGCTCGTCGCTGGCGCTTCCCTCACCGCCCGCACGCGTTGATGGCAACCACCTGCGGCGGTTGCTGGCGGCTCGTCGCTGGCGCTTCCCTCACCGCCCGCACGCGTTGATGGCAACCACCTGCGGCGGTTGCTTGCGGCTCGTCGCTGGCGCTTCCCTCGCCGCCTGCACCTCGGTCGTCTTCGTCACCTGACGCCGTCCTGCGGCAACCACCTGCGGCGGTTGCTGGCGGCTCGTTGCTGGCGCTTCCCTCGCCGCCTAAGGCCGGGGCGGGTCTTGCTCCAGGGCTGCTCGACGCCGCTGGAGGAAGGCCCGTTCGGCGGTGTTGGTGCTCAGCGCGATGGCCGCGGAGTAGGCGGCCCGAGCCTGGTCACGACGGCCGAGGCGGGAGAGAAGGTCGGCGAGGGTGGCGTGGAAGAGGTGGTAATGGTCCAGCGCCAGCCGGTCGACTTCGTTCAGCGCCACCTCCGCTCCGCTGACCTCGGCCACCGCCACGGCCCGGTTGAGGGCGACGACCGGCGTCGGGTTCATGGCCATCAACTGGTCGTACAGCCGCACGATCTGGGACCAGTCGGTCGCTTCCGAGATGGGCGCGTCGCTGTGCACCGCGTTGATGGCGGCTTGGATCTGGTATGGCCCCGGCAGGTTGCGGCACAGGCAGGCCCGCACCAAGGCCTGCCCCTCGGCGACGAGGCGGGCGTCCCACTGGCGCCGGTCCTGGTCGGCGAGCAGCACCAGTGAACCGTCAGGTGCCGAGCGGGCGACCCGGCGTGACTCGGTCAGCAGCAGCAGGGCGAGCAGACCCTGGGCCTCGGCTTCGTCCGGCATCAGTTCCACCAGCAGCCGGGCCAGCCGGATCGCCTCGGCGCACAGGTCCCGGCGGACCAGAGCGTCGCCCCTGGTCGCCGCATACCCCTCGTTGAAGATCAGGTAGAGAACGGCCAGCACGGCCTGCAGCCGGTCGGGCAACTGGGCGGCGCCGGGGACCCGGAGCGGGATGTTGGCCACCCTTATCTTGCGTTTGGCCCGCACCAGGCGCTGGGCCATGGTGGCTTCCGGCACCAGGAACGCCCGAGCGATCTCGGGGGTTTCCAGGCCGCCGATCAGCCGCAGGGTCAAGGCCACTTGGGCGTGACGATCAAGAGCCGGGTGGCAGCACGTGAAGAGCAACCGCAGCTGGTCGTCCCTCACCGGTCCGGTCTCCTCAATCTCATCGTCCCCACCGCGCAACTGCGCCGCCTGGCTGTGGCGATGGTGGCGCTTGGCCTCCCGTCGCAGCCGGTCGATGGCCCGGTTGCGGGCGGTGGTGGTGATCCATGCGCCCGGGTTGGGCGGAAGCCCCGTGGTGGGCCACCGATCGGTGGCCACCACGAACGCTTCCTGAACGGCATCCTCGGCGATCTCGATGTCACCGAACACCCGCACCAGGGTCGCCACCGCCCGACCGTGCTCGGCCCGGAACACCCGGCCGACCTCCTCGACGTCAGACGACCCCACGACTGACCTACCCGCTGCGACGGTGGCTCAGTCGTCCTGGAAGGGTCGCACCTCGACGGGACCGCCGCAGGCCCGCGAACCATCTTCGGCCCACGCCAAGGCGGCGTCCAGGTCGGGTGCCTCGATGACCCAGAAGCCACCGATGTGCTCCTTGGTCTCGGCGAACGGACCGTCGGTCGTGACCGCCTGGCCGTTCTCGATCCTGACCACGGTGGCGACGTCGGCGGGATGCAGGCCGCCGGCGAACACCCAGGCACCCTCATCCTGGAGCCTGGCGTTGAACTTGTCGACGTCGTCGTAGGCCTGCTGCATCGCCTCCGGGGTGGGAGGCTCCTCGCCTTCGACCATGTGCACGGAAAGCAGGTACTGGGTCATCTGAAGTCTCCTGTCTGGTGGCGGACCGGCCCCGTGCCGATCCCTCACCCCTACTACGAACTCCGCGACCGCGAATCGACAATGTTGTTTTCCCGGGCGGGGCCCCAACCCCGCCCTCCTCCGCTTGGCCGGCGCATGAATTGCGCCGGCCGCAGCTGTGTTGTTTCCCGGGCGGGGCCCAACCCGCCCCCGGTGTTGTGTTCGGTCTTGACATATTGAACGAGTGGTCATTTACTTTGGTGTCATGGGACGCATCGCCGGGGTCACCGCGGCCGAGACTCGGCAACGGTTGCTTGACGCCGGTGCCCAGGTCTTCGCGGCCAAGGGTTACGAGGGCACCCGGGTCGCCGACATCGCCAAGGCGGCCAAGCTCAGCAACGGCGCCCTCTACGCCCACTTCGATTCCAAGGCAGCGCTGCTGGCCGAGGCGGTCCGCGATCAAGGGTCGGCTCACTTGGCCGCGCTCTTCCTTGAGGACCCCGACCGAACCCTGCTCGACCTGCTGGTGGCGCTCGGGTCCTCGCTACCCGATCGCCCCCTCGAGCACGGGGCACTGGTGGTCGAAGCCATCGTCGCCGCCCGCCGCGACCCGGAGGTCGCCGGGCTTATGAGCGCCCAGGTCGGTGACCGCGACGTGTGGCTCACCGACCTCGTGCGCACGGCGCAGGACGACGGCGCCCTCGACCGGTCCTTCTCAGCCGAGGTGATCAGCCGATTCAGCCTGATGCTGCTGTTCGGCTCGCTGTTGGTCTCCTCGCTCGACCTGCCCGCCCTCGACACCGCCGAATGGCGAGGTCTGATCTCCCGCCTCGCCAGCGTCCTGCAACCCGAAGCCCTTCCTTTACCCACCACCGCCACCCCAGGAGCACCATCGTGAGCACCGACTCCTCCAACACCCGCCGCCGCCCCAAGAGCTCGAGGCACCCCGAAGGCCTGTCGGTCAGCGAGTTCTACGGCGCCGAGAGCCCCTTCGGCGAGGGTGTCGAGATCAGCGAGGGAACAGAGAGCGACATCGACGACCGGCCGGTCACCGACTGGGCCACCGATTGGAACCACACCGACCCTGTTTGGGCCGCCGACCCCTTCCCCATTTGGGACGACCTGCGCGAAAAATGTCCGATCGCCCACACGGACCGCTTCGGCGGCGCCTGGTTCCCGACGCGGCACCAAGACGTGGCCGCCATCGCCCACGACACCGAGCACTTCACATCTCGAAGCGTCGTGCTCGGCAACAACCGGCCCCCACCGGAGATCGCCCCCCAAGGCATATCGCCCCCGATCTCGTCGGACCCGCCGTTTCACCAAGACGCCCGCCGCTTGCTGCTACCGGCTTTCGCTCCCAAGGCCATCGACGCCATCGAGCCGGCGACCCGCCAGTACTGCGAGGAACTGCTGGCCGGGTTGGACGGCCGGGACACGGTCGACGCCGCCGTCGATTACGCCCAACACATCCCGGTGCGGGTCATCGCCGACATGCTCGGCTTCCCCCGCGAGGACGCCGACCAGTTCCGCGCCTTTGTCAGCACCGTGCTCGAAGGGATCAACCTGCCCCTGGAGGAGCGCTTCGACGGCATCCAGGCCCTCTTCGGCTACCTCAACGAGCAGATCGAGGACCACGTCGCCAACCCGCGCGACGACCTCACCACCTACCTGCTCAACGCCCAGATGGACGGCGAAGCGCTCAACGTCGCCCACGTGGTCGGGACCATCGGGCTACTGCTGATCGCCGGCATCGACACCACCTGGAGCGCCATCGGCGCCTCCATCTGGCATCTGGCCAAGACCCCCGCCGACCGTCAGCGGCTAGTGGAGGATCCCGATCTGCTCCCCATCGCCATGGAGGAGCTGCTGCGGGCCTATGCCCCGGTGACCATGGCCCGCCTGGTCAAGGACGACATCGACTGGGACGGTTGTCCGATGAGGGTCGACGACTGGATCCTGCTCTCCTTCCCGTCAGCCAACCGAGACCCGGAGTTCGTTGACGACCCCGAACAGGTCATCATCGACCGCGCCGTCAACCGCCACTCGGCCTTTGGTCTCGGCATCCACCGCTGCGCCGGGTCGCACCTGGCCCGCATGGAGGTCAGAGTGGCCCTCGAGGTGTGGCTGTCGAAGTACCCGGAGTTCTCCCTGGCCGACCCCGACGCCGTCACCTGGTCCGGTGGCCAGGTCCGAGGCCCCCGCACCCTGCCCATCGCCATCGGCTGACGCCAAGGTAGGCACCTTTGGCACCGGGCGCTCCGAAAGGATTCTGCGCTCGGACGCCTCGGTGGGTGCCGTTCGGCGAAGCGAAGCCGCCAGTAGGACCACCTAGTAAATGGCCAATCGCCCTAGGTCGAACCTTCACAGTGAGGCTAGGGCGATGCCGGCTCCGGCGGCGGCTAGCCCGCAGGCGAGGCTGAAGCCGATGTTCCTCACGGCTTGGTCTAGGGCGCCTTCTTCGGTGAGTCGGACAGTTTCGAACGTGAAGGTCGAGAAGGTCGTGAAGGCGCCGCATAAGCCGGGGCCGAGGGCGGCGCGTGGCAGGTCGCCCAGGCCGTGGTAAAGGGTCAGGCCGGTGATGAAACCGAGCAGGAACGAGCCGCTGATGTTGACGGCGAAGGTGCCCCATGGGAAGGCGCCGCCGGTTAGATCTTGCACGTACCCGTCGATCAGGTATCGAGCCGGTGCTCCCAGCGCGCCGGCTGCCACGACCGCCACCCACGTGGTGAGGGTCATGTCCGATGATGGACGGGGTGCCGGACCAGACGGCCGGTGACCATGCCGCCCCACACGGCGACGAGTCCCCCCGCGACGGTCGCCAGCAGGTAGGCAGCAGCGGTGAGGTGGTGGCCGTCTTTGATGAGCACCGTGGTGTCGACGGACATGGTTGAAAATGTGGTGAATGCCCCGATGAACCCGGTGGCGAGGAAAGGCCTGGGCAACCGGCTGGGACCGAATCGTTCGAGCAGCAAGATGAACACTGCGCCCAACAGGAAGCTGCCTGACACGTTGATGGCGAGAGTGGTCCACGGGAAACGACCGGCCGGTTCGGGGAACAGCAAGCCGAGCCCGACCCGGGCGGACCCGCCGAGCGCACCGCCGAGGGAGATGGCAGCGAGCACATCGGCTCGGCGCCGCCCACGATGACGCCCTGCACGGCGAGGCCGAGCCGAGTCCTTTGGTTGAGCAGGATCGTCGGGGGCCAGGTCCGAGTCGATCGGAATCTCTTGGGCGCGAGCCGCGTGGTATCCGGTGTCGCTGGCTGATGGGTATCGGGCACGCTCGTCCATCGGGTGAGCTGTGGACCGTCGTCGGCGGGAAGAACGTGGCGCGGCCCCGGCCGCTCTGCTCGGCGAATCGTCGGGCACAACTCTCCCTTCGGGAAACTTGTGTCTCGCCGGAGCCCCGAATGGTGAGGATCTACCGACGCGACACTCGATCAAACGTCTAGTAGGAGCCATCAGCCAAGAGGCAATTGGGCGAGCTCCATCGCCGGGCGGGGACTTTACCGGCGACCGTTGCTTGACAACAAGCCTCGGATCGGGGGCCCGCTCTCCTGCTCCGGCTGTGTCCCATCCTTGGCGATGGGGCTCGCCTTGAACCGCCGAACAACCGGCCGACGGTCCCAGATCAACGTTGTGCAGACCAGACGAAGTTCCGCCTTGCCGTATGCGGGGAGTTCAACCGTTCCCGCCCCATTCCTGGAACGGGGGCCTGGTCTTGGTCGACCCACCCGGGCACTCCGAAGGGAGCTTGGGGCGGTCCCTAGGCGGCGGCGACGGCCGGTTCGAGCTTGCGCTTGATGCGCTGAAGGGCGTTGTCGATCGCCTTGGTGTGGCGAGCCAGCAGCTCGGCGATCTCCCGGTAGGAGTGGCCGGCGGCGAAGAGGTCCAGCACCTCGATCTCCAGCGGCGAGAGCCGGCTCTCGACCAGGTGGCGTAGACCGGCAAGGGACTCGGCGTCGATCACCGCACCGGCCGGGTCCAGTTCCCGCTGGTCCGGCAGCACCGCTTCCAGGCCCCGTTCCTCGGTGCCTTCACCGGCGGCGCCGGTCAGCGGGACCGCCAGGTTGAGGGCATGGTGCTTGTGCCTGGTGGCGGCCTTGATGGCGCTGATGATCTGGCGGGTGATGCACAGTTCGGCAAAGGCGCGGAACGGGGTGTCCTGCCGGCAGTCGAAGTCCCTGACGGCCTTGAACAAACCGATGAGCGCTTCCTGCTCGACATCGGCGGCGTCACCACCCATCAAGAAGTAACCGCGGCTCTTGGAGCGGGCGAAGCGCCGGTACCGGTCGATCAACACCTCCAGCGAGGCACGATCACCATGCTGGAAACGAGCGGTGAGCTCCCGATCTGAGAGAGAAACGAGCGATGTGCGGCGAGACATGGGTGCGACTGCTCCTGGTATGAGCTGGCCCGTACGGACTAGTTAGTTACTCAGAGTACCCACGGGTCCGCCAGGTTGGAAAGGGCCTGTTCACCAATTCAACCGAGGCTTCGCCGCCGCACGATCTCGTAACAGGCCAACGCTCCCGCTGTGGCCACGTTCAAAGACTCGAGCCGGCCCGCCATGGGGATAGATGCCAGTTGGTCGCAGCGCTCCCGGGCCAGGCGGCTCAGCCCCTTGCCTTCGGCTCCGAGCACGAGCACCACCGGCTCGGCGCCTAGCTCCAGTCCCCACAGGTCCCGATCGGCGGCGGCGTCGAGGCCGATCGACCAGACACCGAGCCCTCGCAACTGCGTCAAGGCAGACGGTATGCCGCTCACCAGCGCCACCGGCAGGTGCTCGACGGCCCCCGCCGCCGCCTTGGCGACACTGGCAGTGACGTGGGCGGCCCGGTGGCGGGGCAGGACCACCCCTGTCACCCCGGCGCACTCCGCCGACCGGAGCAGCGCACCTAGGTTGCCAGGGTCGGTCAGGCCGTCGAGGGCCAGCAGCAAGGGGGCGGGACGTCCGGCGACGGCACGGGCCAGCCCTTCGAGCTCAACCGGCTGCAGCTCTGCGGCGTGGGCCAGCACCCCTTGGGGAGCGTCGGTGCGGGCCTCGGCTTCCAGCTTGCCGCGGCTCACTTCGCGGATCGGGACCCGGTCCTCGGTGGCCAGTTCCACGATCTCGTCGATGATGGGCGCCGGGTCGAGATCGTTGGCCAGCCAGACCTCCTTGACCTTGCGCCGGCCGGCCAGCAGCAGTTCGCGGACCGCCTGACGACCTTCGACCTGGTCGCCACCCAAGGCCCGGCCCGAGGGCCGGCTGGGTCGGGGCGTCGAGGGGCGCCCACTCCGGCCGGTCGCCGATCGGGCGCCGCCCCCGCTGGGCCGCTCCGCCGACCGGCTTCCGGTGCCGGCGGCAGAGGCCGAACGACCGCGACCGGTTGAACGTCGCGCGCCGCCCTTCGGCGCGCCGCTTCTTCCGCTCCGACCCGATCCGCCCCCGCCACCCTTGGGACCACCCCGGCTCGAGCCGCGGTCCTCGGCGCCCGGACCACCCCGACGGTTCCCGGTCCCGGGCCGGCCGCCGCCGCGGCGGCCGGCGCCGCCACCACCTGAGCCGCCACGGCGGCCGCCACCCGGAGCCGGGCTCACAAGGGGCCCGCCGCGCCGACCGTCCTCACGGCATCGACTGGCCGGTGGGGACCGGAAAATGGTCCCAGCCCGCCACACGATTCCCGCGCGCCCTTCGACCCCGCCCCGGGCTGGTGGCCGGACCCATTCGGCCGGCTTCGGCGCCGGTCGCCGTAGTGAGCGTCAGCGAACCGGTGTCGAGCGAGGACCGCAGGTGCTCGCCGTTCACACCTCACCGCGCCGTCACCACGGCAACGGCCCAGCAGGCCACGCCTTCGCCCCGGCCGATGGCGCCCAGGCCCTCAGAGCGGCGACCCTTCACCGACACCGGGGCGCCGACCGCTTCGGAGAGGCGCTTCACCATCTCGGCGCGGCGGGGGGCCAGCTTCGGCTGGTCGAGCACGACCGAGCAATCGACGTTGCCTGGCTCCCAACCGGCGGCGCGCACCCGCCGCGTCGTCTCGTTCAACAGCTCCACGCTGTCGGCACCAGCCCAAGCGGGGTCGCTGTCGGCGAAGTGCTCGCCGATGTCACCCAGGCCGGCGGCGCCGAGCAGTGCCTCGATGCAAGCATGAGCAACGGGGTCAGCGTCGCTGTGCCCGGCCAGGCCCACTCCCTCGAAGGTCACCCCGCCTATGACCAGGGCTCGGCCGGCATCGTCAGCGAAGCGGTGAACGTCGAAACCCATCCCGACCCGCACCTTCATGCCTCCTCCAGCAGTGCTTCGGCTACGGCCAGGTCCGAGGGCCGGGTGATCTTGAGGTTGCGGGGGTTGCCGGGCACGATTACCACCCTGCCACCTGCCGCCTCCACCAACGAAGCGTCGTCAGTGCCCTCAGGGTCACCCTGATGAGCGCGGCGGAGTGCGCCGGCCCGGAAGCCCTGCGGGGTCTGAACTGCGACGACGCCCTCGCGGTCGACGGTGCCACCGGTCCGCCGGCGCATGGTGTCGACCACGGCCACGCCCGGCACCACCGCGTCGGGCGGGTCGGCGGAGTCCGCCAGCGCGGCCAGCACCGAGATGAAGAGGTCGTCGCCGGCCAGCGGTCGGGCGGCGTCGTGCACCAGCACCACGGTGGCGTCGGCGGGGACCGCGGCCAGGCCCCGACGGACCGAGTCGGACCGGGTGGGTCCGCCCGCTACGACCACTTGGGTACCCGGCTCCGGGTCGGCTTTACGGTCGTCGGTGACGACCAACACCACGCCGCCCGCCGCCCGGCCGGCGGCGTCCAACGACCAGTCCAGGATGCGTCGTCCGCCCAACTCGGCGTAGGGCTTGGCGTCACCAAAGCGGGTGCCGGCGCCGGCCGCCACCACGATCGCCCAGACTCTCGGATCGGGATGCCTGGTGTAGCTCACGGCTCGGATGGTAAGGCCGAGGCTGGGGCACCGAAGACCGCAGATGGCCTCCGGAGTGACATCGGCCACGTCGTCTAGGTTGAGCTGGCCATGGCCGAGCCCACCGACCTCCGCAGCGTCGAGCTCTTCGCCGGCTTCACCGCCGACGAGGCCGCCCGCTTGGCCGCCTCGGCGGCGCGCCGGCAGTTGCAGCGCCGCGACGTGTTGTTCGCCGAGGGATCGGAACCGGCCGAGCTGTTCGTGGTCATCTCGGGGCGCATCGCCATCGCCAACAAGTCGGTCGACGGGCGCGAGTCGGTGTTAGCCCTCATGGAGCGCGGCGACCTGTTCGGTGAGATGTCGCTGTTCGATGGTCTGGGCCGCTCGGCCGAAGCCCGGGCCCTGGAGCGGTCCGAGGTCCTGGCCCTCCCCTTTGAGCCGCTACGCCAGATCTACAGCGGTCGGCCGGCGCTGCTGTGGGACGTGGTCAAGCTCTTGGCCGGGCGCATCCGCAACACCGACACCGCGCTGGCCGATTCGGTGTTCCTGGATGTGACCGGTCGCACCGCCAAGCGTCTGCTGGAGCTGGCCGGCGACGCCGAGTCGTTCGCCCTGCCCATCACCCAGGAGGAGCTGGCCGGCATGGTGGGCGCCTCTCGCGAACGGGTCAACAAGGCCATCGCCAGCTTCATACGGCTCGGCTGGGTCGAACAGACCGACCGCCGCTACGCCATCACCAACCGCGAAGAACTCGAAAGACGCGCCAGGTAAGAGGGTTTCGCTCGCCGGCCGGCCGGCCGGGAGGGGGAACGCTCCGCGTGCACCCTCGCCCTGTCTTGATCCGACTTGTTCGGTCGAGACAGAACAAGCTGAGCGTCGCCGAAGGCGACTCATTCAAAAATCGTCTCGGAAGGTTCCCTTCCGAGACGAAACCCTTAGAGATAGCGGTCTAACAACGAGGTTTCGGCTAGGCGGGCGAGGCCTTCCTTCACGGCTCTGGCTCGGGCTTCGCCGACGGTCTCCACGTCGTCCAGGTCGTCGATGGTGGCCCGCATGATGCGGGGCAGGCTCAAGAACTGGTTGACGATTCGTTCGATCACCGCATCGGGGAGGCGGGGGATCATGGCCAGCATCCGGTAGCCGCGCGGGGTGACGCCGGTTTCGAGCTCCTGGACGTTGCCGGAGTCGAGGACGCCTACCACCCGCTTCAGGTCGAGCAGGTCGTCGGTAGAGAGGTTGGCCAGCGCCGCCACCGCCTCGTCGAGGCCCCACGCCGAGCCCTCCCGCTGGTAGTCGCGGATGACCAGGCGCCGGTCGTCGGCTACGCCGGCCATGAGCTCCTCGAGATGAAGGCGGAACAACCGGCCGTCGACGCCGAGCTCGAGGATGTAGCCGCCGATCTCCTCGGCGATCCGGCTCACCATCTCGGTCCGCTGAAGCACGGTGGCCACGTCTCGGAGCGTCACCAGGTCCTCGATCTCGAGGCCGAGCAACGATCCCGCCTCGGTGTCGAGCCGCGCCTTGTACCGCTCGAGGGTCTGCAGCGCCTGGTTGGCGCGGTTGACGACCCGGGGAGTCGGTTCCAGCTCGGTCTTGCTGTCGGAGGCGTAAACCGAGATCACCGACATGCGCTGGGAGACCGAGATGACCGGGACCGAGATCGAGCGGGCCACCCGCTCGGCGGTGCGGTGCCTGGTGCCGGTCTCGGTGGTCGGCACGTTGGGGTTGGGCACCAGATGGACGTTGGCCCGGGCGATGCGGCTGGCGTCGGCCGCCAGGATGATGGCCCCGTCCATCTTGGCCAACTCCGACAGTCGCTGCGGGCTGTAGGCGGCGTCGAGCAGGAACCCTCCCGAGCAGATGTTCAACACGTCGGGACCGTCGCCGACCACGATCAGCGCTCCCATGCCGGCCTGCAGCACCCTGTCGAGGCCGTCTCGCAAGGGCCGGCCGGGCGCCACTTGAGCCAACGCGTCGTGCAGCTCTGGGCTACGGCGGTTGACGGCCATCGGCCCGGAGCTTACGAGGCTGCCGACCCACGTCGTATCTGAACTGTCTCTGGCGGGAGGGGGCGGCGTTTAGCCGAACAAGTAGTTGATGGCCTGCGGCAGATCACGCACCCGGACCAGCTCGATGCCGGGGGGCCCGTCCGGGGCGGAGGCGGGGACGATCGCCTGGCGGAAGCCGAGGCGGGCAGCTTCGGCCAGGCGCCGGCCGGTCTGGGCGACCTGCCGCAGTTCGCCTCCCAACCCGATCTCCCCGCAGGCCACGAGGTCGGCGGGAACGGCCACGTTGCTGCGGGCCGACACCACCGCCAGGGCGATGGCCAGGTCGGCCCCCGGTTCGGTCACCCGCACCCCGCCGACGGCCAAGGCGTACACATCGAAATCGGCCAGCTTCAGGCCCACCCGCTCGGCCAGCACCGCCACCAACAGGGCGAGACGCCCGGAATCGAGACCTTGGCCGGAACGGCGGGGCGCCGGCAGCTTGGTGGCGGTCACCAGCGACTGCAGCTCGACCAGCAGCGGCCGGTGGCCCTCCATGGTCGGCACGATGACCGACCCCGGCACCCCCTCACGCCGGTCAGCCAGGAACAGGCCGCTCGGATCGGGGACGCCCACCAGGCCGGCCTCGCCCATCTCGAACAAGCCGAGCTCGTTGGTGGAACCGAACCGGTGCTTGGCCGCCCGCAGCAGTCGCAGGGCGTGATGGCGGTCGCCTTCAAAGGCCAGGACGGTGTCGACCACATGTTCGAGCACCCGAGGACCGGCCAGGCCGCCGTCCTTGGTGACGTGCCCGACCAGCACCGTGGCGATGGAACGCTGCTTGCTCTCCTGCACCAGCCGGTGGGCGCAGTCGCGGACCTGCGTCATGCTGCCCGCCGCCGAGGACACCTCGGGATCGAAGACCGCTTGGATCGAGTCGATGACCACGACGTCGGGGCGGACCTGGTCGATGTGGGCCACCACGTTGGGCAGCGCCACCTCGGACACCAGCCACACCGACGGCGACAGCAGGCCCAGCCGTTCGGCCCGGAGGCGGACCTGCTGCTTGGACTCCTCGGCCGACACGTAGAGCACGCAGGCCCCAGCCGCCGCTTGCGATGCCGCCGCTTGCAACAGCAAGGTGGACTTGCCTATCCCCGGTTCGCCGCCGAGCAGGGTCACCGATCCGGGTACCAGCCCGCCGCTGAGCACCCGGTCCAGCTCGCCGATGCCGGTGGGCCGGGCGGCGCCGTCGGTGGCGTCGACCTCCGACAAGGGCTGGGGCTGGTCGGACGCGGTCACCGGGACCGCCCGCCGCGGTCGGGTGCTGGCCTCGGTCAGCGAGTTCCATTCCCCGCACGCCGGGCAGCGCCCGGCCCATTGCGGCGCCTCCGCCTCACACGCCTCGCATCGATAGATCGCCTTCACCCGAGCCATGGGCCGGAACCTACCCACCCCCCTACGACAGGTCGGCGAAACTTCTCAGCGTCGGCGGCTGCGGACCCGAGTGAGCACCACCAGAGCGCCGGTCAGCACCAGGCCGGCCAGGGCGGCAACGGCCACGCCGGCCAGCAGGAACGCGGAGCCAGAGCGGCGCTGGCTGCTCACGTGCACGGCGATCGGTGCCTGACCGAGAGCGGCCCACTTGGTCGTCACCTGACCGGATCCGGGCAGGTGGACCGACAGGGCGATGGTCGGCGGGTTGGCGCCCACATCACCGCCCAGCACCTGGTCGGCCCGCGACGCGCCCAAGGTCTGGAGGAAGGCGGAGTCGGCGAAGGTGTCGAGGCCCTTGGACACGTCAAGGGTGCCGTCGAGCCGGTAGCTGTCCTTGCCGAAGGAGTGCGATCGAGCCAGCTTCAGGTCCCGGAAGGGACCGTTGTCGCCGCTCAACTCGGCCAGGATCAAGTTGCCCTGAGCGGGGCCGGCAAAGGAACGGGTGGCGGTGAGTCGCACGCCTCCTCCAGTCACCGGCGTCGGGCCGACGACCTGCCAGCCGGCCGCGGTCAGGTCTTCGATCCGCAGGCTGGCCTTGAGGTCGGGGACCTTGGCGGCTGCCTCGCGGTCAAGCACCACCGCCACCTGCACCCGCCCGCTCCCGTCGGACGCCATGGACACATCGACGGTCGAGCGCACCTGGCAACCGGCCGCCAGGACGACGACCAAAGCGGCCGCCGCGAGCCGCGCCCCGCTTGACGAGACGTGGATGCGGCCTGAGCCAGCCCCGAGGGAGATGGACCGGCTACAGGTCGGGCGGGGGACCGGCCTCGGCCAGCTCCACCGGCGGCGGCTCGAAACCCTCGACGGCGTTGAAGACCATGACCTTTTCATTGCCAGGCGTCTCCGGATCTTCCTCGACGTCGACGATGACGATCTCCCCGGCCCTGAACTTCTTGTACAGGAGCTGCTCGGATAGGGGATCCTCGACCAGGCGCTGGATGGCCCGGCGCAACGGACGGGCGCCCAGGGTGGGGTCGTAGCCTCGGTCGACCAGAAGCTTCTTGGCGGCGTCGGTCAGTTCGATGCCGATGCCCTGGGACTCGAGCTGCAGACTGGTGCGCTTGAGCATCAGGTCGACGATCTGGGTGACCTCGGGCTTGGACAGCTCGTGGAACACGATGGTCTCGTCGATGCGGTTCAGGAACTCCGGGCGGAAGTGTTGCTTGAGGGCGTCGTTGACCTTCTCCTTCATCCGCTCGTAGGAGACGGCCTCGTCGGCCTTGCCGAAGCCGACATTGGCCTTGCGCAGGTCGGCAGTGCCCAGGTTGGAGGTCATGATCAAAATCGTGTTGCGGAAGTCGACCGAGCGGCCCTGGCTGTCGGTGAGGCGACCCTCCTCCAGGATCTGCAGCAGCGTGTTGAACACGTCGGGGTGGGCCTTCTCGATCTCGTCGAACAGCACCACGCTGAACGGCTTGCGCCGCACTGCTTCGGTGAGCTGGCCGCCCTCCTCGTAGCCCACATAGCCGGGGGGCGAGCCCACCAGGCGGCTGACGGTGTGCTTCTCCATGTACTCGGACATGTCAAGGGCGATCAGCGACTGCTCGTCGCCGAACAGGAACTCGGTCAGGGTCTTGGCCAGCTCGGTCTTGCCGACGCCGGATGGTCCCAGGAAGATGAACGAGCCACTGGGGCGCTTGGGGTCCTTGAGACCGGCACGGGTGCGGCGGATGGCCTGGCTGACCGACTTGATGGCCTGCTCCTGGCCTATGACCCGCTTGTGGAGCTCGTCCTCCATGCGGAGCAGCTTCTGGGTCTCTTCCTCGGTGAGCTTGTAGACGGGGATACCGGTCCAGATGGAGAGGACTTCGGCGATGGACTCCTCGTCGACCTCGTCGAACAGGTCGACTCCGGAGGCCTTGATCTCGGCCTCCTTGGACTCCTTCTCGCCGAGCAGCTCCTTCTCCTTGTCGCGCAGCGATCCGGCCTCTTCGAAGCGTTGGGCCTCGACCGCCTCCTTCTTCTGGCGGACGACCTCGGCGATCTGGTTCTCGATCTCCTTGTAGTCCGGCGGCGTCTCCATGCGCTTGATGCGCAGGCGAGAGCCGGCCTCGTCGATCAGGTCGATGGCCTTGTCGGGCAGGTGGCGGTCGGAGATGTAGCGGTCGGCCAGGTTGGCGGCCGCGACCAGGGCTTGGTCGGTGATGGTGACCCGGTGGTGCTCCTCGTAGCGGTCGCGCAGGCCCTTGAGGATCTCGATGGTGTGGGCCACCGTGGGCTCTTCGACTTTGATGGGCTGGAAGCGACGCTCTAAGGCGGCGTCCTTCTCGAGGTGCTTGCGGTACTCGTCGAGCGTGGTGGCGCCGATGGTCTGCAGCTCGCCCCGAGCCAGCATGGGCTTGAGGATGGAAGCGGCGTCGATGGCGCCTTCGGCGGCGCCGGCACCGACGAGGGTGTGCAGCTCGTCGATGAACAGGATGATGTCGCCGCGGGTGCGGATCTCCTTGAGGACCTTCTTGAGCCGCTCCTCGAAGTCGCCGCGGTACCGCGACCCGGCGACCAGGGCCCCGAGGTCGAGGGTGTACAGCTGCTTGCCGGTGAGGGTCTCGGGCACGGTGTCGGCGGCGATGGACTGAGCCAGGCCTTCGACGATGGCGGTCTTGCCCACGCCGGGTTCGCCGATCAGCACCGGGTTGTTCTTGGTGCGGCGGCTGAGGACCTGCATGACCCGTTCGGTCTCACGCGCCCTGCCGATGACCGGGTCGAGCTGCTTGTCGCGGGCCAGTTGGGTGAGGTTGCGGCCGAACTGGTCGAGCACCAGCGAGCCGCTCTGGCCGCCCTCGCCACTGGCGCCGGGGCCGGTGGTGGCGCCGGCCTTCTCGCCGGACTGGCCGGGACCGCTGTAGCCGGAGAGCAGTTGGATGACCTGCTGGCGGACCCGAGAGAGATCGGCGCCGAGCTTGACCAGCACCTGGGCGGCCACGCCCTCGCCCTCGCGGATGAGGCCGAGCAGGATGTGCTCGGTGCCGATGTAGTTGTGGCCGAGCTGAAGCGCTTCGCGCAGCGACAGCTCGAGCACCTTCTTGGCGCGGGGCGTGAAGGGGATGTGACCGCTGGGCGACGAACCGCCCTGGCCGATGATCTCCTCGACCTGACTGCGCACGGCCTCTAGGGAGATGCCGAGGGACTCGAGGGCCTTGGCCGCCACGCCTTCGCCCTCGTGGATCAGCCCGAGCAGTATGTGCTCGGTGCCGATGTAGTTGTGGTTGAGCAGTCGAGCTTCCTCTTGGGCCAGCACGACAACTCGACGGGCTCGGTCTGTGAACCGTTCGAACAAGGAGAGCTCCTCCCACCGCTGGGATCGTGGATCGAGTGTAACCGGACCCTTAGGAGACCTGGCTCTCCCCCATCGGACGATTTTCCGCCCCGATGACCACGCCGACCGATTCGGGGAGGGGGCATCCCGGTTTGCCAGCCGTCCAGAGCGCTGCCCTAGGGTCGAGCAGCACCCCTGGGATGAGGTAGTCCGTGGCCCCCAACCCCCTTCTCGAGCTCCCCCACTTCGCCGAAGACCTGCAAAGGGTCGAACGTGAGCTCCGGGCCGCGGTCACCACCGACGAGCCGGCGCTGACCGAGATGGCCGGCCACCTGATAGTGGCGGGGGGCAAGCGCGTCAGGCCCCTGCTGGCGTTGGCGGCGGCGGCGACCCGTGGAGCCGGGGAGCCGGCGACCGACGAGGCCGTGCTGGGCGGGGTGTCGGTCGAACTGGTGCACCTCGGATCGCTCTACCACGACGACGTCATCGACGAAGCTGAGACCAGGCGGACCGTGCCGAGCGTGAACGCCAAGTGGGGGAACCTGCGAGCCATCCTTTCCGGCGACTTCCTGCTGGCCAAGGCGTCGGAGATCGCCGCCGGGCTCGGCACCGAGGTGGCGGCGCTGCTAGCCGCCACCATCGGTCGGCTCTGCGAGGGCGAGGTGCGCGAGCTGCAACACGCCTTTGATGTGGACCGCTCTGAAGACGACTACCTGGCCAGCATCCACGGTAAGACCGCTTCTCTCTTCGCCGCCGCGGCCCGGATCGGAGGACTGGTCGCCGAGCTGCCGGCTGCCGACGTCGATCGCCTGGACCGGTTCGGTTTCCTGTACGGCATGGCCTTCCAGATCGTCGACGACATCCTGGACGTGATCGCCACCGACGAGCAGCTCGGCAAGCCCGCCGGCCACGACCTGGTCGAAGGCGTCTACACCCTTCCCGTGCTGAGGGCCGTTCGAGCCGGCGACGGGGCCGAGTTGCGAAGGCTGCTGGGGCAGCCGGTGCACGGCGAGGCTTGGGAACGGGCGCGATCCATCGTCGCGACCAGCGGCGTGTTGCCGGCCATCGTTGTGGCCCAGGACTACGCCAAGGAGGCGGTCGAGCTAGCCGGGGGCTTCGAGCCGAGGTCGGTGGGGGCGGCGTTGGGCGCCGCCGCCGCCGGGCTGGTCGACGGGTTGCAGCACCACCGGTAGCTGGCGGGCCGTCCTCAGCCGCCACATGTTTCGCCGCCGGAATCGTGGATGGCGTGTTGGAAAGGCGGCGGGCCGTCCATACGGTCCTGGCCTGTGCGAAATGGAACTAGTTCGATCCGACGGGTCGTGGTGACCTCGGCCCTCATGCTCGGGCTACTGGCGGGCTGCAGTAGCAGCGGCAGCAGCGGCAAGGCCTCGAGCACTTCGGGCGGAAGTACGGGCGCATCGTCCAGCGGCAACGCCATGATGATCAAGGACTTCAAGTTCGCTCCCACGGAGCTGAAGGTGAAGTCCGGGACCAAGGTCACCTGGACCAACGCGGATTCGACCGACCACACGGTCACATCCGATGATGGTGCCCCCGCCAAGTTCGACTCGAAGCACCTGCAAAAGGGCAAGACCTTCTCGTTCACCTTTGCCAAGGCCGGCACATACAAGTACCACTGCGACATCCATACGTATATGACCGGCACGGTCACGGTCTCGTAGCAGTGAACGAACAGAAAGCACCAGCTGATCTACCCACCCACCAAGCGAGGACAAGCAATGAGTCACGATGACCAGCAGCTCGAAGAGCTGATCGAGGAGTCGCAGGATCTCCAATCCGACGCCCTGCGCGACGCTCGGGCCGCGCTTCCCGACATCCGAGAAATTGGCCACGAACGGTCGAGCAGCCCCGTCGATCGCGACGAGATAGCTCACGTCTCGGCCCAACGCCAAGAACTCAACACTCAGGCTGTCGGCGGCTCGCTGGCCGCCAAGGGCTTGCTCGCCACCGGCTTCGGCGCCGCCATCATGGCCGCCATCGCCACCCCCGCCGCCGCCCAGGCGGCGCCGGTCGATGTGCAGGCGCTGCAGACGGCATCCTCGCTCGAGGTCCTCGCGGTGGCTACTTACAAGGCTGCGCTCGGACTTGACTTCATCGCCAACGGCAATCCCGTCGTCAAGAAGTTCGCCGAGACCACGATGATGCAACACGACGAGCACGGCAAGGCCTTCATGGCCCAAACCACTGCTCTCAAGGGCAAGGCGCAGGACCAACCGGACCCCAAGTACCTCCAGGTGGTGACCGACGCCAAGCCGACGCTGACCGATCCCGCCAAGGTCGTTGATCTGGCCATGTCGTTGGAAACGGTGGCCACGATCACCTACCTGAACGACCTCACCCTGATCAGCGATACCAAGTCGAAAGAGGTCTTCGTCAGCATCATGGGCGTCGAGTCTCAGCACCTCGCGACCCTCCGAGCCGTCGGAGCGCTATTGGCCGGCGGTGGCGCCAACTTGATCAAGATCCCGATCGGTGCCGACGTGGCCATGTTGCCCGCCGCCGCCGGCAGTGTCGCCTTTACGCCGCTCCCGACGGACCTACTTGCGAAAGCCAGCCCACCAGAAGAAGGAGCCGTCAAGTGAGCGAGCCCACCCAGGACCAACTCGATGCCGAAGCAACAACGCTCTTCCAGGCCCTTCGCAACAGCTCTCCGTCCCGTCGAGGCTTCCTCTTCGGTGCCGGCGGTCTGGCCGTGGCCGGAGTGGCCGCCGCTTGTAGCAGCAGCAGCAAGTCCGGAACCTCGTCCGACACCGGCAGTAGCAGCAGCGCCGCCTCCAGTTCCGGATCTTCGTCCGGGGCGTCCAGCGACACCTCGGGCTCGAGCAGCACCACCGCTGCTCCCACCAGCCCCCAGGATCAGGTGAAGATCGCCACCTTCGCCGCCAGCCTGGAGCTACTGGCGGCCAAGACCTACGGAACGGCTCTCGACGCCGCCAACGCCGGCAAGTTGGGCACGGTCCCTCCTGCAGTTGCCACCTTTGTGCAGACCGCACAGGCACAGCACCAGGCCGCAGCTGACGCCCTCAACATGCTGGTCACCAGCAACGGGGGAACGGCTGCCACCGCCGGTCCCGCTGACGTCACCAAGTCGGTGAACGACGCCTTCGCCAAGGTGACCGACGTGACCGGTGCCGCCAAGCTGGCCCTGATGCTCGAAGGGGTGGCTTCGGCGACCTACCAGAAGTACATCCCCATGTTGAACATCAAGGAAGCCGTCCTCGGTGCGGGTCAGAACCAGATCCTGGCCATGCAGCACCAGGCGATCCTGAACTTCGTGCTCGGCAACTACCCGGTCCCCGACACCTTCGGCAAGACCGACAACGCCGCCAAGCCCGCCTGACCGACCAACGGCACACTGAGGAGCCGAGCCGATAGAGGCGAGGCGACCAAACAAGCACGAGCCCGTTCGTCAGGCGCAGTCTGGCGAAAGTAGGTGTGACGCATGGGGCCAACCCATACGCAGATCTCTGGCGAGGAGCCGTCCCTTCGGGGGCGGCTTCTTCGCGCCATGCTTGGCGGCGGCGTCAGACGGCCAGGAGGAAGCGTGAAGCACGACCGAGACTTGGCCGGGGAGCGCCGGCGCAGCCGGCGTGACCTGTTCGTCAAGGCTGCGGCCGGCGCCGGCCTTTTGACCGCCGCCGCCGTGGGACCCATCGACGGTCTCATGTCCACGACATGGGCACAGGCACCCCGGCAGAGCGATGTCGAGGTGGTGAAGCTCGCCCAGAGCATCGAGTTGGCGGCGGTGGCGGCGTACGGGGCGGCGCGGCAGACCGGCCTGCTCGACAGCCCGGGCACCGCCGCCCTCACATTGTTCGCCGGCCACCACCAGGAGCACGCCGACTCCTTCGACCAGATGCTCGGAGAGCAGATGGTGACCGACCCGAACCGGCAGATCCTGTCCGTCTACCTGGCCCCCATCCAGGGCGCCACCGACCAGACCGGCATCCTGGAGGTGGCCTTGAAGATCGAGGAGGCGATGGCATCCACCTACCTCTTCGACCTCGGCCAGATCGGCACTGATGGCGCCAAGCTGCTGGCTTCCATCCTGCCGGTCGAGTCGCAACACGCCACCGCTCTCGGGACCCTGCTCCGCAAGCCGGCAGCCGACTACTTGCCCTCCGTGCTCGAGACCGACGCCGCTCTGCATCCGGCCGGCTGACCGCGTTGATCAGCCAAGAAGCGATTCCATGAACGAACCGGAGATCCGGCGCCAACTGCGCGACGCCGAAGCTGAGCAGCGGTCTGCCCTACCCCGCTGGGGAGCGGCCCTGCACCAGATCGTCGAGGACCGGACGCTCTCCACCGATGCCAAGGCGGTCTTGCTGGGTGCGCCCGACCGTCGCCGGCTCCTCAAGATCGGCGGGATGTCCGTCGCGGGCGCGGCGGTCATCGCGGCCTGCAGCAGCGACAAGGATGGTGCTCCCCGAGCCCGCCCTTCCACCACCGCGCCCGGCGGTGGGCGCAAGGTCACGGCCCTGGACTCGACCCTGGCCCGGACCGCGGTTTCGCTGGAGAACCTGGTGGTGGAGGTGTACGCCAAGGTGCTCGGCCTGGACGTCGAATACGACGTGGTCGTGGCTGACATCGCCAAGCTGTTCAAGCTGCACCACGAGGATCACGTCGAGCAGCTCAACGCCGTCCTGGCTGCGGCCGGCGAGAAGCCCTACACGAGGCCGAACAGGTACTTGCTCGACAAGGTGGTCAGCCCCATGTGGCCAACCCTCACGGACCAGCGGGCGGTGGCCAACTTTGTCCGAGCGCTTGAGGGAAACGCCGCCAGCACCTACGTGTTTGCCGCTGGCCAGCTGTCCACCCCTGAACTGCGGGCCGACCTCATGTCGATCGGCGGCGTCGAGTCCCGGCACTTCACCGCTTGGTCGCTGGTGCTCGACCCCACCGACGTGAACGGGGCCATGCCCCAGGCCTTCACCAGCACCGAGGCCGCCAACGGAGACCCGGCCAAACCGGGTCGCATCCCTGACCAGGCCATCGTCAATTAGGAGCCGAGCCGAAGGCGAGGTTCCCTAGCGGCCAGGGCTGTTCCCGGAGCACACGTACGCTGCGCCGGTGGCGTGGGGACTGCCGATCGACGAACCCGGCGGGGCGCGGCTCGAGCGGGGTCTGCTGGCCGGCGTGGCCGGGTTCCGGTGGGCGGCCTGGGCTTGGCTGGTCACCGTGGTGGTGGTGACCCGCAATGACCTCGGCCGTCCGGTCGTGGCGTGGGTGCTGGTGGCGGTGGCCTTCGGCTTCAGCGTGGCCATGACGTTGCTGGTGCGCCGCGGCTCGCCGTGGCTGCTGCGGGCGCCGACGGCGGTGCTAGAGCTGTTGATCGGCTTCACGCTGCTGGCCGCCGACGGCTGGGTGTACCAGCGGGCTCACGCCCAGACGTTCGGGTCGGCCTGGCCGCTGGCCGGGGCCATGTCGCTGGGCATAGTCATCGGTCCGGTTGGGGGGGTCGCCGCGGGCGTGGTCTTGGGCCTCGGTCGGTTGATCGGCGTGCGCACCGACGATCTCGTTGACCCCTCCGCCTTCTCGTTGCTCTCGACCGGGGTGCTCTACGCCCTGGCCGGCGGGGTCGCCGGTTTCGTCATGCGCCGCTTGCGCGAAGCCGAGCTCCAGATCTCGGCCGCCCGGGCGCGCGAGGAGGTGGCCCGAACGCTGCACGACGGCGTGCTCCAGACCTTGGCGGTGGTGCAGCGGCGCAGCCGCGACGCCGACCTGGCCAACCTGGCCAGGGAACAGGAATTGGATCTCCGTAAGTACCTGTTCGGCCCGATCACGTCTTCGGGCGATCTGGTGGCCATGCTGCGGGAGACCGCGGCCCGGTTTGAGCGGCACCACGGGGTGCGGGCCGAGGTGGTGGTCGGGGACCAGGTGCCGAAGCTGGCGGGGCGAACGGTGGAGGGCGTGGCCAAGGCGGTGGGCGAGGCGTTCACTAACGCCGCCAAGCACGGTCGCGCCGGCCGGGCGACGGTGTACGTGGAGGTGCAGGACCATGAGGTGTTCTGCTCGGTCAAGGACGACGGCCGGGGCTTCGATGCGGCGGCGGTCGGCGAGGGAGTCGGCATCGGCCGGTCGATCCGGGGTCGCATCGAAGAACTCGGCGGCCGTGTCGAAGTCGACGGCCGCCCGGGCCGCGGCACCGAGGTCCGCCTATGGGTCCCCATATAGTTGGTCCAGTTCGGGCGGCTTTGAGGCACTGTCAACGGTGAGCCAGGCGGCGTGCAGACGTGTCAGGGGGAGCGCCTGCCGGTTCAGGGGGAGCGGCTGCCGGTGCCGGCGTGTACGAGTTGGTCTTCCGGCCGGTTGGGGGTGAAGTCGATCCATTTGGGTTGGAGGCGTTCGCCGGGTGGGTGCTGGTAGTCGGCCGGGTCGAGACCGAGGTCGGTGGCGGCGTCGGCCGGTTCGGTTGCGGCGGGGATGGTCCGTGGCTGGCCGGCGGGTTGGAGCTCTCGGCCGTGACGGTCGCAGACCTTGAGGTCGCCGGCGGTGCCGGTAATGGGTAGGAGCCCGAGGTGGTGGAGGCGGTGGTGGCGGTGGCAGAGGCAGATCAGGTTGTCGGGGTCGGTGAGTCCGAGGTCTTCCCAGTGCACGATGTGGTGGATGTGCAGCCACCGTTTCTGCCCACAACCCGGTACCCGGCAGCCCTTGTCGCGGTGTTCGATGAGGCGCCGGACCCGGCGGGGCACGATCCGCTGTGCCCGCCCGACCGCCACCGGGTTGCCGAGCGTCTCCCACACCGGCACCACCTCACAGTCGCACAACAACATCTGACGGAGTGCGGCGGGTAGCGGCGCCCCCAGGTGCAGGCCGGCGACACCGGGACCGGTGAGGTTGGTGGGGTCGGCTTCGAGGTGGACCAGCACCCGGAACAGATCCGAGCCGCCCACCTGGCCGCCGTCGCCGACGGCCAGCGAATCGGCGGCCAAGGCCACGGCGGCGTCAGCCCAAGACAGGTCCCGGCGGCCGGCTCGCCCTTCGGGGCTGTCGGCATCCACGCCGGGGTGGTCACGACGGAACAGCTCGTCTCGCTTGGCGACCAGCGCCTGCTCATACAGGGCGCCCTCATCGGCGGGCAGTTCCAGGGTGGCGTGCCAACTGCCGCCATCGGTCGACCCGAACATGACCTTCCGTTCCGGTTCCGGGTCGCGAGGCGGCGGATCCGTCGGGTCGGCCGGCGTGTCGGGTACCGGTTCGGTGAACTGGCAGCGGCCCAACATGCGGTGCAGCTGCGGGACGGTGGCGTTGACCGCCACCCCGACCACGTCGGCGTCGAACCCGGCCGGGCAATGCCGGGCCACCACCTCCGCCTGATCCAACGACAACGCGCCATCCCGGACCGCCCTGTCGAGCTGCGGCAGCTCACCGACCCGGCGGGCCACCGCCACCACCTGACGGGCATGAGCGCGGGACAGGCCGGCCTGCCACACCAACCACTGCTCCGGTGTGTGGATACCCCACTGCTCCCACCACCCGCCGGCCAGAGCCTCCGCCGCCAACTCCACCAACCGGGCGTGCGCCGAGTTCAACACTCCGACCGTCGCCGCCACCTCCGCCTCCAACACGTCGATCGCCGCCTCTTTGGCGGCGATCCTGTCGACGGCTGTCGTTGACCCCATAAGGTATTGTAGTACACATGTTCGAGATGCACAACCAACTAATCGAAACCAGCAGACTGATGATCCAAGCCTGGAGCCGTTCAGCTGTTGGTGTCGGAGGTCGCTTGATCGCCGCTGGACGTGGCGGCCCCGCTGGCAGGACCACTGCTGGTCCCGCTGTCGGTCTTCTTGGCCTGGCTGAAGTTGCGGTGCAGCAGCTTGTCGATGGCTTGCGGTAACCGCTGGCTGATCTTCTGCGACTGGGCGTCGGTCAAGGGGCCTTCGGCCTTTGCGTCAGCAAGCTTCTGGTTGACCGACGTGGTGAAGGCGTCGGTGAGCTTCTGGACGTCGACGTTGTGCTGGGTGGCGAGGTCCGCGAGGGAGGTGCCGGACATGAGTTGGGTGTCCAGGTCGGTGACGCTGAGGCCCAGCACCGGCGATGCCACCGCTTCTACGTCGGCCTTCGCCCCCAGGTAGGCCTTGAGGCCCTTGGCCTTGACCTTCTTCGACGCCTTGGCCTTGCCGGCGTGCTTGGCGCCCTTCTTGGGGGAGGCAGGAGCAGTGGTGGTGGTGGTCGTGGTCGTGGGCTTCGGAGCGGTGGTCGTCGACTTGGCGGCCGTGTTGTCCGAGCCGCCCCCACAACCGGCGATGAGGACGGCGGCGGCGAGCAGAATGGCGGAGAGCTTGGCGGTGGTTGACATGGCCCCACCGTCGCCTCCGGGTGTGATCGATCCATGAGCGCCCGATGAGGGACCGCGGGTTCTCAGCTTCGGGTGGCGATCGAGCCTTGCCGGCCTTTCAGGTGGGCCTTCTCGTCGGCCGTCGCCAACCAGAAGTACAGGGGCGGTAGGACGAGCTCGATGACGGCCAGGACCAGTTGAAACCACTGCGGTCGACCATGGATGACCATTGACAACAGTCGGCCGATCCCGCCGAGCAGGAAGATGCCGGCCAGCCAGCGCACCGCCTTGGACGGAACGGGAGATTGGCGAGCCGCCCATATCCAGGCCAGGCCGTAGCCGGCGAAGATCGCTCCATAGAAGCGTTCTCGGCTGTCGACCGTTGCGCCCGCGCTGCCTTCGCCGGGTACCGAGGCGATTCCGAGCACGAAATGGAACAACCCGATGGCCACGCAGGTGATCCCGATGATCCAGACCAGCCACCGAAGCGTCTTTGCCATCAACCGATGCCTCCCCTAGTTCCACTGGTCCTCAGTAGGCGTACCACTTGGCGTCTGGCTGCTCTTGATCGGCGTGGAAGGCTGGCCGGCATGGCTGAGCTGGACGCGGTGCGGGTCGTGATCGCCGACGATCACCAGATCTGGCGGTCGGGCGTGCGGAGCGATCTGGGGTCGAACTTCCACGTGATCGGTGAGGCCGGTGACGCCGATGAGGCCATCGAGGTGATCCGACGCGCCAAGCCGGCGCTGGTGATCTGCGATCTGAACATGCCCAACGGCGGCGGGATCAAGGTGGCCAAGCAGTGCGGCGAGGAGACCGCCATAGTCATGTTGACCGTGTCGGAGGCCGAGCGCGACCTGCTCGACGCCGTCGCCGCCGGCGCCGTCGGCTACCTGGTCAAGTCAACCCCGTCCGAGGAGCTCCGCCAGGCCCTGTGGCGCGCCGCCCACGGTGAGCCGGTGTTCTCACCCAGCCTGGCGTCGTTGGTGCTCGGCGAGTTCCGCCGCTTGAACAACAAGGGCGGCGCCATCCAGGCCATCTCCGAGCGCGAGCGCGAAGTGCTGCAGTACGTCGCCCGCGGCCACACCTACCGCGAGATCGGTGAGGAGTTGTTCATCGCCGAGAAGACGGTCGAGAACCACGTTCGCAACATCCTCGGAAAGCTCCACCTGAACCGCAAGCAGGAGCTCATCCGCTACGCGCTCGAGCACGGGATCGAGTAGTCGGGTTGGAAGCCGCCTAGACAGCTGTCAGGTGGCGGTCGGTCCGGGAGGCGGCGGCGGGGCCGGCCAGGAAGTCGGTGACGGTGCGGTTGAAGGTGCGGGCGTGTTCGACCATGAAGAGGTGGGCGCCGCCGCGGATCACCGCCAGCTCGGAGTTGGACAGGAGCGACGCCAACTCCTCGGAGTCTCCCCACGGCGTGAGGGTGTCCTGGCTTCCGACGATTATGAGCGCGGGCACTTCGACGTCGAGCAGCCGGTCGGCCAGAGCGTCGTCGGTGTTGAGAATGGCTTGAACCTGGGCAATGAACGCCTCGGGCTCCACGTTGAACGCCAGCGGGCCCAGCAGGGTCAGCGCCGGCCAGATGCGGCGCAGGGAGCGAGGGCCGACCAGCCACCGCAGGTTGCGGTTCACGAAGCCCCGCATGCCCAAGGTCTCGACGTCGACGATCCACTGGTGCAGCAGGTCGCGTCGCCACGGCAGGTGGTGGCAGGCGGTACAGGCCAGCACCAGAGACCGGACCCTTTCGGGGTGCTCGACGGCCAGCATCTGGGCGATGATCCCGCCCATCGAGGCCCCCATGACATGGGCCGACTCGAACCCGGCGGCGTCGAGCGCAGCGGTGGCGTCCAGAGCCATGACCTCCAGGTCGTACGGGCCGGCAGGTTTGTCCGAACGGCCCACCCCACGGTTGTCGACGGTCACCAGACGGTACGTGGCCCCCAGGGTCTGGCGCTGCAGGATCCACCCCCGGGAGTCGGCCCCGAGCCCGTGCACCAAGAGCAGCGGTTCGCCGTCGCGCTTGCCGGAGACCTCGTAGTGGATGCGGGTGCCGTCGAGGCTTCGGATGAACGCCATCAGCGCACCAATTCGACCACAGTGCCGTTGGGAGCCTCCGGCCGTCGGGCCCGTCGGGCTCGACGAGGCGCACGGGACCGGGAGATGACGTCCCGGACCGCATCGAGCACGTCGGGCGTCGACGCGGCTAGCCCCGGAGGCGACACCGGCGGTCCCAGCGCGAGCCGCCAGCGCCGACCCACCTCCAAGCCGCCGACCGCGCAGGGCACGATCGGGACGCCGGCATCCACCGCCGGCGCCAGCAGATCGAGATCCAGGTCACCGGGACGGCCCCAGACCGGTTCACGGCTGAGGCCCAACCCAACCACCTGGCCGGCGCGCAGTAGACCCACCACCTCATCGGGGTCGGCGAGGACGCCGCCCAGGCGGCGCAGGACGGTTCCGATGGGGGCGACGTCGATCACGCCCGCCACCCGCACGTGCCGCCCGGTGGCCAGGCGGATGGCCCGAGGCACGACCATCGGTTCGGACAGCCCCAGGCGCTGGTTGAAGACCACCACCGCCGGGCCTTCGGCGGGCACGTGCTCGGCGCCGGCGACCGAGACGTTCCAGCGCACGGTGAACAGCGGGGATGTCAGGTGGACGAGATCAGGGTCGAGGCCCCATTCGTCGATGCTGAAGGTGCCGTCCCACCGGCGGCGGATGAGGTCGCTGGTCTTCACGCCGCGGTGCGGCCGGCGACGTCCAGGTAGGTCACCGGCGCCCACTCGTACAGCTCCTTGAGCACGTCTGGAGTGGTGCGGGCCGGCGTGACGCCCAACGCTTCGGCGGCCAGGGAGCCGTCGGCGCAGCGGCCCCGAACCAGGAGCTCCCGGACGTGATCAGGTATTGGAGCCCCGACCAGCTCGGTGATCGCGTGCGCCGCCGACCACAGTGGGCCGACCACCGGCAACGGCACCCGGCCGCCCAGCCGCACCGCCTGAGCGGAGGTGACGGCGCCGGCCCCCACCACGTTCACCGGACCGTCGAAGCCGGCTCGCAGGGCGGCGGGGACGGCGGCGGCCGCATCTTCCTGGTGGACCAGTGAGAAGGGCAGGTCGGACACCGCGCTGACCGGCACCACCGGCAGGCGCAGGTACCGGCCCAGGGGGCTTGGGAAGTGCGGACCGACGATCGAGGCGAAGCGCAAGGCGGTGACCGGGACATCGGCATCGCGGCCGGCGTCGGCGGCTAGCTGCTCGACCTTGGCCAAGGTCTGTCCGAAGCTGGAGCTGGGCCGGCAGATGACACCCTCATCGGGCCTGGTGACCGCTCCGCGCGGCCGGCCGTAGACCTCGATGCCCGACCGCACGACGATGCGTTCGAGGCTGGAGCACGTCGCCGCCGCTTGGAGCACGGCCGCCGCGCCGGCGATGGTGGCGATGCGGGCCGGTTCGGGGTAGGTGCGGGCGTTGGGCTCGTACACACCGAAGTGCACGACGGCGGTGGGCTCGAACTCGCGGACCAGGGCCGACGTGCGGGCCCGGTCCCGCGGGTCGATGCGGTGGAACTCCGAGCGGGGTACGCGCCGGCGGGGCGGATCGATGTCGAGCCCGGCGATGGCCTCGATACCGGGCAGGCCTTCGAGCAGGTTGGTGACCCGGGTGCCGAGCTCCCCACCCATACCCGTGACCAGCAGGCGTTGGCGTCCCATGGTCAATTCCCTCCAGCCCCGGGCGTTCCCTGTTCGAGCCGAAGCGTTGGGAACAATAGGACATCACGGATGGTGGAGGCCCCGCCGAGGAGCATCACCAGGCGGTCGATGCCGATGCCCAGGCCGGCGGTGGGGGGCAACCCGTACTCGAGGGCCCGCAGGTAATCTTCGTCCACCACCATGGCCTCGTCATCGCCGGCCGCCTTCTGCTGAGCCTGGTCGGAGAACCGGGCGCGCTGGTCGTCGGGGTCGGTCAGCTCGCTAAAGGCGTTGCACAACTCGCGGCCGGCCACGATGGCCTCGAACCGCTCCGTCATGCCGGCCAGCTCGCGGTGCGGTCGGGCCAGTGGCGAGACTTCTTGGGGGTAGTCGGTGACGAACACCGGCTGCCACTGAGCGCCCTCGGTGGTCTTCTCGTACAGCTCCAGCAGCAGCTTGCCGGCGCCGTACTCGTCCTTCCAGGGCACCTCGTACTCGTCGCACACCTGGCGCAGCCGTTGCACAGGCGTGGTGAGGTCCAGCCGGAGACCGATCTGCTCCTCGACCAAGTCAGTCATGGACGCCCGGCGCCACGGTGGGGTGAGGTCGAGGTCCTGGTCGGCGTAGCGGATGGTGGTGGTGCTCAGCAGTTCGGTGGCCAGGTGGGCCACCAGCTCTTCGGTCAGGGCCATGACGTCGCAGTAATCGCCGTAGGCCTGGTACAGCTCGAGCATGGTGAACTCGGTGTTGTGGGTGGCGTCCAGGCCCTCGTTGCGGAAGACCCGGCCGATCTCGAACACCCGCTCGAAGCCCCCCACCACCAACCGCTTCAGGTACAGCTCCGGGGCGATGCGCAGGTACAGCTCCATGTCCAGCGCGTTGTAGTGAGAGGTGAAGGGCTTGGCCAGCGCTCCACCGGGGATGGGGTGCAGGATCGGCGTCTCCACCTCCATGAACCCGCGCTCTTCGAGCCACCGCCGGGTCAGGCTGATGAGCCGGGAGCGCAGTACGAATGTGCGGCGGGTCTCGGGGGTGACCCACAGGTCCACGTAGCGCTGCCGGTACCGGGTGTCGGTGTCGGACAGGCCGTGCCACTTGTCGGGGAACGGCCGGCGAGCGTCGGCCAGCAGCACCCACTCGGCGACCTTGACCGACACCTCGCCGCGCTTGGTCTTGATCACCTCGCCGGTGGCGCCGACCCAGTCGCCGATGGTGAGGGCCTTGAAGGCATCGAAACGTGGGGTGACGTCGGCGGGGGCGAACAGCTGGACCCGCCCGGTGCTGTCCTGCAGCTGGGCGAAGGCCAGCTTGCCCTGCCCCCGGCGCAGCATGAGCCGGCCGGCGACAGCGACGGTCATGCCCGATTCCCCTCCCACCTCCAACCCTTCGTGATCGCAGACCACTTCGGCGGCAGTGGCGGTCGGCTCGAATCGGTACGGGATCTGCTCGTCGGTCACACGGTTTCCTGTCTCAGCTCGGCCGGCTAGACGTTGTTCTTGGCGAAGATGAGGCGCAGGCCATGAAGGGTGAGCCAGGGCTCCAAGTGGTGGATGCAGCTGGTGTAAGGAGCGATCAGGGTGGCCAGCCCGCCGGTGGCCACGACCTGCACGTCACCCAGCTCGTCGGCCATGCGGGCGCACACCCCGTCGATCTGGCCGGCGAAGCCATAGATGGCACCGGACTGGATGGACTCGACGGTGTTGCGCCCGACCACGTTGCGGGGCTCGATCAGCTCGACCCGCCGCAGGGCGTCGGCCCGGCGGTATAGGGCGTCGAGGCTGATGTCGATGCCGGGGGCGATGGCGCAGCCCAACAGCTCCCCCCTGGCCGAGACGGCGTCGTAGGTGGTGGCGGTGCCGAAGTCGATCACGATCAGGGGCCCGCCGTACAGGTCATAGGCCGCCACCGCGTTGACGATGCGGTCGGCGCCGACCTCGCGCGGGTTGTCGGTCAGGATCGGCATACCGGTCTTGACGCCCGGCTCGATGATGACGGGGCGGAAGCCGAAGTACTTCTCGGTCATGTCCCGGAACGCCTGGGTCACGCGGGGCACCACCGAGGAGATGGCCAGGCCGTCGATCTCCTCGTCGAAGGAGAAGCCGTGAAAGCCGAGGAACTCCTGCACCATGAGGGCGTACTCGTCAGCGGTGCGCTCGACGTTGGTGGAGATGCGCCAGTGGTCGAGCAGTCCCGTCTCCGATCCGCTGGCGTTCCGGCGGCCGTCTTCCTGGCCGCCGTACACCGACCCGGTTTCGTCACCGTCGAACAGCCCGATGACGGTCTGGGTGTTGCCGATGTCGATGGCGAGCAGCACCGCCCCAGCCTGCCCGAAACCCCCCGAGCGGGCGTAGCCGACGCCGGTCGTGCCGTCAGATCAGATCGCTTCGATGTGCAACCCGGGGAAGCCTGCGGATAATCGCTGGAGATCGTCGGGATCGCCGGTGAGGACGACGCCGCCACCTTGCTCCACGGCGGCGGCCACCACATGAGCGTCTGCGAGATCGGCTGACCCGGCGTGTGCCGCCGCCAGAACACCGCCGACCAGCCTGGCCATCGGCCGGTCCGTGTCTCGAACCATGAGACCGGTTTCGCGGGCCAGGCAAGCATCGACAACCTGATTTCGACCCGCGCCTCGGTAAAGCTCCGCCAGTACGACCGCCGGGACGATGACCTCTCGTCGTAAGCGGCGCGCCGCCTCGACCGCCGCACGAACTTCCTTTGACCGCCGTGATCGGGGACGGGAAAGGGAGGAGAGTGCTTCGCAGTCGAGCACCACCACCCGGCTCACGCCAGCAGTTCCAAGTACTTCAAGATCAGACGTTCATCGACTCGTCCATGTTGCCGGTCGAAGTCCTTGAGGAGCTCACCCAACAGGCGCTGTCGCCGCCGGCGAGCGAGCTCGTCGCGTATCGCGTCGTTGACCTGCGACGAGACGCCCTCCCCGGCCGCTTCGAGTTCGGTGACCAGGTCCTCATCGAGCGACACCGATACCTTGCGCTTCGCCGGGGTCATACTAAGAGCCTACCATGGTAGGAGGCGACGGATGCCGCCTCCGCGTGCCATGCGAACTGTGCCTCGAGGGGCGTATGCACCTTGCAGTGGCTACTTGGGATCAGTTGTCAACGTCGATGTCGAGGCCGATGTCGAGTACCGGGGCGGAGTTGGTGAGGGAGCCGCTTGATACTCGGTCGGCGCCGATGCCGGCGTAGGCGCGGACGGTCTCGAGGGTGATGCCGCCGGAGACCTCGACCAGGGGGCGGCGCCGGCCGACCGAGCTGGCGTGGTCGTCGACCGCTTCGACGCAGCGGCGCGCTTCGGCGGGAGACATGTTGTCGAGCAGCACGGCGTCGGCGTCGGCCCCGAGCGCTTCCATCAGCTTCTCGTAGGTGTCGCACTCGACGTGGACGGTCCGGGCAGGGAACCACTCCCTCGCTCGGCGCACCGCGTCGGTGATGCCGACCACGGTGAGGTGGTTGTCCTTGAGCATCACCCAGTCCGACAGGTTGCCCCGGTGGTTGGCGCCGCCGCCGGCACGCACCGCCGCCTTCTCCAGGCTGCGCAGGCCGGGCGTGGTCTTGCGGGTGTCCCACACTCCGATGCCGGGACCGGCGGCCTCGACGAAGCGGTGGGTCAGGGTGGCGATGCCCGAGAGGTGCGACAGGAAGTTCAACGCGGTGCGCTCGGCAGAGAGCAGGGGTGCCAAGGCGCCGGCGACGCTGCCCAACACCTGCCCCGCCGTTACAGGGTCACCGTCGACCGCGTCCCACCGGCAACGCAACTCGGTGTCGAGTTGGACGAAGGCCTCGGTGGCGCAGGCGGTCCCGGCCAAGCGGCCGTCGTCGCGGCTGACGAAATGACCGGTGGCGGTGGCGCCGGCGGGCAGGAGGGCGGCGCTGAGATCACCGAGGGGGGTGAGGTCCTCGTCGAGGGCCCGAGCGACGGCGGCCCGGACCGCGGTGATCGGCGGGTCGAGCGGGCTCAGTTGAAGCCCTGGCTGTCCTGCTTGAGCGCGGTGTCCACGCTCACCGCGGCCGCCACGACCAGGCTACGCAGGGGGTCCTGCAGGGGGAAGTGGATCTTCACGGCGTAGTTGTCAGCAGTGGTGAAAGCGGCCTTGGCCAAGCCCTCCCACGTCTTGGTGATGCGGGCGATCTCCTGGCCCTGGATGTCCTGGATGTTGAAGTTCCACGCCCGCCAGTTCTCGGCGTTGATGCTGCCGTAGGTCTGGCCGGCGGACTCCAGCCCGAAGCGGATCTTGCCGATGGCGTTCTGCTGGATGATGGCGCCGATCTCAGCGCCCGCGCCGTCCTGCACGATGATCTTGGACTTCACCAGCTTGGCCGGCCTGGTCAACGCCAGCACGACCGTGCCTTGGATGTCGACCACTTGCAGCTTGTGGGTCATGTATTGGTCGACCGAGGTGAGGACCCGCAGCACCTTCTTGGCCGCGCTCTGCCCGACCTGGCGGACGGCGCCGATCTGGTCGCCGTTCTGGTCGAGGATGGCGTACTCGTTGTTGACCTCGATGAGCCTGGCCTTCTGGTTGACCACCAGGATCGGCTCGGTGAAGATGCTGCCGCCGCCCTGAACTGCGCCCGGAGCCACGCCGCCGCGCTGCAGTTGCTTGGCGAACTTGTCGGCGTCGGTCGCCACGGTCGGGACGTGCCCGGGAGCCTGTAGCGGGTCGACCGACTGCTTGCCGTGGGAAGAGACGCTCTCGGTCCACTGGTTGCCGTCGAACCACCGGTATTCGTGACGACCCATGGGGTCCGGATACCAGTTGGCCGGCGTCTGCTGGGAGTCGCTCATTGCGTTCAACCGTAGTTGGGCGGCCCGCCGCAGAGTTCGGGATCAGGCCAGGACGATGCGGTGGTGGAAGGCCGGGTCGGTGTCCGGGAAGTCGCGACGGGCATGGGCGCCCCGACTCTCCTGCCGGGCCGTGGCGGCAGCCAGCAGGGCGCGGCCGACGTCTAGCAGGTTCAACAGCTCCAGCTCGGTTGCAATAGCGCTGCCGGCCGGGGGGCACCCCACCGCCTCCAGCGCCTGTTCGGCCGTGCCCAGCGACTCGGCGGTCCGCAACACGCCGGCATCAAGCGTCATGACCTTCTGCACGGCGCTCCTGGCCGCCACCGGATCGCCGCCGAAAGCCCGGCTGCCCGTTCTGGGAGCGAGGTGCAGCAGGCGACCGCCGATGACGTCGTCCGGCACAGAGTCGGGCCCGTCGGGGTCGAGGCCGATGACCGAGCGCATGGCGCCGGTGGGCGACGGGCCGACCATCCCGTCCTCGATCGCTTCGACCGCCCGGGGACCGAACACCATCCCTTCCAACAGGGAGTTGGAGGCCAGCCGGTTGGCACCGTGGACGCCGCTGCACGACGCTTCGCCAGCCGCCCACAGCCCGGGCAGGGAGCTGGCCCCCACCAGGTCGGTCACGATGCCGCCGCAGGTGTAGTGGGCGGCGGGGGCGACCGGCAGCCAGTCCCGGGTGGCGTCGAGGCCGACCTCGCCCAACGCCTTGGCGATGTTGGGGAAGCGCTGGTCGAAGTGGTCGAGCTTGGTGGCGTCCAACCACACGTGGTCAGTCCTCTGCGCCTGCATCTGGGCCAGCTCGGCCCGGGACACCACATCGCGCGGTTGGAGCTCATCCACGAAGCGCTCCCCGTTCACATCGCGCAGCAGGGCGCCGTGCCCGCGCAGCGCCTCGGAGAGCAGGGGACGGGGCATGGCCTCGTGGTGCAATGCGGTCGGGTGGAACTGGATGAACTCGATGTCAGCCACCGCCACCCCGGACCGGAGGGCCATGGCGATGCCGTCACCGGTCGCTTCGACTGGGTTGGTCGTCACGGCGAAGAGTTGGCCGGCGCCCCCGGTGGTGACCAGCACGTTCGATGCCCGGATCTCAAAGCGCCGGCTGGTCGGGTCGAGGGCGGTGACGCCCCGGCACCGACCGCCCTCGACCAACAGGTCGACGGCGAAGTGCTGCTCGTAGACGGCTGCGGCGGTGCGGCGGACAGCGGTCACGAGCGCCCGCTCGACTTCGGCGCCGGTTGCCGAACCACCGGCGTGCACCACCCTCGCCAGACTGTGACCGCCCTCGCGTGCCAGTTCCAGCTCACCGCGCTCATCCCGGTCGAAGATGGCGCCCAACGCGATCAGCTCGTGGACCCGCAGCGGGCCTTCGTCAACCAGCACCCGCACCGCGTCGGTGTCGCATAGCCCGGCGCCGGCGGCCAGCGTGTCGGCCAGGTGAAGGTCGGTGGAGTCAGGATCGTTGTGCAGGACGGCGGCTACGCCGCCCTGGGCCCAGCGGGTGGTGGCCTGGGAGAGCTCCCCCTTGCTGAGCACGCCCACCCGCATCCGGTGGGTGTCGGCCGCCCGGACCGCCGCCGAGAGCCCGGCGACGCCGGACCCCAGCACCAGCAGGTCGAGGTCTGGCTCGGCCATCAGCACGTGTCTAGTGGCTCGGTTGATCGGACGGACGGCCCGGATCGGGCCAGGCAGACTCCCAAGCGTCTAGAGGTGTTGCAGCTTGGTGGGGTTGAGGACGGCGTAGAGGTGGTGGATGCCGGTCGCGTCGCGTTCGACGGCCAGGGCCAGGTCGGCCGGCCCCTGCTGGCCCCTCACGATCAGGCCGGGCACGCCGTTGAGCGTCGTCAGCTCGAAAGACTGGTCGGGAGGGATGCGTTTGGCCAGGTTGGCGACGAAGCGGGCGATGCGGTCGGCGCCGACGACGGGGCGGCGGGCGGCGTGGGTGTCCGGGCCGCCGTCGCTGACCAGCACGGCGTCCTCGCTGAGCATGGCGATCAGCTGGTCGAGGTCACCGTCCTGGGCGGCGGCTAGGAACGCGATCAACGCCAGCTGGGCGGCTTCGTCGTTGGTGGCGAAGCGCGTGCGTTCGGCCCGCACCCGGGTCCGGGCTCGGGAGGCGATCTGGCGAGTGGCCGCGTGGGAGCGGTTGACGACCTCGGCGATCTCGGCCAACGGCATGTCGAACACCTCGGCCAGCAGGAACACCACCCGCTCGATCGGGCCGAGCCGTTCGAGCACGGTGAGGAAGCCGAAGGTGAGCGAATCGGCCTGCTCGGCGTGATCGGCCGGATCGGCACCCGGTGCCCACGGCTCGGGCAGCCACGGCCCCGGGTACTGCTCGCGCCGGTGGTGAGCCGAGCGCAGGCGGTCCAGAGCTAGGCGTGAGGTCACGGTCGTCAGCCAGGCGGCGGGCCGTTCGACGACATCGCGGTCGGTGCCCTGCCAGCGCAGCCAGGCGTCCTGCACGATGTCCTCGGCGTCGGTCTGCGAGCCGATGATCCGGTAGGCGAGGCCGATCAGCCGGGGTCGCTCGGCTTCAAAGGTCGCCACTGCATCCGGGGTCAACGAGCTGCAACCTCTGGTCGCCAGCCGGCCGTTTCCTTGGTGCTCATGTCCTTGGTGCTCATGGCCGCCGCCTGCCGTCCGGCCTGGACACCGCTGGCCAGAGCGGCGTCGGCCAGGAACCCGGTGGGCCCGACCCAGTCGCCGGCCACGAACAGGCCGGGGCGGTCCTCGACGCTCACCGGCGGCCGGGTGGACAGGCCGCCCTCGACGGCCAGCGGGTAGCCGCCGTTCACCACCATCCGGCGCAGGAACCTCTCCTCTTCGATGCGGTCTTTCTCGATGCCCACCAGGGCGGCCACCTGCCGCAGCTCATCACGGTCCTGTTCGGGTGACGCGGCGTGGCCGGGTTCCTGGTACCGCAGGACGTGGACCATGGCCTTGCCTTCGGGGGCCAGGGCCTTGGCCGGCGGAGCGTGGTGGTTCAGGTACACCGGTTGGTCGACGCCAAAGGCGGTGGTGGTCCGGGCCGGAGCGCGGAGCCCCAGCTCCAGGCAGGCGGCCGTCGCGGCCGGCCCCAGCTCGGTCCACGACGCCGGCACCGCCTCGGTGGGGTGGGTCACGGCGGCGGCCGCGGCCGGGCTACCGGCGGCTACCACCACCGCGCCAGCCGTCAGCCGGCTGTCACCGCCGAGGTCCACGAGGAAGCGGTCCCCTTCGGCGGTGAGGGAGCGAACGGGAGTGTCGACCTGGAGAGCAGCACCTCGCTGGCGCGCCACCTCCGCCAGCTTGTCGACCAGCTGCTGGAAGCCGCCGTCCAAGTAGAGGACACCCTTGCCCAGGGCCAGCTGGACCTGCCCGATGGCGACCTCGGCGCTCATCCGGCTGGGGTCATTGACGTAGGTCGCCACCCGCACCAGCAGCTGCACCAGGTCGGCACCGTCGGCGGGCAACCCGGTCCCTTCCAGCCACTCGTCCACCGACTCCCCGGCATGGTCCTGAGGTCGCAGGCGCGGGAGGCGGGCCAGGTAGCGGCCGACCGCGACCTTGGAGCGGGCCTTGAGCAAGTCGGTGCGCAGCAGGCTCCAAGGGCCGCCGGGCAGGAGCCCGAGGCGGCCGTCGCGGACGCCAGTCGCCCCTTTGATCGGCGGCTTGCCGCCGGCCGGCTGGATGCCGAACGAGCCCAGGATCTGCGTGCCGATGCCACCCAAGTACAGCGCCCGGGGCCCGCGGTTGAAGGTGAACCCGCCCCGCTCATCGGCTCGCGCCCGGCCGCCCAACTGGTGCCCCTCGAGCAACGCCACCCGGGACCCGGCGGCGGCCGCCTCTGCCGCTGCCGCCAGCCCGGCCAGCCCACCGCCGATGACCGCCACGTCAACCCGTGCCTCATTCATGGGACCTCCCGATCCTCGTCGTCATCCTGCTCGACGGGACACCGGCTCGGGATGTGACAGCTGGTGGCGTTCGTTTAGCGTCGCCGCGTGACGCTGTTCGACGCCGGCCGGCCCGAGCCCGCGACCGGACCACCGGCCCCCACCGTCACCGTTCGGGCCACGGTCGCCTACGACGGGGCGCCGTTCCACGGCTTCGCCGCCAACCCGGGTGTGGCCACGGTGGGCGGGACCTTGGGCGCCGCCATCGGCCAAGTGCTCGGTCGGTCGGTGGAGCTCACCTGCGCCGGCCGGACCGATCGGGGAGTGCACGCCCGCGGTCAAGTGGTGAGCTTCGACGCGCCGGCAGAGGGCCTTGATGTGTGTGCCCTGCAGCGGCGGGTCAACCGCATGGCGGGCCCCGCCATCGCCGTTCGAGACGTTGCCCTGGCGGATCCCGGCTTCAGCGCCCGGTTCTCGGCCCTGTCCCGCTCGTACCGCTACCTGGTGTTGAACCGGGCCGTGCCCGACCCCTTCCTGGCCGGCCGGGTCTGGCACATCGAGCAACCGCTAGACCGCTACGCCCTCGATCTCGCCTGCGATCCGCTGGTCGGAGAGCACGATTTCGCCGCCTTTTGCCGCCGTCCCAAGCGCCGCGACGGCAGCGAGGCCTCGCTGGTCCGGCGGGTCACCGGCGCCCGTTGGGTCGATGAGGGGGAAGGGCTGCTGCGCTTCGAGATCGAGGCCACCGCCTTCTGCCACCAGATGGTGCGAAGCATCATCGGCACGCTGGTCGCGGTGGGGCTCGGTCGGTTGTCCGCCGGCGACGTGCTGGGCATCCTGCGCGGCGGCGATCGCCAAGGTGCCGGAGACCTGGCGTCGCCGCAGGGGCTGACCCTGTGGAGCGTGGGCTACGACGGCTGGTCGTCCGTCCTGTGATGTGGGCATCGATGCACCTCATATGTGGGTCGATGTCTGATTCGCCAGGCTGGGCCTGGCGAATGAGTCGACGTGTTGTCTGGTCGGCCTCGCCCCTGGGCTCGGCCTCCTGACGTCCACCGGCTCCTGAAGCGGTCCCTATTTGCCGCTCCGTTGAGCCATTGCGTATCGTTTCGGGCTGCTCCGCGGGGAGGTGCGCCTGCTTCGGGCGCCCCCGCCGGGGCGACACCCCACCGCCGTGGGGTGAGAGAGGGAAAGTTCTCGCGTGCCCACCTACACCCCCAAAGCCAAGGACATCACGCGACGGTGGTACATCGTCGACGCCCAGGACCTGGTGCTGGGCCGCATGTCCACCGAGGTGGCCCGCATCCTGCGCGGCAAGCACAAGCCGATCTTCACCCCCCACATCGACACCGGTGACCACGTGGTCATCGTCAACGCCGACAAGGTCGTGCTCACCGCCGGCAAAGCGGAGCGCAAGCAGGTGTTCCGCCACTCCGGCTACCCCGGCGGCATCGAGGAACAGACCTACGCCGACTTGCTCGAGCGCAAGCCGACCGAGGCGGTCAGGCGCACGATCCGGGGCATGCTGCCCAAGAACCGGCTGGGGCGAGCGCAGATCCGAAAGCTCAAGATCTACGCCGGTCCGACCCACCCCCATCACGCCCAGAAGCCTGAGCCGCTCGACATGGCCCACGCCCGCCGGTCGGACTAGGAGAGAACGTGCCCAAACCGCTCGTCCAAGCCACTGGCCGCCGCAAGCAGGCCGTCGCCCGGGTCCGGTTCCGTGAGGGGGACGGCAAGATCACGGTCAACGGCCGAGATCAGGCCGACTACTTCCCCAACCCCACCCACCGCATGATCTTCAGCGAGCCGCTGCGGCTCGCCGAGAAGGAGTCGGCCTACGACATCGACGCCACCATGGGCGGCGGCGGGCCGTCTGGCCAGGCCGGCGCACTGCGGCTCGGCATAGCCCGCGGGCTCATCGAACTCGACGAAGAACTGCGCGCCACCCTCAAGAAGGCTGGCTTCCTGACCCGCGACGCCCGGGAGAAGGAATCCAAGAAGTACGGCCTGAAGAAGGCCCGCAAGGCACCGCAGTACAGCAAGCGCTGATCCCGGCCCTTCGACCTCCACGCCGTGACCCTCAAGTTCGGCACCGATGGGGTGCGTGGCGTCGCCAACCTCGAGCTCACCCCCGAACTGGTGCTGGCCCTCGGCCGGGCGGCGGCCCGGGTGCTGGGCGGCACCGAGGTCGTGATCGGCCGTGACACCCGCCTTAGCGGACCGTCCGTACAAGCGGCGCTCAGCGCCGGCTTCGCCGCCGAAGGGGTGACGGTCGGCGACCTCGGCGTCGTCCCGACCCCCGCGGTGGCCCACCTGTCGGCCACCGAACACGTGCCGGGGGTGGTGATCTCGGCGTCCCACAACCGCTTCCCCGACAACGGCATCAAGTTCTTCGCTCCCGGCGGCCAGAAGCTCGACGACGCCACCGAGGCCGCCCTCGAAGCGGAGCTGGCCCGGCTGGTGAGCGACGGACCGCTTGACCCGCCGCCCACCGGCGCCGATGTCGGGGCGTTGGTGTCTTCCCCGACCGGGGTCGCGGAGTACCGCCGCCACCTACTGGCCGACGCCATCGGTGATCGTCGGCTGGAAGGCCTGCGGGTGGTCGTCGATTGCGCCCAAGGAGCCGCCTGCACGGTGGCCCCCGACGTGTTCGCCGCCCTGGGCGTGGACGTGATGGTGATCGGCGACCGGCCCGACGGCACCAACATCAACGAAGGCTTCGGCTCCACTGCGCCGGCCCAGCTGCAACGACTGGTGGTCGAACGATCGGCCGACGCCGGGCTGGCCTTCGACGGCGACGCCGACCGGCTGATCGCCGTCGACGCCCATGGCGACGTAATCGACGGAGATCACATCATCGCCGTCTGCGCCGTCGACATGCAACAGCGCGGCGTCCTACGCCACGACACGGTGGTGGTGACGGTCATGACCAACTTGGGCTTCCGCCACGCCATGACCGAGCACGACATCACCGTCGTGGAGACCGGCCTCGGGGACCGTGCGGTGCAGCAGGCGTTGCACGACGGCGGCTACTCCCTGGGCGGCGAGCAGTCGGGCCACGTGATCTTCAGGGAGCTGGCCACCACCGGTGACGGCTTGCTGACCGGCATAGCGCTGCTGGATGTCATGGCTCGAAGCGGCCGCCCGCTGGGTGAACTGGCCGCGGTGATGAGCCGGCTGCCGCAGGTCCTGGTGAACGTCAAGGTGCACCAGCGAATGCCCGATGTGGCGGCCGTCATCGCCACCGAGATCGCCGACAGCGAAGCCGAGCTGGGCGAGCACGGTCGGGTCCTAGTCCGCTCCAGCGGCACCGAGCCGGTGGTGCGGGTCATGGTCGAAGCCCCGACCTCGCAGCAGGCTGCCTCCATCGCCGATCACCTGGTGGCGGCGGTGGGCCGGGTGGCCGGCTGACCGTAGGATCGCCACCTGCCCGGGGATCGTTCCGGGGGGAAACATCCAGGTCGAGAGGAACGAGGACCCGCTCCATGTGCGGCATCATCGCCGTCGTCCGCCGGCGCAGCCGGCGACGCCCCCCGACCGCCCACGAGCTGCTGGCGCCGCTGGAAACCGCCCGGTCGGCCCTCTCGGAATCCGCCCCCACCGAAGGGCGGTCGGTCGCGGCCGTGTTGAAGGGACTGGGCTCAGCGGCGGGGTCGGTTGCGTCGGTAGACGAACTGCTGCGCGGCACACCGGGGGTGGTCGCACTCACCGCCGACCGCTCGTTGGGGGCCAGGGTGGCGGCGGCCGTCCGCCGGCTCGACCAGTTGGTGAGCGACATCGACCGTGCGCTCGACGACGAGGCCGGGTTCGCCACCCGACTCGACGACGCTGAGTTGGAAGGCGTGAACGCCGCCCTCGTCCGGCTCAAGGATGCGGTGTGGGCGGTGGGCCACGACCGGGTCCGCACTGCCAAGTCAGTGGCCGCGCTGGCCGGGCCCGAGCCGGGACTGTCGGCCATCGAGACCTTCACGTCGGTGCAGTCGGCCCTCTCGGCGCTCGACCGGCTCGAGGTCCGGGGCCGGGACTCGGCAGGGTTGCACCTGTTGGTGCGCGGCCACGCCCTCGATCTGGACGAGCCGGTGACGGCCGCCGAGCTCACCGTGCGCAGCGCCGACCCGCTGTTCGGATCGGGATCGGTGCGGGTGGTGGGGGACTGCCTCAGCTTCGTCTACAAGGCGGCGGCCGAGATCGGTGAGCTGGGTGACAACACCCGCGTGCTGCGAGCCGCCATAGCCGGCGACGACCTGCTGGCCCGAGCCGTGGCCGGCGACACCGCCGAGACCGTGGTGTTGGGACACACCCGGTGGGCGTCGGTCGGGATCATCTCCGAGCCCAACGCCCACCCCCTCAACAACGAGGAGGTGGAGCGGTCGGGCATGCCCTACCTAACCGCCGCCCTCAACGGCGACGTCGACAACTTCGCAGACCTAAAGGCGAGCGAAGGCCTACGGATCGCCACCGAGATCACGACCGACGCCAAAGTGATCCCGGCTCTGGTGTCGCGCCGGCTGGCCGCCGGTGACGAGCTAACCGACGCCTTCCGCCGCACCGTCGCCGGGTTCTACGGCTCCGTGGCCATCGCCGCCAGCGCCGCCACCGAACCCGGCCAACTGCTGCTGGCCCTCCAAGGCAGCGGCCAGGCGCTGTACGTCGGAACCGCCGAGGACGCCTACGTGGTCGCCAGCGAGCCCTACGGCGTCATCGAGGACTGCGACCGGTACCTGCGCATGGACGGTGAGACGGCCGCCGACCCCGGCGCCGAGAGCCAAGGCCAGATCGTCACCCTGGAGTCGGGTGACGCGGGCACCGTCGGGAGCATCCGGCGGTTCTCCTACACCGGGCAGCCGCTGCCCGTCGCCGGGGACGAGCTGGTGGCATCGCAGATCACGACTCGCGACATCGACCGGGGAGAGCACCCCCACTTCCTGCTCAAGGAGATCACCGAGTCGCCCAACTCGTTCCGCAAGACGCTCCGGGGCAAGATCGTCGACTGCGATGGCCGGCTGACCACCCACCTCGGCACCGACACGCTTCCCGCCACCGTGCGGGCCGGCTTGGCGGACGGCACCATCGGCCGGGTCGTGGCCATCGGGCAGGGGACGGCGGCGGTGGCCGCCCAGAGCCTGGCCCGCGCCCTCGGCGACGCCACCGCCGCTTCGAACCTGCGGGTCGAAGCCACCCTGGCCACCGAGCTCTCGGGCTTCGGCCTGCACGGGGACCTGTCCACCACGCTGGTCGTGGCCATCTCCCAGTCGGGCACCACCACCGACACCAACCGGACGGTGGACCTGGTGCGCTCCCTCGGCGCCCATGTGGTGTCGATCGTCAACCGGCGCAACAGCGACCTGACCGACAAGTCCGACGGCGTGCTCTACACCTCCGACGGGCGCGACGTGGAGATGAGCGTCGCCTCCACCAAGGCCTTCTACAGCCAGGTGGCGGCCGGGTTCGTGCTCGCCTTTGCCATCGCCGAGGAGGTCCTCGCCGGCGCCGGCCTGCCCCCCGACGAGGTGGCTCGGGCGGCGGACGAACGGTCCGAACTGCTGGCCGGCCTGCGCGAGTTGCCGGCGGCCATGGCCGCCACCCTCGAACGTCAGCCGGCCATCGCCGCCGCTGCCCAGCAGCTGGCGCCGCCCAAGCGGTACTGGGCGCTAGTGGGCAGCGGCCCTGACTTCATCGCCGCCCAGGAGCTGCGGATCAAGCTGTCCGAACTCTGCTACAAGTCGATCGCCTGCGACCACACCGAGGACAAGAAGCACATCGACCTGTCCTGCGAGCCGCTGATCCTGGTGTGTGCCGCCGGCCTGGTCGGCTCCAACGCCGACGACGTGGCCAAAGAGGTCGCCATCTACCGGGCTCACAAGGCCACCCCCATCGTCATCGCCACCGAAGGCGAGGATCGCTTCGCCGCCGCCCTTCAGGCCCTCACCGTCCCCGCGGTCAACCCCAGGTTGGCCTTCGTGCTGACCACCCTGGTCGGGCACCTGTTCGGCTATGAAGCGGCGCTGGCCATCGACGCTCAGGCCCGGCCGTTGCGCGAGGCCCGCGCCGCCGTCGAGCGGGCGGTGGCGGCGGCCGGGACCGACGACCGCTGGTTCACCGAACTGGGCCACGCCCTGGAGCCACTGGCCCGCACCTTCCTCGACGGGGTTCGCAGCGGCAGCTACAACGGCCACCTCGAAGCGGGCACCGCCACCCGGCTGGCGACGCTGTTCCGGTACGCGTCCGGCGTGCTCCCGCTCGACCTGTACCAAGTCGAGCTGGGGCGGGTGGGCACGCCAAGCGTTCTAGTCGAGGACCTGACCGCCGCCCTCACCGCCGCCATCGAGGAGCTCACCCGGCCGGTCGACGCCATCAAGCACCAGGCCAAGACCGTCACCGTCGGCATCTCCCGTTCCGACGAGGGCCTGCTGCGGGTCCCGCTGGTGCGCAAGGTCCTGGAGATCGGCGCCGGCCGCGACCGCCTCAGCTACAAAGCCCTGCGGACCCTGGCCGGCCTCGATCCGGCGGTGGTCGAGGTGGTGGGCTTCACCCGTTACCGCATCGACGGTCGGGTGGAAGATGGCCACGCCACCATCGCCGTGCTCGACCGCGGCGGCATCGCCCTGGACCTCCCTTTGCGGACGGCCAGCAACCCCGTTCTCCGCGGCACCAAGCACCGGGTCGCCACCGAGCGGGAGGTCACCGTCGCCGTCGGCCGCAGCGATGGGCGGACGCTGGTCCTGGTGCCCGAGGTCAAGGGCAACCAGTGCACCGGCCTGACCTTGCTACACGTCGTGTGGCACGACCAGCTGCCGGCGGCGGCCGCCCGCTCGGTCCTGGAGCGGTACCGGAACCGCTACTCGGCGCTGAAGGACGCGGTCACCGAGACTGAGCCCGCCTTCCGCGACGACCTGCTCGGCGACCAGTCCTTGACCGAGCTGCTGACCGTGCCGGTCAACGTGCTGGCCGACCGGTGGCGCAGCTCCTGACCCCGGCGGGCGCGACGGCACCGTGATCGGCATCGGCGTGGACCTGGTCGAGGTGGACCGCATGCGCACCGCGCTGGCCCGCACGCCCACCCTGGCCGCCCGTTTGTTCACCGCCGGCGAGAGGACATATGCCGAAGAGGCCGGTGATCCGTCCGAGCGCTACGCCGTGCGGTTCGCGGCCAAGGAAGCGGTCATGAAAGCGCTGGGCGTCGGGCTGGGGGCTGTCGACTGGCACGACGTGGAGGTGGACCGCAACGCCGACACCGGCGAGCCGTCGGTGGCCCTCACCGGTCGGGCGGCGATGCTGGCCGCCGATCGGGGCGTAAGGGGTTGGAAGCTGACCCTTACCCACACCCGGTCGCTGGCCGAGGCGATCGCCGTGGCGCTGGGTTGATGCCGCCGGCCGCCCCCGACGCCTCGCAGGTGGCGTTCTGTGAAGCGAAGCCGTTGCTCGACGTTCTGGCGTAGTTGAGTCAGCCCAGCCGCACTGATCTACGCCAGAAGGGAGGGGTGCCGTTCACGGTAGGTGGTACTCGTGCGCCAAGCTGGCCCGCGTGATCCCGATCGTTACGCCGGAGGAGATGGGCGTCATCGACCGGGCCGCCCCCGAAACGGGAGAGGTGCTGATCGGCCGGGCGGCGGCGGTGGTGGCCCGCCACGCGCTTGACCTGATGGGCGGCGGCTACGGCCGGCGGGTGGCGGTGATCGCCGGCAAGGGCAACAACGGCAACGACGGGCGGGTGGCGGCGACCATGTTGCGGCGCCGAGGCGTCCGGGTGCAGGTGATCGACGCCGCCGCCGCGCCGCGCCGGCTACCGGGCTGTGACCTGGTGGTGGACGCCGCCTACGGCACGGGCTTCCGGGGCGAATACGAACCGCCTGAGCTGGCCCGCGACACCACGCCGGTCTTGGCCGTCGACATACCCAGCGGGGTGTCAGGGCTGACCGGCGAGGCCGGCGGCCACCCGTTGCCGGCGGCGCGGACCGTGACCTTCGCCGCCTTGAAGCCCGGCCTGCTGCTGGCCGACGGGCCGGCCGCGGCCGGCGAGCTGGTGGTGGCCGACATCGGGCTCGACACCAGCTCGGCCCGGGCCCACCTGGTCGAGGCCGGTGATGTGGCCGGATGGCTGCCGGAGCGGCCGCGGTCGACGCACAAGTGGAAGAGCGCGGTCTGGCTGGTGGCCGGCTCACCGGGCATGACCGGCTCGGCCCACCTGGCCACCCGCGCCGCCCAGCGGGCCGGCGCCGGTTACGTCCGGCTCAGCTCGCCCGGCGCCGGCTTCGACCCCTTCGCCCCGACCGAGGCGGTAGGGGTGGAGCTGCCCCAAGACGGCTGGGCCGGGAAGGTGCTGGACGGTCTCGACCGCTTCGCCGCGCTGGCCGTCGGCCCGGGCCTGGGCACGGCGGAGAGCACGCAGCAGCAGATCCGCAACGTCGTTCGATCAGCTGACACGGCAACGGTCGTCGACGGCGACGGGCTCACCGCTATGGCCGCCGGTGACGGGCCGGCGGCGGTGATCGGTGCCCGTCCCGACGGCGTCGGCACGGTCGTGCTCACACCTCACGACGGCGAGCTGGCCAAGCTGCTGGGCCGCCAACCCGGCCCGGACCGGCTGGCCGAGGCCCGCGAACTGTCGGCCCGCACCGGAGCCGTCGTGCTGCTCAAGGGATCGACGACCGTGGTGGCCGACCCCGACGGCAACGTCTTGGTGACGAACACCGGCGACGCCCGCTTGGCCACCGCCGGCACCGGTGACGTGCTCACCGGCACCATCGCCGCGCTGCTGGCCAGCGGCGTCCCGGCGTTGCGGGCGGCCGCCGCCGGCGCCTTCCTGCACGGCCGGGCCGGCGCCCTATCGTGGCGCCGTGGCCTGGTCGCCGGTGATGTCGCCGAGTGCCTGCCGGGTGCCATTGCCGAACTTCCGGAGGCCTGAATGCCGCGCAACACCAGGGTCGATGAGGTCATGACCACCGATGTCCTCGCCTTCTCGCCCGATCAGAACGTGCAGGAGGCCATGGCCGCACTCGTCGACCGTGGTGTTGACGGCGCACCGGTGGTGGACGACCGCGGCATGGTGGTCGGGATCCTGTCCACCGGTGACCTGATCGTGCAGGAGAGCCGCCTGCACTTGCCGACGGTGATCTCCCTGTTCGGTGCCTCGCTGGAGTTGCCGTCGTCCCAGAAGCACTTCGAGCAGGACCTGGCCAAGGCCCTTGGCAGCCGGGTGGACGAGGTCATGGACAGCGACCCCGTCACCGTCGGCCCGGGTGACTCGTTGGAGACCGCCGCCACCCTGCTGCACGACAAGGAGGTCTCGCGCCTGCCGGTGGTCGACGACGATGGCCGGCTGGTCGGCCTACTCGCCCGCGGCGACATCCTGCGGTCGATCATCAAGGACGCCCGGCCCGGCGCCGCGCCGGCGTCCCCCGAGGCCGACTAGGCGAGTAGTGACGATGTTGCGGCCCGCGTGGGTGGAGGTCGACTTGGGGGCGATCCGCCACAACGTCGGCGAGCTGGTGGCGCTGGTTGCACCGGCCGAGCTGTGCGCGGTGGTCAAGGCCGACGGTTATGGGCACGGATCGGTCGAGTCGTCCAACGCGGCGTTGCAGGGCGGCGCCACCAGCCTGGCCGTTGCGCTGGTGGAGGAGGGCGTCAAGCTCCGCCAGGCCGGTATCGAAGCGCCGATCTTGGTGCTGTCCGAGCCGCCCGCCGGCCAAGTTTCGGTCCTGGTCGACAACCAGCTGACGCCCACCCTCTACACCCATGAGGGGATCGAACTGGTGGCCAAGGCGGTGGTCGGGCGCGGCGGCTTCGGGCCGGGATCAGTGCCTTACTCCGTCCAGGTCAAGGTCGACACAGGCATGCACCGGGTCGGCGCCGAGCCAAGGGAGATCATCGAACTGGTAGCCGACATCACCCACCGGCCGGAGCTAGCGCTGGGCGCGCTGTGGTCGCACTGCGCCGTCGCCGACGACCCTGAGGACCCGTTCACCGCTGAACAGTTGCGCCGCTTCGACGAGGTCACGGCCGCTCTCCAAACGGCCGGGTGGCGACCACCGCTGCGCCACATCGCCAACTCGGCCGCCGCCATCGCCCACCCCGAGACCCGGCTCGACCTCGTGCGCTGCGGTATCGCCGTCTACGGGTTGGCCCCCTCACCGGTCCTGGCCGGCCGGGTGGACCTGCGGCCGGCCATGACCCTGCGCTCCACCGTTTCCTTCGTGCACACGGTGCCTGCCGGCGAAGGCTCCTGCTACGGCCTGCGCCGCCGCTTCGACCGCGACACAGAGGTGGCCACCGTGCCCATCGGGTACGCCGACGGTGTCTGGCGAGGCCTTTCCGACCGCGGTCAGGTGCTGATCGGCGGCGCCCGGCGGCGACTGGCGGGAACGGTGACCATGGACCAGATCGTGATCGAATGCGGTGACGGTCCCGTGGTATCGGGGGGCGACGAGGTCGTGCTCATCGGCCGCCAGGGCGACGAGGAGATCACTGCTCAGGAATGGGCCGGCCAGATCGGCTCGATCGTTTACGAGGTCGTCTGCAACATTGGCGACCGGGTGCCCCGCACTTACCGAGGCGACCCGGAGCCCGCCAACCCCGAGGAACCAGAGCCATGAAGAAGAGCTTGATCGGAGTCGGGGTCTTGGCCGCGACCGCCGCCGGCGTTGCCTTGCAGGGACGGCGGGAGGTCGCCCGCCTGGCCCGGACCCACGCGCCGGGACCCGAGGGCGACGACATCTTCAAGCTCCCCGCCGACGTGCAACACCACGAGATCCCCACGCCAGACGGCGGCACCATCCACTACGTCGAGCGCGGCAAGGGGCGGCCGCTGGTGCTGCTGCACGGCTGGACCCAACGCGACGACATCTGGTCGCCGCAGTTGCGAGAGCTGGCCGACCGTTACCGGGTGATCGCCGCCGACCTCCGTGGCCACGGCCGCTCCGAGGCCGGGACCGACGGCTACGGGCTGGCCATGCTGGCCGCCGACCTTCGCACGCTGCTGGAGACCCTCGACCTGCACGACGCGCTGGTGGTCGGCCACTCGATGGGCGGCATGACTGTGCTGCGGTTCTGCGTCGACCATCCCGACGTGCTGGCCGAGCGGGTCGCCGGAATCGGGTTGGTCGCCACTGCGGCCGTCGCGCCCATGCCCGCTCCGGTGGCGGCGCTGGTCTCCAAACCCGGCCAGCGGCTGGTCAAGCGGCTCGAAGAAGGTCGCAAGGTCCCCCAGTACGGGTTCAAGGACAACGCCTTTTCCACCCTTGTTGCCCGGTTCGCTTACGGAAAGGAACCACCAGGGGCAGCCGTCGCCGTGACACGCGAGATGCTCGAATCTGTCCCACCGGCAGGCCTGATGACGTCAATGATCAAGATCATGGAGTACGACACGCGCGAGGCACTGGCCGACGTAGACGTGCCTTCCTTCGTGGTGGTCGGCACCCGTGACGGCCTCACCCCGCCGCCCAATGCGCGGCTCATAGCTGAGCTGCTGCCGGGCTGCGAGCTGCACGAGTTGAAGTCAGCCGGCCACCAGATCATGCAGGAACGGCCGGCCGAGCTGGCCCAGCTCATCGACCAGTTGGCCGCCCGCGCCCGAGCGACGGGTGCCGGCTCCGGCTCAGCCGCGAGCGGGGCGATACCGGCCTGATGCTCACCGATGTCGGCGGCATCCGGGTCGGGCACTGGACCGACGCCGCCGCCCGCACCGGCTGCACGGTGGTTCTCCTGCCTGAAGGCTCGATTGCCTCCGGCGAAGTGCGGGGCGGCGCGCCGGCGTCCCGGGAGCTGGCCCTGCTCGCCCCGGAGCGCACGGTGGGAGAGGTCCACGCCGTCGTGCTCACCGGCGGTTCGACGTTCGGCCTGGCCGCCACCGACGGCGTCCTGCGTTACTGCGAGGAGCACGGCGTGGGCATCGAGACCCCGGCCGGCCGGGTCCCGATCGTCCCGGCCATGGCCCTCTTCGACCTCTCGGTCGGCGACCCGTCGGTGCGCCCGGGCCCGGAGCAGGGGTATGAGGCGGCGTCCACCGCCACCGGTGGACCTATCGAGTTGGGGCTGGTCGGCGCCGGCACCGGGGCCACGGTCTCGAAGTGGTCGGGTACCCCAGGGATCCCTGGCGGGCTGGTGTCGGCGTCGGCGTCGGCCGGTGATGTCGTGGTCTCCACCCTGATCGCGGTGAACGCCGTCGGTGGCATCGACCGTGACGGCGGGGAGGCAGCCCGCGTCGCGGCCGCCCTCGAGCAGGGGAGTCGGCCGGCCACCCTGGTGGGCAACACCACCATCGGGGTCATCGCCACCAACGCCCGGCTCGACAAGGTCGGTTGCCTGCTCGTCGCCCAGAGCGGCCACGACGGACTGGCCCGGGCGCTGGCCCCTGCCCACACCCGCTTCGACGGCGATGCGCTGGTGGTGCCCGCCACCGGCCAAGTCGACGGTGACCTGGACGTGGTCCGGGTCCTGGCCACAGCCGTGGTCGAGCAGGCCATCCGCCGTGCGGTGACGGGCTGATCACCTCGCCCGCCGGCCACGGCCGAGGCCGGACACGAACGTGTGGCGGGCCAGGACCGGATTCCGGTCTTGGTCGGTCATACGATCCGCCGCCTTTGGCCCGGGCGCGCCCACCTTCGGCCGGCGAGGCCGACTCCGGGCTAGGCGGTTGAAGGCGGCGGTACCATCGCCCCCGATGCCGTTCCAGGTGCCCACCGCCTCGTCGGAGCAGACCAAACGGGTCGCTGCCGCCGTGGCCGATCAGGCTGAGCCTGGCGACCTGATACTGCTGGCCGGTGAGCTGGGGGCCGGCAAGACCGCCTTCGTCCAGGGGTTCGGTGCCGCCTTAGGGGTCACCGAGCGGATCACCAGCCCCACCTTCACCATCGCCCAGCGCTACCAGGGTGACCTCCCCGTCCACCATCTCGACGTGTACCGGTTGGAGCAGCTCGACGAGGTGACCGACCTGGGTCTCGGTGAGCTCCTCGACGACGGCGGCGTGGTGCTGATCGAGTGGGGTGACGCCATAACCGCGGAACTGCCGGCGGACTTCCTCGAGGTGAGCATCACCTTTGGCGCCGCGGACGACGACCGGAACCTCGAATTCCGTCCGGTTGGCGACCGCTGGTGCCGGCGCCACGACGCTCTGAAAACAACGCTGGGCGTCCGATCCCAGGAGGGCGGATCGTGCTGATCCTCGGAATCGAATCAGCCACTGCCCGGGTCGCCTGCGCCTTGGCCGACAACGACGGGGTCATGGCCGCCACCGAGGTCACCGGTGGCCGGCGCCACGCCGAGACCCTGGCCCCGGCCATCGAGTTCACCTGCGCCCAGGCGGGGGTCACGCTGTCCGACCTGGCCTCGGTCGCCGTCGACATCGGCCCCGGCCTGTTCACCGGGCTTCGGGTCGGCATCGCCACGGCCAAGGCGCTGGCCCAAGCTCTGCGGGTTCCCATGATCGGGTTGTCGAGCCTCGACCTACTGGCCTTCCCCGCCCGGTTCAGCGCCCGCCGCATCGGCGCGGTGGTCGACGGCCGCCGCGGCGAGCTGTTCTACGCCTGGTACCGCCAAGTCCCCGGCGGCGTGCAGCGCCTCGACGAGCCGCAGGTGGGCTCGCCCGAAGACCTGTGCTCGGACCTGCTGGCCACCGGCGAGGAATGCCTGCTGGTGGGTGACGGCGCCGTGCGGTACCGGGACAAGCTGGCGGCTGTAGACCGCGTGGAGGTCGAAGGCTCGGGCCTGGCCCATCCTTCGGCGTCGTCGCTGGTCGAACTGGCTCACGCCCTCGCCATGCGCGAGGAGTGGGTCCAGCCGGAGCACATCGCGCCCCTCTACCTGCGCAAGCCCGACGCCGAGATCAACTGGTCAACGCGGGAGAGCGCCGGTCACCTCCCACCGGCCGCCGGTGAGGTCTGATGGCGGCTCGACTCGAACCGGACGAGAACCCGCTGGAGGTGGTCATCACGCCCATGCGCCGCCGCCACCTGCACGGCGTGCTGCGCATCGAGACCCAGGTTTACCCGCGGCCGTGGTCCATGGGCCTGTTCCTGGGCGAGCTGGCGGTCCCGTCGGGTCGCCGCTACGTCGTGGCCCGGCTCGGCCCGACGGTGATCGGGTACGCCGGGCTCATGGCCGTGCTCGACGACGGCCACATCACCACCGTCGCCGTCGACCCGGCCTGGCACCGCCACGGGATAGCCACCCGGTTGCTGCTCTGCCTGTGCCGGGAGGCGGCGAAGATCGGTGTGCGCCAACTGACGCTGGAGGTGCGCACGAGCAACAAGGGCGCCCAAGCGCTGTACAGCCGTTTCGGGTTCGCGCCGGCGGGGCTCCGGCGCGGCTACTACGTGGACACCGGCGAGGACGCCCTGGTGATGTGGGCCGACGACATAGGCGACGGCCTCTACGCCGACCGCCTCTCCCTGCTGGAGCGGTCGGTCTCCGGCACCACCGAGCTGGTGGGGTTCGAGCACCCGTGACCGCTGTCCTCGGCATCGAGACCTCATGCGACGAGACGGCGGCCGCGGTGGTGGTCGACGGCGGCACGGTGGCGTCGTCGGTGGTCAGCAGCCAGGTCGACCTGCACGCCCGCTTCGGCGGGGTCGTGCCCGAGATCGCCAGCCGCGCCCACCTCGATCTCATCGGCCCGGTCATCGCCGACGCGCTGGTCGAAGCCGGCCTCGACGCCAGCGCCGCCGCCCCGCCGGTGGGAGCGGTGGCGGCCACCTATGGACCCGGCCTGGTGGGCGCGCTACTGGTGGGGGTGAGCACAGCCAAGGCGTTGGCCATGGTGTGGGACGTTCCCTTCGTGGCTGTCAACCACCTCGAAGCCCACCTGTACGCCACCGTGCTCGAACAGCCAGACCTGCCCTTGCCGGCGGTCGTGCTGCTGGTCTCCGGCGGCCACACGCTGCTGGTGGCCATGGAAGCGCTGGGCGACTACCGGGTGCTGGGCTCCACCATCGACGACGCCGCCGGCGAAGCCTTTGACAAGGTGGCCCGCTACCTGGGACTCGGGTACCCCGGCGGCCCCGAGATCGACCGGGTGGCAGTCGACGGTGACCCCACCGCCATGGCCTTCCCCCGCGCCCGGACCGACGGCACCCACGACTTCTCCTTCAGCGGGCTGAAGACGGCGGTGGTCAACCACGTCCGCAAGCACCCGGGTGTGGACACCGCCGACGTGGCCGCCTCGTTCCAGCAGGCGGTGGTCGACGTGCTGGTCGCCAAGACCCGAGTTGCGGCCGACGAGGTCGGGGCCGCCTCCATGTGCCTGGGTGGCGGCGTGGCCGCCAACACCCAGCTGCGCAGTGTCTTCGCCGCCGCCGCAGCTGCCGAGGGGCGGGAGTGCCTGGTCCCGGCCCGCGAGTTCTGCACCGACAACGCCGCCATGGTGGCCAGCGCCGGCTGGCATCGCCTCAGGAGCGACGGCCCCAGCCCGCTCGACACCGGCGCCATCCCGAACCTCCGGCTGACGTGACACCGGTCAAGGCAGAGGGCGCAGTTGCGTCCGGCTCAGAAGCCGTAGGCGGTGAGCTGGGCGTTCTCGTCGGGAACGAACACCTTGTCCGCGCCTAGCGCCGGGCTCTCCCAGTGGACGCCGGCGATGTCGGAGTACCAGAGCGGCCGCCCGGTTGTCGCGTCGTAGCCCACGATCACACCGTTAGACGGCACGAACAGGACGCCCCCTTCGATGACCGCGGTGCCGCTGGTCTTCTGACCGGTGGTCATCCAGCGGGTGACCAGTGACGGGGTCCCGTTGCCGGAGATCACCAGCTGCAGCCCCGATACGCCGCTAGAGGTGGTGACGAAGACCCAGGGGCTGCCGTCGGCGGGGTTCGTCCAGACGGTCGGGTGGGAGAGCACCTCGCCGCCCTGGGGAACCGCGATCGGAGCTCCGACCTCGCCGCCGAGGTGGCCGATACCGCCCTGGCCGGACAGGTTGTCGAGGTTCAGCAGGCGGAGCTTGGCGTCTTTGCCGCCTTGGACGGCCAGGTGGTGCACGGTGGCGCTGGGCGTGGCCGGCAACACCGCCGGGGCCGCCGAGCCCAGGTCGATGTCGAAGTCGTCGAGCTGCTGGAAGTTGGTGGGCGTGTAGGTGTCGATCGGGTTGCCCGATGTCCCGGTGCCGTCAGGCCGCAGCGCCAGCACCGTGTCGCCCCAGTCGTGCTGGGCGGGAGCAAACGCGCCGTTTCCGGTGGACAGGTAGATGCGGTCGGTATCCGGGCTGTAGACCACGCCGGCCCGCGCCCACACCCCTGAGATCTTCTGCGGGCAGTCAGGTGTGCCGGGCGCCTCCTGGAACAACACCGTCTGGTCCGAGCACAAGGTGTTGAACACACGAGCGGTGCCGGTGGCCAGGTCGACGGTGACCACGTGTCCCTGGTAGTCGCCCCGATCGCCCGGGTAGCCCCCAAGGGTGGCGTAGAGGTACGAGTGCCCGGACGCGTCGGTGAAGGTGCTCAACGCGGAGGAGCCCTTCTCGTCGAACGGCTTGAGGCTGACGGTCACCGGCCAGCCACCGCCCAACACCTCGGCACCGTCGCTCAGCTGGTGCTTGTGGACCTTGCCGTCCAGCCCGTAGGTGTAGACGTGCGCTCGGTCGGGGTCGAGGGCGGGCGACGAGGTGGTGTAGCAGGGTGAGCTGCCATTGTTGATCTTGCAGTTGCCCGCCGGGTGGGACCTCTGCCAGACGATGGCGTGGGTCGTGGCGTCCACCGCCACCACGTCGCCGGCGACGGTGGTGACCACCACCAGGTCCCGCTTGCCGCCCGGGGTGGACACGCCCAGCACCACTACCGGCGAACCGTCGGCCCGGGCGGCAGAGCGACCCGCCACAGCCGGCGGAGGTTGTGGGCGTTGGCGGTGGTGATGGTGGTGTCCGGCGACACGCCGCTGTGACCTCCGCCGGCGAGCTGGATCCAGTCGCACCCGCCGGCCAGCAACACCAGTGTGGCGGCCAGCACCAGAACTCGATTGCCGGGACGAACGGTCCATCGATGCATCACTGTCACCTCTCATCGGTCCATGGTGGCAGAACACCATCGCCCGTTTGGGTGAACCGGCGCCGCCCGAGTATGACCTCCAAAGCAGCGCAGACACCCCTCATAGGTCGATGTTGGCACTCCCGCCTTGCGACTGCCAGCGCGTCGGCCTATCGTTAGCACTCGCCCATTGAGAGTGCTAACCGCGGTAACAACGCCGCGGCGAACCAACCGCCACGGAGGCGCCAGTGAACCTGCAGCCGCTCGAAGATCGCATCGTCGTCAAGCCGAACGATGCCGAAGAGACCACCGCCAGTGGTCTGGTAATCCCCGACACCGCCAAGGAGAAGCCCCAGCAGGGGGCGGTCCTGGCCGCGGGCCCCGGTCGCCGCTCGGAGCAGACCGGTGAGGTCATCCCGGTCGACGTATCCGTCGGCGACACCGTCGTCTACAGCAAGTACGGCGGTACCGAGATCACGGTGGATGGTGAGGACGTGCTGATCCTCAACGCCCGTGACGTACTCGCCAAGCTCGACAAGTAGGAGAGCCCATGCCCAAGATCCTCAAGTTCGATGACGAGGCCCGCCGCGGCCTCGAAGCCGGCGTCAACAAGCTGGCCGACGCCGTCAAGGTGACGCTCGGCCCTCGAGGCCGCAACGTGGTCCTCGAGAAGAAGTTCGGCGCCCCCACCATCACCAACGACGGCGTGTCGATCGCTCGCGAGATCGAGCTCGACGACCCCTACGAGAACATGGGCGCCCAGCTGGTCAAGGAGGTCGCCACCAAGACCAACGATGTCGCCGGTGACGGCACCACCACCGCCACCGTGCTGGCCCAAGCCCTGGTCAAGGAAGGCCTTCGCAACGTGGCCGCCGGCGCCAACCCCATGGCCCTCAAGAAGGGCATCGACAAGGCTGTAGAGGCTGTCGTCGCCGCCGTGAAGAAGCAGGCCAAGGAAGTCGACGACCGCAGCGAGATCGCCCAGGTGGCCACCATCTCGGCCAACAACGACTCCGCCATCGGCGAGGTTCTGGCCGACGCCATCGACAAGGTCGGCAAGGACGGCGTGGTCACCGTCGAGGAGAGCAACACCTTCGGCATGGACCTCGAGTTCACCGAGGGAATGCAGTTCGACAAGGGGTACCTCTCCCCGTACTTCGTCAGCGACCCCGAGAGCCAGGAGGCGGTCCTCGACGACGCCTACCTGCTGTTCGTCAACGGCAAGATCAGCTCCGTCCAGGAGCTGGTGCCGGTCCTGGAGAAGGTCATGCAGGGCGGAAAGCCGCTCCTGATCGTGGCCGAGGACGTCGAAGGCGAGGCTCTGGCCACCCTGGTCGTCAACAAGATCCGGGGCACGTTCAGCTCAGTGGCCGTCAAGGCCCCCGGTTTCGGTGAGCGCCGCAAGGCGATGCTGGCCGACATGGCCATCCTCACCGGTGGCCAGGTCATCGCCGAGGACGTCGGCCTCAAGCTCGACAACACCACCCTCGACCTGCTGGGCAGCGCCCGAAAGGTCATCGTCACCAAGGACAACACCACCATCGTCGAAGGCGGCGGCTCCAGCGCCGACGTCACCGGCCGGGTCAACCAGATCAAGCGCGAGATCGACGACACCGACTCCGACTGGGACCGCGAGAAGCTGCAAGAGCGGCTGGCCAAGCTGGCCGGCGGCGTGGCTGTGGTCAAGGTCGGCGCCGCCACCGAGGTGGAGCTCAAGGAGAAGAAGCACCGCATCGAAGACGCCCTCTCCGCCACTCGCGCTGCCATCGAGGAAGGTGTGGTCGCCGGCGGCGGCACCGCCCTGCTCCGGGCTCGCGACGCCGTCAACAAGGTGGTCAGGAAGCTGGACGGTGACGAAGCCACCGGCGCCCGGTCGGTGCACAAAGCCCTCGAGTCACCCGCCCGGCTCATCGCCGACAACGCCGGTTCCGAAGGCGCTGTCGTCGTTCAGCAGATCGAACGGGAGACCGGTCCCACCGGCTTCAACGCCGCCACCGGCGAGTTCGAAGACCTGCTCAAGGCCGGCGTGCTCGACCCCGCCAAGGTGACCCGCGCCGCGTTGCAGAACGCGGCGTCGATCGCCGGGCTGCTGCTCACCACCGAAGCCATCATCGCCGACAAGCCCGAAGAAGAGGGTGCTGCCGGCGGCGGTGGCGGCATGCCTGGCGGCGGCATGGGCGGCATGGGTGGCATGGGCGGGATGATGTAATCACTCGGGGGGGCTGCGCCCCCCCGAGGTCCCCCCTCTGTCGGGCTTCCGCCCGACCCAAAACCCTTGTTGGGCTGGCGCCCGACCGAATTGCAAACTGACCGGCCGGCCCTTCGGGTCGGCCGGTCCCGCGCCCGGCTGCCTACGGTGGGGGTGTGCCGGACAGTCACCGCAACACAGGGATGGTCGAGTCCAAGGTGGTGGTGGAGGCGAGCGCTGACGACTGCTTCTGTGTGGCGTCGTCCTACGGCGTCCGGCTGGAGTGGGACCCTTTCGTGCGGGCCCAGCATCTGGTCAACACGTCCAAGCCGGGCCGCGGCGTGCAGACGTGGACCAAGTCCCGTCACGGGCTCACCATGGTTTCGGAGTACCTCACCTACCGCCGGCCGGGGCTGATGGGCATGCGGATGGTCGAGGGCCCGGCGCTGTTCCGGACGTTCTCGGGGTCGTGGCACTTCGCCTCGATCGACGCCGACCGCTGCGAGGTGAGCTTCCGCTACCGCTTCGACTGCCGGCCGCAGTGGATGCAGTGGCTGACCCACCCGATCGGCCGCTGGTACCTGGGCCGCGACATCGACCGCCGGCTGGCGGCCTTTGCCAAAGGCGCGCAGGACCCCGAGATCGTCCGCCGCGCCCGACGTGAGCTTGATGGTGACGGGGACTCCGAGCCGTAGGATCGAGTTCATGGAACGCCCTCCCGCCGACCCCCAGAAGCTGCTCGCCTACTGGATGGAGTGGGAGACCGGCGAGACCCCGCCCGGCCGGGTCATGAGCAACCTCAAGACCGGCGGTCTGCGCGATGTCTTGGAGCACATGGCCGAACAGGCCGCCGCCGATCTGGCTTGAAAGACCCGGTCCCGAACCCCGCCGAACTGCCTGCCGGGCGCGGCGGGCCCCAGTCGATCCCCCGACCCCCCGGCGCCGAACATGGAGGGCCGGCTCCGTGGGCCACGCTGCCCGAGGTGGCTCGTCGCCCGACGCTGGCGGACGTCAGGCGGGCCTTCCGAGAGGCGGGTCCACCCGTTCCGTCCCCGGCCGAGGCGTTCAGGCCCAGCGCTTCGGCGGTCCTGGCGCCGCTGTACGAAGCCGACGGCAAGACCTGGGTCGTGCTCACGCGGCGGTCGTCGCGGTTGCGGGCCCACAAGGGTGAGGTCTCCTTTCCCGGGGGGCGCCAGGAACCGTCCGACGCGGACCTCGCCGCCACCGCCCGGCGCGAGTCGTGGGAGGAGATCGGCCTGGACCCGGCGTCCGTCGAACTGATCGGTGAGATCGATCACCTGTCCACGGCTACCAGCCAGTCCTACATCGTCCCCTACGTCGGCGCCCTCCCCGGCCGCCCCGACCTGGTCGCCGAACCGGGAGAAGTTGACGCCATCCTGCACGTGGCTCTGAGCGAGCTGTTGCGGCCGGAGATCTGGCGTGAGGAGTTGTGGCGCTGGGAGGGCCGGTCCCGCCCGATCTGGTTCTTCGAGCTGGTCGGCGACACCGTCTGGGGCGCCACCGCGGCCATGCTCCGCCAGCTGTTGGGAATCGTCACTGGCACCGTCACCCGCGGCCAGATGATCCACGACTAGCCTCAAGATATAACTACAGGGTGATGTGTGACTTGACAAACCCATGCTGACCAGCAATAATGGACACATGGAGCAGTTCAGCGTCATCGGCATCGCCAACCGGATTCCCGACGAAACCTCGGCCTACGTCTTCCTCGAAGACCTGCGTTGGGGGGACGATCCCAGCTGCCCCCATTGCGACACCGACCGCAAGCCCTACTTCCTGACCCCCAAGAACGGCGAGACCCGCAAGACCACTCGTGGCACCGCCTCACCCCGTCGAGTGTGGAAGTGCGCGGCGTGTCGCAAGCAGTTCTCAGTATTGACCGGGACCATCTTCCACGGCACCAAGATTTCGGTCCGTACCTGGGTGTTCGTCATCTTCGAGATGTGCGCCAACAAGAACGGCCTCGCCGCCCGCGAGATTGAGCGCAAGTACGACGTGACCGCCAAGACGGCTTGGTTCATGCTCCACCGGATCCGTGAGGCCATGAAGCGTGAACCACTGGCTGGGATGCTGGGCGGCAACGGCAGGACGGTCGTGGCCGACGAGACGTTCATTGGCGGCAAGCCAAAGAACAAGCATCGCTCACCAGGCCGCAAGCCAGTGGGTGCCGGCGCCAAGTCTGGACCCGCGTACGACAAGGTCCCTGTTCTGTCGCTCATCGATACGGCCACCGGCGAGGCCCGGTCGAAGGTGGTGAACGACGTGACCGGCCACACGCTTCGCAAGGCCATCGCCGAGCAGGTCGATATGGCTGGGACTGTGCTTCACACCGATGCCGCTCCCGCTTACAAGAAGATCGCCCACGAGTTCGTGGCCCACCAGTCCGTTGACCACTCGGCCGGTCAGTACGTCCGTTACGAGGGTGAGCGGGTCATCACAAGCAACCAAGCCGAGGGCTACTTCAGCCAACTGAAGCGGTCGTTGGACGGCACTCACCATCACGTCTCGACCCGTCACCTGCCCCGCTACCTGGCCGAGTTCGACTACCGCTACTCGACCCGCAAGCTGTCCGACACCCAGCGGATGCGGCAGGTCGTGGGCCGGATCGGCGGGCGTCGGCTGAGCTACCGGCCACTAACTGAACGGTAGAGATGGTCACGATCGGTTGCCGCCGTTTACAATCAGGTGGACCGGACGGGAGTTGAACCCGCTAGGGGAGGCTTTCCAAGAGGCTCCTGGCACCATGCCCCGGCCCGGTGGGTGGTGACCGTGCTAGCTCGCGGCCACCGATGAGTACGGCTGACGGCCCCTCGCAGCCCCCAGCTAGGGGACACCAAAGGCGAGGGGCCTTAGGCCCTCCTCATGTTGTGTCCTCCGCATCGCTGTCGATCTTCTCCGCCGTTTGCGGCGGCACCAGGTCGGTGCTGAGTGTCTCGATCTCGCGGATGGCCTTGCGAAGAGCGGTGAAGGTCTCCTCAGGTAGATCGAGCCACCGGACATCTACGAAGATGGTGACGGTTCCAGCTGATCCGAGCGTGACCTTCTTCTGCTCCCCAGACACCGCCGGTTCCGGCCGGGGCACGCTGGATACTTCGTCGGCTTGGCGCTTTCGCCGGGCCGTACTCGCGGACGGCTGCTTCGGCGCCTTGAAATGGGGGCTCTTAGGCAAGTCCAGATCATCGGTGAGGCTCAGGTAGAACACGATCGCCTTGCGCAGGGTGCTGCCCTGGTAGTCCGACTTGGCAAAGCTCTCGGCCAACATCTGAGATGTGGCGTTGTCATTGGCAAGGGTGATCTGCTCGGCGTAGTAGTTCTCCGCCCACCGGCGCACGATCTCCTTGCGTTTCTCGGGGGAACTGGCGGCCTCATGGAGAAGCGGCTGGACCTTGCCGGCCTCATCAATGAACCCGATCAAGCGCAACGCACCCAGGAGTAGCGGTTGCACACCGCCAGCCACGTTGTCGATGAACGTCTTGTCGATCCGCGGAGGAATGGGTGGCACCCCCCCACACTTTTTGTCGATGAAGGTGTTCAATGTGGCGTACGTGAAGTAGGGCGGCTTCCAGTTGCCGTTTGCCTCACTCTCCTGCGTCATCTCCGACCTCCCTGGTCGATTGCCTAGGCAAGATGATAGGCAGAGGACTAGGTAGTAGGCAAGCCTTCAAGCAGATTTCCTCAGACTTGCGTTGACGGCTGGTGGCGCGGGGGGGATCGTGTGAGCCGTGACACCAATCAGCACATCGACCATCAAGCCAGGGGCGAGGTTGATCGCCACCGATTCGGTAAACGCCGAGCACCGGGTGCGGGCCGTGTCAGCCATCGAACGTGGCGGTCAGTTCCCTATCGTGTGGGTTCAGTTCACCGATGGCGGAGACCGCATCCCGTGGCCGGTCGAGTCCGTCCGGCCCGAATGACGCCCGATCCGAAGGAGACCGAACGCGTCTCTATCCCCCTCGATCCCGAGGAGGCCCTGCGGGCGCTCCTACAGGTGGACCCGGACGCGCCGGCCGCCGACGAGGCGGACGCTGAAGCCAAGAGGGAGAAGGCCGCGAAGCGGTCTGGCTGAATGGTCGATCATTCAAACGGCGGTCCCCATGCGCGCTGAAGGTCCGGGCTCTCGCCGGACGCGGTATCCGTGGTGGCTCTACGCACTTACTGCACTCATAATGCTGATCGTGGTGGGATGGGAGTTGAGCGAGCGTCGGTGGTTCTTCGCTGTGACGGGGACCGTCTGGTGCGCCGTGGGAGTCCGGTTCGCGATCAGGGAGAAGGCGGCGAAGCGATGAGGACCCCGCCGTGGGCGGCACCTGAACGGAAGAAGTGGCGGGCCGCCGTCCTGTGCGTTGAGATCATTGGAGGCGTCGTCGCTGTATTGGCCCGGGGTCACCTCTTACCGTTCTGGGCCGAGATTTTCGCCGTCCCAGCAATCGTGGCGATCACCTGGAACCTGTTCAGTGGACGCTCGCGCTATGGGATGAGGGAACGGCGGTCGGTCCCGTGGAGCCTTCGGGACCGCAAGTGAGTCCCTTCAGGCAGCTTGCTGTCGGTCGATCCGCCGGACCCGCTCCGCGTTCCAGACCACCAAGAGATGTACACCGGCCGAGGCGATCAGGAGCGGGAAGAACATGCTTGTGAAGGAATGACCCTTCCCGATCCACTGAAAGATCACCCCAGCGAGAATCGCAGCACCGGTCGCCACGATCCTGACCCGGACTCGGCCTCGATAAGACAACACACGGTCGCTCCACCGGGTAAGCCGCGTCCACATCGCCCGATCGGGGTGGGGCACTCCCTGTTTGACGCACCACTTCATCTCTCGCCACTCGGACCGCGTCAGAGCCACCATTTGACCCTACCTTAGAAGTCGGTGCCGCTATGGGTTTGTCAAGTCACACATCACCAACTACAGTATATTTCAGTGAATTCCAGGGTACAGACTCGGCATGGACCTCGGGGCCGATGTCGAGGGGCTGGTGGTGACGGCCCGGCTGTTCGACGAGGCGGCCCACAGGGTGGGGCGATGCCGGCGGGAGGCGGCGGGGGCGGTCGATTCGTTGTGGTGGCAAGGCCGGGGGGCTGACCGGTATCGCAGCCAGGTCCGCGGTCGGCTAATGCCGGCGGTGTCGAAGGCCGAGGGGTGGCTGGCGGACGTGGCCTTAGAGGTCCGCCGCCAGGCGCGCCAGCAGGAGCTGGCCAGCGCCGCCGATGGAGCGTCGGGCGTGGCGGACCCGATCGAGGGGCCGGGGGCGCGAGCCCCCCGGATCGGTCCCCAGTTCGGGCGGGATCTGCCGGACCCGGACCGGACGCAAACGCCGGCGCTGCGGGTGCGGTCCGGGAGTTTCACCCTCGACGTGCCGACCGGCTGGGAGCACTCCGAAAAGCGGGACGTCGCCGACCGCCCGCTCTTCGGTCCCGGCGGCCCGCGGCCCATCGACGTGACGCAGGGGGCCGTCGGCGACTGCTACCTGGACTCAAGCCTGGCCGGGCTGGCCAACTCACCGCAGGGACGCCAGCGGCTCCGCCAGTTGGTGACCGCCCACGACGACGGCACCTACACGGTGCGCTTCGCCGACGGCCGGCGCGTGGGCGTCGACGGTGACCTGTATGTCACCGATGGAGACGACGCGACCTACAGCGAGATCACCAAGGGCTCCATCTGGGTGGGGGTCGTCGAGAAGGCTTACGCCCAGCGTCACGGCGGGTACCAGCCCATTGACGGCGGCCGTGCCAACGAGGCGCTCACGGAACTGGTCGGCGGTGAAGGCGAGTCCCGGGACCTCGACCACATCAGCAAGGACGGCACCTGGCAGATCCTCAAAGCCGCTGAACACGACGGCCGGCCGCTCACCGCTTCGTCGAGCGATGACACTGGAGTCGGCTACGTGAAGGACGGCGGCCAGGTCGATCCGGTCGGTAACCACAGCTGGACGGTTGTCGGCACCCACGTCGGCGAAGGCCAGCGGTGGGTGACGCTGCGCAACCCGTGGGGGCAGAACGACGGCCTGAACTTCGGTGACCACGGGGTCATGGCCCCCGCCCGGCCCGGAGAGGACGGGTACGTCGACATCCCGCTCGACCTGTTCGTCAAGCGGTTCATTGACCTCGACGGGCTGTCGTCATGGTGAGCTGAGCTTCCCCTGGGCCTTGGTCAGCTTCTGCCGGGCCTTGGAGGTCACCTTTTGAGGGGTGGCTTCGAGCTTGTGGCGGGTCTTGGCCACCTGGTCGTGAGTCTTTGTCTCGGCCTTGTCCAGCTTCCGCTCCAACCAACCGGTGAGCTGGTTGCGACCGTGGTCGGCCGGATCGGGGACCTCGAGCTTGGCCAGCAGCTCGGCCAACTTCTTCACCTCGGCGTCGCTCAGCGCGGCGAAGGCACTGGGCGGCCCGTAGAAGCGGTCGAGGGCGTTCTCGCGGGTGCGCTCACCGGCAGCGGTGAGCACGACGGTCTTGCTGCGCCGGTCGTCGGGGTGGGGCCGACGCTCGACCAGCCCGAGCGACTCCAGCTGATCGACCTTGGCCGTGACCCAGGACGCATCACAGGACCACTGCTGGGCCAGATCGCGCTGGGGTGGAGCACTGCCCGGCTGGAGGCGAAACAGCGTGATGAGGTCGGCGACGGTCATGTCGAGATCGTCGGCTATCTCGCTGCGGCGGTGGTTCTCGGAGATGAAGAGGTGGACGATGTTGGTCCACGCCTGCCGGGCGTTGCTGGCTCGCTGACCGGGCTCCATTGGTTCCGATGATAGTCTGATTGGTGAGCCTCAACAATTGCTACTAATAAAAGGTTGACATCACTCAACGGTCTGTGGCACCGTCGCTGTCATGGCAGACAACGAACTGGCAGTGAGCGTCAAGGGGCTGGTCAAACGCTTCGGCGACGTGGTGGCGCTGGACGGCATCGACCTGGAAGTGCCGACCGGCTCCGTGCTCGGGCTTCTCGGCCCCAACGGAGCCGGCAAGACCACCACCGTTCGGGTCCTGACCACCACCCTGGTTCCGGACGAAGGCACGGCCACCGTTCTGGGCATCGACGTGACCAAGGATCCCGCCCTCGTCCGCACCCGCATCGGTCTGGCCGGCCAGTTCGCGGCGGTCGACGAGATGCTCACCGGCACTGAGAACGTCGACATGATCGGCCGGCTCTCCCACCTGTCGCCCAAGCTGGTCAAGCGCCGCGGCGCCGAACTGCTCGAGCGTTTCAACCTCAGCCAGGCCGCCGACCGCCAGGTGCGCACGTACTCGGGGGGCATGCGCCGCCGGCTCGACCTGGCCGCCGCCCTGCTCCACCAACCGCCGGTGGTCTTCCTCGACGAACCGACCACCGGTCTCGACCCCCGTTCTCGCAATGACCTGTGGGACGTCATCCGCGAGCTGGTCGCCGCCGGCACGACCATCCTGCTGACCACCCAGTACCTCGAGGAGGCCGACCACCTGGCCAACCGCATCATGGTCATCAACGACGGCAAGGTGATCGCCGAAGGGACCGCATCGGAACTGAAGGCAGAGCTCGGCGCCACCATCCTCGAGGTCAAGCTCCAAGACCACGCCGCCGCCACCCAGGCTTCCGGACAGGTCGACGGGTTCGCCAGCCACATCGAGGTCGACGGCGAGCGGCTGCACCTCACGGTGGCCGACGGGGCCAAGACGGCCATGGAAGTGTTGCGCGCCCTAGACGGCGCTGGGATCGATGTCGCCGGGCTGACGCTGCGGGAGCCGAGTCTCGATGACGTGTTCCTCTCCCTCACCGGCCACAAGGCCGAGCTGGCTGAAGGTGACGACGGCGAGGACCCAGGCGGCGACGACCCCGGCGGCGGTCGCCGACCGGCACCCCAACCGCGGGACCCTGACCCCGCATCCGACCTGATGACCACCGGAGGAACCCGATGACCGCCATCGCCCCCGCCACAGCCCCCGCCACCACCACCGAAGAAGCCGGCACCGAAGGGCGCAGCGCCCTCAGTTGGGCGGTGCGCGACACCCTGGTCGTCGCCCGCCGCAACCTCATCCGCTACACCCGGGTGCCCCAGCTTCTGGTCTTCACCTTCATCCAGCCGGTCATGTTCGTGCTGCTGTTCCGCTACGTGTTCGGCGGGTCGATCAAGACGCCCGGGGTGGCCTACGTCGACTACCTGATGCCCGGCATCTTCGTACAGACAGTGGTGTTCGGCTCCGTGTCCACCGGCATCGGCCTGGCCGAGGACATGCAGACCGGTTTGGTCGACCGCTTCCGGTCGCTGCCCATGTCGCGGATGGCGGTGCTCGGCGGGCGCACGCTGGCCGACCTGGTCCGCAACACCTTTGTGGTCCTGCTCATGCTGGTGATCGGCGTGGCCGTCGGCTTCCGGCCCCACGGCGGGGTCCCCGCATCGTGTTGGCCTGCGGCCTGGTGCTGGCCGCCAGCTTCGCCCTCTCGTGGGTCTTCGCCCTGGTCGGCATGCGCTCCGGCAACGCCGAGGCGGCCCAGGCCATCTCGTTCCCCGTCCTGTTCCCGCTGACCTTCGCCTCCTCGGCCTTCGCTCCCGTTAGCAACATGCCCGGTTGGTTGCAGGTCTTCGCCGCCCACCAACCGATCACCTTGATCATCGACGCCGCCCGCGGCCTCATGCTCGGCGGCCATGACGCCGCCACCCTGCGCCACTTCAGGCTGCTGGGCGGCACCACTGGGTCGAACCTCGGTTGGGCGGTGTTCTCGATCGCATTGACCCTCGCGGTGTTCATGCCGCTGGCGGTGAACCGCTACCGCAAGGCGGTGTGACCGCGGGCGTCCGCCCCAGCCGCCACTGATCTTCGAGGGTTAGGTTGGCGGCCGGATGGCTGCACTCCGCCCCCGGACCCGGATTCGCTCCTGCCTCGGCGCCGTCGGCGCGCTCTTGGCCGTGCTTCTGCTCGGCGGTTGCGGGCTGCCCTCGTTCGGCATGCCCAGCTCCATCACCAAGCAAGGCGGCCGCACCTACTCCCTGTGGCAGGTCATGTTCGCACTGGCGATCGTGGTCGGTGGGTTGGTGTGGGGCCTGATCTTCTGGTCGGTGATCCGCTACCGCCGCCGGCGGGGCGACGACGGCCTACCCGAGAACCAGCACCCGTACAACATCCCCGTCGAGGTGGTGTACACCGTCGTCCCGATCCTGCTCGTCATCGGCATCTTCATCGGGTCGCTGGGCGTGCAGCACCGCAACGACAGCCTGTCGAAGAAACCCGACGTGAACATCGAGGTGGTCGGTTTCCAGTGGCAGTGGCAGTTTCGCTACCTGGACAGCGGGTTCACCGTCACGGGGAACAGCGTGGCCGGCAACCCGCCGGTGATGGTCCTGCCAGTGGGCAGCACGATCCGTTTCAAGCTGCGTGCCGCCGACGTGGCCCACTCCTTCTGGGTACCGAAGTTCCTGATGAAGCGTGACCTGATCCCCGGCATCCCCAACCAGATCGACGTCACCACGCAGCGCCAGCTCGACACCTACGAAGGCCGCTGCGCCGAGTACTGCGGTCTCGACCATTGGCGTATGAACTTCAAGGTCAAAGTCGTCAGCCAGACCGATTACCGGTCCTGGCTCCGCGACCAGAAGGCGAACCGATGAGCGTCGCCGACCCAACCGCACGACGCGTTGGGGTCGAAGTCGCACCGACCGCTCCCACCCACGCCCCATCGGCACGGGCCACGGGGTTGCTCGGCTGGCTGACGACCACCGATCACAAGAAGATCGGCATCAGCTACATGGTGACGTCCTTCTTGTTCTTCATGCTGGGTGGCGCCTTGGTGGAGGTGGTCCGAGCCCAGCTGTTCAGTCCCAACAGCCACCTGGTCAGCGAGAGCACCTACAACCAGCTCTTCACCATGCACGGCAGCATCATGATGTACCTGTTCATCGTTCCCATGGCCTTGGGGCTGGCCAACTACATCGTCCCGCTGCAGATCGGCGCCAAGGAGATGGCCTTCCCCCGGCTGAACGCTCTGGGTTACTGGCTCTATCTGTTCGGCGGGCTCACCATGGTGTCGGGCTTCTTCACCGCCACCGGTGCCGCTGACTTCGGTTGGACCGCCTATGTGCCGCTGTCGGGCATCGTTCGTAGCCCTTCTGTTGGCGGGAACCTGTGGTTGATGGCCATCGTGCTCACCGGCCTGGCCAGCGTGCTCAGCGCGGTCAACATCGTGGCCACCGTCTCGGCCATGCGGGCGCCAGGCATGTCCATGTTCCGCATGCCGATCTTCACGTGGAACATGCTGGTCACCAGCGTCCTGATACTCATCGCCTTCCCGGTGCTCACCAGCGCCGCCTGCATGCTCCTGGCTGACCGGATCCTGGGTGCCCACATCTTTGACGTCTCCAACGGCGGCTCCGCCATCCTTTGGCAGCACCTGTTCTGGTTCTTCGGCCACCCGGAGGTGTACATCGCCGCCCTGCCGTTCTTCGGCATCGTCACCGAGATACTGCCAGTGTTCTCCAAACGCCCGGTGTTCGGCTACCTAGGGCTCGTCATGGCGACCCTGGCCATCGCCGCTCTCTCGGTGGGGGTGTGGGCCCACCACATGTTCGCCACCGGCGCCATCCAGGTCGAGTTCTTCTCGGGACTGTCGCTGCTGATCGCCGTTCCGACGGGCGTCAAGTTCTTCAACTGGATCGGCACCATGTGGGGCGGGAAGCTCACCTTCCCCACCCCCATGCTGTTCGCCGTCGGGTTCTTGCTGCTGTTCCTGCTCGGCGGGCTCACCGGCGTGCTGCTGGCGTCGCCATCGATCGACGTGCAGGTGACCGACTCGTACTTCGTGGTGGCCCACATGCACTACGTGCTGTTCGGCGGCTCCGCCTTCGCGCTGTTCGGTGGCCTCTACTACTGGTGGCCCAAGTTCACCGGCAAGCTCCTGCACGAGGGCTGGGGCAAGTTCCACTTCGCCCTCATGTTCATCGGCTTCAACATGACCTTCGCGGTGCAGCACCAGCTGGGGCTCGAAGGCATGCCCCGCCGGGTGGCCAGCTACTTGCCGAGCGACGGTTTCACCAACCTCAACCGCATCTCCACCATCGGCGCCATGCTGCTGGGGGCATCGACGTTCCCGTTCCTTTGGAACGTCTACCGGACCTGGAAGCGCGGTGAGGTGGCGCCGGCCAACCCCTGGGACGGCCAGACCCTGGAGTGGGCCACCACCTCGCCACCACCGCCGCACAACTTCGACACGCTGCCGCCGATCCGCTCCAACCGGCCGGTGTGGGACCACAACCATCCCGAGCACCGTTCACCCAGAGGCCAGGGCGCCGACTCCCAGCGCCCCATGCAGGAGCCGGCGGTGTCGCCTTCGGCGGCGACACAAGTGCTCGACCCCAATGCGGGTGACGATTCGTGAGCGGGCCGGCGGCACACTCGAGCCCGATCCCGGGCACGGCGCTCCCCGACGGCGATGTCGACGCCGAAGGGGCCGATGAGCGGCGCGCGTTCGCCATCCAGACGCGGGTGTTCACGCTGGTCGGGATGTTCCTCTTCGTGGTGTCGGTCGGCTACGGGATCTGGACCCAGGAGCCGGCCGGCTCGGCCATGCTCGCCCTGGCCGGCGGCCTGGCAACCCTCACCGCTGCTTACCTCGGCTGGCCCCGCAAGGGGCCCCACGAGACCGGTGCCGGCGACGACACCCCCTGGTTCCCCGAGGCCAGCATCTGGCCCTTCGCGGTAGCCGCCGCCGCCTTTCTGGTGGCCAACGGCCTGCTGCTCGGCCTCTGGCTCCTGCTGCCGGCCGGCCTGGTCATGTTCTTCGCGATGGCCGGCTTCGTCACCCAATCCCGCCGCCGCAGCTGACCAGCCAGCTGGCCCCCAGACGAACTTGTCGTCAAAAAGCGGGCCTGACCCACACAAGAGGGACGAGTTGCTTCCATCCTCAGCGGCCGCACCCGTTCTCTGTGGTTCTCAGTCGCCCAGGGTGACTGGCTCGGGCTCGACCGCTTCGGGCGGCGCCGCTTCGTCCACGGTGACGATCTCGTCGGGTCGGGCGGCCGTCGCCAGACGCTCCTCTTGGCGGGCCCGGTCGCGGGCGGTCAGCTCCTTGCACAGCTGATAGGTGATCCAGCCCAGCGCCACCGGAGCGGCGAACAGCAGGACGCGGAACGACAAGAGCACCCTGTTCACCGACAAGTTGAAGGTGGTGGCGGTCACGTCGCTGCCGGCGGCCAAGGTGAGCACCGAGTAGAAGGCGAGGGTGGCCACGCCGAGGGCAGTTCGCACCGGCCGGTCGCGGGGGCGGTCGAGCAGGTGGTGGGTGGCGCGGTCCTTGGTGACCCGCGCTTCGAGGAAGGGCCAGGCGAACAGGGCCATGAAGGTGAGGCCGCCCAGCAGCGGCCCGGGGAAGAACAGCGTGGGAATCTCGTAGCCGAAGAACCGGGTCTCCCACCCGGGCCAAAGCCGCAGGGCGCCGTCGGCCCAGCCCATGTACCAGTCGGGTTGGGAGGCGGAGCTGACCTCAGCTGCCCGGAACGGGCCGAACAGCCAGATGGGGTTGATCTGGGCCAGGCCCCCCAACGCGCAGAGGAGCGCCGACGTGAGCAGCATCAGGCCGAGTGACTTGAAGGCGAACCCGGGCCACACCCGTTCCCCCACCACGTTGGTCTCGGTGCGGCCCGGGCCCCGGAACTGGGTGTGCTTCTGACGCACCAGGATGGCCAGGTGGGCGGTGAGCAGCACCACGATCACCGCCGGCAGGAGCAGTATGTGCAGCACGAAGAAGCGGTTGAGGATGTCCGGTCCGGGGAACTCGCCGCCGAACAGCAGCGACGCCAACCACGTTCCTGCCAAGGGGATGGACAGGGTGATCGAGTAAGCGATCCGCAGGCCGGTTCCCGAGAGTTGGTCGTCGAGCAGCGAGTAGCCCAGGAACCCGTTGAAGATGCCGAGGATCAGCAAGACCACGCCGATGATCCAGTTCAGCTCCCGTGGCTTGCGGAACGCACCGGTGAAGAAGATCCGCATGAGGTGCACGATGATGGCGGCCAGGAAGAGCAGGGCGGCCCAGTGGTGGATCTGGCGCATGACCAGCCCGGCCCGCACGTCGAAGCTCAAGTCGATGGCGGAGCGGTAGGCCTCGCTCATGTGCACCCCCTGCAACGGCACGTAGCTGCCGCGGTACACCGTCTCGTTGCTGCTGGCATCGAAGAAGAAGGTGAGGTAGGTGCCGGTCAGGATCAGCACCACAAAGGCGTACAGGGCGATCTCGCCGATGAGGAAGGACCAGTGGTCGGGGAAGACCTTGCCCAGCGCCGTCCGGGCGAACTTGGCGGTGCCCAGCCGGGTGTCGATCCATCGGGCCCCCCGCCGGGTGAGCATTCGTCCCTTCGGTTCGCTCGGGAGATCCCCGGTGCGGTCGGGAGGCTCGGTGGTGGCGGTCACCGCTCAGCGATCCCTATCCCAGAACCCCGCGCCGGTTGGGCCGGAGAAGTCACCGGTGGCCACCACGTAGCCGTCTTCATCGACGCCCAGGGGGAGCTGGGGCAGTGAGCGGGCGGCGGGGCCGAACACCGGCTTGGCGCCGTGGAGCACCTCGAAGGTGGACTGGTGGCACGGGCACAGCAACAGGTCCGAGCCGGCCTGGTACAGACCTACCGGGCAGCCGGCGTGGGTGCAGAGCTTGGAGTAGGCGACCAGACCGTCGGGCGTCCAATCTTCTCGGCCCGGGTGGGGCTGCACCCTGCCGCTGGGCCGGATCAACAGGGTCGGGGCGTCGGCGGTCTGGGTGTCTCCCTCGGGGAAGGCGGTGATGACACCGTTGACGTTGATGTCAGCGGCCTTGATCGGCTGGTTGTTGTCGTCAACCAGCCGGATGCCCTTGTTCTTGGTGGCGCGGTCGAAGACCGTCGACTTGAAACCCTTGCCCGGCCGCGGCCCCAACGAGCGGATGGGGAACAGCAGGGCCACGCCGAGAGCCGCCACCGCCCCGCCGGCCATCTTCACCAGCAGCCCCCGCCGCTCCAGGATGTGCTCGCCCCGCTCGAACTCGACGCGGAACTGGTCGATCTCCTCGCGGCTGGACGCTACGGAATGGCGCTGCTCGACCACCACATCCTTGGGCATGAACTCCCGCGCCCAGATGATGAGGCCCACGCCGATGCCGCCCAGAGCCATGGCCAGGAAGACCCCTTCGAGCTGCGGCTGGCCGCCCCGCCAGTAGACGACGGCCAGGCCCAGGGCCCCGAGGATGCTGACGCCGAAGGACACCGACGTCCAGCGTTCGCCTAGCCGGGCCCGGCGGTAGCGGGCCTCACGGTCGTGGTGCTGAGCCTCCTCCGCCTCTGTGTGGGCGATCACCTGGACCCCTTCGAGGGCCGGATCGGGCACGGGCCGACCGTCCTGGTTGGCATCGTCGTCGGTCACGGCAGGACGCTCCTGGTTCGGCGACGGCGGACGGTGTTGTGCTTGGCGATGAAACCGCAGGCGATCAGCAGGCCGCCCATGCCGACCACCCAGATGAGCAGCCCTTCGGGGATCGGTCCCAGGCGGCCCAGGGAGATGCCGCCGGGATCCTCCGGCTGGCGCAGGTAGATGACATAGCGGGTGATCGAATCGACCTGCTTCTCGGAGAAGTTGCTGGGTCCGAACTGCGGCATCTGACCCGGTCCGGAGCGCATGGCCGAACCGACCTCCAACGGCGTCGCCGAGCCAAGACCGGGAGCCGCCCGCCCGTAGCTCAACGCGCCGCCGGCCCCGGTGGCGCTGTGGCACGCGGCGCAGTTGGTCCGGAACAGCTCGCCGCCGGTCTGGAGGTCACCGCGCCGGATGTCGACCTTCGGTATCGCCGGCCCGTCACCGAGGCTGCCGACGTAGGCGACCAGCGCGTCGATGTCCCGGTCGGAGTAGGCGGTCTTCTTGCGAACCGGGATGGCGTTCGAGGAGCCCAGCGGCATGCGGCCGGTGTGAAGTTGGAAGTAAGCGGATGCTTCGCCCACGCCCACCAGCGACGGTCCCCGCTGGGACTGGTCGGGCGCCTTTAGGCCTTCACCGTTGACGCCGTGGCAGCTCGAGCACCCGGTGACGAACAGCCGCTTGCCCTTGGCGACCTGGTCAGCGTCGGCGGCGGCCGAAGTGCTGCGGGCGGCCGCGGTGGCCATCGCCAGCGCCACCCCAGCAGCGAGCAACACCGGCAACAGTACGAGCAGGCGGTGAGACTTGCCTGCGTCCCGCGAGGCCGGCGCGTCCCGGGTCATCGCAGCAGGTAGAGGGTGGCAAACATGACCACCCACACGACGTCGACGAAGTGCCAGTAGTAACCGCACACGGTCACCGGCGGCCGGGACGGTGCATCCGAGGTTGTGCCGCCGATCATCACCATCACCGCCACCATGAAAGCGATGCCGCCGATGACGTGCAGGCCGTGGAACCCCGTCATCAGGTAGAAGATCGAGCCGTAGGCGTGGGTGCTGACGCTGAACTTGAGCTCGGCGTACTCCAGGCCCTGGTTACCCAGGAAGACGAGCCCCATGGCGGCGGTGATGAGCAACCAGCGCACCGTCCCGCGCCGGTCGCCACGCTCGGCCCGCCGCACCGCCGCGTGCATGGCGAAGCTGGATGCGATCAACACCGCCGTCGCCCCCGCCGTGCGTACCGTGGCCAGTTCGGCGCCGGCGGGTGGCCACTTCTGGTTCGAGGCCCGCAAGGTGAAGTAAGCGGCGAACAACCCGGCGAAGAACATCAGCTCCGAGCTGAGCCACACCACCACGCCCACCCCCAACAGCGATGGCCGGGTCGGGTCGATCCCGTGGGTCTCGGCGACCGGTTCGGCTGGAGGGGCGACAGCCACGGACGTTTGTCTAGACGACCCGACCGGCCGGCGTCGGCTCCGGCGTCCGACCACTCGGGTGACCCTCGGCACCCTCTGATCGATCCCTGATCACCCCTTGCAGCCTCACGCTGCGAGGGTTCTCGTTCGGGTTGTCGCTGGCTGTGCAGGGTGCCGCCGGAGGGGGCTGTCCAGGTGAAGGTCCCGTCGCCGGTGGCGCTCAGTGACAATATGCTCCGATCATCCCTTCCAAATACGGCTGCTAACAGAATCAGGTCAACAGCCCCATCGTTGCCCGCTTCAGGACGTCGGTTCGGCTCCGGGGCCCGTGGTCGACAGCCAGGAACGAACTCCCGATGAACAGGGTCATGGCGATGGTGCAGCGGGCCTCGACCTCGTCGCCGTCGTCACAGAAGGCACCGAAGAGCGACCGCATGTACTGCATGCGGCCATTGTCGACCCGCTGCAGCCGCGCGGTCACGGTGTCGTCGCGTCGCGCCCAGTCGCGAACCGCAAGGTCGATCCCGGCGAGGTCTCGAGCCGAGGTTGCGAGATCGAACAGTCGACGGAGCTGCGATCTCGCATCGCCTCCACTGTGCTCAACACGTTTGATCACCTCGTCGAGGCTCCTCCGCTCCCACGTGTCGAGCATCTCGTCGAGCAGCGCCGCTCGATCAGCGAAGTGCCAGTAGAAGCCGCCCTTGGTAACACCGAGCGATTTGGCCAGCGACTCGACTCGGACAGCGTCAGGGCCTCCCGCAGCAAGGGCTCGAAGACCCTGCTCGACCCAACTCGAGCGCGGTGTGCGGACTGCCACCGGCCCTTCTCTAGTCGATTCGGGGCCCTTGCCCGAGGGCCTTCCGCTCAGGCGGGAAACACCGACCGTCCTGACGTCGAGACAGGCAACGCCCCGCTCTCATTCGTCTTCGGTGTGCATCGCCGCCATCGAGGAGATGAGCTTGTCGGCAAGCCCGACGATGGCCGGCGCCGGTCGCAGCACCACGTCGGTGACCACCGACCTCGCTCGACTACGGCGTCGCGCGATCTTCGGCGCCACCACGCGGGCGATGGTCACGGCGCCAACCAGCGGCTGGGTGTAGGCAGCGAACTCGACGACCCTGCCGTCAGGACCGTGGCGCAGGTGATCGACGATGCCCATGTCGAGTCCTGCGATCCGCACGCGTGTGATCAGGACGTGCTCGTGTTCGTTGCCGAACTCGCCGACGCACTCCCATCGCTCGTAGCTCTCGAGGACGGCTCGGAGGAGCATGTGCGAATCCGACCCGACGAAGGGGATCGGCGTCACGGTGCGGCGCAGCTCGGACACCACACCATCGGGCTCAGATGCGGGGGCGACGTCGCGGCGCGCCGAGTGCCAGCTGAGAAGCTGGTCCAGGACCGGATGGGTGACGAAATCAATCGGTTCGCCAGGCAAAAACTCCTGCACCACCACCTGCAGGTCGTCGGTCGTCGCGATCCACTGACGCGGCACGGGCCAGCCGGCACCAGCCAACAGCGTGGTCAGGTACACGGCGTCGCGGCGAGCGGCAAACGAACCCTGCCGGTCGTCCCCCTTCAGGACCAGACGCCGGCCCTGCTCATCGCGCACTTCAAAGGCACCCGTCTCACCCCCGGCCGGCCGGCCGATCAACGCGACCGGCACGCCCAGCAACTCCCCGGCCAACGCCAGCGCACCTGTCGGCAGGGCGACCCAACGAGAATCGGTGCTCTCCGAACCCACGGGCGACCACCTTCGCAGTTGCACCGGCATGTCGCTGGCGCCCCAAGGCCCCGCAACAGTGCCACCCAAAGTCGCTGGCCGGTCCACGAACCTGTTCTGCGCGTGGTTGGGGTGGTCGAGGGTGCGAGTGGTGATCCCGACCTGGGACCGGGCCATGGCGAGTGTGATCGGATGTATCGACGCGACGCTGTGCCGCTTCGGTGGGTGACTACCAGGCTGCCCGACCCGGGTGGGCCGGCCTCTACGCTGCGTCGCGAACCAGCCTGCATCTGGGGCCGCGGCCGTGGAAGGGGCTGGACCTCAGGGTCGGCGACCGCTGTTGACAACTGCATCGAAGTAGGCACCGATGGACGAAGTTGAGCCGATCCGAGCACCAGCCCGGCGGCGGGGCCATGGGCGCGACCCGCCGCAGCCCAGCCCACGCAGGCCGGGCACGGCGAGGCGCCGGGCCGTTCGCGGATCGGGCAGATGGAGGGCAGGAACACGCCACCAGCATGCGTACCGGGTACGACACTCATGAGGGTGGCGGCGTTCGCATCTCTACGGTTCAGCTCTTGCGGCCGAAGGTGATCGTCACTCGGCGATTTAGCGCTCGACCGGCCGGGTTGTCGCTGCCGTCGTTGTTGGTGTTGGGAGCGACCGGTTCGGAGGCGCCCCTACCGGCCACGGTGTAGGTCACTGACAGAGCCTGCGGCTGCAGAGCGTCGCTGACGGCGGTGGCCCGGCGAAGCGACAGGTCAGCGTTGTAGGAGTCAGAGCCCACAGCGTCGGTGTGGCCGACGACATCCACTGGTCCTTTGCCCATCGCTTCGATCTGTTGGGCGACCTGGGCGATGCGGGTGCTGGCGGCCGGCGTGAGGTCGGCCTTGTCGAAGTCGAACAGCACGTCGGCTGCGAGCGTGACCTCGATCTGCGTCGGCCCTTCCTTGGTGCGGATGTCGCCACTTATCGACTCCACCCGGCGAACGATCGCCACCGTCCGATGCTCGATCGCCACGATCCGCGCCCTTCCTTTGGGATGGGGCTGGGCCTCCGCCGGTTGGGTTGGGGCCGCGAGCATCACCGTGACACCGGCGAGAAGCAGCGCTGCGCAGCGGACGATGCGCCGTGAGCCGCTCATCGGATCTTCAGGCCGGTGATCGGAGCGAAGCCGGGCAGCGAGAGGTCGACGGAGGTGACCGAGTCCGGCGGCGCGGTGACGTCGGCGTACATCGAGGTGGTCTTGCCCGGGGCGATGGCCACGTTGGACAGTTCTCCGGTACACAGGCAGACGTTGTCGGTGCCGTAGAGCGTCAGGTATTTCTTGTCGTGGGGCCGGTCGAGGAGCGCCAGACCGCCGACGTCGTAGGGCCGGGTGCTCACGGTCGAGTCGCCAAGCTGGGTATAGGGCTTGAATGTGGCCACGTCGCCGGTGTTGGTGATGTTGAACCGGACCTCGATGGTCTCACCGGAGAGCCGCTTGACCGAGGTGACGTCGAGCCGTAGCGGCACCAACGTGGCGTCGTTCGGGTCGGCCGGCTGCTGGCCCTCGGATGACCCGAGGACCTCGCCCTTGTCCTTCTTTGCGGTGGTGGGGGTGGAGCCGTTCGAGCCTGAGTCCGTCCCGGCCGAACTCTTCGAGCCGACCGAGGTCGACGAGCTCGCCAGCAACGTCGAACCAACCTCGCTTCTTGCGTTGGCCTTCTTCGGTGACGTAGTTGCACAGGCGCTGGCGCCGAGCACGACGGCGACCGCGACGCTCAGGACGACGAGTCGACGCAACAGAGTGGCGGTGCTGGTGCGGGGTGAGGTGGTCATGGGTTCTCCTTGTGGGAGGTGATGGTGGTCGGGGTTTTCCCTGTCCACCACATCTGTCGCGGATGATCGCCCATCGGTTGCAGGAAATCTCAGCTCGCGGGCCGGACGGACACCCGTAGCTCGGCGATCACCACGTCTCCCTCCGCCGTCTGGCCGAGGAGCAGCACGATGGTTACTCCCTCCGAACTCGGCTGCACGACGAGTGAAGCCTCGTCCTCGTAGGACCTTCCATCCGGTGCAAGCCATTGGAAGTGCCGGGTGCCGCTGGTGTTCGCCGAGAAGGTGGCGCGCCGGCCCACTTGCACCGACTCGGGACCGGTGATCGAAATGCGGGCGCCGGCATTGGTCGCGGTGGCGCGGGCCTGACCATCGGCCAGCCTCTCGGTGCGGGAGCGCCCATACATATCGTTGCCGCCGCCCAGTCGGCCGAGCCACCAACCGCCGGCCACCAGGAGCACGGCAAGGATGGACGCGCCGACGGCGCGCCGAAGCCGCCGACGGCTCGACGGTGCAGCGGGCGGCGCAACGGGCACGGGCTCGCGTACCGGAGCCGGCGGCGGCGCCGTTGCGGATTCCAGAGCGTCGACCCACGCGGCCGCCGTCGGGTGACGGTCGGCGGGCCGCGTCGCCAGACCCTGCGCCAACTCGTCGATCAATGCGGACGGCCAGCCATGCCCGGCGACCTGGTCCCGCCAGGCTCCGCCTGGTTCCGGCGCTGCGCCGAGGGCGAGCCATACGAGCAGAGCGCTGGCCGACCAGATGTCGGCTCGTGGATCGACCCAGCCACCCTCGCTTTGTTCGGGTGGCGTGAACCCAGCGGTACCGGCTCCGGCGGTGAGGCCGGACGCCACCGCCAAGTCCTTGGAGAGTCCAAGGTCGGCCAGCATCAGGCGCTCGCCGGTGCCGAGCAGCCCGTGCAAGGGCCCCTCGGATCGGCCGTGGATCAGCATGTTGCCCGGCGTGACGTCGCGATGAACCACCCGCTCGGCGTGCAGGGCGTCGAGCGCGGCGGCCACCTGCCGAGCGACCATCAGGAGATCAGAGAGGGTGTTGCCACGCCCCTCCAGGTTCCGCCGACGGGTCACGAGGTCTCCGCCGGCGGCCAGATCGAGCACTAGGAAGGGCTGACCGGCATCGGTCTCACCCAGGTCGAACACCTTGATGACGTGCGGGCTGTCGACTCGGCGCAGCAGGTGGCCCTCAGTGATGAACCGCTCGCGCAGATCCGGGTCAAAGCTGTGGTTCTCGGCGAGGACCTTGATGGCCACGTCGGCGTCGAGCCGGTCGTCGCGAGCTCGGTACACCGTGGCAAAGGCGCCGGTGCCGATCACCTCGACGACCTCGTACCGGCCGAGGTGGCGGGGCAGGCTCGGGCTCACGTTTCAGTCCGGAGTCGGGCCGCCGCGAGAGCTCGGCCCCTCGCCACCCGGGACTTGGCGGTGTTCAGATTGAGGCCGAGACGTTCAGCGACCTCGGTGTACGGGCACTGCTCGATGTCACGCAGCACCAGCGCCTCGCGGTACCCCGCGGGCAGGTCGCGAATGGCGTCGTCCAACACGGCGCGGGTGGCGATGATCGACGAGATGCGGGCTGCGTCACCACCGGGGTCCTCATCCAGCGTCACGGTGTCCCGGCGCCGCCGCAGATGAGCGATCGACTTGAATCGGGCGACTTGATGCAGCCACGTGGTGAAGCGAGCGTCCCCGCGAAACGAATGGACCGTTTCGGCCACGGCAACCAGGACGTCCTGTTCGACCTCCTCAGCGTCGCCGTCCTGCACGACCAGCCGCCGGATGGCCGGACGGGCCAGATGCAACTCGTCGATCACCCATAGCAGATCGTCCAAGGCCACGACGTCGCCGCCAGCCGCCCGGAGGGCGACCGCATCGATCAGATCGCTGCGAGCTTCACGATCTCCTGCCGCCCGCAGCGCCTTGCGCCAGGACGGCCCCTCGAGCAGGCGCGCGGCGCGATTCACTCCCCGCTCGGCGCCGACGACGGCCTCCTCCAAAACGGCACCGGTGCAGTGTCCCACTACCTCGCGGCAGGGGCTGGTATGAGCGTCCCCCCGTTGACCGGTCACGTCGGTTACGCGGCCTGGTCAGCCTGGGGTTGACGGTACTGGTTCTCCCACTCGATGGGTGGGAGGTAGAGCAGGCTCGAGTGGAGCCGTAGCTAGTTGTAGCGGTTGATCCAGGCGAAGACCGCCCGTCGGGCGGTGGCCCGGTCCGCGAACCGGTATCGGTGCACCAGCTCACGCTTGAGCGATGACCAGAACGAACTCGGTCACCGAGTTGTCCCAGCAGACCCCGGTGCGGCGACGGACTGGACCATCCCGAGGTCGGTGACGAGCTGGCGGTAGTCGCCCGAGTGGTACTGGCTGCCCCTGTGACCGTGGAAGATGATTCCGGCGGTGGCCCTCCTCGGGTGCCGGCGGCCATGGTGAGGGCGTCGGCGACGAGGTCGGTGCGCATGTGGTCGGCCATCGAATAGCCGAGCAGCCGGCGGGATCCGAGATCGATCACCGAGGCCAGAAAGAGCCAGCCCCGCCGGTGCGGATGTATGTGTAGGGGTCGGGCCGCAGCGCCCTGCCAGCCTCCCGGTTAATGGGTTTCTGCGGCCCGCCCTCCGAACCGGACGTGCGACTTTCACCGCATCCGGCTCTCCACGTGTGTTCATGCCGCTGGTGCAGGTGATCCTGTTGTCATGCTCGACCATGGGGTGGGGATCTTGGTGCCCCGGTAGCGGTATGTCGCTCGATGGCGACCGCTCGTGGACGGAACATCTCGATCCCGCCGTCACGGACTGCCCATCCGGGCAGGTAGCGACGGACCAGGGTGTGCTTGTTCAGTCCGATGGTCGTTTGCGGAGCCAGCCGAAGATCCGCCAGAAGGCGTAGTGATCGACGTAGCTGAAGGTCCGCGATGACACGCCGTGACCGAAGTAGTTGCACCATCCCCGCAGCGCCGGGTTCAACCGGCGGAGCAGGTCGGCGAGAGTTCGGTGTTTTGCTCTGCGAGTAAGGGTCCGCGCCTTGTCGATGATCGACGCGAGCGCCTTCTTCTACGGGTAGGTGTAGACCGCTTTCTTGCCGGTCCGGCCTCGCCAGGCACGGCGTTGGATGCGCCACCCCAGGAAGTCGAACCCCTCGTCGATGTGGCAGACCCTCGTCTTGGCTTCCGACAGGCGTAGGCCCATCGGTGCCAGCACCGAGCCGACCTCGCCCCACAGCGCTTCGGCGTCGTCGGGTGTTCCGTGGATCATGACCACGAAATCGTCCGCGTAGCGGACGATTCGCATGGCCGGAGCCCCGGAACGACGAAGCTTGGCGCGGGT
>JAABUM010000408.1_pt1 | contig 77771 bp, 82 predicted proteins | sample 5559161 | NCBI WGS metagenome assembly JAABUM01 (sample SAMN10711868, study PRJNA513369) | rock metagenome | isolation source: Antarctica rocks | place: Antarctica: Victoria Land, Siegfried Peak nord
CGAGCGAGCACCACCCGGAGACCCGCCCCGCAGCGCCACGCGGCACACCACCACGCCCAAAGCGCGAAACACGGCGTCAGCGCAAACGACTGGCCGCCACCGACCCCGGTGAATTAGCGAGGCTAGGGAGTGAGCCTGAGAGATCGACAGGATCAGATCGTTGGCACCACAGCGATCTGGCCGGCCACCCTCCGGCTCGCGAAGCGGTCGGCATCAGGTGTCGCGGCGTCGGGCGGTCGCTGAGGTACTGGCGCACCCGCGCACCGCGTGCAGCACCTGAAGGAGCTCGAGTGAAACACTCTCGCAGGACCGTGGCCACGGCGGCCCTCTTCTCGGTCGTTGCCGTGATTGCCGGTGCCCCTGGTTGAGTTCGCACCGGCGGCCTGGGCCGTGGGCCAGGCTGATCCTCCGAGGATCGCTTGGAGCAGTTGCGGCGACGGGTTCCAGTGCGCCTATGTGCCGGTCCCGCTGGACTACGACCGCCCCACCGACGGGACGATCACCGTCGCGCCGCTGCGGCTGCCGGCCGCCGACCCGGCCAAGCGCAAGGGTTTGCTGTTCATCAACCCGGGCGGTCCCGGCGGGTCGGGCGTCGGCTCGGTCCGCAGCACCGGCAAGGGGTACCCGCAGGAGGTACGGGACGCATACGACCTGGTCGGGTTCGACCCACGCGGAGTCAGGGGCAGCACCCCGCTGCGGTGTTTCGATGACGAGGAGGACGCCCTCGCCGCCCAGCACCGGCAGAAGTTCCCCGTGACCGCCGCGGATATCGCCGAGTGGCAGAAGGTCGACCGGGTGTTCGCGGACGCTTGCGCCGCGCACGGCCGTCCGATCCTCGAGCACATGTCGACGGCCAATGTCGCCCGGGACCTCGACCTGCTCCGCCGGGCGCTGGGTGACCCCCGGCTGAACTACTTGGGGTACTCCTGCGGGTCGTACATCGGGATGACCTACGCCACCATTTCCCCACCAGCGTCGGGGCGTTCGTCCTCGACGGGGTGCTCGACCCCATCGAATGGTCGACCGGCAACGGGGCGACGTCTCGCACCCAGCCGTTCACGACCCGCATCGACAGCGCCCAGGGCAGTGAGGACGCCCTGGACCAGTCCCTCGCGCTGTGCGACCAGGCCGGCGACCGCTGCGCGCTGTCCGACAACGCGCGGGCCCGCTACGAGGCGTTGCTGGAACGGGCGAAGGTCAAACCCCATCCCGTACCCGGGCCCACCTGATTACTTGATGAGCTACGACGCGATCATCGGGGCCACGTTGAGCGGGTTGTACACCCCCCGGTGGTCGGGTACCGCAGACTTCCTGGCGCAGCTGGAGGCGGAGCCGCAGGCGTCTGCGGCGGCTGGGACCCCCTCCGTCGCCGCGCCAGTCACGGCGGGCAGATCACCGGCCTTCGGCGACTACCCGCAGTTCGAGGCGTTCGCGGCTGTGCCGTGCTCGGAGACGGACAACCCGACGGCATTCTCGGCGTGGGGCCGTGCCGCCGACAAGGCCGCGGTCCGCTACCCGCACTTCGGCCGCTACTGGACCTGGGACAGTAGCGTCTGCGACGTCTGGCCGGCCCGTGACGCCGACCGGTACACCGGACCCTGGCGCCGACGACGTCGAACCCGGTCCTGGTCGCGGGCAACTACTACGACCCCTCCACTCCCTATGAGGGTGCCGTCACCGCGTCCCGGCTGCTCAAGAACGCGCGCCTGATCAGCTACGCCGGCTGGGGCCACAAGGCGTACCTGACCGTAGGCCACACCTGCGTCGAGGAGGTCGTCACCCGGTACCTCGTCACGAACCCCCTGCCCGCCCGCGGCATGGTATACCAGCCCCAGGGCACCCCCTTCGACGCTCCGGGAGACGTCACGTTGCCGATACCGCCGCAGACACCAGCGTTCTGAGCGGTCCCTCCCGCCGGAGCTGATGAGTCATAGACGCAATACTGTTCCGCACGAATGCCGCTCGCGGCACAGTCGGGCTTTTGCCCCGGCAGCGGCTCATCCGGACGTTTTGGTCGGCTATGCGCCGGCGCTGCCATCGCGCAGGGCTTGAGTCATGCTGCGGAGGATGCGGAAGGCGTCTGTGTGCTCGGTCTCGGTCATGCCGGCCAGCATCCTGGCCTCAACGGACCGGACCGCTACGGTCGCCTTCCTTATGCTCTGTCGGCCGCGAAGCGTTAGCCGCGTGGGAAGAACCTTCCCGACGGGTGCCTCCGCGGGCCTCGTCACGTAGCCCTCACGTTCCAAGGCTTGGAGCAGCACGTTCATCGACTGCCGTGTCACGAACGCGCCCCGCGCGAGCTCGGAGTTCGACAACCCGGGTCGTTGAGCCAGCAGCTCGAGGCAGGAATAGTGCGTCACGCTCATCCCGAGCGGCCGCAGCACCTGCTCCATGGCTGCGCGGAGGGCGCTGGACGCCTCTTTCAGCAGGTAGCCCAGGGACGTGTCCAGGTCGACGCCGACACCGTCTTGACTCATGTCACGATTCTGACATACATTGCCGTGTGTCAGGGATCTGACACGCACGCATTCGAAGGAGCACATCATGCCCGCCACCGGCCCCGACTTCATCTCACTCCAAGCGCGCGACCTCGATGCTTCACAGGCGTTCTACGAGCAGTACCTCGGCCTCGTCCGCTCGCAGGCCGGACCTCCGCACGCCGTGGTCTTCGAGACGAAGCCGATCTCGTTTGCACTGCGCGATGTCGTCCCCGGCACCGATCTCGCATCCGTTGCTCAGCCGGGCCTCGGTGCCGCGATCTGGCTCCATGCCACAGACCCGCAGGCCATTCACGATGCTCTCGTCGCCGACGGTCACACCATCGTCTCCGCACCGATTGACGGCCCCTTCGGTCGGACTTTCACCTTCGCCGACCCGGACGGCTATCACGTCACTCTCCACGACCGCGCCTGACCCACATCGCCACCAGACGCACAGCGTTTAGCGACGACCGCGGTTGCGCGGATATAGGGTAACCGACTAGCCGGCTAGATTGACTGCCTCGGGCTACGGACGCTACCGACAGCGGCATGAGCGTGCGACTCGACAGCGGCATGGTCGGGCGTCCCGACAGCGGCAAAGTCGGGCGTCCCGACAGCGGCATAAGAGGACGTGTCAGTGACCGCGGCAGCGAGCTCACGGACTCTGGCATGAGCGAGCGTGCGACCGCCGGGGACCGACGGTTCGCTGCCAATGCCCGGGGCGCCCCTCTCTGCTGGTTGACGGCCCGCTGTGGTGTTCGCTAGCCGTTATGGATCTCCGCGTACTCAGTGCGGGAGGGTGACGACGCGATGTTTTCGCCGAGCCGATCGGCGTCCTGGACCGGGCTGCGCTGGTCCTCTACATTCCAGGGACCAACGTCACGTGAGAGGCGAATCGTCATGGCGGGTAAGTTCGAGCTGTACAAGGACAAGTCTGGCAAGTTCCGGTTCCGACTCAAGGCGAGCAATGGCCAGGTCATCGCCACCGGTGAGTCCTACGAGACCAAGGCCAGCGCCCTGAACGGCATCGAGTCGGTGAAGAAGAACTCGGCCGGCGCCACCACCGACGACCAGACAAGCTGACCCACACGCTCAGCGACAACTAATGCGCCGCGTCGTACGCCTGTTGCACCGTTGAACTGACCCGGCCGCGGTCACTGACGCTGTAACCGTTGCTCTTCGCCCACTCGCGCACCACCGCGACATCCGTGCGTGACGGGCGCCCAGCAGACTTAGTCGACGCGGACGCCCGGCGGGGGCGCCCCCGCTTGGTCGCCTTGGCGATATACGGCTTGAGCGCCTTCTCCAATGCGGTCCGGTTCTTTGCACTCAGGTCGATGGTCCACGACTCGCCATTAAGACTGAAGCTGACTTCCGTCGCGTTCGCGGAACCATCCAGGTCATCTGTCACCGTCACGGTGGTCTGCTTTGCCATAACCGCGATCCTCGTGCCTGAACCAACCGCTGTCCAATCGACGACAACCCTGTGCTGGCCGCCGGACGCTCGTTTCGGGGACGGTTGGCCCCGTCGCCACGCTTGCCGGGTAACCGGTGGGATTCGAGATCGTCTGACGGTAGAACAAGAGAGGGTCGGTCTTGGATCTAACTGATATCCCGCCAACCAGAGCGGCGCTGGCCGAGCTGTACGCCCAGATCAACACGGGACCCGCCAGCGATGCGGTCGCTCATACCGATCATCACGCTCCGGGTGGCCAAAGCCAGCCGGACGTCATGGTCCGAGTCTTCCGGCCCGTTCGTGTGAAGGGAGTTCTGCCTTGCCTGTACTGGATTCAGGGGGGCGGCTACGTGTTGACGGCGCCGGATATGGACGATCAGTTCTGGGAGGAGATCGCTCAGCGACACCAGTGCATGGTCGTTTCTGTGGACTGGCGGCGAGCCCCGGAACAGCCGTTCCCAGCACCAGGTGAAGACGGCTACACCGGCCCGGCCTGGACCATCTGCAACGCGACCGAGCTGCAGATCGAGCCGAGCCGCGTCGTGGTCGGCGGCCACAGCTCGGGCGGCGGCTCGGCAGCCGGGCTAGCGTGGAATGTGCGGGATCGGGGGGAGTTCACCATCGCTCACCAGCTGCTGGTCTACCCGATGCTTGACGACACGGACACCACGCCGTCGAGTCATCTCGTCACCGACCCCGAGGTCCGGAACCGCACCAGCAACGGGATCGGCTGGTCCAGCTATCTCGGTAAGACCTACGGCACCGACGACATCTCCCCTTATGCGGCGCCAACTCGGATGCAGGATCTGTCCGGCCTAGCCCCCGCCACGGTGCTGACCGGGGAGCTTGACCTATTCGTCAACGAGGACGTCCAATACGCGCAACGGCTCATGCAAGCTGGCGTTCCTACCGAGTTGCACGTCTACCGCGCCGCTCATCATGGCTTCGACCGCATAGTGCCCACCGCCGCCGTCACCCAACGGTTCATCGCCGACCGGGACGCCGCCCTGCGACAAGGATTCACCGCTGCAACGACACCGATGCCGGTGGCCTGATACAGACCGTGACGGGGTCAGGGCCACTCATCGGTGGTCCGCGCGGTCACTCGAACCGCGGCACGAGCGGTTCACCCGGTCTGCGGCGCCGAGCAGTTCACCGTCGGTATCGGCCGAATCTGCCCTGACGGGCCAACCCCAAATTTCGCCTACTGCCTGTGGGCTCACCGGCCGGTCGCTCCGTCGAGCTGCTCGCGAAGGATGTCGGCGTGGCCAGCGTGCCCAGCGGTCTCGGCGGTCATGTGGGCCATGACCCAGCGCAACAACGGCAGCCGCTGCCCATGCACCGGCAGTGCCGTCAGTGCGGACGGGTCGCCCACCCGCCGGATGATCTCGTTGCTGTGCGTCCAGGCGGCGCGGTAGGCCCCGACCAGCTCATCCACCGTGGTCGACACCGGGACGTCCATGTCGCCGTCGAACTCCCGGTCCCAGGGGCCGCCGTCGACGTGATGGTGAAACTTAGAGGGGCGGCCTTCACCGGCAGAGTCCAGCAATCGCGGCGCCGGCGCCGTGGTTCACGACCCCTCGGGAGAACCTAGCTGGGGGTCAACGCCGCCGGCCTGAGGGTTCGGATGAGCTCAACCTCGGTCCGCCCGTGGTGCGGCAAGCGTGGGGCAGTCAGGGCCCACAACCGGACTCACCTGGGTGACGGGCCTTTCGTATCCGCGTTGCCCTGGGTAACTGCCCGGTGCGGCCGGCGACGGCAGGGTCAGCTCGAGGCGCCCGACGGAGATGCTCATTCGTGCATTCGCCACAAACAAGGACGCCCAGCCACCGTGGCGGTGGAACCGGGCGTCCTTCCTCCCTGCAGCTTCTGGTCAGCCGGGGGGCGGCGGTGGGGCGGCGTGAGGGTTGCACGCATCGCCGGGTGAGAAGCCGTTGCTGGGTTGGATCACGCCCTGGCGGACCAGCTGGCCAAAGTTCTGCGTCCTACCACCCTCCGGGAACGGGTCGGTCGGGCTGTCGTTCTGGCCGGAGAACGCACAAATGCTGTTAGCGTGAGCCGGGCCTTGGGTGGGCTTACCGTTGCCGGTAACCTCGCCCGCTGTAGCGGATCCGGCGGCAAGAACCAGGGCCACGCCGGCTGAGGCGGTGCCAAACACGATGGTGCTGATGCGCATGGGCTTCCCTTCCCGTGTGATTGACGTGGTCGCCACCTTAAGAGCGCGACTAATTTCTGGTAGCCGCTTTGCGATAACTCGATTGATGTAGGGAGCAGCGCGTTCGAGGTCAACCTGGGCTAGTCAGGCCCGCTCATCGGCGTGAGCATGCGTCCAAGCTAAGGGGGCCCGCGCAGCACCTCCACGTTCGGCAGCAGCACCGCGACCGCGTGACCCGGCCCGACGCCCTGGGTGACGCAGTGACCGGCGACCTTGCAAGCCTGACGGGCGGCGGCACACGTCAGGGACTCCTCCATGGAGACGGCACGAAGACAGCATCCTCGCGCCGGACGGCCTAGGCCCGGAGGATCTCGGGCAGGACCCAGCGGCGGTGGTCCGTGCAGGTGCTCGTAAAAACCGCGCCACCCAACCACGCGCAGAACGGGGTATGCCGCGTGCGGACCGTGCATACCCGCCGACGCACCGTCGTGGCGGGGAGCCATGTCGTTCGCCGTTACGAGCACCGTGGCGACCTCGCCGTCCCGGTCAGTGGATCTTGAGGGCGTTGAGCACCCGGTCGAACGACGCGGCCACGCCGTATTCGGAGGCGATCTTGCTCATCAGCCGGGCGTCCGCCACCGCGGTCGGAAGCGCCGGGTCGACGTCGGGGAGCGGAGCGTCCCGGGCAACGCGGACCACGAGCGGCGCGACGTCGAGGTATGCCGATGCCGCCTCGAGGCGGGTGCGCTGCGCACCCTTGATGGCCGGGTCGCCGGTGTCGACGGCCGCTCTCAGGCCGGCCAAGTCGCCGTAGGTCTCGATGAGCTTGGCCGCGGTCTTCTCGCCGATGCCCGCCACCCCCGGCAGGCCGTCGCTCGTGTCGCCGCGCAGCATTGACATGTCCGCGTAGGCGTCGCCGCTCGGCACGGCGTACTTCGCGGCGAGGAACGCCTGGTCGACGATGTCGGCGCCGCGCACGCCCCCCCGGGCGGTGTAGATGACGCGGATCTGGGCCGCGTCGTCGACCAGCTGGAAGAGGTCGCGGTCACCGGTCACGACGTCCACCGGGCGCACCCCCCGGTTGATCGTGGCCAGGGTCCCCATGACGTCGTCGGCCTCGTAGCCGTCGGAGCCGAGCCGCGGAATCCCTAACGCCGCCAGTGCATCGGCGATGACGGGCACCTGTGGCGAGAGGTCGTCCGGCACCTCCTCCTGGTCAGGCGCCGGGCCGTCGACGACCTCGACGACCCGGTGCGCCTTGTAGCTCGGGATCGCATCGACCCGGAACGCCGGGCGCCAGTCGTTGTCCCAGCAGGCCACGAGGTGGGTCGGGTGGTGGGCGTTGACCAGCGAGGCGATCATGTCGAGGAAACCACGGATCGCGTTGTTGGACGGTGCGTTCGGGTCACTGCGCTCGTCCGGGACGCCATGGAAGGCCCGGAAGTACAGGCTGGCCGAGTCGAGGAGCATGAGCCGTTCGCCGGGGTGTTTCATGGCGGTGAGCCTACGGCCCGCCGCGCTGCGCACCTGAGCCCTGACGAGCCGTGCGCGCACTACCGTGAGGATCGTGGAACGCCTCGACCGCCGGCTCGTCGACCTGCTCACCGCCGAGGGGCGGACGAGCTTCACCGACCTCGGCAAGGCGACCGGGCTGTCCACCTCGGCGGTCCACCAGCGGGTCCGACGCCTGGAGGAGCGAGGGGTCATCACCGGCTACCACGCCGCCGTCGACTGGGAGGCCGTCGGCCTGCCGCTGACCGCCCTCATCTCGGTAACCCCTCTTGACCCGGCGGCGCCCGACGACGTGCCCGAGCGGCTCACCGACATCTCCGAGATCGAGGCTTGCCACTCGGTGGCGGGAGAGGAGAGCTACGTCCTCAAGGTGCGGGTGTCCACCCCAGGAGCGCTCGAGGACCTCTTGGCCCGGATCCGCACCGCCGCCAACGTGAGCACCCGCACCACCGTCGTGCTGTCCACGCCCTGGGAAGGCCGCCCCACCGCCCCGGCAGCGACCGACACCTGACGCTCAGCGGGCGATCGAGGCCGTCCGCCCGCCGATGACCGCGAGCAGGTCGGCGGGGGCAATCTCGATGTCGAACCCGCGGCGCCCACCCGACACGAAGACCGTCGGGTATGCGTGCGCACTTTCGTCAAGCACCGTTGGCAGCAGGCGCTTCTGGCCCACCGGGCTGATCCCGCCGACGACGTAGCCGGTGACCCGCTCGGCCTTGGCCGGGGCGGCCATCACCACCCGTTTTACGCCAAGGGCCGCGGCCAGGACCTTGAGGTCGAGCTGACGGTCGGCCGGCACGATCCCGACCGCCAAGCCATCGCCCTCGACCACCAAAGTCTTGAACACCCGCTCCGGCGCCACGCCCAACGCCGCCGCCGCCTCGAGCCCGTACGACGGCGCGGCCGGGTCATGGGGATACGGGTGGGCCGTGAACGCGATCCCGGCGGCGGTCAGGGTGGTCGTCGCGGGAGTCCCGGACTCGCCTGTGATCCGCCTCGCCACGAGCAGCGAGTATGCCTGCCCGGCGCCGCCCGCGGTCCGCTTGGCATGCTGGCGGCATGCCGCACCTGCTCGCGTGGTCCCAGGACGTCGCCTCCTGGCGGCGCGAGGTCGCCGACCTGTACACCGCCGTACGCGCCGAGCGTGACCCGGCCGTCGCCCACGCGACGTGGGTCACCCGCCGCGTCGAGCTGTTCGAGCGCCACCCGGCTTCCGCCCGACAGCCGGGCCAGACTCTCCGGCACGCGCCCTACGGCCCGGCCTACCGGTTCCTGGTCACCCCGACTCCGGCCGAGCCCCAGTGCTGGAGGCCGACGACCGGCAGCGACGGCGAGGTGCCGTTCGAGCGGGCCGGCCGCCTCGACGTGCCAGGTCTGGGCGGCCTGGACGTGTGGTGGCTCGGCTCCTACGGCAACGGCATCTTTGTGCCGCTGCGCGACACCACCGCCGGCCACACCACGTACGGCGCCGGCCGCTACCTCCTCGACACCGTCAAGGGCGCCGACCTCGGCCGCGACGGCGAGGCCTGGGTCGTCGACCTCAACTTCGCCTACAACCCCTCGTGCGCCTATGACCCGACGTGGGCGTGCCCGTTGGCCCCGGCCGGCAACCGACTCGCCGTCGACGTGCCGGTGGGCGAGCTCGAGCCGGTGCGACCCGACTAATCGAAGATCTCCGAGTAGGCGTTCAGCGCGGGCTGGCCGCCCAGGTGGGCGTAGAGCACCGTCGAGTCGCAGGGGATCTCCCCGGAGGTGACGAGGTCCACCAGGCCCGCCATCGACTTCCCCTCGTAGACCGGGCCGATGATCATCCCCTCCAGCCGCCCGCTGAGCCGGATGGCCTCGACCGTCGACTCGATCGGGATGCCGTCAAGGTCTCCGGCCCACCCCTCGAGCACGGTGATCTCGTCGTCGCGGAGGTCGCGCCCGAGCTCGATCAGCTCGGCCGTGCTACGCGCGATCCGGGCGACCTGGGCGCGGGTCTTCTCCAGCGTGTCTGCCAGACGGGAGGCTCAGCCGGCCTGGGCCACAGCGAGCTCCCGGCTCGCCTTCGCACTCTCGACCGCAGCGGTATGCGTGGACGTCGCGTCCGCCTGCTCGCGCCACCACCGTTGCCCCGCCTCGGACAGCGTGTCTATCGGGTCGTAGTAGACGTAGTCGCGGCGTAGCGCGGTCTCGTCGGCGCCCTCGATGGACGTGCGGTAGTTCTTGCGCCACAACGAGATTCCGCGCTCGGTGTCGTAGGAGTCGTTCTGGTGCACCCACCGCTTGCCCACGAACGGCACGTCGCAGACGATGCGCGGCGTCGCGAACCCCGGCAGGTAGCCCATGATCGCGTGCTGCAGGTGCTGGGCGTGCGCGAGGGAGACGCGCCAGTGCTCGCTGAACGGGATCATGTCGCACATGTAGAAGTAGTACGGCGTGATCGACCCACGGTCCTGCAGCGCGAAGCACAGGTCGAGCAGCTGCTCCGGGGTGTCGTTGACGCCGCGCATGAGGACGCCCTGGTTGCGCACGTCGCGGACGCCGGCCTCCAGCATCGCGCGGGCGGCATCGGCCACCAGCGGCGTCACCGACTGGGCCGAGTTGACGTGGGTGTGGATGGCCAGGGACACCCCGCGCGACCGCGCCTTCCGGGCCACTCGGCCGACGCCCTCGACGACGTCGGGGGAGAGCCAGTGCTGCGGCAGCCCCATCAGGGCCTTGGTCGCCAGCCGGATGTCGCGCACCGTGTCGATCTCGAGCAGCCGGTCGAGGAACGCCTCGAGGTTCTTCCATGGCATGTTCGCGACATCGCCGCCCGACACGACGACGTCGCGCACGGTCGGCGTCTGCGACAGGTAGGCGAGCATCGCGGCATACCGGTCGACCGGCTTGCCAGCGAGCTTGAGCTTCAGCACCTGGGGGGTGGAGTTGCCCACGAGATCCATGCGCGTGCAGTGGCCGCAGTACTGCGGGCAGGTCGGGAGCAGCTCGGCCAGCACCTTTGTGGGGTAGCGGTGGGTGAGGCCCTCGGCGACCCACATGTCGTGCTCGTGGAGGCTGTCGCGCGCCGCGTGCGGGTGCGACGGCCAGTCGGTGCGCCGGTCGGAGAAGACGGGCAGCATGTAGCGGCGCACCGGGTCGGCGCGGAAGGCCGCGGTGTATGCCGCCCCGGCAGCCGGCATCGGCTCGTCGGTCGCGGGCACCATGGTGTTGAGCATCTGCGGAGGCACGAGCATCGACATCGTCGCCCGCTCGGCCTGGTCGCGCTCGAGGTCGGCGTAGAGGTCGTCGGTCAGCCGGTCGCCCATGAGGTCGCGGAGCTGCCGCACGGTCTTGACACAGTGGGCCCGCTGCCACTGCACGTCGGCCCACTCGGCCGCTGTGACGTGGCGCCAACCGGGCAATCGAGTCCAGTCCGGCTCGACGAGCTCACGCTGTCGGTACCGGTACGGCTGCTCGATCGCCACGCTCATGCGTGGAAGGATACGGGACAAGTTACACGTGTTCGGCCATGGCACCGCAAGTCTTGCGGCCATACTGCCTCTCGACAGGAGATTCTGTGTCCACCGATGCATCCCCATGGGGTCTCCATCGCGTCCTGGAGCCGGCGGGGGAGACCCTGCCTCAAGCGGCCGCCCGCCTCGACGCCCGTCCCGAGCTGTGGCCCGACGAGGTGCGCATCGCCGTCGAGACCCTCAACCTCGACGCCGCGTCCTACCGGCAGCTGGCCGAGAAGCACGGGGGCGACGGGGCCGCGATCCGGGCCGAGATGCTCCACATCGTCGTGACCCGCGGCAAGATGCAGAACCCGGTCACCGGGTCGGGCGGGATGCTGGTCGGCACCGTCGACGAGGTCGGCCCGCACAGCCCGCTGGGCCTGTCGGTCGGGGATCGGGTGGCCACGCTGGTCTCCCTGTCGCTGACGCCGCTGCGGATCACCGACGGGCTGGAGCGTTGGGACGGCCGCAGTGAGCAGGTGCCCGCCGCGGGCCACGCCATCCTCTTCGGGCGATCCATCGCGGCGGTGCTCCCTGACGACCTCGACCCGCGGCTCGCCCTCATGGTCATGGACGTCTGCGGGGCGCCCGCGCTCGTGCGCCGGGTCGTCGAGGGGTATGCGTCGGCCTCGGTGGAAGATCGGTCCCCCTCTGGGGGGACCAAAGCTCCACAGACCGCGGCACCGACGGTGTGCGTCCTAGGGGCGGCCGGCAAGTCGGGGTCGCTCTCCCTCGCCGCGGCCCGCGACGCCGGGGCCGGTCACCTCATCGGCGTCGTGCCCGACGAACGGGAGGGGGCGGTGCTGCGGGATGGCGGACTGGCCGACGAGGTCGTCGTCGCCGACGCCCGCTCCCCACTGGGCCTTTCGGACTCCGTCCGCGCGGCGGGTGGCCCGGCCGACGTCACGGTGGTGTGCGTCGACGTCCCCGGCTGCGAACAGCCCGCGATCCTCGCGACGGCCGACGGCGGCACCGTCGTCTTCTTCTCGATGGCGACCAGCTTCTCGGCGGCGGCCCTCGGGGCCGAGGGACTGGCCGCCGACGTGACGATGCTCGTCGGCAACGGCTACGTGCCAGGGCACGCGGCGTACGCGGTGGACCTGGTGCGACGCATACCCGCGGTCCGCGCCTTGTTCGAGGCCAGGCTGGAGCGCTAGACCAGCCCCATCAGAGCGTTCTCCACGACCTCGGCGAGCGCCGGGTGGATCCAGTACTGACCCTTGGCGATAGCGTCGGCCCGCTGGCCGAAATGGGCCGCCTGGATCAGCGGCTGGATCAGTGACGAGGCCTGCGGGGCCATGAGGTGCGCCCCGATCAGCTGCATCGTGTCGGGGTCGACGATGACCTTGCAGAACCCCGTCGTGTCCTCCAGCGCCCAGCCGTACGCGACGTCGCCGACCCGCTGCTCGTAGCTGAGGTAGTGCGCGCCGGCCTCTTGCAGCTCCTGCTCGGTCTTGCCGAACGACGCGATCTGCGGATGCGTGAAGACGGCGTGCGGGACGAACCGGTGGTCGCTCTCGATGGGGTCGTGGGGGTGCAGGAGGTTGTGCTTGACCACCCGCATCTCGTGGTTGGCCACGTGCTTTAGCTGCCAGTCGCTGCTGACATCTCCCAGCGCGTACACCCCGTCGACCACGGTCTGCTGCTCGGCGTCGACGACCAGCCGACCGTCGTCGTGGCAGGTGAGGCCGGCCGCGTCGACATCGAGCAGATCGGTGTTGGGGACCCGGCCGACGGCCAGGAGGACGGCGTCGACCTCGACGACGACGTCGTCCGCGTCCAGCGATGACCGCGTCGTGAGCGACCAGTGGTCTTCGACCCGACCGGCCGCGGTGATCGTGGTGTGCAGGCGCACGTCGTAGCGCTCGCTCGCGATCTGCGTGAACGCCTGGGAGACGGAGTGGTCCTCGGGCGACAGGAGGCGGCCACCGCGGTGCAGCCACGTGACCCGGGCGCCGAGGCCGTCGAGGATGTGGGCGAACTCGGCGGCGATGAAGCCGCCGCCGACGATGGCCACCCTTTCCGGGAGGCGGTCCATCCGCATGATCGTGTCGCTGGTGTGGACGCCGCGGTCGGGGTCGACCCGGTCAAGGCCGTCGACGTCGAGCAGCCGCGGCCGCCCTCCCGCCGCGATGACCCAGCGGTCGGCGGTCACCGTCACCCCCGTGCCGGTGTCGAGGGTCATCGGCCCGACGAACCGGGCCTGCTCCCGGTAGAGGGTGACGTTGCGGGCCTTCTCCCGCCACTCCTCGCCGCCGTGCGAGATGGGGTCGATCCGGCCGAAGATGCGGTCGCGGATGCGCGGCCAGTCGGCGCGCACGCCGTCGACGTCGACGCCGAGCCGGGCTGCGTCCCGGGCCTCGAGCACCCGGTCGGCGGGCAGGACGAACATCTTCGTGGGGATGCAGCCAACGTTGAGGCAGGTCCCCCCGAACGTCCCCTTCTCCACCAGCCCGATGTCGAGGTGGTTCAGCTCGGGGGTGACCAGGGAGTTGCCCGACCCCGTGCCGATGACGACCAGGTCGTGGTGGCGGGTCTCCATGTCCGCAGCGTACGTACCGTGCGGGGGTGGCGAGGGGGCCGGCCGACATTCGCCTCCCGCCTATGGTGACGGGCGTGACCAGGACCCTGTACCACGGCGCCGTGATCCACACCGGCGAGGGTGGCGTCGTCACCGCCCTTCTCGTCCAGGACGGCCGGGTCGCCTGGCTCGGGCGGTCGGAGGAGGCGCCCCCGGCCGACGCCTCGGCGGGCGCCGACACGGTCGACCTTGACGGCGCCCTCGTCACGGCCGCGTTCGTCGACGCCCACGCCCACCTGTCGGCCACGGGTGCCGGTATGCGTGGGGTCGACCTGTCGACCGTGCGGTCCCTCGACGAGGCGGTCTCGCGCATCGAGACCGGCGTCCGCCGATCCGGGGGACGGCCCGTCTTCGCCTACGGGTGGGACGAGTCCGGCTGGCCCGAACGCCGGCCCTTCACGGCGCGCGAGCTCGACCGGGCGGCATACGGCGGGGTCGTGTACGCGTCGCGGGTCGACGGGCACTCTGCCGTTGTCTCCTCGGCGCTCGCCGCGGCGGCCCGCGTCACGCCCAGCGACAGCGACAACGGCCTGGTGCACACCGATGCTCACCACCGGGCGCGAGCGGCGTTCGCCGCCAGCGTGCCGCCGGAGCAGAGCCGTGCAGACGTCCGGGCCGCCCTCCGACTGGCCGCGTCACGGGGGATCGCCCAGGTCCACGAGAACGCCGGGCCGGTCATCAGTGCGGCTGAGGACGCGGCCGACGTGCTCGAGGTCGCGGCCGGACCGGGTCTGCCGGGCGTCGTTCTCTACTGGGCCGAGCTCGTGGACGCCCCCGACACGGCCCGCCGCCTCGTCGAGCAGCATCGCGCGCGCGGCCTCGCCGGTGACCTCAACGTCGACGGGTCGATCGGATCGCGCACGGCGTCGTTGCGCGCCGACTACACCGACGCTCCCGGTCAGCGCGGGAACGCATACCTCACCGTCGCTCAGGTGCGCGACCACGTCACGGCCTGCACCCGGGCGGAGGTCCAGGCCGGCTTCCACGTCATCGGCGACGCCGGGGTCGACACGGTCCTGGCGGGGTTCCAGGCCGCAGCGGAGCTGGTCGGTCTCGGCGCGCTGCACGCGCGGCACCACCGGCTCGAGCATGTGGAGATGATCGACGCCGACGGGGTCTCGCGGCTGGCCCGGCTCGGCATCGTCGCCAGCGGGCAGCCGGCATTCGACGCCGCCTGGGGTGGGCGGCGCGGCATGTACGCCGAGCGGCTCGGTCACCGGGCCGAGGGGATGAACCCCTTCCGCGCCTTCCTCGACGCCGGAGTGACCACCGCGTTCGGCTCGGACACCCCGGTGACGCCGTTCGCGCCGTGGGAGGGCGTCCGCGCCGCGGTCCACCATCACGACCCGGCGCAGCGGGTGGCTCCGGCCGAGGCGTTCACCGCGCACACGGTCGGCGGACACGCCGCCGCGGGCGAGCTCGGGGGGCGGCTCGAGGTCGGGGCGGCCGCCACGTTCGCGGTGTGGGACGGCTGGTCGGCATGGGCCGACCCTCAGGGGCACCTGCTGGACCCGCCGGTCGAGGCCTCGGTGCCCGTCGCCCGGTTGGTCGTCCGAGACGGCGACGTCATCCACGGCGACCATCAGCCGTAGGTCTTGCGGGACATGGGTCCTGACGCGGGACAATCGACGGTTTCGCTACGTCCACCACCCGTTCGAGCAGCTCGACCGCCTCACCGAGCACGTGCCGCGCCCGGGTCTGGATGAACCCGTCGCGCGGCGGGTGGAAGTCCTCGACCAGACCACCCGCGGCGTTCATGACGTAGCGAACGTTCTGCAGTTCTCGCGCCAGATCCATGCTCGCGCCGGCATCATCATCAACACCGGCGAGGACAACTACCTCACCACGGCCGACGCCGTGGAGGCCGCGCACACCGTCACCGTCAGCCAGCTGTTGAACGAGTACTTCGCCCACGAGGCCGGGCTAGAGGACTGGCAGCTGGGACTGGGCCACGCCTTCGAGATCAACCCCGACCTGCCCGAATCCTTCCGCCTCGAGCTCGCCCACGCGATGCTGGCCCGGCAGCTGTTCCCGGACGCGCCGCTGAAGTGGATGCCGCCGACCAAGCACATGACGGGCGACGTGTTCCGCGGCTACCTGCTTGACGGGTTCTTCAACCTCGTCGGTGCGATGACCGGCCAGGGCATCCTGCTCGTCGGGATGATGACCGACGGGCTGCTGCTGGCCATCGCCGACGGGACGTTCGGGCTGATGAGGCGCCCCGCCGACGCCGGCAAGGGCCTCGACGGGGTGGTCCGTCGCGCGACCGGTGAGGACGGCTACGACAACCCCGCGACCGCCCTGCTTGAGAGTGGAGCCACCCGATGAGCACCGAGCCGACGATCGTGCGTCCTTACGGCGACACCACCGGCGACGGCATGGTGCAGGTCTCGTTCACCCTCCCGGTCCGGTACGCCACGAACCCCAAGCGTGCTGAAGGGGCTGCGCTCCAGCTGGCCCGCAAGATGGGGATGGAGCCCGCGATGCTCGTCCACGCCAAGGCGATGGGTCCCGACTTCACGTTCTTCGTCGTCTACGGCTCGGTGACCCACCTCGTCGACCTGCGGGAGGTGACCGTCGTCGAGCGCGAGTACCCCCTGCTCAGCGCCAAGGAGGTCAATCTCGCGATCAAGCGGAGCCTGCGCCGCAAGCTGGTCGTCGTCGGCGCCTGCATCGGCACGGACGCGCACACGGTGGGCATCGACGCCATCCTCAACATCAAGGGCTTCGCGGGGGAGAAGGGCCTGGAGTACTACCGGGAGATCCGGGTCGCCAACCTCGGGGCCCAGGTGCTCGTGCCCGAGCTCGTCGAGCGAGCGCGGGCCGAGCAGGCCGACGCCGTCCTCGTGAGCCAGGTCGTGACCCAGAAGGACGCCCACCTGCACAACACGGAGCAGATGTCGGCGGCGTTCCGCGAGGCCTACCCCGCCGGCCGGGTGCCGCTCCTCGTCGTCGGTGGACCCCGCTTCGAGGAGGGCGCGGCCGCGACCCTCGGGGTGGACCGGATCTTCGGCCGCGGCACGACGCCCGGCGAGGTCGCCTCCTACCTCGTGCACGCCCTCACCCGCCCGGACGCGTCGAGGCGGGCGTCATGAGCGCCTCGGACACCGTGCCCGACCCCCGGGTCGACCTCGTCGCCGTGCACCGCCGCTACGTGCCCTATAGCCACGCCCACTACGCCGGCAACCTCGTCGACGGGGCCTACTCCCTGGCCGCGTTCGGCGACGTCGCGACGGAGCTGTGCATCCGCACGGACGGCGACGAGGGGTTGTTCGCCTCCTACAGCGACGTCCAGTTCCGCGCCCCCGTGCGAGCCGGCGACGTGGTCGAGATCGAGGCCCGGCTCGTTCGGGTGGGACGCCGCAGCCGCGAGATGGACTTCGTCCTGCGGGTCGTCGGCCGGGGGGCAACCGACCGCGGCCCGTCCGCCGCCGACGTCCTGGACCCGCCGCTCGTCGCCACCACCGCCCGCGGCACCTGCGTCGTCCCGTGAGGGGGTGTCACCGCATACCGGCAGGATGACCGTATGAAGCTCAGCGCCTGGCCGACGGCCAACCACCCCTGGCCGACGCTCCGCGACCTCGCGCTGCACGCCGAGGGAGCCGGCTACCACGGGGTCTGGGTCATGGACCACTTCATGGAGAACACCGACGCCGGAGGTGGGCACGTGCTCGAGGGGTTCTCGGTGCTCGCGGCCCTTGCCGCGGTGGTGCCGCGCATGCGGCTGGGCTCCCTCGTCGCCGGCAACCTCTACCGCCACCCGGCCGTCCTGGCCAACCAGGCGGCCACCATCGACGTCGTGAGCGGTGGCCGCTTCGTCCTTGGGCTCGGAGCCGGTTGGCAGGTCAACGAGCACCAGCAGTACGGCATCGACCTGCCCGCTCCCGGACCGCGGCTGCGACAGTTCGAGGAGGCGTGCCGGGTCGTCCGGGCGCTGCGGGACGAAGAGGTTTCGACCTTCGACGGCACCCACTACCAGCCGCGCGATGCCCGCATGGACCCCAAGCCTGGCCAGGCCGATGCCGCTCCTGATCGGCGGCGCGGGCGAGAAGGTCATGGCGGGGATCGTCGCGCGGCAGGCCGACGAGTGGAACGTGTGGGGCACACCCGAGCTCTTCGCCCACAAGAGCGCGGTGATGACCCGCGCCTGCGAGGACGCCGGTCGCGATCCGGCCACGTTGTGGCGCTCGACCCAGGCGCTGATCGTCCTCGGCCGGAATCCCGGGCGCGAGGACGGGCCCCGGGCCATCGGCGGCTCGGTCGAGCAGCTGCGAGACACGATCGGCCGGTACGCCGAGGCGGGGCTGGACGAGCTCGTCGTCACCGACGGTCACCTCGGAGGAGACACGGCCCGCCCGCGGGAGCTGTTCGACGTCATGGCCCACGAGGTCGTCGGCTCGGCCCGGTAAGTCCGGATCGCCGGCCCTCCGGCGTGTCGCCCGCGGACACGCCGAAGCCCCGAAAGTTTGCCGTCCGGTAGGCGAGTTCCCTTCTCCGCAAAGGGCGCCCCTGACCTGCACGAACGCGCGTCGTCGCAGGTGAGCGGCGGGTTGACAGGTCGAGGTCGCTGAGTACGTTTGGGCTCGGTGGTTCACCGTGGACGGTCAGCCAACGAGGCACGGGGAATGGTTCGAGAGGGGGTTCTCGGCGGCTTGCGCGCGCAGCCGCCGACCAAGCCAGGCTCACCCGACGGGCTATGAGCCGGCCTCGCCGCCGCTGACTGGTGGACGTCATGACGGCCCGCAACGCTCAGTAGACAACAGCAGCCACGCCGACAGCCCGTCGGCCTGGGGCTGGTCCCAACGGCGTTGCGGCCCGTCGTGGTCCCCAGCTCGGCCACGCTGACGCCCCGCGTCGGCTCCCGTCACAGCCCGTCGCCGTTCCCGGCCCGCCCCCGCGAACGTGGGGAAGCCAGCCAGGTCGTGCGGCTACCGTTGCGACGTGCCGCCGCTCCGTCGCCTACTGCTCGCGGTGCTGGCGGCCGTGGCCCTCTGCCTGGCGTTCCCGGACGCCGGGCTCTGGTTCCTCGCTCCCATCGGCGTCGGGCTCCTGGCTCTCGCCACCTGTGGCGCCCGGGTCCGCGAGGGGGCACTCCTGGGACTGGTCACCGGACTGGTCTTCTTCGGCTACTCGCTCAGCTGGGCCGGCATCGTCGTCGGAGTCGTGCCGTGGGCCGGGCTCACGGTCTGCCAGGCCCTCTTCCTCGCCCTGCTCGGCGGCGCGACGGCCGGGCTGCAGGACCGTCCGGACCTGTGGCGGAGGCGGGAGGGGGAGCACGGGCTCGCGACCGGCGCGCGGGTGCGTCCGCTCGTCGTCGTCCTGGCGTGGGTCGCCCAGGAGGCCCTGCGGGACCGCATCCCGTACGGGGGCTTCCCCTGGGTCCGTCTCGCGTTCAGCCAGGCCGACAGCCCGATGGGGCGGCTCGCCGCCCTGGCGGGGGCGCCGGGGGTGACCTTCGCGGTCGCGTTGGTGGGGGGGCTGCTGGCGGCCGCGGCCTTCCGCCTCGCCAGCACCGAGCGCGCCTCGGCGCCAGGCCGGCGGCCGGGCCGGTCGACGCTGCTGGCGCTGGCCGGTGCCCTCGTCGTCGGCGCATTCGGGACTCTCGTCCCGTTGCCGGTCGACGGTGCGAGCGGCAGCGTCATGGCCGTGCAGGGCAACGTCGCCCGTCCAGGCCTGGACTTCAACGCCGAGCGCCGTCAGGTCCTCGACAACCACGTCGACGCCACGATCGCGGCCGCTGGGCAGGTGGCGGCCGGCACCCGGGCGCCGCCCGACCTCGTCGTCTGGCCCGAGAACGCCTCGGACATCGACCCCACCCGCAACCCCGACGCCGACGCGCGCATCGGCGAGGCGCTCGACGCCGCCAAGGCCCCGATCGTCGTCGGGTCGTTGTTGGAGCAGCCCTACCCGGATGTCTCGAACGTCTCCCTCCTCTACACGCCCGGTCAGGGCATCACGGCCCGCTACGTCAAGCAGCACCCGGTGCCGTTCGCCGAGTACATCCCGTCGCGCGACTTCTTCCGCCGCTTCAGCGACAAGGTCGACCTGGTGCGGGCCGACTTCGCCGCCGGGGACCGGCCCGTGGTCTTCCGGGTGCCCGCCGCCTCGGGCGGCAAGATCGTCGCCGGCCCGACGATCTGCTTCGAGGTCGCCTACGACGACCTCGTCCGCGACAACGTCGAGCTCGGCGCCAACCTCCTGCTCGTCCAGACCAACAACGCCACGTTCGGCTTTACCGCCGAGTCGACCCAACAGCTCGCCATCTCGCGCATCCGGGCCATCGAGCACGGTCGCTCCGTCGTCCACGTCTCGACCGTCGGGGTCAGCGCGCTCATCACCCCGGATGGAACCCCCCACCAGGCAAGTGCGTTGTTCACCCAGGCCGTCCTCTCCGGACAGCTCCCGCTCCGCACCGCGCTGACCGTCGCCACGGTGCTGGGCCCCTGGCCGGAGTACGCCGCGTGCCTGGCGCTCGCCGTCGCGCTCCTCGTTGCAGCGGGTGGCGCACGGCGCGACCGAGGCCACCCGAGGCGTACCGCGATCGACCCGAACCGCACCCCGGCTCTGCCCGTGCACTAGAGCTGACCAGACCGGAAGGACCGTTTCACCGTGACCCATCCCGCCCGTGAACCCCTGGGGCGCGTCCTCGTGATGATCCCGACGTACAACGAGCGGGACAACCTCCCCCGCATCGTGGCTCGGCTCCGTGCGGCCGTGCCCGAGGCCGACGTCCTGGTCCTGGACGACGGCTCGCCCGACGGCACCGGCCAGGTCGCGGACGAGCTCGCGGCCCACGACCGCCAGGTGTCGGTCCTGCACCGCACGAGCAAGGACGGCCTGGGGGCGGCCTATCTCGCCGGCTTCGCGTGGGCCCTGGATCGGGCCTACGGTGCAGTCGTCGAGATGGATGCGGACGGATCGCATCAACCGGAGCAGCTGGCTTCGCTCCTGGCCGCGGCCGAGTCGGCGGACGCGGTGATCGGCTCGCGGTGGGTCAAGGGCGGCAGGGTGGTCAACTGGCCGGCTTCTCGGAAGGTGCTGAGTGTCGGCGGCAACGTCTACGTCAAGGTCATGCTGGGCATGTCGGTCAACGACGCGACCGGCGGCTACCGGGTCTACCGCGCGTCCGCCCTGCACCAGATGGATCTCGGTGGGGTGGACACGCAGGGATACGGGTTCCAGGTGGACATGACGTGGCGGGCCGTGCGCGCGGGCCTCACGGTCGTCGAGGTGCCCATCGAGTTCGTCGAGCGTGAGGTCGGCGAGTCCAAGATGAGCGGTGGCATCGTCAGCGAAGCCATCGTCAGCGTGACCGGGTGGGCCGTCTCGCACCGGCTCGAGCAGCTGCAGGACCGCACCCGCATGCTGCGCCGACGGCGGGAGGCGGCGGCATGGAACCGGCTGTAGGACGGGGTCCGCGACGCCACGGCCGGGGACGCTGGTCGCTGCTGCTCGTCGTGCTGCTGCTCGTCGTTCCCCTGCTGGAGATCGTCGTCATCATTGCCGTGGGCCAGGCGATCGGCGGCTGGCCGACCTTCGCGCTGCTGCTGGCCGAGTCGGCCTTCGGCGCCTGGCTGGTGCGGCACGAGGGCGGACGGGCGTGGTCGGCCCTGCAGGACGCCTTGACGACCGGGCGGATGCCGTCACGCCAGCTGGCCGACGCCGCCCTGGTCCTCGTGGGCGGTGTGCTCCTGCTGGCCCCCGGCTTCCTCACCGACATCGTCGGCTTCTTCCTGGTCATCCCGTTGACCCGGCCGCTCGCCCGAGGGCTGCTGGAGACTGTCGTGGCGCGCAGGCTGCTGGCCGGCGTCTACGCGTCGGGTCCGTTCGGTGCTCCATCCGGATCCGGGTCCACCCCCTCGCCGACCCGGGCGGCCGACGACGTGATCGAGGGCGAGGTCCTCTAGAGCCGGGATCGTCAAAGTCGGACCGTCACGGCGAAGGGCCCCGTCCGACCTGGACGGGGCCCTTCAGCGTGACCGTGGTCGCGGATCGTGGTTCAGGCGCTGCGCTTGGCCGACGGCTTCTCGCCGCGGGCAGCCCGGAGCAACGTCAGACGCTCCTCCAGCAGCTCCTCGAGCTCGGGGATCGAGCGGCGCTCCAGAAGCATGTCCCAGTGGGTGCGCACGTGCTTGGTCTCCTTGGGAGTGGGGTCCGGTCCGTCGAGAAGCTTGGCCTCGCTGCCGCACCGGCACTCCCACACGGAGGGGACATCGGCCTCGACGCTGAAGGGCAGCTCGATGCGGTGCCCCTGAGGGCAGACGTAGGTCGTGATCTGCCGCTCGCTGGGCACCACACCCACCTCGGACTCCATGCTGAAGCTGCTCAGCCGCGTACCACGTAGTGTTCGGTCAGCCATCTGGGTTCCTCCCGGTCTCACGTCGCCCCGCCAGGACGTCGCACACCTGTTGTTGTCAACTCATTCGGTTCCAACGTGGTTCTCGGATGCGTTTGTTCCGGTGAATCGCGAGCAACCGCCGAAACGAGACCACTTTGTGATGCGAATCACAAGCCGGTTGACGTCGCAGGAACCCCGCGGGTTCACCCCCGGCGTCGGCCCGTCACACGACGCGCGGGACCGCGTTTCCGGCGGCGAGGATGCCGTCGCGCATCCGCACCCGTGAGAGCAGCAGCCCGCCGATGACGAAGAAGACGACGAGCGCCACGATGGCCAGCCGGTAGGAATGGGTGAACTGGTAGACCAGCCCGAACGTCAGCGTCCCGAACCAGCTCGTCCCCCGTTCCATGGCCTGATAGAGGCTGAAGAACTCCGCCTCCCGACCGCGGGGGATCAGCTGGCTGTAGAGCGAGCGAGAGAGGGCCTGGCTCCCACCCAGGACCAGCCCGATGGCCAGGGCCAAGGCCGCGAAGAGCACGATCGACCGGGCCGGCACGAAGAAGGCGACGAGCACGATGACCGTCCAGATCCCGATGCTCCACAGCACGGTGCGCCACGCCCCGATGCGGTCGGCCAGTCGGCCGAACAGCCACGACCCCGCGAAGGCGACGAACTGGACGAACAAGAAGATGCCGAGCACCGTCTGCTGGGGGAACTTCAGCTCCTCGATACCGTAGAGGCTGGAGTTGCCGATGACCGTCTGGATCCCGTCGTTGAAGAAGAGGTAGGCCAGCAGGAACAGCAGCGTCTGAGGGAAGAGCCGCAGCTCTTGGAAGGTGTCGGCCAGCTGGGCGAAGCTGCCCCCGACGACGCCGCGGGTGCGTTCGACAGGGATGGCTAGCGTGCCGCCGACGTCGCGCAGCCCCAGGACGGGGATCACCGTGAAGACCCCCCACCAGACGCCCGCGGACAGCAGGCTGATCCGCGTGGACGTGCTCCGATCGAGGCCGAGCCGGGTGTGGAACACGTCGAGGAGGAAGTTGAGGGCGAGCAGGATGCCGCCGCCGAGGTAGCCGAACCCCCAGCCCTTGGACGACACCCGGTCGCGGTCGTCGGGTGAGGCGATGCGGACCAGCAGGGAGTCGTAGATGACGAGCGAGCTGCCGAGCGCGAGGTTGGCGACGATGAGGAGCACGACACCGAGCTGCCAGTCGGTGCCCATGACGAAGAACATCAGCGCGGCGGCGACCGCTCCCAGCCAGGCGAAGCCAGCCAGCATCCGGGTCGGGCGGGGGCTGCGGTCGGCGATGCCGCCGACGACGATCAGCACGAGTGCCGACACGATGGTCGACACCGTCGTCGTGTACGCGTACAGGGAGCCGGGCGAGACCGCCAGGCCGAGCACCGGCAGGGTCTCGGTGCAGCTCGCTCCGTCCGGCAGGTCGGGACAGGCTGCTGCGGTGGCGACCGACGTGAGGTACGGCCCCATGAGCACGGTGGCGGTCGTGGTCACGTAGGCGGAGTTGGCCCAGTCGTAGAAGTACCAGCTGCGCTGCACGCGGGTCTCTCGACCGGGCGGAGGGGCCGGCGCGACGACGACGTCATCGGTCATAGCGGGAGCGTGGCACATCCACGGGTGCGGGATCGGGAGCTCGGGGCGCGCTGAGGTCCGGTCTCGGCGGGTGGGTGCGGCTCGGGCCTGGCACGATGCCGTCATGAGCGCCGCGGCCCCTGCTTCCCCCGCGGGTCACACCCGCGGACCTCGGTTCGTGCGGTCCGACTGGGTGGTCATCGGGTTGTCGGCCGCGTTCGTGGTGCTCGCCGGTGTCGCCCACTTCGCCGGCAGTCTCGGGGTCTTCGCCTTCCTCACGGCGGCGGGCGCCGTGGCTCTGCTGGCGGCCCTCGTGGGCCGCTCGGTCGAGCAGCTCGGCGACCGGTTCGGGCCGGGGGCCACCGGCGTCCTGCAGTCCGCGCTCGGCAACCTGCCCGAGCTGTTCATCTCACTGTTCGCCCTGAAGGCCGGGCTCGTGGCCGTCGTCCAGGCCGCGCTCATCGGCTCGATCCTGGCGAACCTGCTGCTGGTCCTCGGCCTGTGCTTCGTCGTCGGCGGGCTGAAGCACGGCACCCAGAAGCTCGACAGCACGCGGGCCCATGGCATCACCGTGATGCTCCTGGTCTCGGTCGCGGCCATGGTCATGCCATCGGTGGCTCACCTCATCCACGCGCCGGCCGAGCAGCACGAGACCACCCTCTCGATCATCGCCTCGGTGGTCCTCATCGGGTTGTTCCTCCTCACCCTTCCCGCCTCCCTGAAGCGTGGCAACGACTCCGACAGCCTGGGGGAGTCGGAGCCACCTCGATGGAACATCGCCCTCGCCGTGGGGGTCCTCGCGGCCAGCTCGGTCGGCGCCGCGTTCGTCTCCGACTGGTTCGTCGCCGCCCTCGAACCGGCGATGAAGTCTTTCGGTATCTCCGAGGCGTTCGCCGGGCTGGTCGTCGTCGCCATCGCCGGCAACGCCATCGAGAACGTCGTCGGCATCCAGCTCGCCGCCAACAACCGTTCGGAGTATGCGTTCGCCGTCGTCATCAACTCGCCGCTGCAGATCGCCCTCCTGCTCGCGCCGCTCCTCGTCATCCTCTCGTCGGTGCTGGGATTCGCGTCGCTCACGCTCGTGTTCTCCCCCCTGCTCGTCGTGTCGGTCGCCATCGCCGTCCTGCTCTCCGCGTTCATCACCTTCGACGGCAAGTCGACGTGGATCGAGGGGGCCGGTCTGATCGCGCTCTACGGCGTCATCGCCGCGACCTTCTGGTGGGGTTGACCCGCCGCTCTTCGCCGCACCCGGTGGGAGACGATGGGGGCTCATCCACCACCTGACACCAGGAGCATCCCGTGCCCACCGTCGAGAGAACCTTTCCGGTCGCCCCGCCCCCGGCCGAGGTCATCGCCTACCTCAAGGACTTCTCGAACGCGGAGGAGTGGGACCCGGGCACCAAGTCATGCACGCAGACCACCCCAGGCCCGGTCGCGGTCGGGACGACGTGGCGCAACGTGTCGAAGATCGCGGGAGTCAAGGCCGAGCTGGACTACGAGCTGAGGGAGCTGACCGACGACCGCCTCGTCCTCGTCGGGACCAACGAGAGCGCGACGTCCACCGACACCATCTCGGTGCAGCCCAGCGGCCCCGGCAGCGAGATCACCTACCGTGCCGAGCTCGAGATGAAGGGTGCCGCGGCCCTCATGGCCCCGGCGATGAAGCTGATCTTCGAGAAGCTGGCCAACGACACGGCGAAACAGCTCACCGCCGTGTTGTCCCGCCGCTGAGGGATCCCCGGCAGCGGATGCCGGGCTCCTCGGCGGGCGGCCGCGCCCGTGTCGACCTAGGGTCGAAGCACGGCCGCCCCAGTGGGCGAGCACCTCACCTACCGAAGGAGACCAGATGAGCACGTACTCCCGCGAGACCAAGGTCAGCGTCGACGAGAAGGCGGCGTACGCATACTTGTCGGACGTGCAGAACCTGCCGAAGTACTTCCCCATGATCACGGCCGCCGAGGAGAAGTCCGGCGACGAGGTGGCCACCACCGCCGTCATCGAACCTCCGGGGGAGGAGAAGCACACGGTGCACGGCACCGCGTGGTTCAAGCACGACGACTCGGCCAAGGCGATCACCTGGGGATCTGAGGGCCCGAACGACTACCACGGTGAGATCGACGTGGACGCCGACGATGACGACGCCAGCACCGTGCGCTTCACCCTGCACACCGAGAGCAGCCACCCCGGCATCGAGGAGCAGATCGACGCCACGCTGTCGACGATCCGCCAGCAGCTGGAGTCCGCACGCTGAGCGCGCCGGCCCCGCTGCCCGAGCCGCTCGTCATCGAACGGGCGGCGGTCCGGGAGCGGATCGCCGCCATGACCTCCGACCTGGACGCCCTGGTCGACGCCTCCCGCGACTCGAACGCCGACGACGAGCATGACCCCGAGGGTCCGACGATCGCCTATGAGCGTTCACAGCTCGCGACGCTCCTGCATCACGCCCAGCGGCATCTGCTGGACATCGAGGCCGCGGCCGCCCGGGTCGAAGCCGGGACCTACGGAACGTGCGTGGTGTGCGGCGCGACGATCGCCCCGGCTCGCCTCGAGGCGCGACCCAGTGCGTCGACCTGCCTGCGCCACGCCGCCTAGGGCACAACGCGGCGGATCGGACCCTCCTCCAGGGGGTCAGACCGCGTCGATGTCGCCGAGACTGCAACCTGATCGACGCGAAGCCCTAGGATCGCGGCGTCCCTCGACCGTGCACCCGGAGGCCAACGATGACCGAGACCACGACGCGCGTCGACTTTCCGAGCGAGGGTGGCGTGACCATCGCGGCATACCGCTGGGACCTGGACGGCGAGCCCAGGGCCATCGTGCAGCTGGCGCACGGGATGGGGGAGTACGCCCTGCGGTATGCGCCGCTGGCCGAGCGGCTCGCGGCCGAGGGCTACGTCGTCTACGCGCCCGACCACCGTGGCCATGGCGACACGGCGTCCTCGCCCGAGGCGTACGGCGTGCTCGGTGAGACGGGGTGGGCCGATCTGGTCGACGACGTCGGGCGGATGAGCGCACTCGCCACCAACGCCCACCCCGGCCTGCCTCTCGCCCTCGTCGCCCACAGCATGGGCTCTTTCGCGGCCCAGCAGTACCTGCTGGACCACAGCGGCGACGTGTCGGCGGTCGTCCTGTCGGGCACGGCGGCGATCGACCTGCTCGAGCCGGGGATGGACCTCGAGCAGCCCATGGACCTCAGCGCGTTCAACGCCCCGTTCCAGCCCCAGCGCACCGACTTCGACTGGCTCAGCCGGGACGAGGCGCAGGTGGACGCCTACATCGCCGACCCGCGGTGCGGCTTCGGGCTGGACGTCGCCGGCGGCAAGGCGATGTTCGCTGCGGCGAGGCGGGTGGCCGACCCCGCGCGGGTGGCTGCGATGCGCCGGGACCTTCCGGTCTACGTCGTCGTCGGGAGCATGGACCCGGTCAACGGTGGGCTCGCCCTCGTCAACGAGCTGGTACGCCGCTATGAGGACGCCGGGCTGGAGGACGTGACCCTGGTCGTCTATCCCGACGCGCGGCACGAGGTCTTCAACGAGACCAACCGCGAGGAGGTCGTCGCCGGCCTGGTGGCGTGGCTCGACGAGAAGATCGGCTGAGCGTTGGCCGTCGCCGACCCCCGGTTGGGGGATCTGGTGCGGCTACGGCGCGTTCGCGACCGGATCGACCGGGAGTATGCGCAGCCCTTGGACGTCGAGGCGCTGGCCCGCGCGGCCCACATGTCGGCCGGCCACCTCAGCCGCGAGTTCCGGCGCGCCTACGGCGAGACGCCCTACAGCTACCTCATGACGCGACGGGTGGAGCGGGCGATGGCCCTGCTGCGCCGCGGCGACCTCAACGTCACGGAGGTGTGCTTCGCCGTCGGCTACGGGTCACTCGGCACGTTCAGCACCCGGTTCGCCGAGCTTGTGGGTATGCCGCCCAGCATCTACCGCCGCGAGGCGGTCCGGGCGGCGGCGGAGCTGCCTCCTTGTGTCGCCAAGCAGGTGACGAGGCCGGTCAGGAATCGAGAAGCGCGGGTCCCCGGACCTGACCTAGCGTGAACGGCATGGACCTCACCATTCACACGACCGTGCTCGCCCACGACGACCCGGACGCCTCACTCGCGTTCTACCGCGACATCCTCGGGTTCGAGGTGCGCACCGACTTCGGCCGCGGCACGATGCGGTGGATCACCGTCGGCCCCGTGGGCCAGCCGGAGACGTCCATCCTGCTGGCGCCACCCGCGGCCGATCCGGGTGTGACGGACGAGGAGCGGCGCACCATCGTCGAGATGATGGCCAAGGGCACCTACGGTTGGATCCTGCTGGCGACTCCCGACCTGGACGGGACCTTCGAACGCGTCCAGGCCAGCGAGGCCGAGGTCGTCCAGGAGCCGACCGAGCAGCCCTACGGCGTCCGGGACTGCGCCTTCCGTGACCCTGCGGGGAACCAGATCCGCATCCGAGAGGCGCGATGAGCAGGGCTCAGACCGGGCGTACGCGTCCGTCGCGCACTCACGTCGCTGACGCCCATGACCTCATCCGGGTGCAGGGGGCGCGGGAGAACAACCTCCAGGACGTCAGCCTCGACCTGCCGAAGCGCCGGCTCACCGTCTTCACCGGCGTCTCCGGCTCCGGCAAGAGCTCGCTCGTGTTCAGCACCATCGCCGCCGAGTCGCAGCGGATGATCAACGAGACCTACAGCGCGTTCGTCCAGGGGTTCATGCCGACGCTGGCCCGGCCTGACGTCGACGTCCTCGAGGGCCTGACCACCGCGATCATCGTCGACCAGGAGCGGATGGGTGCCAACGCCCGCTCGACGGTCGGGACCGCCACCGACGCCTACGCCATGCTGCGCATCCTGTTCAGCCGCCTGGGTGAGCCGCACATCGGCTCGTCCCAGGCGTTCTCGTTCAACGTCGCGTCCATCAGTGGAGCGGGCGCGGTCACCCTCGAGCGCGGGGGCGAGAAGGTCAAGGAGCGACGCAGCTTCAGCATCATCGGCGGGATGTGCCCGCGCTGCGAGGGCATGGGCAACGTCACCGACATCGACCTGACCCAGCTCTACGACGACCGGCTGTCGCTCAACGAGGGCGCGCTGACCATCCCGGGCTACAGCATGGACGGGTGGTACGGCCGCATCTTCCGGGGCTGTGGCTTCTTCGACCCCGACAAGCCGATCGCCAAGTACACCAAGCGAGAGCGGCAGGACCTGCTCCACAAGGAGCCGACCAAGGTCAAGGTCGAAGGGATCAACCTGACCTACGAAGGGGTGATCCCGAGGATCCAGAAGTCGTTCCTGTCCAAGGACGTCGACACCCTCCAGCCGCACATCCGCGCCTTCGTCGAGCGGGCCGTCACCTTCTCCGTCTGCCCGGAGTGCGACGGCACCCGGCTCAGCGCCCAGGCCCGGTCCTCGAAGATCGGCACGACGAGCATCGCGGACGCGTGCGCGATGCAGATCAGCGACCTGGCCGAATGGGTCCACGGACTCGACCAACCCACAGTGGCGCCGCTGCTCGTGTCGCTGGGAGCGACCCTCGACTCGTTCACGGAGATCGGGCTCGGCTACCTCTCGCTCAACCGGTCCACCGGCACGCTGTCGGGCGGAGAGGCCCAGCGCACCAAGATGATCCGGCACCTGGGCTCGTCGCTGACCGACGTCACCTACGTGTTCGACGAGCCGACGATCGGCCTGCACCCACACGACATCCAACGGATGAACGACCTGCTGATCCGGTTGCGGGACAAGGGAAACACGGTGCTCGTCGTCGAGCACAAGCCCGAGGCCATCGCCATCGCCGACCACGTCGTCGACCTGGGCCCGGGTGCCGGGAGTGCCGGCGGCCAGGTCGTCTTCGCCGGCACCGTGGAGGGGCTGCGCGCGAGCAAGACCCTGACGGGCCGCCATCTCGACGACCGGGCGCGGCTCAAGGACGACGTGCGCTCACCCACGGGGCGACTCGAGGTGCGCCAGGCCGACACCCACAACCTGCAGACGGTTGATGTCGACATCCCCCTCGGCGTCCTCGTCGTGGTGACCGGCGTCGCCGGCTCCGGGAAGAGCTCACTGATCCACGGGTCGGTGTCCGGACGCGACAGCGTGGTGTCGGTGGACCAGGGCGCCATCCGCGGGTCCCGCCGAAGCAACCCGGCGACCTATACCGGCCTGCTCGACCCGATCCGCACGGCGTTCGCCAAGGCCAACGGCGTCAAACCGGCGCTGTTCAGCGCCAACTCCGAGGGCGCCTGCCCCGCCTGCAAGGGTGCCGGGGTCATCTACACCGACCTGGCGATGATGGCCGGTGTGGCGACACCGTGCGAGGAGTGCGAGGGGCGGCGGTTCCAGGCGGCCGTCCTCGAGTACCGCCTCGGTGGCCAAGACATCAGCGAGGTCCTGGCCATGTCGGTCGGCGAGGCGGTCGAGTTCTTCGCGGACGGGGACGCCCGCATCCCCGCTGCCCACGCGATCCTCGACCGGCTCGCAGACGTCGGCCTCGGGTACCTGAGGTTGGGACAGCCGCTCACCACGCTGTCGGGCGGCGAGCGGCAACGCCTCAAGCTGGCCACCCAGATGGCCGGGAAGGGCGACGTCTACGTCCTCGACGAGCCGACGAACGGCCTGCACCTGGCCGACGTCGACAACCTGCTGGGCCTGCTCGACCGGCTCGTCGACTCCGGTCGCTCGGTGATCGTCATCGAGCACCACCAGGCCGTCATGGCGCACGCCGACTGGATCGTCGACCTCGGGCCCGGGGCCGGCCACGACGGAGGCCGGATCGTGTTCGAGGGCACGCCGGCCGAGCTGGTCGCCGACGCGTCGACCCTCACCGGACAGCACCTCGCCGCCTACGTCGCGGGCGGATAGGCCGACCGCCGGAGAGCAGGCGGGAGTAGTCCAGGCCGCGAGGTCCGGAGGAGTACAACGGACCCATGGAGACATTTGGAACTCACGACACGGCGAAACCCGCCACCACCTACGGGGACCGCGTCGACCGCTACGCCGAGCTGATCGTCCGCGTCGGGGCCAATGTCCAACCGGGGCAGCTGGTCATGGTGGGAGCCCTCGTCGAGCACGCCGAGCTGGCCCGAGCCGTGGTCGAGCAGGCATACCTCGCGGGCGCGTCCCGGGTCGTCGTCGACTACGACGACGACCACGTCCGGCGCTCGACGTTGCGCCACGCGCCCGAGCAGACGTTGACCACCGCCACGCCCTGGCGCTACGAGCAGGTCCGCCAGCTGGGGGAGAAGAGCGGGGCGACGATCCGGCTCACGGGGAGTCCGGAGCCGAACCTCTTCGAGGGACTGGACGCTCGTCGGCTATCGCTCCTGGACCCGGACTACCTGAGCGTGGCTCGCGGGGTGGTCATGGGCGGAAGGGTGCAGTGGACGATCGCCGCGGCACCGAACCCGGGCTGGGCCCGCCAGGTCTTCGGAGAGCCTGACGTCGAGCGGCTGTGGGAGGCGGTCGGAATCGCCCTGCGGCTCCACGAGCCGGATCTGGTCGGTGCGTGGTGGGCCCACTCGACGATGCTCCAGACGCGGGCGGCCGCGCTCGACGCCTACCGGCTGGATGCTGTTCGTTACCACGGGAACGGCACCGACCTCACGGTCGGCCTGAACGCGGCGCACCGCTGGGTCGGCGGGGCGACCGAGACCAACGACGGCGTCGCCTACATCCCCAACCTGCCGACCGAGGAGGTCTTCACCAGCCCGGACAGCAACCGGGCCGACGGGGTGATGCGGTTGACGCGGCCCCTCGCGATGCTGGCGGAGGGAACGGTCGTCGAGGATCTGGTCGTGAGGTTCGAGTCCGGTCGCATCGTCGACGTCACGGCGTCGAGCGGGGTCGAGGCGGTCCGGGCCCAGCTGGACTCCGCCGAGGGTGCGCGGCGTCTCGGCGAGGTGTCGCTCGTGGAAGGGTCGTCGCGGGTCCGGGCGGCGGGGGTCGTCTTCCACAACACGCTGTACGACGAGAACACCGGGTGTCACGTCGCGTGGGGGCAAGGGTTCGCCGACTGCATCGTGGGCGGCCGCACGATGACCGAGGAGCAGAAGGCAGAGGTCGGCCTGAACACCGCTCCGGTGCACACCGATGTCGTCATTGGCGGTCCCGGGGTCGACGTCGACGGCATCCGCACCGACGGGTCGCTGGTGCCGATCATCCGCGCGGACGCCTGGGCGCTCCCCGGCTGACGGGCGAGGAGAACGTCTGTCGCTGCACCATGTCGCGGAAGACCCCGGCCTGCTCGGCCAGCTCGTCGAACGTCCCCTCCTGCACGATGCGGCCGGCATCCATGACGACGACGCGGTCGGCGTGCCTGATCGTGCTGAGGCGGTGGGCCACGACGACCCGGGTGACCTGTAGCGCGCCGAAGCTGGCCGCGACGACGGCTTGGGCCACGGAGTCCAGCGCACTGGTGGCCTCGTCGAGAATGACGACCCGGGGAGTGCGCGCGACCGCGGCGGCCAGCACCATACGCTGTCGCTGACCGCCACTGAAGGTCTCTCCTCCGTCGCCGATCCGGGTCCGTAGACCCGACGGGAGGGCCCGGATGTCATCGGCCAGCCCGACCCGTTCGGCCGCCGCCATCGCCTCCTCCTCGGTCAGGGGCCGGTCACCGGCGATGACCGCGAAGATGTCCGCACCAGCCAGGTTGGCGTTCTGCAGCGCCACCCCGATCTGCTCGCGCACGGCCCGGATGTCGAGGGACTGCAGGTCCTTGCCGTCATAGGTGACGCTTCCGGCGTCGGGGCGCTCGAACCCCAGGAGCAGGCGGACGATGGTCGACTTCCCGGATCCCGAGGTGCCGACGACCGCGACGAACTCGCCCGGCTCGACCGTGAGGCTGACGTCCTGGAGGATCGGGCGGTCCATACCGGGATAGCGAAAGCGCACGGACGACAGCGCGATCCGGCCATCGAGCGGGCCGGGGTCCGCCGCTCCCGCGCCCACCTCGGGGGGCTCGGCCAGGATGGGTTCCAGGGCTCTGAACACGGTGACGATGGTCAACGCGCTGCCCACCCCCTGGTCGAGCTGGGCGGTCGCCGATGCGACCTGGCCGAGAGCCGCGACGAACGCCAGAAAGGCGGCGGTGCTCAACGTCGCCGGGTCCCTGAGCACGACGGTGAAGATCACCAGGGTGAGGGCGGAGGGGAGCAGGGCGTAGAGCGCCGTACGGGCCGCCCCCCACTGCCACGACGCGAGGAGCAGCCTCGACTGGTCCGCGAACCGCGCGGCCCACGCGTCCAGAGCCCGGTCCTCGGCGGCGGCGGCGTGGATCTTCTCGTTGCCCTTGACGATCTGGAGAAGGACGCTCGAGGACCGGCCCTTGGCCTGGTACATGGCGGTGAGCAGCCTCAGCTGGGCCAGCGTGATCACGACGCCGAGGCCGAGGACCACCACCGTCACAGACACCACGGCCAGGGCGAGGCCGGCGCTGTAGGTGAACAGCAGGCCCAAGCTGAAGAGCAGGGTGACCACCGCGAGCAGGGTCCGGGACGCTGCCCCGGACACGGTGTCCTGGATCGTCTCGACCGCGTTGAGGCGCACGGCGAGGTCGGCGACGGAGTGGCGCCCGAAGAACGCGACGGGCAAGGCCAGCAGCCGGTCCCACAGACCCGACTGCATCCGGCCCAGCATCCGGCCCTGAAGACGAAGAGCGCGGCGGAGCGCGGGAGCATGAACCCGGTCATCGCGAGCACCACGGCGAGGAGAAGGAACGCCGTGGCCAGCACCGGACCGGGCCTCCCGTCCGGGACCAGGTGGCCGAGGATGGTGCCCGCCCCCACCGGGATGGCCAGGGTGAGCACCCCGATGAGCAGGCTGTATCCGAGCAGCCTCATCGCGTCCCGCCCACTGCCGGAGAACCCGAACCGCAGCAGCCCGGCGACGGTCACCGGCCCGTCCGGCAGCGGGCGGTAGAAAAGGTAGCCCGTCGGGCGCAGGTCCGCCGCCTCCCGGGCGGTCACCGTCGTCGTCACCGTCGTGACGGGGTCGGTCATGCGGAAGCCGCCTGCCAGCCCGGGCTCGAGGACGACCGGAGCGCCGTCGCTCCCACGGAAGGCCACCATCGGATCTGCGCCCTGCCGCCACCAGTCATCCTCGAGGCTGACCGCTCTCACCCGCAGCCCCGAAGCGCGGGCGATGGCGCGCACCGGGTCGGGGTTGACGCCCCGCGACCAGTCCGGCGGCGCCTTCACCGCCATTCCCGTCCGCATACCCAGCAGCCGGCAGGCGGCGAGGACCGGGTCGTCGGTCGGGCTCGCGACCCATCGGGTGGCGTCGCCGATGCGCTGCAGGGAGGTATGCGCGTGTGCCCGGGTGGCGTCGTCCGCCGCGAGCCGCTCGGCGCGGCGCCGCGCCCGTTCCTGCAGCCGGCCGGCCGCGAGATCGGCCGCCGCACAGGTCATCGCGTGCTGCACCCACGCCAGGCCCGACACCAGCTCACTCGGCGGCACCTCGTCACTGCGTCGCACCACCCCCCCGCCCGACTCCTGGACCGTCGTGCTGAACGCTGCTCCCAAGGGAGTCGGTACGGGAGCGGGCTGCGCGTGCCCGCCCACCGCCAGGACCGCATCGCTCGTGTCATCCGGCAGGAGCCACGCCAGGCCTCGTGGCGCGTTGAGGACCTGCCCCACCGCGAGGGTCACGACCTCCCCCGGGGAGACCGCGCGACGCGGGCCTAGAGCGTCCAGGGCCGAGCCGGTGGCGGAGAGCCACCCGTGCAGGCCGAGCTCGAGCGTGGGGTTGGCGCCCAGGGACGCCACCCACTCGTCGTCGAGCAGCAGGGCGACCGCGTCGACGCCGACCGCCGTCAACCGCCAGGTCTGGCCCTCGGTGTGCGCCGGGGCAGCGCCCAGGAGAAGGGTCCCGGGCCCGGCCGACGCCAGGAAGGACCGCCGCCCGGGCCGGCCGAGGTCGTCGGTGGGGACCACGAAGAGGTCGACCTCCCCACTGGTGAGGAACCACGCCTGCCCAGGCTGGTCCAGCACCAGGGGGTCACTGGCCACGAGGCGGTGCGCTGACGCCCCCGGGGCCACGGGGACGTCGGTAGCCGTCAGGGTGCTCACTCCGCCGTCACCAGCTGCGCGTAGCGTCCGCCCTCCAGCACGAGCTCGTCGTGGGTCCCCCGCTGGACCACCCGTCCCCCCTCGACGACGACGATCTCGTCGCAGTCGCGGACCGTGCTGAGCCGGTGCGCGACGATGAGGCACGTCGCTCCTCGGCGTCGCAGGTTGCGGTCGATGCGCTTCTCGGTCTCGGTGTCGAGGGCGCTCGTGGCCTCGTCGAGCACGAGGATGGCGGGGTCGAGGACGAGGGCCCGGGCGATCTCCAGGCGCTGACGCTGCCCGCCGCTGAAGTTGCGCCCGCCCTCCTGGACCTCGGTGTCGTAGCCCCCGGCCCGGCTGACGATGTCGTCGTGGATGCAGGCGTCGCGGGCGGCAGCAATGAGCTGGTCTGTGGGGATGGCGTGGTCCCACAGGGTGAGGTTGTCGCGAACCGTGCCCTGGAAGAGCATGATCCGCTGGTCGACGAACGACACCGCCCGGGTCAGGTGGCGGCGGTCCCACTCCCGGCGTGGATGGCCGTCGAACAGGATCTCTCCGGACCACGGCTCGTGGAGTCCGAGAATGAGCTTGACCAGGGTGGACTTGCCCGAACCCGATCCGCCCACCAGGGCGACGCGGCTGCCGGGGGAGAGCGTGAGGTCGACCCCCGTGACGACCGGCTGATCGGTGTGGGCATACCCGAACTCGACCCCACGCACCTCGAGGGCCCCCCGCAGCGGCGTCGTCACCCCGCCGGCCGCCGCGGGCGTGAAGCCGGGGTCCGGGGGGCTCTGGAGCACGTCGTTGACCTCCGCCAACCGCGCCCGGGCAGTCTGGGACTGGCGCATCAGCGTGGCTATCTGGCTCACGGGGGCCACCTGCGCGCGCATCGAACGCCGATAATCGGCATTATGTCAATGACCGAGGGAGTGAGGGCGGGGTCCCCCCCTGCCCCAGAGCGTGGAGAGCTGCACCCCTGCCAGGGGATGTAGCTCTCCGTGCTCGCTTCCCGGTGCGGGTGGGGCACGATTGTCACGCACCTGGCATGACATGCCATGCCCGCCGCGTCACAACCGTGCCCGCGGCGTTACATCGGTGCCCGCCGCGTCACAACCGTGCCCGCCGCGTGACATCGGTGCCGCGGCGTGCTGCGCCGGGCGTGTCTACGCGGTATGCGCGCTGCGCGCCGGGCGGTGGCTCTTGCCGGGCGTTCGGCGGGAGATGACGGCTCCCGCTGCCGCGGCGGCGATGGCGATGGCGGCGGCCCCCGCCGAGAACACGAGGGCGCTCTGGGCTCCGACGAACGCCCACACGAGCGCGACCAGGGCGGTGGTCCCCGGCCAGGCGATGGAGAGCCGTGATTTCTGCTCGCCACCGCGCAACAGCATCGCCACGCCGAGCAGGAACCCGATCAGCCCGCCCGTGACGAGCAGGCTGGCGCTGGACGGGAGGGGGCGGTCCGGGTGGAGGACCAGCTCCTCGATGCCGACGGCCAGAGCGAGGATGCCGGCGGTCAGCGGCAGGTGCCCGTAGATGAAGAGGTCGTGCCGTTCGTCGACCGGCTCGCGGTCGGTCACGTCTTCCGGTCCACCGCCCCGATCCCCATCTCCCCGGCGGTCATCGAGGCCGAGATCGGGGTAACCGGCTTCTTCACCTTCGTCGTCGGCGCCCGGCGCGGCCTTGCCCGTCTCCTCGTCGTCGGCGCGCTGGATGGCGTGCGCGCTGACCGTACCGCCGACGTCGAAGTACGCCCACCAAAGGGCAGCGGCGACGAGGAAGCCGGCGACCGCGATGATGACGGACACGGCGGACCACTTCACATCGTGCACCCCGGTGGCAATGCTGGCGATGACCTCGCCGAGGACGAGAAGGACGAGCAGCCCGTAGCGGTCAGGTAGGTGCTCGAGGTGCAGCGGGGCCCGCCCCGGGCGCCGGCCGGCGACGATGGGGGCGGCCACGTCGATGACCACCGCCACTCCCCAGAGCACGAACTTCAGTGGCGTGGGGAACGCGAGTGAGGCCAGCCACAGGCCGGCGACCGCGCTCATCGCGACGAGGTAGACACCGGTCGTCCCGCGGGCGGTCGAGACGTGCCACCACGCGCGGTAGTACAGCCCCGCCAGGATGACCCGCCCGAGGGCGTAGCTGCACGTGAACGGCACGATCTTGTCGCCGGTGGCGGCGCTCATGCTGGCCGCGGCGCCGAGGATGGCGAGCATCGCACCGAGCTTGGAGAAGCGCAGGATGAGGTCGTCGGTGTCGAACCGGTTGTTGTGCAACGTGTACTGCGACCATGAGAGCCACACCACGGTGAACAGGGCGACGAACTTCACGACCCCGTGCCGGTCGAGGTCGGTGAGCAACGACGACGCGAGCTCGGCGATGCACAGGACGTAGGCCAGGTCGAAGAACAGCTCCAGGCGGCTCGCGGACCGCGTCTCCCCCGTGCTCAGCTCCGGGGGCTTGGACAGCGGGGGACGCTCGCTGTCGACTGCGGTCACGGGCACGCATACGTGGACATCAACTGAGCCTAACCGCGGGTCGGCCGGTTCGCCGCCACGCGCTCTACAAGCGCGACGACCTCAGCGAGCCCGGCCCCGAGCGATGCCGCTGACCGCCCGAGCAGGGTCTCGAGGTCGTGGCTGGTCTCGCTCGGCTGGTCCTCGCGGATGTCGGAGTAGAAGCCGATGAAGCGGCGGGCCATCGGCTCGGTCAGCCCGGCGGCCATCGCGTCGGCCTTCACTGGTCGTCGGAGACCTGGGCGTAGGTGACCGAAGTGCCGAAGATCTCAGTAATCGCGGTGGCCACGTCGTCGAAACCGTATGCGCGGGGGGCGGCAACCACGTAGGTGCGGTCCGGACCGTTGTGGTCCAGCATCGCGTTGGCCAGCGCCTCCCTCATCTCCCGGCGCAGGGCGTAGGCGACGCGGCCCTGCCCCGCTGGGAGCCGGATGCCCGTCGCGAGCACGCGGCCTCCGCCGACGTAGACGGGCACCGTGTCGAGGTAGAGCCGCGTTGCGGAACGGCAGGTGGGGCAGCCCGCTGCGATAGATCCGCTCCTCAGTCTTGAAGTAGTCGCCCATGAGGGTGTTCTCGAATGCCCCGATTTCCCTCATCAGCCGGCTGTCAAGCCGAACAGCGAGACCCCGGCGCGGTGGCCGAGGCCCGGCTCCGGCGGCTGGGTGTGGCCTACGCCCCGGTCCTCGTCGCGCTCGCCGAGGACGACGGGCTGACCCAGGCGGAGATCGCGCAGCGCACCCACATCGAACAACCCACTGCCGCAGCGCTGTTGCAGCGGATGGCCAAGGCCGGTCTCCTCGACCGGTCACCCCACCCCAGCGACCGGCGGGCCTCGCGCATCGCCCTCACCGCCCGGTCGGTCGAGCTGTTGCCGCAGGCGCCGGATCGACTGACGCGGACCAACGATGAGGCCACCGCCGGTCTCACCGCCCGGGAGGTCGCGACGTTGCACGACCTGTTGGGCCGGGTGTTGGACAACCTCGACGGGATGATCGAGACCCCCAAGCCGTCGACGTCGACGAGCCGCTCTCGAGCCTCGCGCCGGTAGCAGCCCCGCACGCGCAGCCGGTTGGCCGACCGCGGGCATACGGTCGCCTCGTGCCGGTCCACTCCCCCAGCCCCCGCGCCTGAGCGTCGACGATGCAGCTGCCCGTCATGCCTCCGGTGAAGCCGATGCTGGCCAAGCTCGCTCGCGCGATCCCGCCCGACATGCTCTACGAGCCGAAGTGGGACGGGTTCCGCTCCCTGATCTTCCGCGACGGTGACGAGGTCGAGATCGGCAGCCTCAACGAGCGGGCGATGACGCGCTACTTCCCGGAGGTCGTCGAGGCGGTCCGTGCGCAGCTACCGCCTCGCTGTGTGGTCGACGGTGAGATCGTCCTCGTCGACCCGGCCCGCGGGGCCCTCGACTTCGAGCTGCTCCAGCTGCGCCTGCACCCGGCGGCCAGCCGGGTGAGGCTGTTGGCTGAGCAGACCCCCGCCAGCTTCGTCGCGTTCGACCTGCTGTGCCTGGACGATGAGGACCTGCGCGCACTCCCCTTCGTCGAGCGACGGCGGCGGCTGGAGCAGGCCCTGGCCGATGCGGAACCCCCCGTGCACCTGACGCCGATCACGGACGACGCAGCAGTCGCCGCCCGGTGGTTCGAGGAGCTCGAGGGGGCAGGGCTGGACGGCGTGGTCGCCAAGGACCGCGACCTCGTCTACCAGCCCGACAAGCGGGTCATGACCAAGGTCAAGCACGAGCGCACCGCCGACTGCGTGGTGGCCGGCTACCGGCCGCACGCCACGTCGCCGGATGCGGTCGGGTCGCTCATGCTCGGCGTTTACCAGGACGACGGGCGCCTGGCGTCCATCGGTGTGATCGGTGCCTTTCCCATGGCCCGCCGCCGAGCACTGGTTGACGAGCTGGCGCCCTACGTCACGACGTTCGAGGGGCATCCATGGAACTGGGCCGCCCACGTCGGGGAGATGACCGCGTCTCAGCGGCGGGGCGCGGGCAGCCGTTGGAACGCCGGCAAGGACCTCTCGTTCGTGCCCCTGCGGCCCGAGCTCGTCGTCGAGGCGCGCTACGACTACCTCGAAGGTGGCCGGCTGCGGCATACCGCCCAGTTTGTGCGGTGGCGCCCCGACCGCGACGCGCGCTCGTGCACCGTCGACCAGCTGGAGCGGCCGGTCACCTACGACGTGGCCAACCTGCTCGGCGGCTGAGGGGTCCGCTAGCCTCACCGACCATGTCGGTCGCCTTTCCCGTCGCGCGCGTCCCGCGCGTCCCCCGTGTCCTCGCTGACGTCGTCCCCGGCGGCCTGGCCCGCGATGTGGCCCTGGTCGTGGGCGGGGCGGCCCTGACCGCGCTGGCGGCACAGGTGGCGCTCCCCCTGCCGGGCACCCCGGTGCCCGTGACGCTGCAGACCTTCGCCGTCCTGCTGGTGGGCGCCGCGTTGGGCACTGTGCGCGGTGCGCTCTCGATGCTGCTCTACCTGCTCGTGGGCCTGGCCGGAGCGCCCGTCTTCTCGCACGGGACCTCCGGCTGGGGAGGCGCGTCCTTTGGCTACGTCGTCGGGTTCCTCGTCGCTTCGGTGCTCGTCGGACGGCTGGCCGAGCGGGGCGCCACCCGCACGCCGACGCGCACCGCCGGCGTCATGGTGCTGGGCAACCTGGCCATCTACGCGGTCGGCGTCCCCTGGCTCATGGCGATCGCCCACGTGGACCTGCCCGTCGCGCTCGGGCTGGGTGTGGTTCCCTTTCTCATCGGTGACGCCGTCAAGGTGGTCGTCGCCGCAGGCCTCTTGCCCGCAACATGGCGGCTCGCCTGCCGGCGCTGACCCTCCGTCGGCGCAGCCCGGTCCCCCTTTGCTCCTTGCCCCCACAGCGGAGGCTTTCCGACGCACCGGAGTCACTCCGACACCCAGAAGCCGCTCCTGTCTGAGGCCGGGATGGGTCGCCCTGACCGCGCCGGTCATCACCAACGACATCTACGTCGCCGAGGACGCCCGGATGGTGCGCAGTGCGGGAGCGGTCGTCGGGTCCATGGTCAGGTCGCCGACGGTGAAGATCCCGAACTGCATAACGCTCACTCCGAGGTGATTGACGATTCAATCACCTCAACCGACGCGCGCCGGGCGTCATTCCCCGACCCGGCTCGGTCCCTGCCCCCGTCCCGCGGTCAGTGAACCGCGGCCAGCGGGATGTCGTGCGCCACACCGAACGCCTCCCACTCCCCTGCGGACCGCGTGGCGAACACGGCCTCGAGCTCGGCAACCGACTCGCCCACGCCGAGACGGCTGAGGGTGCGGGCGAGGAAATGCGGCTCGAGGGCGGCGAGGGCCACCCAGCCGTCGGCCGCGGCATACAGCCGGTATGCGGGGAGCGCGCCACCGAGTAGCCCTCCAGGTGCGGTCAGCCCCCAGCGCCGGGGGCGGGCCAGGTCCGCGCAGGAGACCTGGAGAGCCACCTCCCGGTAGCCCCCGGATCCCGTCGCCGCTCGGGCCAGCAGCAGGGCCAGGGCCTCGGACACCGCGCGCTCCGCACCCGCGAGGTCGGCGGCGAGGACGACCGGCAGGTGCGGCGGAGTCAGCGTGCCGGCGGCGGCCTGGTAGGTCAGGTCGTGGCCCGCTCGATCGGCCTCGGCGCCAGCCGCGCCGACGACTGCGACCTGGCACAGCCGCGGATAGCGCTGATGGAGTGTCGACCAGTCGAGGCCCAGCCGGGACAGTGAGGCCGGCCGGGAGGAGGTGAGGAGCAGGTCGGCGCGGTCGAGGTGGTCAGCCAGGGCCGAGTGGCCCTCCTCGGACCGCAGGTCGAGCCGGACGACGGTCTGCCCGTGCGTCAGCTCGGTGTAGGCCTGGTCGCTGACCGCGCGCAGTGGGTCGCCGGCGGGGGGCTCGACCTTGGTCACCTCGGCCCCCAGGTCGCGCAGCCGGGCGGCCGCGACCGGACCGGGGAGGTTGACCGCCGTGGTGACCACCCGGACGCCGGCGAGGGGCGCGTCGGGTGCGGAGGCCGCCGGAGCAGGTTCGGGCATACTGCGCAGTCTGTCGTGCTGAGTCGACGGATAGGAGCGAGCGCCGTATTCACCATCGCCCACATCAGCGACCTCCACATCGGCGGTCGGCCGGAGTCGGTCGAGCGGGCCGAGCAGGTCATCGCGACGTGATGGCCATGGCGCCCGCGCCCGACGTGCTGCTCGTCACCGGCGACATCGCCGATCACGGTGACGACGAGGAGTATGCGACGGCGCACCGCCTGCTGTCGGCCTGGACGGGGCTGCTGCTGGTCGGGACGGGTAACCATGACGTGCGGGAACCGTTCGCGCGTCACCTGTTGGGAACGGAGCGCTGGGGTCCGCTGGACCAAGCGCTGGACGTCGGCGCCCACCGGCTCCTCATTCTGGACTCCCTCGTGCCCGCCGTCGACGGGGTCCGGCAGGACCACGGCCTCCTCGCCCCAGAGACCCTCACCTGGCTGGAGAGCGAGCTGGGGTCGTTCGACGGGCCGACCTTCGTGTGCCTGCACCACCCGCCCACCACGGTGGGGATCGAGCGCGCCGACGCGATCCAGCTGCACAACGGCAGCGAGCTGGAGGCGGTGCTGGCCCGGCACCCGCACGTCGTCGGTGTGCTCGTCGGCCACAACCACACGATGTGCGCGACGACGTTCGCCGGGCGGCCGTGCCTCGTGGGCGGTGGCGTGGTCTCGGGGGTGACGCTCGACCAGGAGCCGCTGCCCCACGTCTGGCTCGACGCGCCCCCCAGCCTGGCCGTGCACCTGGTCGGCGACGACGGCCAGCTGACCACGTTCTGGCGCGCACTGGCCTGACCGCGGTGTCTGCCCCGTCCGTCACCGGCCGCCGCTAGGGTCGGGCCATGAGCACGCCTCCCGGAATGGCTCCCCCGGCCCTCGAGCCGCTGGACGAGAGCTTCCAGTCCGTCATGTGCGTCGTCGCCCACCCCGACGACATCGAGTACGGCCTCTCCGCCGCCGTCGACCGTTGGGTCAAGGCGGGCAAGACCGTCACCTACCTGCTGGCGTCCCGCGGCGAGTCCGGCATCGACACCATGCACCCTGACGAGGCGGGACCGGTCCGTGAGGCGGAGGAGGTGGCCGCAACACGGGTCGTCGGCGTCGACGTCGTCGACTTCCTCGACTTCACGGACGGGGTCATCGAGTATGGCGTCCCGCTGCGCCGCGAGCTGTGCAAGGTCATGCGGATGCGAAGGCCGGAGTGCGTCGTCTCGCAGAGCCACGACGTGCGGTTCATGAACCGGCTCAGCCAGTCCGACCACCGCGCCGTCGGCCTTGCCACCCTCGACGCGGTGCGAGACTGCGGCAACCGGTGGATCTTTACGGACCTCGAGACCGAGGGCATCGAGCCGTGGACTGGCATCACGACGGTGCTGGTGGGGGCGTCCACCGCAGCCAGCCACTACGTCGACGTCGGTGAGCACCTCGAGCCGGCCATCGCGTCGCTCGAGGAGCACCACGCCTACAACGACGTGCTGCCCGACGACTTCGCGAAGCCGCGCGAGCTGGTGACGATGATCCTGGGTATGCCCGCGCGGGCCACCGGGTTGCCGTACTCAGTCGCGTTCGAGCGGCTCGAGGCATAGCCGCACGTGGTGGCACCGCAGGGCTCGCAGCAGAACTCTTCCAAAGGGATCCACGGTGACAGCGGACGGAGTCCGGGGTCACCGAAGTGGAGCCACGGTGACAGCGGACGGAGTCCGGGGTCACCGAAGTGGAGCCACGGTGACAGCGGACGGAGTCCGGGGTCACCGAAGTGGAGCCACGGTGACAGCGGACGGAGTCCGGGATCACCGAAGGAGCGTTTCGTGACGGTGTACGGCCGCAACCCGGTCATTGAGGTGCTCGACGACGACACCCTCGTGGTCGACAAGGTCGTGCTCGCTGACGGCGTGCGGGGCCACGGTGTCGGCGAGATCATCGGCCTGGCCCGAGACCGCGGTGTGCCGGTCGAACGCGCGTCCGCCGAACGGGTCAAGAAGCTGGCCGGCAACGGACGCCAGGACCAGGGCGTGTTCGCCGATGTCGTCGCGCCGCGGATGCGGCCCCTCGCCGACGCGCTCGACGACGTCTCACTGCGGCGGGTCCTGCTCATCGACGGGGTGACGACGCCCGCCAACCTGGGAATGATCCTGCGCACCGCCACGGCCGCGGGTGTCGACGGGATCGTCGTCCCCCGCCGCGGGGTCGCCTCGATCGACCCGATGGTCGTCAAAGCCTCTGCGGGAGTCGCGTTCCGGGCACCGATCCTCAAGGTCGGCACCGCGGGTGAGGCCGCTGTCGCGCTGCGGACCGCCGGGTTCCACCTCGTCGGGCTGGCGTCCGACGGGCCCTCGACGCTGTTCGAGGCTGAGTGGCCGGAGCACGTCGCCTTCGTGCTCGGGTCGGAGACCGCCGGGGTGGGGGCTGACGTCGCCGACCTCGTGCATACCTGGGTCTCGATCCCCATGGCCGACGGCGTCGAGTCGCTCAACGTCTCGGCCGCCGCCGCGGTGGTCTGCTTCGAGCTGGTGCGGCGCGCCGGCGGGCCAGCGACCGGTCGCGGCTAGAGGACGATGACGCCGGCGCCGAGCTCGTGCACGGTGCCGCCCACGCGGATGGTGCCGTCGGGGTCGAGTTCGAGGTGCAGCTCCGAGGGCCGGTCGACCGCGTCCCCCTGGCGGATCACGCGGTGGAGGCCGCGCTCACCCCGGGCATGGAACCAGCCGCCGAGATTGGCGCACGCCGACCCGGTGGCTGGGTCCTCGACCGCCGCGGTGCCCTGCGTGAAGAACAGCCGCGCCTCGATGGACTCGTCACCGGTCGGCGCCCAGACGTAGGTGAGCGCTTCACCCCGGTCGGATTCGGCGTGCCGGCGCAACAACCGGGGGTCGGCCTGCGCGCGCCGCACCGCCTCGACCGACGCAAGCGGCACGATCAGCTGTTCGACGCCGGTGTCCACCCAGAGCGCGCCCTCCGCCACGTCGGCCTCCTCGAGACCCAGCGTCTCCGCGAGCTCAGCGGAGGTCGCGTCCACCGAACGGGTCGACGGGGCCACGGCCGTCGTCAGCGTCCAGCGCGCCCCGTCGACCGTGACGGGGACCCGGCCCGCCGGCATACCGAGGACGACGGCCGTCTTGGCCGCCAGCAGCGAGCCGACGACGTAGGCCGTGCCGAGGGTGGGGTGCCCGGCGAAGGGCAGCTCGTAGGACGGGGTGAAGATGCGCACGTCGGCGTCGACCCCGTCGGGTCCGGGACCGGTGACGAAGGTGGTCTCGGAGAGGTTGAGCTGGCGAGCGATGGCCTGCAGCAGCCCGTCGTCGAGCCCGGCAGAATCCTCGAAGACAGCAAGCGGGTTGCCCGAGAACGGGTCCTGCCCGACGGTGAAGACGTTGACGATGCGGTAGGCCAGGTCCATGCCGGCCACCCTAGGAGGGGTGCACCCCTAGAGTGGCGACGTGACCACACCGACGCCGGGTGGACGACCGGCTGAACCCCAGGGCCATCTGGTCCTGCTACGCCACGGTGAGACGGAGTGGTCGAAGTCCGGACAGCACACCGGGCTCACCGATCTGCCGCTGCTGCCCGAGGGCGAGGCCGCGGCCCGCCGGGCCGGTGAGCTGATCAAGGGGTGGACGTTCGACCGGGTGCTCACGTCCCCGCTCGAACGGGCGCGCCGCACCGCGGAACTGGCCGGCCTCCCGGATGCGGAGGTCGACCCACGGTTGCTCGAATGGGACTACGGCGGCTACGAAGGGCTGACGACGGCGGAGATCCGCGAGTCGCTCGGCTACCCATGGCGGGTGTTCGAGGACGGCGTGGTGCCCGGGAAGACGCCGGGTGAGACGGTCGAGGCGGTGTCGGCCCGAGCGGCGTCGGTGCTGTGGGACATCATGCCGACGCTGCAGAACGCCAACGTCGCGCTGGTCGGGCACGGGCACTGTCTGCGGATCCTGGCCGTGACGTTCCTGCGTCAGGAGGTGCGGATGGGCGCGCAGCTGCTGCTGGACGCCGGGTCGGTCAGCGTCCTGGAGTGGGAGCGTGAGCAGCCGGCCATCCGTACGTGGAACCAGGCATCGCCAGAGCGTCGCTGATCGCGTCCGGGGGCTGGTTCGGGAGGGGCGAGGGGGCTAAACCGACACGGGGACTCCCGACGCGGGCGCTCAACGGGTGCGCGTGCGAGGCGGCCGGACGACCGTGACGTCCCATCGTCGGGGCGGGTCGAGTGCCACCGGTGCTCCGTCGACGTCGGCCGCCGGCACCGGGCTTGAGTCGACCGGCCACCCCGCGACCCCGGCCGGCCCGAACAGCGCGAACGACGTGGCGTCACCCGTCGTGAACCGAGGGCTGTAGGCGACTCCCCCGAGCCCGACATCGTCGAAATGGCGGGCCCAGGCCTGCGGCACGGCATACGGCACCATCGTCTCGAGCTCGCGGGTGACGCCGAACCGCGAGGCGTCGGCGGTCTGGAGGTCCGCGACGTCGCGAGCCTCCGGGAGCGCGAGCGTCGAGACGACCGCACCGCTGAGGAGCGACGCCGGGACGACGGGGCGGCTCCCGAGGACGACGCCGAGCCGCTCGCGCAGAGCGGCAAGGGGCGAGGCCGCGAGGTAGCAGGTGCCGCGCGGCGCGGTCAGGTCGAAACGGCCACTCCCGTCGGCTCCGAACCACCACGGCCCGAGGGCGGCGGTGTGGGCGCGGTAGAGCTGCTCCCCCGCCGCCAGCAGCCGGGTCGGGAAACCGGCGAGCGGCATACCCGGCGGTTGTTGGGCGACGACCTCTCGGCTCACGTGGACCATCCGGCGACATCGGCGGTGGCGGCCGTCACGACACGGCCGACGGCTTCGCGAGAGAGGCGATGCAGGACGAGGTGGTCGACCGCGCTGTCGCCGTCGAACGCGGGGCTGGGTGTGGTGAGCCACACTCCGACGGCCCACCCGTCGGCGCCGGCCCGGCCCAGGATGCCGACGACGTCGACGACGCCCGGGCGCACCTGCCCGGTGCGGCCGAACTGGAGGATCGGATAGAGCAGGCTCCCGTCCGAGGTTCGGCAGGCGAGGAGAGTGCCCCGGCGGACGCGGTCGGCCAGCGCCTGGCGGCTGACGCCGAGCCACTGCATCAGGCCATGGGTGTCGTAGAACGGGCCGAGCGCGACGTCCCACGGGTGCACGCTCGGGAGGGCCGCGACCATGCGCGCGGCGAGGTCGTCGAGGTCACCGAGGGAGCCCAGGCTGCGGCCCTGCCGGGCCAGCTCGTCGGCGCGTTCGGCAAGCTGGCGCTCGACGCGGTCGAGGAGCTGGCCGAGGGTCGCGGCGTTCTTCTCGGTGATGGGGGCGACATGGTCGGTCATCGGTCACCTCTTGGAGCGTCAAGGGAGTCAAGGGCTGCTGACGCCACTGTATGCCCGGTGACCGACAGGCGTGCAGACCCGGCGCGCCGAGGCCTTTACGGGCGCGAGCCCACCAGGCGCAGCTCGCTGTCCGGCAGGCTCAGCGCGGCCTCGGTGAGCTCCTTGAGGCGGCCGAGGGTCCAGCGCGCCTCGCTCGAGGCGTGCGGTGCGAGCCGGTCGCACTCCGCCCGAAGGTCGAGCGCGTCGTCGGCCGTGAGGACACGCGTGCCCTCGGGGGTGATGGAGCGCAACAGCGGTAGCGGGTCCTTCGTCTCGTCGAGCGCGTGGGCGACGGCGTCCCAGTCGACCTCGACTCCACTCACCGGCCGGTTGCCGGTGTAGATGGCCAGGACGAGCGGCACGGTGCTCCCGATGGGCTGCGTTGACGGTTAGTGCGGAGTGTTGCACCCCCTCCAGGGGGTCCAACACTCCGAGCTGATGGTGCGTCGACACCGGGAGCCTCGAAAGCGACGAAGGGGAGGATGCGCCACAAGTGGATGTGGTGCATCCTCCCCGCTCTCGCGTCTACTCCCCGACGAGCCGAAGCTCGACCTCCCGTGAGCTGAGCGCGATGGTGGCCCGGCTACGGCACCGGCCAGGTGTGGACGGGCTCGTTGGCGTGCATGTACTCCGCGTAGATCTCCAGCATCTGCCGCAGCGCCTCCTCGCGAGCCAGGCCCCGCTCCTCGAGGCGCCGCGTCGTCTCGATCTGCCACGACGCACCGTTGCGCCCGCTCAGGCACCGACCCTCGATCACCGAGAGGTAGCGGTCGCGCACCTCCGGGGCGACGCCCCACTGGGTCAGCCCCTGATGAGCCATCGGCAGCAGCTGACGCAGCACCAGTTCGGAGACGGGCACCTCGCCGCGCCCCGGCCAGTAGAGCCGCGACTCGATGCCGTCGTGTGCCCCGGCGAAGAAGTTCTCCTCGGCGGCCACGAAGCTCATCCGCGTCCAGACCGGCCGGTCCTCCTGGGCCAGCACCTTGAGCGCGCCGTAGTAGAACATCGCGTTGGCCATCGTGTCGACGATGCTCGGCCCGGCGGGCAGCACCCGGTTCTCGACCCGCAGGTGGGGCCGGTCCCCCGCAGTGTCGTAGATCGGCCGGTTCCAGCGGTAGACGGTGCCGTTGTGCAGCCGCAGCTCAGCCAGCTCGGGCACCCCGCCGCCCTCGAGCACCCCCAGCGGGTCCTCCTCGGAGATCTCCGGCAGGAGTGCTGGGAAGTAGCGCACGTTCTCCTCGAACAGGTCGAAGATCGACGTGACCCAGCGCTCGCCGAAGAACACCCGCGGCCGCACGCCCTGGTTCTTCAGCTCGACCGCACGCGTGTCGGCGGCCTGGGTGAAGAGCTCGATCCGCGTCTCGTGCCACAGCTGCCGACCGAAGAAGTACGGGCTGTTCGCGCCGACCCCGAGCTGCGGCCCAGCGAGCACCTGCGCCGCATTCCAGTAGCTGGCAAAGGTGTTCGGCTCCACTTGCAGGTGCAGCTGCATCGACGTGCAAGCGGACTCCGGGGCGAGCGAGTCGGCGTACCGGTCGAGCTTCTCGCCCGACGAGCCCTCGATGTCGAGGTAGATGTCCTCACCGCGCGCGGCGAGGACTGCGTCGTTGAGGGCCTGGTAGCGGGTGTTGGCGCTCATCCAGTCGCCCTCGAAGTGCTCGGGCATCACTGTCGGGAGGATGCCGATCATGAGGATGTGGGCCCCGACGTCGTTGGCCCTGCGCTCGGCCTCGTTCAGGGACGCGCGCAGGTCGGTCTCGAGGTCGAGGGCGGTGGTGCCCTCCAGCGTGCGCGGGCTGACGTTGAACTCGATGTTGTAGCGGGCCAGCTCGGTCTGGAACTCGTGGTTGGCGATCGCGCTCAGCACGGTGGCGTTGTCGAGCTTCGGCCGGTAGCCGGAGTCGACGAGGTTGAGCTCGATCTCCATCCCGGTCATCTCCCGGTCGAAGTCGAACTTGGCGTGCGCCAGCATGCGTTCGAAGACGTCGAGGCTCAAGCGCACCTTCTGGCGGTACTTCTGCCGTTGTTCGCGGGAGAAGCTCGCGGCGCTGACCTCGGTTCCCATGCAGCGCAATGTATGCCGTGTGGGTCCCCTTGGCGATGGGGTGTTCGCCTCGTGGCCGACCCGAACGACTGACGGATCGCGGTCTACGGCCTTGACCCGGCGAACTACGTTAGGGAGATGGGAGACCTTCGCTTCGCCGGCATTCCCGCGATCCTGCTCGCCGTGAGCGAGCGCCAGCGCGCGGCGGTCGAGGAGGCCTTCACCTCGCGCTACGCGCACGACTACGACATCCACCTCTTCACCTCCGCGGACGCGCTGCTCGACACCGCCCGCGAGCTGACCATCGACCACCACGGGATCGCCCTGGTCGCGGCCGAGCCAGACCTCGACGCGGACAGTAGTGACGGTGCCGGGCTCGCCGTCCTGGACGAGGCCCACACCATCGCGCCGACGGCCCGGCGGATCGCCCTGTTGGCCCCGGTCGTCTACGGCGCCAAGCTGCCGTTGTTGCGGTCGCTGCTGTCCGAGGGCCGCCTCGACACCTGGCTCGGGATCCCCACGGCAGCGCGGGACGAGGAGTTCCACGCCGCGGTCGTCGAGATGCTCTCCGACTGGATCTGGTCGACCAACGCGGTCGAGGTCGACGGTGTCCAGGTGGTCACCGACAGCACGTCGGCCGAGGTCGCCCGCATCGTCGACTACCTCCAACGGATGGGGATGCCCCACCGCCGCTACCACTCCACGTCGGAGATTGGGAAGGCGATCGTCGCCGCGGCAGGCCCTGATGCCCGTTTCCCCCTGGTCCGCACCCCGTTCAAACGGGCCACCCCGGACGAGACCCGCGGCGACCTCGACATCGACCCGGACGAGGTCATGAGCGCACCGTCGCTCGCCGACCTGTCCTACAAGATGTACGGCTCGGTCGCCGACCTCGACCCCGGCTTCGTGGCCGACCTCGTCGTCGTGGGAGCCGGACCGGCGGGGTTGGCCGCCGCCGTCTACGGCGCGTCAGAGGGGCTGGCCACCGTCGTCCTCGAGTCCGAGGCCATCGGCGGACAGGCCGGGACGAGCTCGATGATCCGCAACTACCTCGGCTTCCCGCGCGGCATCTCCGGTATGCGGCTCGCCCAGCGGGCGCGGATGCAGGCCCTCCGGTTCGGGACCCGCTTCTTCGTAGGCCTTCCGGTGGAGGCGCTGGAGCCCGGCGACCCGCATACCGTCCGGCTGGAGGGTGGGGCCACGGTGCGGGGCCGGACGGTGATCATCGCCTCCGGCGCGGCCTACCGGCGGCTCGGGGTGGACTCGGTCGAGGAGCTCATCGGGCGAGGCGTCAACTACGGCGCGGCCACGAGCGTCGCCCGTGACTTGACCGGGCGCGACGTCTACGTCGTGGGCGGCGGCAACTCGGCCGGGCAGTCGGCGGTGCACCTCTCCAAGTTCGCGAAGTCGGTGACCATCGTCATCCGCAGGGCGTCGCTGGCCGCCGCCATGTCGGACTACCTCATCCGCGAGATCGACGCGAACGCCGTCATCAGCGTCCGCCCGCACACCGAGGTCATCGGGGCACGAGGCGAACGCTGGCTCGAGTCGCTGACGCTGTGCGACACCCGCGACCGGCACGAGGAGGAGGTCGAGGCCAACGGCCTCATGCTCCTGCTCGGCGCCGACCCGTGCAGCGAGTGGCTGCCGGTGGAGGTGGCTCGTGACGACAAGGGGTTCGTCGTCACCGGCCGCGACGTGCCCCAGGAGCACTGGCACGACGAGCTGCCTCCTGCGGCGCTGGAGACGACGTTGCCGGGGGTGTTCGCCGTCGGGGACATCCGGACGGACTCGATGAAGCGGGTGGCGGCCGCGTCGGGTGAGGGTGCGGCGGCGGTGCCCCTCGTGCACGCCTTCCTCGCGGAGGTCGACTGAGCAGCGGCTGACGTGAGCTGCGGGCGGCTCACCGTGTCGGCCCGTGTCGGCCCGTGTCGGAGCCGGGGGCTGTCGCACATGCGTCCTAGCCTCGGAGCGTGCGGCTGATCCACACCTCCGACTGGCACCTGGGACGCGCGTTCCACGGGGTCGGACTGCTGGACGCCCAGGCCCGGTTCGTCGACCACCTCGTCGAGACCGTGCGCACCGAGGGCGTCGATGCCGTGCTGGTGAGCGGCGACGTCTACGACCGCGCCCTGCCCAGCCCCGCCACCGTCGAGCTGCTCTCCGAGGCGGTCACCCGGGTCATCGACGCCGGCGCACAGGTGGTGCTGTCGTCCGGCAACCACGACTCCGCGATCCGGCTGGGGTTCGCGGCTCGCCTCCTGGAGCGGGCGGGGTTGCACATCCGCACCTCGTTGGCCTCGGTGGGGTCGCCGGTGACGGTGGATGGCGTCTCGGTCTACGCCCTGCCCTACCTCGAACCCTCGACCAGCGCCGACCCGCTCGAGGCGACCGAGCGCACCCACGCCGGGGTGCTGCGTGCCGCCATGTCACGGGTGGAGGTCGACCTGGCCCGTCGAGGGGGACCGTCAGTGGTCATGGCCCACGCCTTCGTGACGGGCGCGGCCAGCTGCGAGTCGGAGCGCGACATCTCGGTCGGCGGAGTCAGTGCCGTGCACCCGTCGGTCTTCCACGCGGTCGACTACGTCGCCCTCGGCCACCTGCATGGTGCGCAGCGGGTGAGTGAGCACGTCCACTACAGCGGATCACCCCTGGCGATGTCGTTCAGCGAGCACCGCCACACCAAGGGCAGCTGGCTGGTCGAGCTCGACGACGCCGGCGTGGCCACGTCCCGGTTCGTGGCCGCGCCGGTCGACCGGCCGTTGCGGGTGCTGCGCGGCGACCTCGACGAGCTGATGGCCGACCCGGCGCTCGACGGCGCGGCCGCGGCATACTGCCAGGTCACGCTCACGGACCCGGTTCGCCCCCTGGGGGCGATGGACCGGCTGCGCCAACGGTTCCCGCACACGCTCCAGCTGGCCTTCGAGCCGCGCGGCGGGGTCGTCCCCATCAGCTCCTACGCGGCCGCCCTCGGCCGGCGCACCGACGACCTCGACGTCTGCTGCGACTTCCTGGCCCACGTGCGGGGCGGCCACCCGGCGTCGGCCCAGGAGCGGGGGCTGTTCGCCGAGGCCGTCGAGGCGTCGAGGGTCGAGCGCGCCCAGCGGCTCGACGAGCTGGGGGCCATGCTCCCCGGTCTGGGCGACGAGCTGTTCGCCGTGCGGACGGGGGCCGCGTGAGGTTGCACCGGCTCGAGGCCACGGCGTTCGGGCCGTTTGCCGGCACCGTCTCCGTCGACTTCGACGCGGTCGGGGTCAACGGGATCTTCCTCATCCACGGGCCCACGGGGGCCGGTAAGACCAGCCTGCTCGACGCGATCTGCTTCGCCCTGTATGCGGGGGTGCCCGGGGCGCGGCCGGGTGGCCGAGCACTGCGCAGCGACCATGCGGGACGGGAGGCCGTGCCCGTCGTGCGACTGGAGTTCGGGGTCGGGGTGCGGCGGCTCCGGGTGACGCGCTCGCCGGAGTTCCTCCGACCGAAGCGGCGCGGCGACGGGTTCACCAAGGCTCCGGCGGCAGTGGTCCTGGAGGAGCACTCCGCCGGACGCTGGCGCGGGGTTACGACGCGCGCCGACGAGGTCGGCGACATCGTCACGGAGGTCCTCGGGATGGGCCTGGCGCAGTTCAGCAAGGTGGTGCTCCTCCCCCAGGGCGAGTTCGCTGCGTTCCTGCGGGCGACGGCGGACGAGCGGCGCACGCTGCTGGAGAAGCTGTTTGACATCTCGACCTACGCCGGCGTCGAGACCTGGCTGGTGGACCGGCGCCGAGAGCTGGCGACCGCCTTGGTCGAGGGGGAGCAGCGTCTGGCCACGGACCTCGCCCGGGCCGAGGACGTGCTGGGTGGCGTTCCCGCGGAGGTGCTGGGCGACGGGGTCGACTGGGGTTCGGTCGCGCCCGAAGCGCTGGCCAGGCTGGTCGACGACGTGCGGGAGCGGCTGGAGCTGCACGCGGTGACGTGCCTGGCGGCGTCGAGCGACGCGGAGAGCACGGCGTCGGCCGCCCAGGCAAGCGCGGTGCGGGCGACGGCCGTGGCCGACCGACAGCGGCGTGGGCGCGTCGCGCGCGAGACCATGGCCGCGTTCGACACCGACCCTGAGCGGTGGTCGGCCCTCAGCGCCACGGTCGACCGGGCGACGCGCGCGGAGGCGGTCTCAGGCGACCTGCGGGCCCTGTCGCGGGCCCGGTCCCGGGCCGACGCCGCAGCGGTCCGCGTCTCGACGGGTCAGGCCCACCTGTCCCGGTTCTCCGCGTCGGACTGGACCCCGGCCACGGCGTCGGGATGGCTGGCGACCCTCGACGAGCACGGGGTGGCCCTCGACGAGGCCGCGGCAACGGAGCGACGGCTGGCCGCCGACCGCGCGCGGCTCGACCAGCTCGCCCGGTCGGCGACGGCCGCGCGCACCACGCTCGACCGACAGCGGACGGCTCTGGACCTCGCCACCGCGGGCGTCGACCAGGCGGAAGCCGACGTCCGCGCCGGTCGGTCGGCGGCGGACGCCCGGACCGCGGCGGCGGCTGACTCCGAGGCTTGGACCGAGGTGCAGCGCCTGGCGAGTGATCTCGGTTCGGCGCAAGCCCGGTCTGCGGCGCTCCGGGAGGGGGTCGTCACGCGGCGAGAGGCGGAGCAGGACGCGCGGGAGGCCTTCCTCGTGGCCCAGCAGGCCCGCATCGACGGCATGGCCGCGGAGCTCGCCGCGCGGTTGCTCGACGACGAGCCGTGTCCGGTCTGCGGCTCCCCTCAACATCCCTCGCCGACCAGGCCGGGCGCCACGGGCAGCTCGGTCGCCGACGTGGAACACGCCGAGCGGCGCTGGCAGACCTCGCGGTCGGCGACCGCCTCGGTGCAGGCCGACCTAGCGGCCGCGGAGCAGCTGGTCACCACGCGCACGGCCGACCTGGCCGGTGCACGAGATCGTCACCCCCAGGTCGCCGACAGTGATGCTGCCGCCCTCGTCCAGGGTCTCGACGCCGCTCGGCTGAGGCTTGCGCAGGCGTCGGCCGAGGTGGTCCGGCTGGGCGACGTCGCGACCCGGCTGGCTCGCGCGCATACCGCCCGGCAGTCGCTCGTCGGCGCCGTCGACGAGCTGGAGCGCGCCGCGGCTGCGGCGGCCGGCACCGCGGCCGAGGTGCAGGAGCGGGTCGACCAACAAGCCGTCGCCCGGGCTCGGCTGCTCGACGAGCACCAGCGGCTCTGTCCCTGTGCGGCGCCGACCGTCGACGTCGCCGTCAACGAGCACGAGCGGGTCAGGGTCGCGGCGGTCGAGGTGCGCGATGCGCTGACGGCCGCGCTCGAGGCGGAGGACGATGCTGCCGCTGTGCGGTCCTCGGCCCTGGAAGCGTTGCGACGCAACGGTTTCGAGACGGTGGTTGAGGCGACCACATCGGCCCTGCCGGGCGACGACCTCGTCGACCTGCGGCGCCGGCTCCGCGACCTGGAGCAGCGCCGCGCGGCGGCGGAGGCGACACTCGCCGACCCCGAGGTCGCTGCTGCCCTGCTCGAGCCACCCGCCGACGTCGACGCCGCGACGACCGCGGCCGACGCCGCTCGGGCCGCCCTCCGCCGCGCTCAGCACGCGCAGACCGGAGCCGAGGCGGCCGTACGGACGTTCGGTCAGGTCCGGGAGTCGGTGGTCGCGCGGGTGGCCGCCATCGGGCCGTTGGCGGCCCGGTCGGTCCAGCTGGCCGAGCTGGCCGACACCGCGACGGGGATCGGCGGCCAGAACACGCTCCGGATGAGGCTCACCGCGTTCGTCCTCGCGGCCCGGCTGGAGAAGGTGGCCATGCTGGCCAACGAGCGACTGCGGGTCATGGGTGACGGCCGCTACCAGCTGGCCCACTCCGACGACCTGGCGGCCGGGGGTCGGCGCAGCGGGCTCGGACTCGTGGTGCGCGACCAGTGGACCGGACAGGTCCGCGACACGGCGTCCCTCTCCGGCGGAGAGTCCTTCATGGCGTCTCTCGCCCTGGCCCTCGGCCTCGCCGACGCGGTCCGCGAGGAGGCCGGCGGCTTCGACCTCAACACGCTGTTCATCGACGAGGGTTTCGGGACCCTTGACGACGAGAGCCTCGAGCAGGTGATGGCGGTCCTCGACGGGCTGCGCGACGGCGGCCGGTGCGTCGGGGTGGTGAGCCACGTCAGCGACCTGCGCTCCCGCGTGCCCGCCCAGGTCCGCGTCGACAAGACCTCGACGGGGTCCGGCATCACCGTCCTCGGGGTCGAGTTCCCGGCCGCCTGAGCCCGGCAGCGCCCCCACCCCCACCGGACTCACCTGTTCGTCGGTTTTGGGGCGCCGGGGCGCGGGAAACCAGCGAACACGTGAGTCCGGTCGGGTGAACGGCCGGACAGGTGGAGGGCCGGGTGGTGCACCGGCTTGACCTCAGTCCTCGAACGCCTCGGGCGGGGGGCAGCTGCAGATGAGGTGACGGTCGCCGTAGGCGCCGTCGATGCGACCCACCGGCGGCCAGTACTTGTCCGGGGCCGACACCCCGACCGGGAACGCGGCCGAGACGCGGTCGTAGCCGTGGTCCCACTCCCCCGCGATCGCCAGTGATGTGTGCGGGGCGTGCCGCAACATCGAGTCGGCCACGGGGACCTCGCCCCGGGCGACGGTGGCGATCTCACCTCGGATCGCGATCATCGCGTCGCAGAACCGGTCGATCTCGCCCTTGTCCTCGCTCTCGGTCGGCTCGACCATGAGCGTGCCGGCCACGGGGAACGACATCGTCGGCGCGTGGAAGCCGTAGTCGACCAGGCGCTTCGCGACGTCGTCCACGGTGACGCCGGTCTCCCGCGTGATGCTACGGACATCGAGGATGCACTCGTGGGCCACGATCCCGTCGTGCCCCGAGTAGAGCACCGGGTAGTGCTCGCGCAGCCGGGCGGCGATGTAGTTCGCGTTGAGGACGGCCACCTCCGTGGCGCGGGTCAGCCCGACGCCCCCCATGAGCCGGACATAGGCCCACGAGATCGGCAGGATGCCCGCCGAGCCGTAGGGCGCGCCGGAGATCGGACCGACACCGGTGGCCGGTCCCGCGTCCGGCGTCAGCGGGTGGTTGGGCAGGTAGGGCGCGAGGTGCGACCGCACGCCGACGGGCCCGACGCCCGGACCGCCGCCGCCGTGCGGGATGCAGAAGGTCTTGTGCAGGTTCAGGTGCGACACGTCGGCCCCGAACTTGCCCGGCTGCGCCAGCCCGACCAGCGCATTCAGGTTGGCCCCGTCGACGTAGACCTGCCCGCCGGCGTCATGGACCAGCGCGCACAGCTCGCCGATGGTGTCCTCGTAGACGCCGTGGGTCGACGGGTACGTGACCATCACGGCGGCGAGGTCGTCGCGGTGCTGCTCGACCTTGGCCCGGAGGTCGTGGAGATCGACGTTGCCGCTGGACGTGTCCGTGGCGACGACGACGACCTTGAGACCGGCCATCACCGCGGACGCGGCGTTGGTGCCGTGGGCGCTCGCGGGGATGAGGCATACCCGCCGGTGGCTCTCGCCGTTCGCCTCGTGGTACGCGTGGATGGCCAGGAGGCCGGCCAGCTCGCCCTGCGACCCGGCGTTGGGCTGCAGCGAGACCGCGTCGTAGCCCGTGATCTCGCAGAGCCACGCCGACAGGTCGGCGACGAGGGTGCGGATGCCCTCGGTCTGGTTGGCCGGTGCGAACGGGTGCAGGTTGGCGAACTCCGGCCAGGTGACGGCGACCATCTCGGTCGTGGCGTTCAGCTTCATCGTGCACGAGCCGAGCGGGATCATCCCCCGGTCAAGGGCGAAGTCACGGTCGGACAGCCGGCGCAGGTAGCGCAGCATGGCCGTCTCGCTGTGGTGCGCGTGGAACACCGGGTGGGTCAGGTAGTCCGACGTCCGGGTGGCGCCCTGCCACCAGTCCGGCTCCGACTCGTCGGGGGCCGGCTCGCCACCCGCCACCCCGAACGCCCCCCATACCGCCAGGAGGTCCTCCCCGGTGGTGGTCTCGTCGGTGCTCATCGACAGGGTGTCGTCGTCGATCCGACGCAGGTTGACCCCGCGGGCGACGGCCTCCCCGATGATGTCGTCGGCCTGGCCGGGCGCGCGCACAGTGACGGTGTCGAAGAACGCCCCGGTGACGACGTCGACGCCGCCGTGCTGGAGGCCGGCAGCCAGCGCCCGCGCGTAACCATGGGTGCGGCGTGCGATGGCGGCGAGCCCAGCCGGCCCGTGCCACACCGCATACATGCTGGCCATGACGGCGAGCAGCACCTGAGCGGTGCAGATGTTGGAGGTGGCCTTCTCGCGGCGGATGTGCTGCTCACGGGTCTGCAGCGCGAGCCGGTATGCCGGGTGTCCGGCGCTGTCAACCGAGACACCCACGAGCCGCCCGGGCATCGACCGCTCGAGGCCGGGGCGCACGGACATGTAGCCGGCGTGCGGGCCACCGAAGGCCATCGGGACGCCGAAACGCTGGGTGGTGCCGACCGCGATGTCGGCGCCCCACTCCCCTGGAGGCGTGGCGAGGGTGAGGGCGAGCAGGTCGGCGGCTGCGGTGACGAGGGCGCCGTGCTCGTGGGCGACGGCGGTGAGCGCCCGGAAGTCGCGCAGCTCGCCGTCCGCACCGGGGTACTGGACGACGACACCGAAGACGTCGCGGTCACCGGCGGCGGCGCGGAGTGCGTCGAGCGAGTCGACGTGGTCGAGGCCCTGGACGACGACGACGTCGAGGCCGAGGGGCAGCGCCCGGGTCCGGGTGACCGCGATCGACTGCGGGAGGGTGTGGGCATCGACGAGCAGGACCGCGTCAGCGGCCGACGTCGTCGTGCGGCGCATGAGGGTCATGGCCTCGGCGACCGCGGTGCTCTCGTCGAGCAGGGAGGCACCGGCGAGGGACAGGCCGGTGAGGTCGCTGACGACGGTCTGGAAGTTGAGCAGCGCTTCGAGCCGTCCCTGCGAGATCTCGGGCTGGTAAGGCGTGTACGCCGTGTACCAGGCCGGGTTCTCCAGCACGTTGCGCTGCACCACCGGCGGAGTCTGCGTGCCGTAGTAGCCGAGCCCGATCATCGACCGCATGACGGTATTGAGGTTGGCCAGTCCGCGCAGCTCGCGGACCACCGCTGCCTCGGACGGGGCGGCATCGAGGCGAAGGGCCCGCTGGACCCGGATGCTGCCCGGGACGGCGGCGTCGACGAGCGCGTCGAGCGACGGCTGACCCACGACCTCGAGCATCGCCTCGATGTCGCTGGGTGACGGGCCGATGTGCCGCTCGACGAACGGCGCCGCGGCGCTGGTGTCGACGTGCAGCGGCTCGGTGCCGGTCTTCGAGCGAGGGTCGATGTCTGGGTCGCCTGTGGGCTCGGCAGCGGCGTCGGCAGTGGGAGCGATGGCCGTGCGGGTCAGGCTCGGCTCGGCGGTCTGCGTCACGTGAAGTCTCCCGGGGTCGCGAGGGTGGTCCCCCTCTGTCGTCCACGGCTGCGCAGCTCCAGAGTCGCCTCGCCCGTGCGGTCCTGGCGCCTGAGAGGTTCCGGGGTGTTGCCCCTTCGGCGCCCCGGCTGTCGGTCAGCTGACCTTCGCTGTCCGGCCCGGGGGCTCTCCCGTACGGGTTGTTCGCGGCTAGTGCGAATCTACCAGCCACGGGACGGACGCTCACGACACCGCTTCGTGGCGGCCGGCGCCGTAGCTCGCGACGGTCCGGAAGCCGAACCGGTCGGTCAGGAGATGCGCTGCTGCCGACGAGCACTGAGCTCGTCGCCGGCGTGGGCCGCCGGCGCGTCGTCCTCGGCGCGCTCACTCGGCAGCTCCGCCAGGGACCCCTCGACCTCGCGCCACACCCGACCGACGGCGATCCCGAAGACCCCTTGGCCGCCCTGGAGCAGGTCGATGACCTCGTCGGCCGACGTGCACTCGTAGACACTGGCGCCGTCGCTCATCAGCGTGATCTGAGCGAGATCGTCGACCCCACGCCGGCGCAGGACCTGGATCGCGACCCGGATCTGCTGCAGTGAGACGCCGGTGTCGAGCAGCCGCTTGACGACCTTGAGCACGAGGATGTCGCGGAACCCGTAGAGCCGCTGGGTGCCCGACCCGGTCGCGCTGCGCACCGACGGCTCGACGAGGCCGGTGCGGGCCCAGTAGTCGAGCTGGCGGTAGGTGATGCCGGCGGCCTTACAGGCAGTCGGACCGCGGTAGCCGGTGTCCTCGCTGAGCTCTGGCAGGTCGTCGTCGAACAGCAGGCCCTGTGCCGCGGCAGGAACGTGCGTGCCATTCTGCTTCGCATCTCCCGTGGCGTTCACGGTGTCCTCCTGGGGCTCGGGGCGGCCGTCTCGCTGGGGTCGAGGGGCAGGTGCGGGGCGGCACCACGGCTGTAGTTACATGCCCGTGCTTCCGGCCCGACCTCCTGACGGTAGGTCCGAACTACGCCGGGGTCAACTACCGGTGGATGGTGAGCCTGCGGGCGTGTCGTTTCCCCGGGTACTCTCAACGTCTAGTCGAGGGTCAGGTCTCGCGCGTGGTCGGGGGCGGGTCGGTCTCGTGCGGGTTCTCGAAATCCTCCGCGGAGACCTGGTCAAGGAACTCCCGGAACCGCTCGACCTCGTCATCCTCGTCCGGCGTGATGGCGACCCCGGCCTCCTCGAGCACCGCTTCCGCGACAACGATCTGGGTCTGGGTGCGCAGCGCGAGGGCGATGGCGTCGGAGGGCCGGGCGCTGATCTCGTTCTTCCCGTCGATGACGAGCAAGGCGTAGAAGACTTTGTCCTTGAGCTCGACGATGCGGATCTCGGTGACGGTGTGGCCCAGCGTCTCGATGACGTCCTTGAGCAGGTCGTGGGTCAACGGACGCGGCGGTTCGACGCCCTGCTGGGCGTAGGCAATTGCCGTGGCCTCGGCGGCGCCGATCCAGATCGGCAGGTAGCGCTCCCCCTCACGCTCACGCAGCAGCACGATCGGCTGGTTCGTGGGCATCTCGACGCGGACCCCAAGGACGTCGACGGGTTTCACGGCTCCACCGTACTTCGGCCAACGGCGGTTCGTCATCGGGGTCACCACCTGTCGGTCACCGCTCGCCGTGCTCCCCTCCTTTCAGCTCGAACGCGGCGTTCGGGATGCCAACGCGCTGGTGCACCGGCGCGTTCGGAACCGAACGCCGCGTTCGGTTCAACAGGGGGGGTGGGGCGTCAGCGGTGGTGGAGACCCGCGCGGACCAGGGAGGTGTGCAGGGTCACGCAGAGGCGCAGCACCTGGGGGGTGGGGTCCTCGGGCTCGGTGGCCTCGCCGCCGCCGCGCGCGGCTCGCTGGGGACGGACGAGCTGTTGCACGAGGCCGATCTCCCGGTCGGCGGCGGTGCGGAACGGACGCAGGTGGCGTGGCTCGACCCCGTAGACGGACAACGCCGCCGCCGACCGGGCGATGGCCAGAGCGTCCTCGTCGAAATGCCCGGCCGCGTCGGCCCGGATCAGCCCGAAGGTCTCGAGGGCGTCCAGCGTCGGCCGGTCGAGCCCGGCGGCCTCACGCAGCTCGCGCGAGGTCAGGCGCAGGGTCGCCGGGGCAGCCAGCTGGTCAGCGGTCGGTGCGTGGCGTTCGACCATGGCCTCAGGTACGCGTGGGCGACCGCCCTCGGGTGCGGTCACCTCGGGCGGGGCGAGCCCACGGTCGAGGGCGTCGAGGGCGTCCCGGATGACCTTCAGGGGCCAGAACCGGTCACGCTGGGCGGTCAGGATGTAGCGCAGCCGCTCGATGTCGCCGTCGGTGTAGGTGCGGTAGCCCGAGCCGGTGCGGTGCGGCGTCACGAGTCCCTCGGCCTCGAGGAAGCGGATCTTCGAGATGGTGAGGTCGGGGAACTCGGGGGTGAGGGCAGCAAGGACGGCACCGATCGTGCGGGTGCCACCGGACTCCGCCGCGCCGGCCGGGCTGGCCGCGTGGTCGGAGGAGCCAGAGGTCACGCGGAGCGGCCGCCGGCGTAGTAGACGAGGCGGAACTTGCCGATCTGGACCTCGTCACCGGTGCGCAGGCCGTGGTGGTCGACGAGCTCGCGGTTGACGTAGGTGCCGTTGAGCGACCCGATGTCGCACACGGCGTATCCGTCGGCCTCCTGGGCGAAGACCGCGTGCTTGCGCGAGACGGTGACGTCGTCGAGGAAGATGTCGCTGTCGGGGTGCCGGCCCGTGGTGACCTCGGCGTCGTCGAGCAGGAAGCGCGCCCCCGTGTTGGGGCCACGCAGCACGATGAGCAGGCCGGTGCCGGGCCGCAGCGCGTCGATGGTCGCCTGGTCCTCGGCGTTGAGCCCACGGCCGTCGACCTCCACGTTGTCGTGCTCGCCGACCCCCTTGAAGCGCATGGTCGTGGGTTCACCCTGCCGACCGGAGGGCTGCACACGGGCGGTGCTGTCGGTGGACTGCACAGGCGTCTCGTCGGTGCCCTCGCTGCGCGTCTGGTCCGTCATGGCCGCCTCTCTTTCGTCCGTGCCGATGCGCCAAACCCTAGTGGATGCTCAGCTGACGCTCTGCCGGTAGGTCGCGGCGTCCATGAGCTGGTCGAGTGCTTCTCGGGAGTCCCCGGCAACCGCGAGCTCGTACATCCACCCGTCGGAGTAGGGCGCGGCGTTCACCAGCTCGGGGGCGCTGTCGAGCGCCGTGTTGACGGCCGTGACCGTGCCCGACAGGGGGGCGAACAGGTCGCTCACCGACTTGGTCGACTCGACCTCACCGCAGGACTCCCCCGCCGTCAGCGTGTCGCCCACGGCCGGCAGGGACACGTAGACCACGTCACCGAGAGCGCTCTGTGCGAACGCCGTGATGCCGATCCGTACGGCTCCCGCCTGACCATCGAGCTCGGCGACCCACTCGTGGTCGGTGGTGTAGTGCAGCTGCTCGGGAAAGTCGGACCCGCTGGTGTCACTCACGACACTGATCTCGCTTCTCTAGGGGGTGGCCGCGCTGCTGGGGGCAGGCACGGGCTGAGCGTAACGAGGGGTTCGCGAGGACTGCAACGCGTCGATGCGCACCGTGTCGACCTGCTCGATCGCCGCCGTGGCGTTGACCCGGCGCAGGGTCTCGACGATGCCTCCTGGGATGTTGAGCGCCGACGCGAGCGTCGCCTTGTCGCCGATGGCGAGGACGGTGACGGGACGGGGCAGCGGCTGGCCGTCGACCTGCAGCTGGCCACCGGTGGAGCCGATCCAGGAGCTGGCCACCACGCGGTTGGCGCCGAGCTGGACGACCTCGGCACCGGCGTCGCGCAGCTCCTGGAGCAGGTCGACCAGCTGCGCGGCGCTGACCTTCTGGTCGGGGTCGGTGATGGTGATCTTGACCCCCGGCCCCTGCGCGGGCGCGGTGCCGGCGAGGATGCGCAGCGCCTCGAGCTGTGCGGTGGCCTGGTCGATCGCGGCCTGGCTGCTGGTGGCCCCGCCGGCGAGGGCATCGCGCTGAGCCTGCAGCTCGCGAGCCTGCTGGTCGAGGCGCGTGGAGCGCTGGCTGACGTCGTCCAGCACGCGGACCAGGTCGTCCTGGCGCATGGCCTCGAGGCCGGCGCCCTGGGTCTGCCGGACCTGCGTGGCGAGCGCGAAACCCAGGGAGAGGGCGAGGACGGCGCCGAGCAGCTGGGCTTTGGTGCCGCGCGGGGCGCCGGCCCGTGCCAGCCGGCGCCACCCCGAGTCGGTGCGCCGGGGGGTCCCCTGGCGGTGGCCGTCCTGGCCGTCCTGGCCCTCCGGCCCACCAGGCGGACCATCACCCGGTGCGGTCGGCTCGGGCGGTGCAGCTGGATCGGTCGGCTCGGCCACCGTCATGCCTTGAACAGGTGACGCCGGATCGAGGCCACGTTGGAGAAGATCCGCACCCCGAGGACGACGACGACGCCGGTGGACAGCTGCGTCCCGACTCCGAGCTGGTCACCGAGGAAGACGATGAACGCGGCGACGACGACGTTGGAGAGGAACGAGACGACGAAGACCTTGTCGACGAAGATGCCGTCAAGCACCGCTCGCACGCCGCCGAAGACGGCATCGAGCGCGGCGATGACGGCGATGGGCAGGTAGGGCTGGAGCCCGACGGGCACCGACGGGTGCAGCAGCAGGCCGGCGACGACACCGACGAGCAGGCCGATGGCGGGGATCATGAGGTCGGTCCCTCCGTCATGGTGCGGCTGGTCGGACTGGTGGTCGGGTTTCCCCCTGGCGAGCTCGAGGGTATGCCGGAGCCCTCCGGGCGCGCGTACACGAGGCGCGACGACGGGCTGCGGGGCACCTCGACCCGCGCCTGCGTCGTGATGGTGGACGGGATCGCGTAGTTGTCGCCGAGCGACTTCAGGTAGGGGCCGGAGGACGAGCTCGCGAAGGCGGTCTGCAGGTCTCGACCCTCGCCGACCGCGGTGACGACATAGGGCGGGCTGAGCGGTCGGTAGTCGACGAGGATGGCGTCGCCGGCGAACCGGATTGCCGAGCGGGAGGTCAGCCGCTGACCGTTGACCGAGATGGCCTCGGCCCCGGCCTGCCAGAGGCCGTTGGTGAGGATCTGGAGGTCGAACGAGGTGACCCGCCCCTTGGGGAACCCGTTGGCGTCGCGGGGGGTCCCGGCGGCGCTGTCGGCCCGCGAGTCAGGGGCGTCGTCCAGGGTGAGCACCATCCCGGGTCCGACCACGGCGACCTCTCCGGTGACCAGCTCCAAGCGGTCCAGCTCCGCGGAGAGGGCGGACGCCCGGCCGGCCAGCGCCGCGGCCTGGGCGTTCTGGATCTGCCCACTGAGCTCGCCGATCTGCGCGGCCAGCTCATCGCCCCTGGACTGCCGGGCCTGGATCTGGTCGATGAGCTGGGCCTTGTCGCGTGAGGCCGTCGTGCCGGCCGGCCGCAACGCCTGGGCCGCGGCCACGAGCAGGAATCCGATGAGCACCGCGGAGATGATGACGACGGGCGTCCGGGTCGAGGTATGCCGCGGCTGGCCCCCCGCCTCGCGGCGCGCCGCCGCAGCAGCGTAGGACGGGTCGAGCGGACGGTCGCTCAGCTGTTGCAGCAGGCTCATCGACGACTGGCCGAACTGGCCCTGTTCTCGAGGGTCCTCGGACGGGGGCGTCGGATCCCGGTGCGGTCGCGTCTGGCTCATGGGCCTTCAGCCGGCCTCCCGGCGCGAAGGATCGGCCCGGCCTGCACGGCATACAGGATGGCGGCGAGCCAGTAGAGCCCGGTTCCCCACCACGCGAACCCCCAGCCGATCGGGCGGGCGATGGTGCCGAGGGGGTTGTCGAGCGTGCTGAGCAGGAGGATCGGGAAGGCGTACAAGAGGTTGAAGGTCGCCGCCTTGCCGACGAAGTGCACGGGTAGGCCGGTCTGCCCGACCCGCTTCAGCAGGACGATGACGACGCCCATGAACAGGTCGCGGGCGACGAGCACGACGAGCAACCACAGCGGGATGACGTCGCGGATCGTCAGCGCGACGAGGGTGCTGAGCACATAGAGGCGGTCGGCCATGGGGTCGAGCAGCTGACCGAGGCGGGAGACGAGGCCGAAGTGTCGAGCGATCTTGCCGTCGAGATAGTCGCTGATGCCGGAGAGGGCAAGCACGGCGAACGCCCACAGGTCCTGCCCGGAGAAGAGGAGCCACAAGAAGACGGGCACTCCGACGAGGCGGAGCGCGGAAAGAACATTGGGGAGGGTGAGGATGCGGTCGCTGACCTCCTCGGAGGCTCGAAGGTCAGCAACGCTGTCCCTCTGCCGAGCAGCCTCCGGATCCCCCTGTGTCACCCCGGAAGCCTAGGCCCGCACGCGAGGGGGTCAGCGTCGCCGGAACCTCCGGTCGACACCCCAGCCGCCACCACCTAGGCCGAGCAGGGCCAGTCCGACACCGGCCAGCAGCAGCTCGATCTCTCCGTTGAAGCCGGGCTGGCCGGCCGTGAAGATGTCTCCGGTGTGCCACTTGACATAGACGAGCGCCCCGACGGTGATGATCGCGATGCCGAGCCCCGCGAGACGGATGAAGGCGCCGATGATGAGGGCGAAGGCGATCGCGAACTCGGCGCCCCCGACGACGACCGCCAGGGTGTCGGGGGACGGCACGCCGATCTGGGCGAACTGGGCGCGCGTGACGTCCAGGTGCTGGAGCTTCTGGAGGCCGCGGATCGCGAGGATCACGGCGGTGACCAGACGCAGCACGAGAAGGCCGGCGGCGCCGTCGAACCGGTCGACGACGTGGCGCACCCGCTCCGGACCGCTTTCCTCAGGGTCCTCCCATTTAGCGGTCGAGCCAGAGCTCCCTGCGGCCGAAGAGCTCCCTGCGGCCGACGAGGTCGTCGGGCCCGGCCGCGCGACGGGACCGGTCTCGCGCTCGCGACCGACGGGGGTCGCCGCGGTGCTCGACGTCGGGGGCCCAGCCGACCCATGGGGGCGGAAGCGTTGGGCGCCGTCGGTCTCGGTGGCGGACCGGTCGGGTGACCCGGTCTCGGTGCGGCGCTCGGGCGTGCTGCTGCTCATCTCGGGTACCTCCGTGGACCGGTCCGGCGTGTCGGGTCAGCTCGCCCAACTGTGCCCGAGATGTCCGTGGGTTCGGTGGAGGCGTGCCGATGAGCGTCCGTTGCCCTCACCGGTCAGGGGTTGGTCAGGGCTGGTCAGCGGCCGGTCAGCTCGACGCGAGCAACAGCTCGGCCGCTCGTTCGCCGATGACGATGGCGGCGGCGTTGGTGTGCCCACGGATGATCTGCGGCATCACCGACGCGTCGGCGACCCGCAGTCCCTCGATACCCCGGACGCGCAGGTCCGGGTCGACCACGGAGCCGTCGTCGGCGCCCATCCGGGCCGTGCCCGTCGGGTGGTAGAGGGTGTGGGCGAACCCGTCGACGATCAGGGCCGCCCGCTCGTCCGGGGCGAGTGACTCGGCGCCCTCCGGCCCGACGTAGGTGCCGTCGGTGAGCGCGCGGAGGGCCGGGGTGGCGAGCAGGTCCTCGCACACGCGCATACCGGCAAGCAGTGTGCGCCGGTCGTGGCCGCCCTCGTCACTGAGGTAGCGCGGGTCGATGAGCGGCTTGGCGGTGGGGTCGGGTGAGCGCAGCGTGATGGCGCCCGTGCTGTGCGGTCGCAGCAGGATCGCGCCGACGGTGATGCCGTGCCGGGGCGGCGGGACGAGCCCTTCACCGACGTAGGCCACCGGGGCGAAGAGGATCTCGAGGTCGGGCAAGGCCAGCGACGGGTCGCTGCGCACGAACCCGTATGCCTCGGCAACGTTGGAGGTCAGCATGCCGCGACGCCTGGCCAGGTAGCGGGCGAGCTCGCGCGGGCGCTTCGCGTCGGCGAGACTCCCGGCGTCGACCCGCACGATGTGACCGGAGATGAGGTGGTCGCGCAGGTTGCGGCCGACCTCGGGAAGGTCGGCGACCACGTCGATCTCGTGCTGCCGCAGGCGGTCGGCCGGTCCGATCCCCGAGAGCATGAGCAGCTGAGGGGTGTTCACCGCTCCCCCGCAGAGGACGACCTCGTGTCGGGCGGTAGCGGTTCGCGTGCGGCCGTCGAGCAGGTAGTCGACACCGGTGGCGCGTCGACCGTCGAGGACGACACGGTTGACGTGAGCACCCGGGCGGACGGTGAGGTTGCGCCGACGACGGGCCGGCTTGAGGTACGCCGTCGCGGTGCTCGATCTCGCCCCTCTGCGCTGGCTGACCATCGTCTGCGTAAAACCCTCGGGCTGTAGCGCGTTGGCAGTCTCGACCGGGTAGCCCGCCTCGCGCGCGGCTCGCAGGAAGGCGGCGGTGTGGGGACGCGGGTCGCGTTGCGGCTCGACGCTGACCGCGCCGTCGGTGCCGTGGTCGCTGTCGGCGGTGCCGACGGTGCGCTCGACCCGGAGGAACAGCGGTCGGAGCGCCTCCCAGGACCACTGCGGCCCGGCCAGCGCGGCCCACTCGTCGTAGTCCGCCGCGAAACCCCGGACCCACATCATCGCGTTGAGACTCGACGACCCGCCGAGCACCTTGCCCCTGGGCCAGTAGACGCTGCGGCCACCGAGGTGCTCCTGGGGCTCGGTGTCGTAGCTCCAGTCGTGATCCGACCTGAAGAGCGTGCTGAACGCCGCCGGGACGTGGAGGCTGGTGTCCTTGTCCGGGCCACCGGCCTCGAGCAGCAGGACGGTCAGCCGACCTGACTCGGTGAGCCGGGCCGCCAGGGCCGCACCCGCTGAGCCAGCGCCGACGACGATGACGTCGTACGCCTCGCCCGGCCTTGCGTCGTCGCGCACCCTGGCGCTCCCTTCGTCGGGGCCAACGCTAGCGGGCCGCTGGGTCACCGGGCAGTCCGGCGAACAGGAGGTCCTCCTCAGGAGGCGCTGCGGCCGGCTGAACGCGGCGGCGGCATGCGGGAGAGCCCCGAGGTCGGTTCCGTTAAGAATTAACACTGGCGGCGTGTTCTCGCTGCGGGCGATCAGGCTGACGACACCGGTCATCATGGCGATCGCCTCGAACGTGACGGGCACCGCGCAGGGCGCCGGCTCCAGGATCCACAAGCAGTTGCGAACCACGCCAGGCCTTCCGGCCCGATCCCCCTCGGTCGCTCGAGCAGGTCGAGCAGGTCGAGCAGGTCGAGCAGGTCGAGCAGCCAGGGTGCCGCCGGCAGGGGCCCAACTGTCGCCGGCCGAGCGCCATCATCGCGGTCGAGCCACGCGTGGTCCGAGCTCGTGTCCTCGGCTGCGCCGTACGGCCGGTCTCCTGGATCGGCAAACAACGTTCGCAGACCCGGCTGGTCCCCCAAATGGCCTAACAGCCGGGGTTTGACGTCGTCCGCCCGCCACAATCGGCGCAGGAGCACATTGCTGCAGGTAGATCTGCGCCACGGTCAGGTGGCTCGCCGCATCCCACCAGCAAGGGCTAGGTCGAGCTCGGTCCGCGTGTCTGCGGCGAAGGGGTGAGGGGGACCTTCGACCCTGTCAACCGCGCCCCGGCCGGTACACGGTGGGCTCATGACAGCAACGCACGAGTCCAACACCGAAGAGCTCCCCGCCCACATCTGCTGGGACCTGCTGAGGCAGACGCCTGTCGGTCGCCTAGCGGTGGTGTCCCATGGGGACCCGGATATCTTTCCAGTCAACTACATCGTCGACCACGGCAGCGTCGTCTTTCGCACCGCTGCGGGCACCAAGCTCGCCGGGACCGTAGGACGTGACGTGGCCTTCGAGGCAGACGGGTACGACGCGGTGGAGGGCATCGCCTGGAGCGTCGTCCTCAAAGGGCGCGCCGAGCGGATTGTGGAGCTCGCCGACTCCATCGCGGCGATGTCGCTCGGGCTGGCACCCTGGCAAGACGGCAACAAGCCGACGTTCGTTCGTATGCTTGCGTCGAGTGTCACCGGCCGCCGGCTGCACGTCGCACGGGCTTGAACGCAGGTACCGAGGGCGTGCGTCGGCGCTCATGTGGGTGAGGAACGTCGTTATGACGTCCGATCGTGAGAACACCGGCGGCCCCGGGGGGCAAGAGACTCCACCGTCGGCGGCTGGTCCCGACTGCGTCGGACACCAGTGGGGCGTTTGGCGGTGATCGTCCATAGCCGCCCCGACACTTTCGGCTCGACCACCTCGTGGACGACGACAGCCTCCTTGTCCGCACGTACAACCTGACCGCCGGGACAGCCTGGAACGTCTTGGTGACGGGGCAGGTCGACAAGGCCACGCGGATGGGGGCCATCAGGAGGGTCCTCGGCTATCCCCTGTTCCCGAAGCACGTCGGCTACGAGCCGCAAGTCGTCCGGGTCGAGCCACTCGCCACGACTGGACGCGATGTCGGCTGGACGCGGCCACGGGGCGCTCCCGACCTCCGCTGCACGGACCAACACGCCCACGCGCAGACGGGTCACCCTTGAGCAGTCCTCGATCCCAGGGCGCCGGTGTGTAACGACGCGTACGCGTCTCAGGACCTTTGGACCTGTTGCGGGTCCCTTTCTGGGGACACCGTTGAGGTGTTCGGCTGGATCCCAACCTAAGGAAGCCACGTCATGAGCACCTCCCTCTCCACTCCTGCCGTCCCCGTCGTCGCGCACGGCGATGTCCATTCCCGCACCGGGCCGGCATACGCCTGGCTTGCCGCGACTCGCATCGCCGTCGGGTTCCTCATGCTGTGGGCGTTCCTCGACAAGCTGTTCGGCCTCGGCTACTCCACCCCGGCAGCCAAGTCCTGGCTGAACGGCGGGTCACCCACAAACGGTTTCCTGTCGCACGTAGCGGTCGGGCCGCTGCAGGGTCTGTTCCAGTCCGTCGCCGGGTCGGTGGTGGTCGATGCGCTGTTCATGTTCTCGTTGCTGGGCATCGGCGTCGCCAGGATTCTCGGGGCCGGCCTGCGGATCGCGGCCGTCAGCAACGTCGTTCTCATGGTGGGCATGTGGGCCGCCGAGTGGCCGCTGGCCCGGTTCACCACCGCGGGTGCGGCCAGCGGGTCGACGAACCCGTTCGTGGACTACCACCTCGTCTACGCCCTGATCGGCATCGTGTTCGCCTACTTCGCCGTCGCCTCCAGGTATGGCCTGGGCGCCTGGTGGAGCCGGCGCACCCTCGTCCAGAAGAACCGCTGGCTCCTCTGAGCGACGCCGCGGGGTCCACTCAGCACACCGACGAACAAGAACGAGGCAGACATGATGTGGTGGAGCCAGATGGCAGTGAACGACGGTCAGTGGCTGGCGATGTCCCTGGGCATGCTGGTGGCGGGGTCGTTGCCCATCGCGCTGGTGGTGTGGCTGGTCCGGCGCGGCGGGGGCGGACGCCTCCCCACCGGTTCGCCCCACGCGCCCGATCGAGCGGAGGACCTGTTGGCTCAGCGGTTTACTCGGGGTGAGATCGACGAGGCCCAGTTCACCCGCGCTCGAATGGTGCTCCGAGACAGTACGACTGCCGCTCCCTGACCAGCAACACAGCAGAGCGTCCAGGAGTCTTACGGGTTCCTGGACACTGGCGCGTCACCGACGCTACGACCCGCGGTGAGGAGTTCCCCGAGACTCACGCTGGGGGGGTACCCGGAGCGTCCAGGCTCCCGTGGGTCACCGCGAACACGGCCGCCTGGGTGCGGCTCTGCATCCCCAGTTTGACCAAGACGGCGGTCACGTAGTTTTTGACGGTCTTCTCGGCCAGGGACAGCTGCTCGGCGATCTGGCGGTTGGTGAGCCCTTGCGCGACGTGGTCGAGGATCCGCTGCTCCTGTGGTGACAGCCGGCTCAACCGGGGGTCGGTCTGCGGCGCTCGGGCCCAGCTGCGGCGGGCCCGGTCGATGTCCGCTGCGGTGATGAGCTGTCGACCGGCGGCGACCGCCCGCACGGCGTCGATGAGGCCGTTCCCCTTGATGTCCTTGAGGAGATAACCGGCTGCGCCGGCGAGGATCGCGCTGGACAGGGCTGACCCGTCGTCGAAGGACGTCAGGATGAGGGCTGCGATGGTCGGGTCCTGAGATCGCACGTCCCGGCAGACGTCGATGCCCGACCCGTCCGGAAGGCGGGCGTCGAAGATCGCCACGTCCGGTCGCACAGCGGGGATCCGGACCCGGGCCTGCGCGCCCGTTGCCGCCTCCCCCACGACCTGCACGTCGTCCGTCGTCTCGAACAGCTCGCGGAGCCCGCGGCGGACGATCTCGTGGTCGTCGAGGAGGAAGACCCGGATGCCGGTCACCGGACGATCATCACCGGCGCGGCGCAGTCGTGCGTCACCGCGTGGCTGACCGAGCCCAAGACAAGGCTGGCGAACCCGCCCCGCCCCCGCGAGCCGACAACGACGAGGGCGGCAGCCCCTCCGGCATCGATGAGGGCGCGTGCGGCCGGTGCCTGGACGACCTGGGTGCTGACGTCGAGGTCGGGGTGCAGCTCGCGCACCAAGGCGGCGGCTCGCTGGAGGGTGTCGGTCGCGACGTCGCGCATTGCCTCACTCCAGGTGGGGTCCCCTCCACCGTCGGCCCAGGCGCTATTGGTCCAGGCCCCGGTGGCCGGGATGTCCCACGCGCCGACGATCGTCAGGGGCTCACCCGCTCGGGCCGCCATCTCACCCGCCAACGCCAGTGCCTGGGAGGCGGCGTGGGACCCGTCGACGCCGACCACGACGCCCCGGACGGCGCTCTGGTCCCCGCCGGAGTGCCCGCCGTATTCGGGGACCAGGACAACAGGGCAGTGGGCGTGGGCGGCGACAGGGAAGGACACCGATGCTGCGGCGAACGACCCGAATGTGCTGCGGCGCTTGTTGCCGACGACGACGAGCGCGGCGGACTCTGACACCTTGACCAGGTGGGCGGCGGCGGACCCCTCCACGACCTCGCTGCTGACCCGGCCGGCCGGCAGTACGGTTGCCGCCCGGGTGCAGGCCAGCGTCGCCCGGCGCCGGGCGTCGTCGAACACTATGGACGGTACGTCGGCTGCGTCGTCGAGATAGTTGCCGGTGGTCTGAGGAAGCTCGACGACGGTGACCACCAGCAGCGAGGCGTCGCGGCGGTCGGCTTCGGCGGCCGCCCAGTCGACCGCGGCGGTCGACGCCGCGGAACCGTCGACGCCGACGGCGACCACATCAGGACGGGGAACGCTGTTCATGGAGTCGCCTTCGTGTGAGGGGACGCGACTGCACAAGGCGTCCGGATGACGTCCACGTTTCTCTCTTGTGAACCGCCTCACCAGTGCCTTTGGTCCTACACCCTCACGTCCCTTTCACTCGCGCCTCCCAGGTCACGAAGGTTCCGCGGGGCACGTTCGCCTCCAAGGTCAGGGAGCCGCCATGGGCCGCGGCTCTCGCATAAAGGTTCGCCAGGCCACTTCGCGCCGACAGTGTCGCCATGCCGACCCCATTGTCGCTCACCGAGACACGGACCGTGTCGGCAACGTGGACAGCCACCGTGGCCGCGGTCGCCCCCGCGTGCCGGGCGACGTTGGCCAACCCCTCCCTGATCACGGCGATGACGTCAGCCTCGAGATCCGCGGCCAGGCCGGTCAGCGACCCGGAGATGGTCAGGTCGGGAACGTACCCGAGGCTATCGCCCCCCGAGACCACCAGCTCCTCGATCTCCCGGCGCAGGTCGTTCGCGCCGTGGTCACGGTGCAGCTCGAAGATCGCGTGCCTGATGTCCTTGATGGCCTCGTCGAGGGATGAGACCGCCTCATCCAGCCGAGCCCGTACGGTCGGCGAGACCACCAGACGGGAGGCGGACTGCAGGGACAGCCCGGTGGCGAACAGCCTCTGGATGACGTGGTCGTGCATGTCCCGCGCGATCCGGTCGCGGTCCTCCAGAAGAGCAACCAGAGCGCGTGACTCCTGGCCCCGGGCCGCGATCAGGGCCAAGCCCACCTGATGCGCGAGAGGGGGGAGCAGCTCCATCCGCTCGGCGACGAACGGCTCCGCTTCGGTGCTCCAGGCAACCACCATCACCCCGATGTCATCGCTCCCGATCGCGATGGGCAGCACCGCTGTCGGCCCGACGTCGCGTGTCGTCGCCAACCCCCGGATCTCGGTCGCCAACGCCGTGCCCGACGGGTCCGGCCCCTCGGTCAGGACCAGGATCGGGTGGCGCCCCCGGGCGACCTCCGTCCACCGGTCGTCAGCGAGACGAGCGCCGAGTGCCGCACCGTCGAGTGGTGGCTCGGCGTCGGTCGCGGTGACCACCAGCTCGCCGTTCCCGTTGAGCAACGCCACCACCACGATCTCAGCCCGGGACAGCTCGCGCGCGTGTCGGGCCACGAAGGCCATCGTCGCGCCCTCGTCGCGACCCTCCAGCAGCATCTGGCTGACGTCGCCGCTGATCTGCATCCACCGGCGCTGGTCACGGGTCCGCTCGTACAGGCGGGCATTGTCGATCGCCACGCCGGCGGCGCCCGCCAGCGCGACGACGATGGCCTGGTCCTGCGACGTGAACGACGCACCGCCCGCCTTCTCCGTCAGGTACAGGTTGCCGTAGACCTCGTCCCGGATGCGGACCGGAACGCCAAGGAAGCTGTGCATCGGTGGGTGGTGCGGTGGGAAGCCGTACGAGGCCGGATGATCGGCCAGGTCGTCCAGTCGCAGGGCATGGGGCTCGCGGATCAGCAGCCCGAGCACCCCGTGCCCCCGGGGAAGGTCACCGATCGCCGCCCGGCCGGCCGGGGTAAGGCCCTCGGTCACGAACTCGACCAGGTGCTCCCCGTCCGGCCCCACGACTCCCATCGCCCCGTACCTGGCATCGACGAGCTCACAGGCAGAGTGCACGATCCGCGTCAGCACCTCCGCGAGATCCAGGCCGGCGGTCACCGCCATCACCGCGTCGAGAAGCGCCCCAAGACGATGGTGTCCCCGCTCGTCGTCCAGCGCCCCGTCGGCGGTCACGAGCCGATGCTACGACGATCAGCGGGTCGTGACCGGTCAAGGTCGGGTACCCGTTCGACGGGCGAGGCGACCATTGAGGGCGATGTCGCCGCGGTGGTGAACGACGGTGTGAGGCGAGGGCTTCGGCGAGGCCGCCGAGCGGAGTGGGGACCACCTCACCGGAGACCTCCTGTGAGGTCACCCCGACAGGCGATCGGACTTCCAGGACTGAGGTTGACCCCGTTCACGCTTGATTGGCGTTGTGCGTGCGGATCCCGAAGATGGTGTAGAGCATGGCCACGACGGCGACGACGGTAAGCAGGGCGAGACCGACGGTGTAGCTGTGGGTGGCTGCATCGTAGGTGGCTCCCATGACCAGGGGTGGGAAGTAGCCACCGAGCCCGCCGAAGGCGCCGACGATCCCGGTGACACTGCCGACCCGCTGGGGTGGCGCCTCCTTGGCGACCCAGGCGAAGACCGCTCCCGTGCCGAGGCCGAGGAAGAGGGCCAGCACGACGAAGGCTGTCCCGGCGAGGAGTTCGGGTGGGGGCTTGAACGCGACGACGTAGAACGACGTCATGACCCCGCCGATGAGCTGAATGAAACGGGTGCCCACACAGTGCGAGACCATCGACATCGCCGGGATCGGCGAGAAGCCGGCGCACCGGTCCGGGCCGTAGGTCTTGATGGTGTTGACGTGCGCGGCGGCCACCATCTCCACCGCCTCGGTCCAGCTGACCCGCACCAGGCCACCGTGGCCGCGTGCCTGCTGGTAGCGACGGCGCCGCTCCGGGTCGCCCGTCACGTCGGCCCAGGCGAGCACCGGGTCCCCCAGCCGCTGCTTCGCTTCGCGGTACATCTCCACGAGCACGCCTCGGGCGTACGGATACCGGACCCGGGTCGGCGAGTACGTGTACCACGAGAACGCCGCACCACGAGGGCAGCCGCGCGGCTCGTACTCAGGGCTATCCGGCCCCACCGACGGGTAGTCCGTCTCCTGCGACTCCCACGTAATAATCCCGTCTTTGACATAGACCTTCCACGAGCAGGAGCCGGTGCAGTTCACCCCGTGGGTCGAGCGCACCACCTTGTCGTGGCTCCAACGGTCCCGGTAGAACACGTCCCCCGCCCTGCCACCTGCACGGAACACGGCACGGTCGTCAAGCGTCTCGTCCCAGCGGGTGAAGAAACGGCCCATCGCCAGCAGCGCCTGCGAAGCGGAGCCATCCGTGCCCAATCGACGATCAGCCGAAATGCCCCTCTAAGAGGCCATGACCGGTCACCTCCCACAACACTCGAACGCCGCCGACCTTTGTGACGGAGGCTTCCAGACATCGTCGATCGCGGCAAGCACCCCCGGTCCGACCAGGGCGCGGCCCGGGGTACCCCTTACCCTGAGGTGAACGCGAGCACTGGAGAACCTGGAAATGGAAAAGTCATCGTTGACGGCCCTGGTCCGACAACAACTCAACCTTGCGCAGCAGGCGTCGAGTGGACGCAGCGCTCGCACCGTCTACGGCGGCCACGAGCACATCCTGCGCCAGACCGTCATTGCACTCGACGCCGGACGGCAGCTTGCCGAACACGAGAATCCAGGCGAGGCGACCGTCCACGTCCTACACGGACGGGTCAGGCTCGCTGCCGGGGACACCTCCTGGGACGGCTCCACAGGCGACCTGCTCATCGTTCCCGACTCGCCGCATACGCTGGAAGCGCTGGAGGCTGCCGTAGTGCTGCTGACGGTGGCAAAGCACCCTTAGACGGTCCGGAGCGACCACGGCGGTGTTGCGAAACCCAGGCCTGCTGAAGAGGAGGCGTGGATTGACCGAGCAGCAGCCGACGTGCAGGCTCCAGTTCGCCGCCGGCAGCCGTGTCGTCGCGACCAGCCGCCCCGCCGACGACCTCGCCGTGCCCGCGCCGAAAGCCAAAGGAGCTGATCGGCGAGGTTGTCCAGGCGAATGGGGTTGCGGCTGGCGGGTCAACAAACCTGGCACTCTCTATGGCGGCCGCGCCGCTCACCGATAGCGTCCCGCTCAGTGGTGGTCAAGCCTTAGGTCACGAGCTCGACCAGCTGCTGCCATCGAGACCGAGAACGCCCACGGCGCCGTACCTGGCAACGACCAGCTCCCGCGCGGATCGCACGATTCGGGTCAGCATCTCCGCGAGGTCCAGACCGGCGGTCACCGTCATCACCCCGTCAAGAAGCGGCGTTCAGGCGATCCTGGCCCTGGGCCAGGGACTGAACTCGGTCCCGCCGCTCCTCCACCAGATCGTCCTTAACGAGCTCGACCGCGCTCCGGGTACCCGAACGCGGGCTGGAGCGGCTCAGATACCACCAGAACGTCCCACTCACAGTGCTGCTCGCAGTAATCGGCAACTCTTATCTCAGCGTCCGGCGCGTCGGCGCCGACCACCAACAACGCGGCGCCACGGCTGAGTTCGACCAACGTCTCCGGTGCAGTGCCCACCACGGTCTCAAAGGTGCACGGCATACGCCGTGTCTGTTGAAGGGACTTCAAGGCCACGTCGAACAGCACCGACGCGGCGCTCGCATGGTCGTCAGCGCTCATTCCTGGGGGAAGGACCTGCAAGAACCGAATCCGCGCACCCCGCGCGGCGGCTTCGCGGAACGCAGCCGCACCCACAGCGCTAGCCAACACGTTATTGACCAGCCCCGCGACAACGTCCCCGGCGTGGGACGAAGGCTGATCGGTGGAGGAGGCACCAATAGTCATGCCTGAGCGTCTGGCCGAGTTCAGCCCAGGCACAGAGGCGAAGGTCCCGACCTTCCCGCTCCTCCCCAAGTTTCCGACCAGACGGCTATTGCATGTGCTTCGAGCGCAAACCGCGTCCGGTACGTGCATCGTTGGTATGCGGATGGTCGGCGCGGCCAGCGGCGGCGCCTCGTCCGCCAGTAGGGAGTTCCGACCCTATCCGGCGGACCTTGTTGACTGCAGGCTGGCGTCATAAGCATCGACGCGCCCCCCGCCACCGAGACTCTGTCGGTCTCCGACCGTTGGACCCTGCTGCAAGACTCCGTCGTCGGCCGGCTGGCCGTAGGTGCAGACGGCGCACCTGACATCTTCCGGTCAACCGGCGTGGGCTGATCGTCCCGCCGGCTGTGGCCGAGGTCGATCCCCCTGAGACCCTACACGGTCAGCCACCCAGGAGGGCGCGGGCCTCTGCGAGTTCTGTTGCGGTCGGGGAACCCTTGGTGTATTTGAAGTACGACCCACCCTGGAGTTGCTCCCCGGCGTCGGCCACGCGTTCTCCGTGGGTCGACGCCACGTCCGTCCACCCGGCGCGGAACTCCAGGACGTGCATGTACTCGTGCATTTTCACCGACTCCACGTACTGCGCGGGTGCGGCGGGGTACACCCACATGGCCTGGGCTGTCGATGTCCCCCACGCCCCGGGGTAGCCGTCCGGGTCTGCGTAGATGACTGGCACGCCGCGGTAGGTGGTGGAGCGGGACGGAGCTGATGGGGCGGCGGCCACCGGTGCGGGGTTGGCAGGCTTCGACGCAGGGGCCGCAGGAGCGGGTGAGACGGGCCGGGGGGTGGCCTGGACGATGGGTGCAGGCGCCTTGGCCGTGGGCTTCACGGTTCCAGTGCCTGCGGTTGCCGCAGGGGCCGTAGGAGCGGGCGCGGCGGGCCGGGGTGTGACCTGGACGATGGACGTAGGCGGCTTGGCCGTGGGCTTCGTGGGTCCAGTGCCCACGGTTGCCACAGGGGTCGGCGGGCCCGTCTCCGCCGCAGGAACCGGAAGAACCGCAGGCGTCGGACTAGATGCAGGAACCGATGTCCAGCCGGCGCTCGTGCGGTGGGCTGACTCCTCAAGGACGACGGCCCTGTCGGGGGTCGTTTCGGGGCTAGCGAACGGGACCCGGGTAGCGTGGCCGCAGGCGGCTAACGCCAAGGCGACACATCCCACAGTTGCTGCGGTGGCCGCCGAGCGGATCTTCGTGGAGCTTCCTTCGCGCCGGGGGACCATCCGGATGGTTCGCACCAATCGGTGGGTACCCCCGGTGACGCGTTCGTGGCACGCCGGGGCGTCGATCTGTGGGTATCCCTGGTGGCGCATGGAGTTAGCTTTCATGGGGTGTCCTTACGGGTGGGTTGGGCTGCTTCGGTGCTTGCCTGACTCCGAGGGACGGCAGGCGAAGATGGCGCCGGTAATGTGACGGCGTGTTGTTGGGCATGGTGGCGCGCTTAATCAGCGGGCGTCATCTGGGAGAGAAACGCGCCACACAGTGCTTGCGAGGTCCCAAAGGGCCTTGTGTGACGACGTTTCAGAGATAACGCCACCTTGTGCTGGGATATGGAAAATCGGCCCCTAGTGTCCCGATGGGTCGCGTTTCGAGACCCGTTCGCCAGTTGGTGAAACGATCGAGGACGCAGAATGAACCGAGATCAACGATCAGCCTCCCTGGAGGGCTTGGTTGGACTAAAGAACTGTGACCGGCCCAGCGGCTGCTTTTTGCTGGTTCCGTGGGTAAAGCGAAGGTATGTCGTTGGTATAGGAAGAGTAAAGTACGGAGCCGACTTCCTGGGCGTTTTCCGGGATAACCGGGTCAAACCGTGGTCACAACGGGCAGTCCGGGTGCGCTGTCCGGCCACGCGGGGCAGCTGTGACGGCCCCCCGAGTCGGCCCCACAGCGGCGGACCTGGACGCCTACGTCATCGCCGAGACGGTGCGCCACCGCCGCCACCTGACACCGGTGGACGTCCCCGTGACCCTGGGGACCGAGCTCCGGCTCCTGAACACCCACCGCATTCGGGCGATTTGGGGGTTAGGCTCGTGGTGTTCATGGTCGCCCGGGACCCCGGTGGCTCTCCAGCATTCGCAGGTCGGAGATCATCGAGGAGTTGGACGTCTATGCCTACTGCTGTTCCGGTGGCGGCCCGTTCCGCTGTGTCACCGCTGGCCCTTGGTGGGGTTCGGTCGACGCCGGCGCTGGGGTCGAGGTGTCTCAGCTGCGGTAT
>JAABUM010000409.1_pt1 | contig 77740 bp, 63 predicted proteins | sample 5559161 | NCBI WGS metagenome assembly JAABUM01 (sample SAMN10711868, study PRJNA513369) | rock metagenome | isolation source: Antarctica rocks | place: Antarctica: Victoria Land, Siegfried Peak nord
TCCGTCAACGTCACAATGTACTTCTTGTTCATAGCCCCTCCTCGCGCAGCCCCGCATGTGCAGCGGTTGTTGAGAGGATACAGGCTGCCGTACGACTTCGCAACATTCTCTTGACAAACCACTAGATGATTGTTGACCACGCCTGCTGACAAACAGTGCGCCTCCCACCGGCCGCCGAGGCCCCGGCGAGTTGGCCACGGGCTTCTTCAGCGGCTGTACCAGTATCCTACCATGAGGTACGGTTAGCACATGAGCGCGTGGCAACGTACCGGGCAGGGGGAGGGACGATTGGTGGGTAGGGCACGATCCATGGGCCGCCACGGGCTGGCTATCGCCGGGCTGCTACTCGTGGCCGGAGCCGCGCTACTGGCGGACGTAGCGCCGCGCCAGGGGCAGCCGTGGTGGACCAGCCACGCGGCGATCACCCGCGGTGCCCGCGACGTGGCGACTGGCTCGTGCATCTCCTGCCACCCCTTGGCCGGTGTCTCCGAGGCAGGTGCGGCGGTTGACCTAACCCACGTGGGCCGGCGGCGCACCGTGCCCTGGCTGCTGCACGAGCTGGCTCACCCCACCTCAGCCCGGCCACCCATCCCGCCGGGCCAACTGCGCGACATCGCCGCCTACCTGGCCAGCCTGCGCTGACCCTCCCATCCAACCCGCTCCACTGGCCGTCTTCGACCTGGCTCTAGCGCCGTGTCGGGCAGGGTACCGGGCACATAATCGCCCCGACCAAGCCCTGCCCTGGCGCTCACCCGCCTGGACCAGACCCCAATTGGGTATGCCGACTCCAGATCCACGATCGGGTATGCTGGTAGTGGTCAGCGGGCACGGAACCGCGCCACCAGGGGCGCGGAGGCATCCAGAGCGGCAACGGGCCACGTATATGTTCAGGTGGGGCGGCGCGCTATAGCGTTCGCCCGAATATGGCCTCGCACACCATGGTGGCGTGACGCGCTGGATGGCTAGTGTGGCGCCCATACCGGGGCCAGTAGTCAGGAGGGACCCTTAGATGATTCGTCGTAGACCGGTACGCTTGCTCATGTGCTGTCTCATCATCGCCTTTGTGCTGCCCGCCGTGGGCGCGCCGGCTGCCCGCGCGGCGGGGCCGATGGCGATAGGCTGGAACGCGGCGACCAAGACGGTCAACCTGACCGTGGTGGCCGCCTACAACAGCGTGGCCGGCGGGTTCAACTTCAACGGCTACAACAACGGCGGGCTGACCATCACGGTGCCCAAAGGGGCGAAAGTGGTGGTAGCCTTCACCAATAAGGCTCCACTGCCCCATAGCGCGGTGATCACGCCCTACGCCAGCCGCACATTGGGTAGCAACTTCCCCCTAGCCTTCAAGGGGGCCTCCACGCCCAGCCCCAGCGACGGCAAGAGCAATGTGTCCACCCCGCAGGTCTTCTCGTTCACCGCCGACAAGGTGGGCCTCTACGCCCTGGTCTGCGGTGTGCCCGGCCACGCCGTGGGCGGCATGTGGATCACCTTCGCCGTCGGCGATGTGTCGGTGCCGAGCGTGCGGGCCACTGGCGCGGCGACTGGGTCAGGCGATACCGGCGGCCACATGGATATGTCATCGTGCGGCAAGGGCGATAACGCGGGCGGGGCCATCGCCGGCGTGGTTACCGACGCCAGCACGGGCAAGCCGTTGGCCCACGCCTTTGTCGTGGTGGGCTGGACCACGCTCAAGCGCGTCGGCGAGACCGACGCCATGGGCCATTACTGCGTCAGCCACCTCACACCGGCGTACGCGGACGCCTTCGGTTTTGCCGAGGGCTACATCTATTATCATGGTCATCCGGTCTCCATCCACGCGGGCAAGACGGTGTCCTACTCGTTCAAGATGCCCCGCCAGGCATCGTCCGCCGACCAGTTGCCCACCCTCTCGGGGGCCATGAGTGCGGCGGCGTCGGTCAAGGTGGGCGGCACGGCCACCTTCTCAGTCCACGTCAACCCAGGTAAGGGCGGCCCTATGTCGCCCGAGGTGTTCGCCGTCAACAGCGCGCTGGGCACGTCGGTACTACTGGAACATAAGGGCGGCGACCTCTACAGCGGGGCGCTGCGCGTGCCCGCCGGCGCAAAGCCCGCCGCCTACACGTTCGCGATCTTTGGGGCCAAGGAGAACTGCCTGGAGAACGCCCTATACCAGAAGGTCACCCTGACTGTCACGCGCTAAGTGGCGCCCTGTGGCCGGGTGGGCGCGCGATTTAGCCATCACGCCCATCCTGGCCCTCAGCGCGTTCCTGCAGTTCTACCAGCTGGATAGCCGGCAGCTGTTCCTGGGTGATCAGGCGCTGCACGCCCAGGTCGCCCAGGATATCGCGCTGCACGGACTGCGCCCTCTGGTGGGTCCGCCACTGGCCGCCCTGTCCGGCACAAACATGGGGCCTATCTTCTACTACGCCAGCGCCCCGGCCGTGTGGCTGAGCGGTGGTTGGCCCACCGGTGGCGCCGCGCTGGTGGGTCTCTGCCAGGTGTGTACGGTCTACCTGCTCTACCGGGTAGGCCGCGCCGCGCGGGGCGCCAGCTTTGGCCTGGCCGCGGCGGCGCTCTACGCCACCTCCGGCGTGGTGGTCTACTGGCACCGCATGCTATGGCCCAACATGGCCCCCCTGTGCGCCACGCTCATGCTGTGGGCGTTGCTGGCCCTGGCTGGGCGCTCGGGCGGCCGGCGCGATGGGTGGGCGCTGGTCGCGTTGGTGGGCGCGCTGACCGTGATCGTGCAGTTGCAGCCGACGGCTTTCCTGCTCGTGCCGGTCGCCGTGGGCGGCTGGCTGCTGGCCCGACCTCGGCGGCCCGCGCCCTGGGCCATCGGCGGGGCCGCCGCGCTGGGCGGCGCGCTGCTGTCGCCCCTGATCATCAACGAGGCGACCACCGGGCTGAGCCAGACGCGGGCCTGGCTGGGCTATCTGCGCCAGACCCGCCCCGCCACAATGGGTGGCCCGCGCGACGCCCTGGTGATCATGGCCCGCGAGTACCGCGGCCTGCTCGGCCTGGACAACCCTGCCCTGCTGGCCGTGCTGGGCGGGGCCTCGGTGGGCGCCCTGCTGTGGGCTGCTCGGCCCCGCCAGCGCCCCGAGGCGGCCAAGGCGGCCCTGCTGGCCCGGCTGTGCCTGCTGTGGGGTGGCGTCTACGGCGTGGCCCTGGCCCTGGGCCACCAGCAGATCTATCCCCACTATTTCATCCCCCTGTTTCCGCTGCCCTTCCTGGCCCTGGCTTACCTACTGCAACCCCTGTGGCGGCGGCCACCCACGGCGGCGCTGGCCGCGCTGGCCGTGGTGGCGCTGGCGGGCTGGAACACGGCGGCGGTGTGGCGCAACAGCTTTGGGCTGGACCGCGCGGCGCTGCTGGACCCCGCCGATGCGCAGACGCCTAACCTGACCCTGGGCACGCTGCGCCAGATCACCGCCGCTATCGCCAGCGGAGTCGGCGCGGCCCCCTACAACTTTGAGTTGCTTTCGCCAGCCGACTACCCCACCGACTACAAGTATCTGCTGCGCTTGCAGGGCGCCCGGCCCAGCCACGAACCTGTGCCCCGCAAGGCCCTGGTGGTGCAACCGGCCTACCTGCCACCCGCCGCCTGGCCTGGTCCGGTGGCCGCCGCACTGGCCGCCGCCACGCCGCGCTACTGGTTGTTCCACCACGTCGCCCTATGGACCTGGCAGACCGGTGGCCCACCGCTGGCCCTGCCCCAGCGTACCGCACAGGGCACCGTACAGGGCCAGGAAGACGGCGCTCACCTGGTCACCGCCCTGGCTTTCTCGGGGGCAGGCGCCGTGTGGAGCGGCTCACCCCTGGGCGTGGCCGTCTCGCCCAACGGCGGGCTATCGTGGTCAGGGCCGCACGCCACGCGCCCCGGCGGCGCCGATCAGCTCACGGCGCTGCTGCCCGACCCGCGGCGGCCCGGCCACGGCTACGCGGCCACGATCAGCGGCGTCTACACCACCGCCGACAATGGGCGGACCTGGAGCGCCGCGTTAGCGTGTCGGGGCCGCTACTTTGCCCTGCTAGGGCCAGCCCCATCGTTGCGGCTAGCCGGCGGTGAGGGAGGCCTGTGCGTCTCCCGCGACGCTGGCCGCACCTGGCGGCGACAGATCGTGATCACCTCGCCGGCCACCGCCGCCTGGGAGACCGCCCACCCGTGGCCCATCTACGCCCTGTGGCAGGCGCCCACCGGCGAGGTGCTGGCTGGGTCAGGGGGTGGGCTGCTGGTCTCGCCCGATGGCCTGGCCTGGCGCCATGTGCCCGGCAGCCCCGACGTGGGCATCACCGCGCTGCTGGCGGCTCCTGGAGGCTCCACGGCGGCTTGGGGCACGACGGGGTCGCCGCTGTTGTACATCGGCACGGCCTCGGGGGTGCTGCGCACGGCCAGCGGAGGCCGCTCCTGGCAGCGCCTCGACGCTGGCATGGGCAGCCCCTCCATCTTTGCCCTGCTGACCACTCCTGACCCAGGAGGCGCGGCCGTGTGGGCAGCCACGGCCACCGGCCTGTACCGCCTGCCGCCGGGCGAGACGCGCTGGGCGCTGGTAGCGGGTCCCTGGCCACGCGACGCCGCCGCGCTGAGCCTGGCTAGCGGCGCGGGGCGGCTACTGGTGGGCACGGACGGCGGCCTGTTTCGCTCACTGGATGGCGGCCACTCGTGGGCCGCCAGCGGTCCCTGACTCCAGCCTACAGGGCGGCGATCAGGGCAGCATGTTGGATCAGGGCACGGCGCGTGTGGACACCGGTGTGCGGCGGCGCGGCGTCCAGCGCCCTGGCTAACTGGGCCAGCTCGTCGGGCAGGTCCACATCCCACCAGGGCGCGATGGCACGGGCGCGCAGGCCCAGTTGCTGCGCCTGGGCCAGCGTCTCCTGGTAGATAGTGTGGCTGGAGGGGTAGGACACCCCTAGGAGCAGGTCCGTGCAAGAGACCGTGGCCCCGATCAGGTAGTAGCCGCCGTCGGCGGTGGGCCCCAGCACAACCTCGGCGTCGGCCAACGCGGCCAGGCAGGCCGCGATCCGCTCCGGCGGCAGCGTGGGGCTGTCCGCGTTGATCAGGGCCACCGCCGGGTGGCCGACCTCCAGGCCGTGGGCGATGCCAAAGGCCAGGCCGCGCATCAACCCCGGTTCGGGCTGCTCCAGCACGGGCAGCCCCAGGTCCATTGCCCGCAGCGCGGCGGCGTCGCCCGGCGGGCAGAGCAGCATGGCGGTCACGCCGGGCACGCGGCTCACCAGGTCAACCGTGTCACGCAAGAAGTGCGCGTACAGGTCGGCAGCCACGGCGGGCGGCAGCGCGGCGGTCAAGCGCGTCTTGGCGTGGCCAGCCCGGGGGGCTTTGGCCATGATGCCCACCAGGGGCCGCGCGTGGTCGTGCCGTGGCGTCATAGAGGCCTCCCATTGCGTGGTCTACACATGGTATAGTAGCACGGCCTGCATCGGCGGCCAGCTAGAGACCAGCGCCTGGGGTAGTCAGGCACTATTATGGAGATCGCGCGCATGCATGAACAGGCTTCGGTGGCCGTGATTATCCCCGTGTTCAACGAGGAAGAGGCGCTGCCCTATGTGCTGCGCGCCCTGCGCGAGGTACACGGTGGAGAGGTCTACGTGGTTGATGGCGGCAGTAGCGACGGTACGGTTGCCGCCGCCGAGGAGAAGGGGGCCATTGTGCTGGTGGAGAGCCAGCGTGGCTACGGCCGGGCCTGCATGACCGGCGCCGAGGCGGCCATTGCCGCCGGCGCGGAGACGCTGGTGTTCCTGGATGGCGACTTCAGCGACGACCCCACCTACCTGCCCGCTCTGCTGGCCCCCTTGCGCGCCAGCCGCGCCGACCTGGTCATCGGCGCGCGGGCGCGACGCCTGCGCCAGCCTGGAGCCATGCCGGCCCACCAGAGCGCTGGCAACACCCTGGTCGCCGCGTTAATCCGCGGGCTGCACGGCGTGCCGGTCAGCGACCTGGGCTCCTTTCGGGCCATGCCCGCCGCGGTCTACCGCGCCCTGGATCTGCGCGAGACCACCTACGGCTGGCCTGTCGAGGCGGTGGTCCGCGCCGGTCACCAGGGCTACCGCGTGCGCGAGGTGGCCGTGCCCTACCGCACCCGCATCGGCGTCTCCAAGATCTCTGGCACCATGCAGGGCAGCCTGCGCGCTGGCTACCACATGATCGCCACCGTGCTGCGCGAGCGGATTAACCCCCGGCCCTGATCCCACAGCGGAAGGCCCCGACACCACATGGCGCGACAGAGTCAACCATGTCAGCGGCAGGGTTCGCCGCGTGGTCCTGACAGCGGATCAGGGCGCGGGGACTACATGCCTGGTAACGATGCTACACCCATTCCGCGATCCGCGCCTCAAGTGCGTCGATCTTGGGATATGATGGGTATTGAGTAGTAGAATCGTGAACCGGGTTGATCTCTGAGTACAGGAGGTAAACGTTGCTTATGTCTGGGGAGATGATGGTTGTACAACTCGGCCTCATTGCTGAGGTCAGCGCTTTACTTGCGCTTGTTTCTCAACTATGCGCCCCCTGGTCGTGTGGTCCTCTCTTGGAGTGCAGCCAGGATACGTGCAATACTTAGGACACAGTCAGGCGCAGAGTCTCGCCACAGCAAACGCAGGAGTCAGAACTATGATCATCCCCTGTATCGACCTGATGGGCGGCAAGGTGGTACAACTCGTCCAAGGCCGTGACAAGGTTCTTGAAGTGGATGATCCCTTCTCTCTGCTTGCTCGGTTCGGCGCATTTCCCGAATTCCAGGTGATTGATCTGGATGCTGCGCTCGGCGCCGGCTCCAATAACGGCCTCATGGCGGCAGTTGCCGCGCGGGCGGTCGTCCGTGCGGGTGGTGGGGTTCGTTCTGCTCAACGCGCGCGACCTCGTCATGCAGGGCGCCCATCGGGTGATTGTCGGCACTGCCGCCTTTGATCGTCGCTTGCTTGAGGACATCGTCAGTGCAGTGGGCCATGAACGGGTGATCATTGCACTCGACTCCAAGGACGGGCATGTGGTCGTCAAGGGCTGGCGCGAGTCCGTCGGCATGAGTGCCGAAGATGTTATGCAGCAGTTAGAGCCGTACTGTTCGGGCTTCCTGTGTACGTATGTGGACAAGGAAGGCATGATGCAAGGCACTGATCTGGCCTGGTTTCGTCGCCTGCGCGCCGCGACCAGGCACGAACTTACGGCGGCTGGCGGGATTACCACACTCCACGAGGTGCGTACGCTCCAGGATCTCGATGTCCACGCCGCGCTGGGCATGGCTCTCTATACCGGGCGCCTGGATCTTCACGAACTGGTAGCCATCCAAGCAGCCGAACAACGCTCCACATCAGCGGGCGAAGATCACTGAAAATGGACATTCCCATGTCATGAGCCCAAACGTAAGATCCTCCCTTCCTTCCAGCGCTGCCGACCACCGGCTCGTTGACGTGGGAGGCTACCAACTCGCCATCAACCGCAGTGGCACAAGGAGCTCCATAGTGGTGCTGGACGCGGCCATGGGCTGTGGGAGTGACACCTGGACTCAGATGCAGTCCAGAGTGGCACAGTCCACGCGCGTGTGCAGTTATGACCGCGCTAGTCTAGGCAAAAGCGACGCGGTCCCGCCACCTCGTAACAAGCCGGCGGATGAGCGCAGACACGCATACTCTCCTCACATCAGGGTCAGGCTGACCTATCCGAGCCAGCACAAGCGCATTGGTTAGCTTGCGCCCGTAGTTCCTGGCTCGCTCAAGGCGCCCAGGCGGCGCATCTCCGGCCACTTCCAGGCTACCAGGGCGACCACCAGCAGCGTGCCAACGCCGCCGGCGGCCACGGCGGCCACCGGGCCGAATAGCTGGGCGGTCAGGCCCGACTCGAAGCCGCCCAGTTGGTTTGAGGCGCTGATGAACAGCGAGTTGACCGCGCCCACCCGTCCACGCAGCTCGTCGGGCGTGCGCAGCAGCACCAGCGTGCTGCGCACGACCACGCTGATATTGTCCAGCGCGCCCAACAGGAACAGCATCAGCAACGAGAGGGGGAACCAACTGGAGAGGCCGAACACGATGGTGACCACGCCGAACCCGGCCACGGCCACCAGCAGTGTACGGCCCGCGTGGGCAAAGGGCGGCCGGTGGGCCAGCGTCAGGGCCATACACACCGCCCCCGCCGCCGAGGCAGCCTGTAGCCAGCCCAGGCCCACCGGCCCCACGTGCAGGATGCTCCGGGCAAAGACAGGTAGCAGGGTGGTCGCGCCGCCCAGCAGCACGGCGAAGAGGTCCAGCGTGATCGCCGCCAACAGCACCGGCGTGCGGCCCAGGAAGCGCACACCCTCGGCCAGAGCGGTTACGCTGACCGCGCGACCGGCGGCCCGCCCGCTCTGCTGACCGCTGGCGCGCAACAGCAGCAACAGCGTGGCGAAGACCAGCCCAGCCAGGCCGTCCAGCACATAGACCCACAGCGCGCCGTGCAGCAGCGCGATCAGGAAGCCGCCCACCGCCGGCCCCAACACCGAGGAGAGCTGCCCGGTGGAACTGCGCCAGGTCATGGCGTTCTCGTAGGCCTCACCGGGGATGACCTGGGCCAGCAGCGCCGAGCCAGCGGGGCCGCTAAACGCCTGGGCGGTGCCCATCAGGGCCAGACAGCCATAGATCAGCGGCAGCGCGCCATGGCGGTAGGACAGCAGCGCCAGGGCCAGCGAGCCCACGGCCAGGGCCACCTGCGTGACCACGACCACGCGCTTGCGGTTGTAGTGGTCGGCCACGTAGCCGGCGGGTAGGGTCAGCACGATCACCGGCAGCACCTGAGCCAGCCCTATCCCACCGAGCACCAACGCCAAGCCGGTGCGGTCGTACAGCTCCCAACCCAGGGCGACACCCAGCATCTGCCCACCAAAGTTGCTCACGAACGAGCCGATCAGCAGCAGCCGAAAGTCGCGGTAGCGCAGCGCCCCGTAGGGATCGTGGGCCGGGGTCACGCTCCCCCTCCACGCATCCACAGCGCCCAATGACTGCCAGTACAACTCGGCTGCCATGGCCTGACGATGTGTCGGGGCGTCCACAAGGGGCGCCCAGGCCGCCACAGTGTACGTGTACGCCGGTAAGAGGCACGGGCCAACGCCAGGTGTCCCATCAGCACAAGTCGGCCGGCGATAGAGTACAGGATACTGTCTGATGAGACCGCGTCATGCCAGACCGAGAACGGGCAGGTAGGTGGTAGGATTATTCGCGTGATGCTGGACATTCCGCGCACAGTGTACCCTGAATGGGCGGCCCACCGCTCACCAGTAACGGTCTCGCCGACAGCTACTGGGAGCCACGCAGGCGATCCAGTTCGGAACGCAGGCGGGCAATCTCCTGGTCGCGGGCTCTGATCTGCTGGTCGCGGACATCAATGTCACCCACTAGCTCTTCAGGGTAGGGCGCCGGGAGGCCGTTTGCCTCAAAAGCGCGTAGCAATGGGCCATCGGGGGCGAAGGAGAGGCCCACGGCGCTGTGATATCGCCCATCGTCCGCTGGGCGCCACTCCCGCGCTACGTCACCCACGCGCCGCCAGGCGCGCACCTGATGGGGGATAAACTCGGCGTATGGGTCAAAGACGAGGTACTCGGGCACGCCCAGCAGCACCAAGTAGCCAAACGCCTTGCCGGCCTGCCGCTTACCCCGGCGGGTGCTCTCCATGCTCACATCATAGCGCCATGTGCTGGCGCTGGCTACCTCGATCAAGAGGGTCGGCGCCCCCTCAACGCGCACGTCCAGTTCCCGCAGACCGGCTGGACCCAGGGTGGGGTGGATCGACACATCGGGCGCGGGGCGCCAATCCCTGCCGTCGGGGAGCGTGCCGACCAGGGTCAGCTGATCACCCACATGCCAGGGCCAACCGCGCCGCCCAGCCAGCACCTTGAGCCCTATGGAGAGGGAGCGGATCGCATTCTGATGCCAGTCCGCCCCCACCACGTCCTCCTCGGTGTCGTCATGAAGCCACCCGAAGTCGAGTGCCTGCCGCGCCTCCGCGCTCATCGGTTCCTCCTACCTCGCTCACTCCTGCACATCAGTATATACTGGCCTTGCACGGCAGGTGAGCTGCCCACTACTGGGCTGGGATTGATGGTCACCTACCATGGCGTGGGCGAACGATAATGGGTTGGAGGAACATGGTGACATCAGGGCTCCAGGCGGCGGACTACGACGGCTGGTACGAGACGACGCGGCGCTACACGCTGCGCCTGGTTAAGCTGAGCAGCGTCAGCCCCGGCGAAGGGGAGGCGCGCGTCGCGGAGGAGGTGCTGCGCCTGCTGCACGAAGGCGGGCTGGCCGGCGCCTTCGCGGCTAGCGGCCTCGATCCACTGCCCGATGATCCCCACGGTCGGCACAATGCCTACGCGCTGCTGCGCGGCCAGAGCGCCCGGACGGTGGTCTTGCTGGGTCACCTAGATACGGTGGGCACCCAGGACTATGGGGCGCTGGAGCCGTGGGCGCTTGATCCTGAGGCGCTGGCCGAGCAAAGCGCCACGCTGGCCGCCGCCCTCCCTTCCCTGGCCGCCGACCTGGCGGCGCGGCCCGGCGACTGGATGCTGGGCCGCGGCGTCGCCGACATGAAGAGCGGTGTGGCCGCCACCATCGCGGTGATGCGCCGCCTGGCCGAGCGCTCCCGTACTGCGCCGCCGCCGCTGAGCGTGATACTGCTGGCTACGCCGGACGAGGAGAACGAGTCGGCGGGCCTGCTCAGCGCGCTGCGCCTGCTGCTACGGTTGCGTGATCAGTTTGGGCTGACCTATGTGGGCGCGATCAATACCGACTATACCAGCGCCTGCTACCCCGGCGACCCCCACCGCTATATCTACATGGGCACGGTGGGCAAGCTGCTGCCCAGCTTCCTGGTGGTCGGCCAGGCGGCGCACGCCGGTGACCCCTTTGCCGGCCTGGACCCCAACCTGATCGCCGCCGAGTTGATTGGTGACCTGAGCATGAACGATGAGCTGTGCGACACCGCTGGCGGCCTAACCACGCCCCCACCAGTCACGCTGCACGCTGCCGACCTCAAGAGCGGCTACGATACCCAGCTGCCCCTGGCCGCCTCTTTCTACCTCAATGTGCTGACCCTGACCTCTCAGCCGGGCGACCTGCTGCGACGGCTGCATGGCCGCGCCGAGGTGGCCCTGCGGCGCACACTGGCCCGTGTAGACGCCGCCGCGGGGCGCTGGCGGCTGGTCCGCGACGGCCGGGCGCCCGCCGTGCCACCGTCGCCCCGCGTTGGGCTGACCCTGACTTACGCAGAGCTGCGCGCTACGGCGGTGGCGCGGTTGGGCGTGAGCCAGGTGGACGCCGCACTGGCCGAGGAGTGGGCGCGCTGGCCAGCCACGATGGATAAGCGTGACCGCTGCCTGCGCCTGGTCAGGCGGCTGTGGACACTCGGCAACCTGGACGGCCCCGCCGTAGTGGTCTACTATGCGCCGCCGTACTACCCGCACGTGGCTGCCGCCCCAGGCGCTTTGGATCAGGCCGTGGCCGCCGTGGTCGCGGCCCACGGCGACCTCAACCTGGTCCAGCGCGACTACTTTCCGTTGCTGTGCGACATGAGCTACCTGCGGCTCGACCCCACGGCGGACCTGGCGGCCCTGCGGGCTAATATGCCGGTCTGGCAGGACGCCGACGCCCCACCCCGCCCCGGCGCGTATACCTTGCCGCTAGAGGCCATGCGCGCGCTGGATCTGCCCACGGTCAATATCGGACCCTACGGCCGCGATGTGCATCAGCGCGGCGAGCGGGTGCTGATGTCCTACTCGTTCGGCGTCGTGCCCCACCTGATCCACCAGACCATCGAGCGCCTGGCCGCCCTACTCACAGCAGGGCAGGGGCAAGGCGACGCCTCCTGACTCAGCGACAGGTCAGAGACTAGCGGTGGCCGTGGGCCCGCCCTCACTGTCACACACGTGGCACGGAAGCACGGATGCAGCGGCTTTGCCCTAAAAGTGCCCTCTGCCCCTAAAGTCGGGGGCTTGCCCTAAAAAGAGGGGAGGAAAGAAGGGGACCGATCTAGGTGAGATCGGCCCCCTTCTTTCTATTTATGTAAGGGGCAAGAACACGTTGCAGATCAAGGCGAAGTTTGGGGATGCCTTACGCTCTAGGACGGAAACGGCACAGGTCAATGAAGCACTGTGCAAGGTGCTGTGCCACAATATCTGTGTGCTGGTGCAGTCCATCTACTAACTGGGAATTGAGCCGACCTTCTGGGAGCCGTCAACAACAGGACAGTTAACGGGGCAGCAAAGGGAGAGTAGCACATGAGCAGGGAATACTGGGTCTACGAAAACTGGAGGGTGAACAAGGCGGTCCTTCACTATGGCGAATGCAGTTATTGCAAGCACGGCAAAGGGCACCAGGGGACCACTAATGAAACAAATGGAAAGTGGCACGGCTTCTATACAGCATTCGATTTAGCCCAGGCAAAGGCGGAACAAACGGAGCGCAAGGTGTGGCCATGTAAACACTGCGGCCCGCACTAGGCTTCACACCATCAACCTTTTTTGGGCAGAACTCCCTCTTGCCCATAAAGTCGCCCCTTTGGAGCATTATTTGGGCAAAGCCGATGCAGCGGCAGATGAAGGGCCAGCGGTGGCCATGGGTCGCCGAACCATGCTATCGTTCCCGTGTTGGTTGTACACGTGGCGGGGCGCCGCCGGGTGACGCACTACTGATCGGCGCGTGAGCGAAAGGGTGACGCGATGGGTAATATGCTGAGGGGGCGATTCTGGGTTGAGTTGGCGCTGGCGCTGGGTAGCGGCGCCCTCTTCCTGATCACGCTGGTCTGGAAGAACTGGATCGAGATCGTCTTCTCGGTTGATCCCGACGCCGGCAGCGGCCAACTGGAGTGGTTGATCGTGTGCGCCTTGTTGGTCCTGACGGTTACGGCGGGCGCGCTGGCCCGCTACGAGTGGCGTCGCCGCACGGCCATAGCGGCCTGAGCGGCCGATACTACGTAGGAAGGCCCATCAAGTGCGCTTCGTGGGGCACCACGATAGCGCGGCTAAGGTTGGGCGGCGCGTCGGGGTCAATGCCACGACTCGTGGCCAGCCGCACGGCCAGCAGCTGGGCTTGCGCGGCCCCGGTCAGGGGGTCCACGTCGGGGCAGCGCACCCTGGCCCCACTGGCCCTCGCGTCGTCCAGCACGGCGGCGCTCAGTGGGTCGGCGGGCGGGTCGAAACACCACACCAGGGTGCGCGCGTCGGCGGTGGCCAGCGGGCCATGGCGGTACTCCTGGGTTTGATGCCCATTGGGCGACAGTAGCGCGGTCTCCTGCAGGTTGAGCGCAGCCATCAGGGCCAGGCCGTAGCGCCAGCCGCGGCCCAGAAAGACGACCTGAGCGGCGTCGGTCAGCGCGGCGGGGTCGAAGTTCTCCAGCCCCTCGGCCATGCGATCCGGCAGCTCGGCCAGCGCGGCGCGGGCCTCCGGGGGGCCGATCAGCAGACGCAACGCCAGCGTGGCGGCGGCGATGTAGCGGGTCTGGATCACGCTGCGCTCCGCCGCGAACTCTAGCGGCAGCACGGCGTCGGCATGCTGGGCCGCCGGGGAGTCGAGCGCGCCACACAGCAGGACCACTCGCGCGCCTGCTCCTCGGGCGCGGCGCATCGCCTCAACCAGCTCGGTGGTCTGGCCGGTACGGCTGATGGCGATATGCGCCCAGTCGGGTCGGGCGATGTACTCGGAGGCGATGCAGCCCTGGGCGGCGTGGCCGTGCGTCGCCTCGTACAGCGCGGCCCCAGCCACGCCGATGCAGTACGACGAGCCGCAGCCCAGCAGGGCCAGCGGTCCCCGCAGATAGGGGGTCAGCGCCGCCCGGTGTTCAGCTACACGGGTCAGCGTCTGGCGCAGGATCTCCGGGGTGCCGCGGATCTCGGCCTCGACGGTCGTCATAGGGTGGTTGGTCATGCGATTGCCTCCTGCTTGGCGGGGAAGAAGTGGGGCAGATACTGGCGCTGCGCCTGCAGCAGATCGTCGGCTAGCTCCCAGGCCGTGGCCGGCTGGGCCACCGCCCCGTCGGCCAGCAGCGCCTCGACCATCAGGCGGCGGTTGCCCGTCAGGGCGGCCTCCACGGTCAGGTCAACAGCGGTCAGCTTGCGTCGGATGACGCCAGCCAGCAGGTCGGAGAAGTCGGGGATCTGCATCGGCCGCAAGCCGCTGGCCGTGGCCACGGCGGGCACTTCCAGGATGGCCTCGGGAGGCAGGTTGGACACCGTGCCCCGGTTGGGCACGTTGACGCTGAAGACCCGCCGCTGGTCGTGGGCCATTGAGCGCACGATGCTGACTAGCTGCTCGTGCTCGCCGACCGTGCGGTTGAAGATGGCGGTGTCCAGCGGGGCCTCACCCAGCGCCTGGGCACGCATCGCCGCGTAACGCTCGTCGCCCCAGGCAATAATCTCCCGCAGGGAGAACGCGTCAACACCCAGGGTCAGGCCGTGATAGGCCCCACCGGGGAAACGCTCGGGGAAGAACTCCACCACATGGCGGTCGTTTGCCGAGGGATAGGCCCCGTAGGCCTCAAAGAGCGACCAGGAGAACGGGTTATCGCCCGCGTGGCTCATGTCGCCGAAGGTCTGGCCCAGCCCGCGCGATCCGCTGGGGTCGCGGCGGTCCCGCTCCAGATGCTCCCGCACGATCGGCCAGGCGTCCTGGCCGTTCCAGCGCAGGTCGAAGATGAAGGTCAGATGGTTCAGGCCAGCGTAGAGGCTGGTCACCTCGCTATGTGGTGCCCCGATATAGGCGGCCAACTCCCGCTCCACGTTGAACACACCGTGGCACAGCCCGATCACCTCCAGCCCGGTGGCCTTGCGGATGGCCGCGCAGTTTGAGGTCATGGGGTTGCTGTAGTTGAAGAACAGCGCGGCGGGGCTCAGCTCACGCACATCCTGGGCAATCTCGACCAGGACGGGGATGGTGCGCATGGCCCGTGAGATGCCGCCGGGCAGCACCGAATCGCCCACCGGCTGGTAGACGCCGTGGCGGCGCGACACCTCCACATCGACCTCCCAGGCCCGCCGACCACCCACGCCTACGGTGAGCACCACCACATCGGCCCCGGGCAACAGAGCGCGGCGGTCGGTGGAGGCGTGGATCGTGATCGGCGCGTCACGCGCGGCGACCATCTTGCGGCTGAGCCCCTCGGCGGTGCCCAGAGCCAGTGGATCGGGGTCAACCAGGCCCACCTCCCACGGCCCCAACTCGGGCGATAGAATCAGGTCGGCCAGCAGGCCACGGGTAAACACGGCGCTGCCAGCCCCGATCAGCACGATCTTTCTTCCAGCCATTGATGCATCCTCCTCCATGCGGTCTTCAGTACGAACGCTCATCAGGGCCTGACGGCGGCTGGACCTGCAGCACGGTCACCCCGCGTTCGCGCAGGGTCAGCACCGCGTCGGCAGGCGCCGCGCCGTCGGTCACCAGGGTAGACAGGGCGGTGATAGGCAGGACGCGCGCCGGGCCACTCTGGTGGAACTTGGCGCTGTCGGCCAGCACGATCAGCTCACGGGCGGTCGCGATCAGCGTGCGGTCGGTCTGCACCTCGCGGATATAGGTGCCGGTCAGGCCATCCACCGCGTTGATGCCGAAGGTGCCGTAGAAGATCTGGTCCGCCCGCAGGTCTTGCAGGGCCTGGGTGGTCAGATAGCCCAGCAGGGTCAACTCGGAGTGACGCAGCCAGCCACCCAGCACCACTACATCAATGCTCGGGGACGTGGCCAGCCGCGCGGCGACATTCAGGGCGTTTGTGATCACGGTCAGGCCCGAGGTAGCCCCCAGGTAGGGGATCATGGCCTCGGTCGTGGTGCCACCCGTGATGATGATCGTGCTGCCATCACGCACCAGACCGGCGGCGGCCTGGCCAATCCGCGCCTTGATCTCCATGCGCTGAGGCGCCCGCTGCCCGATCTCGGCCTCCTCGCGGGCCAGGCGCGTCGTGAGCAGCAGGGCGCCCCCATACACGCGGCGCACCAACTCGCGGTCCTCCATCTCCTGGAGGTCCCGCCGCACCGTGGACATGCTGACGCCAAACACGCTGCTCAACTCGCTGACCTGAGCCGACTGCCGCTCGGCCAGATAGGTGAAGAGCTGCTTCTGGCGCTGTTCAGCTAGCATCGGATCGCCCTCTGCTTGGATCTCACTAGCACGTCTACTCTCTCACGATCGGCCACGACGCGCGGGCGCGGCGGCGGGCCGACCCCAGCGGCGGCCTCACTCTTGGCGCAGTCTGGCACAACTCGGTTGAGTTGTCAATGTTTATTGACTGACCATGCGCGGATGTGATAGAGTACGCGCAAGTCCGGTTCCGGCCACCGTGTGGTGGGCAGCGATGTCGTGGCGCCCTGGCCCCCAGTTTGAGTAAGGCTAGCAGGGCGCGCGCTCCACCGGGTCGGTGAGATGGTTTGCTGTTGTCGGAGGTTGCTCATGACCGCCATCAGGCGCGCAAGACGTACCGTTGCCCTGGCCAGCGTGGCGCTGGCCGCATTCGTTGGTCTCTCCGGCGTGGGGCCGGCGCATAGCGCGGCGGCGCCGGTCAAGATCGTCTTCTGGCACCACAACGACGCTGCCTGGATCGCCGCCTATAAGCACCTGGCCAAGGCCTACCAGACGCTGCACCCCAATGTGACCATTGTCGAGCAAACCTACGGGTTCAGCGACCTGCCCACCAAGCTGCAAACCGTAGCAGGCACCTCCAGCGCACCCGACGTGGTGGGCATCTTTGGCACCAACGTGACTGCCTTCGCGCGCAGTGGCAAGTTCGACGCGGTGCCCGCATCGGTGTATAGCACCCAGCAGATGCAGAGCACCTATTACCCGGCGGCCAGCGGCGCCGGCCTGTACCAGGGCAAGTACTATTCGATCCCCCATGAGTACAACATCGAGAACGACGGCATGCTGGTCAGCCCCCAGCAGTTCAAGCTAGCGGGCATCAGCCACTATCCCACCACCTGGGCCGAGCTCAAGGCCGACGCGGCCAAGCTGACCGTGCGCAAGGGCGGCGCGGTCAAGCGCGCTGGCTTCCTGTTCGTCACCCTCGGCAGCACCCCCTCGTTCTTCCTGGGCCTGATCCTGCAGCAGCCCGGCGGCTACTACTGGGCCAAGGATGGCGTCCACGTAGACTTCAACACGCCGCAGGCGGCCAAAGCCATGCAGGAGATGCTGGACCTGCAGCAATACGGCAGCCTGCGCGACTTCCCGGTCAGCGTGCTCGATGTCTCGGACTACTTTTTCCGCGGCCAGGCCGCCATGGCATTCCGCGGCTCCTGGACCATCGGGGTTGGCCAGGGCCAGTATCCCAAGGTCAAGTTCGATTACGTCAACATGCCCTCGTTCACCAGCCGGCCGCCCTACTTCGCCGCCGAGTCCGGCTGGTCCGACGCGGTGACCGCCAGCTCGACGCACAAGGACGTGGCCTGGGACTTCGTCAAGTTCATGAACGCCAAGGACAACGCCCGCTACTGGAACATCACCACCTCTAGCATCCCCGCACGCAAGGATCTGGGCGATGACCCGGCGTTCCTGAAAGCCAATCCGCTGCTCAAGCCTACGCTGAGCATCCTCAAGTATGGCCGCTGGATCGGCCCGGTGCAGGATCGTAGCGCCTTCTTCGACAACAGCACCCGCTATATTGAGAAGACCTTCAACCACTCCATGAGCATCGGTGATGCGCTCAAGGCGATGACCAGTTCGATCAACGGAGCCATTGACAAGCAGCTTGGCTCGGGCCAGTAAGGTCGACACAACCATAATGGGGCGGGGGGCAGCCACGGCCCACGCCCCGCAGCCGTCTAGCGGTGGTGGGGAGGCACGATATGGCGCATCAGGGCGCCCTCCGCGCGGCATCCTGGCTGGACCGGTGGCGGCCCGACCGCGCCCCCGGCGCCGGGCGGCGCGCGGTCTTCGTGGGCGCGTCGCTGACCCCGGTGATGCTCATCTTTATCGTCTTCTCCATCTTGCCTATCCTGGCCGTGGTCGTGTTTAGCTTCTTCCGCTACAGTTTCAGCTACCCCGATCACGCCTACCGCGGCCTGACCTACTATCAGCAGATGGTCGCCGACCCGCTGTTCTGGAACGGCCTGAAGCGCACGGCCATCTTCGTGGTTATTGCCGTGCCGCTCAATATCCTGGTCAGCCTGCCCGCCGCGCTGGGCCTGCAGCGGGCGGCCCGCCTCAAGGGCACCCTGCGCGCGTTCTTCTTCCTGCCCACCGTGATCAGCACGGTGGCTGTCTCGTTGCTCGGGCTGGCCCTCTACGATCCCACCACCGGCCTGCTCAACCAGGCGCTCAGCGCCCTCCATCTGCCTATCGGGCACTGGCTCTCCGACGACACCACGGCCATGCCGTCTATCGCCCTGCTCGCCGTGTGGCAGGACATGGGCTACAACGTGATCATCTTCCTGGCTGGCCTGCAGGCGATCCCCCATGATTTCTACGAGGCGGCGCGCATTGACGGCGCGGGCCGCCTGACCATGTTTCGGCGAATCACCATGCCGTTGCTGCAGCGCACCACCTCGTTTACGGTCATCCTGACCGTGATCAGCTACCTGCAGACCTTTACCTATCAGCAGGTCATGCTGCAGGGCGGCCCGGTTGACTCAACGCGCACCATCGCCCTGTACATCTACGACATCGGCATCGGCACGGTTACCCCGCTGCTCAGCCAGGCCATGGCCGCCGCCGTGATCGTGCTGGGGATCACCCTGGTGATCACCCTGGCGCAACTGCGCCTGACGAGTGTCTCATGGGACTACTAACGCCCCTACCTACCCCCCTGGTGGCCGCCCAGGCGGGGGCGCCCAGCCGGCGCCGGCTGGCCCCTGGCGACCTGCTGGTCACCGGCGTGGTCTGGCTGGCCGGCATCGTGATGGTCGTGCCGCTGGTGTGGATGGTGCTCTCCTCGTTCAAGTCGCAGGCGGAGATCCTGCAGCTCAACCCTACATTCCTGCCCCAGCGCTTCACCCTGGAGTCCTACTCCACGGTACTCAACGACCCCGAGTTTCCGCTGTGGTCGCTGTTCCGCAACAGCGTGATCGTCTCCACCGTGGTGACCATCTCGGTGTTGTTCACCAGCACGCTGGCCGGCTACGTGTTCGCCAAGTTCCGCTTCTTCGGTAAGGGCTTTTGGTTCGTGCTGATCCTGGCCAGCCTGATGGTGCCCTTCCAGGTGGTGGTCATCCCACTGTACCTGATCATCCGCGACCTCAACCTGTTCAACACCCTCTACGCTCTGATCATACCCAACCTGATCAGCCCCTTCGGCATCTACCTGATGCGCCAGTTCATTGAGGGCCTGCCCACCGCGCTGATCGAGGCCGGCCGCATTGATGGGGCCTCGGAGTTCACCATCTACGCGCGGATCATCGTGCCGCAGGTGCTGCCTGCCCTGACCGCGCTGGGCATCTTCACCTTCAAGTGGATGTGGAACGACTACCTATGGCCGCTGGTAGCCATCAACGATCTGGCCCATGAGACGCTGGCCCTGGGTATGGCCCAGTTCGCCGTTGGCCAGCACGGCACCCGCTTTGACCTGACGCTGGCCGTGGCCACCCTCTCCGCGCTGCCCATCGTGCTGCTGTTTGTGGTTTTTCAGCGCCAGTTCGTGCAGGGTATCGCCCTCTCGGGCCTGAAGGGGTAGCCCAGGTGACCCCTGAGCAGGCGCAACACCTGGCCGGAACGCTTGAGGGCGCGCTCTCCTGGCGGCCCATCGGCCCCTACCGGGGCGGCCGCGCGGCCGCCGTGGTGGGCCACCCCGACCGCCCCCGCGTGGGCTACATGGGCACGGCCAGTGGCGGCGTGTGGACCACCGAGGACGGCGGGGACTCCTGGCGCAACATCTCCGATCTCTACTTCAAGCGCGGCTCGGTCGGCGCGCTGACCATCGCCCCGGCCGACCCCAGCGTGCTCTACGCGGGCATGGGTGAGTGCGCCATGCGCGGCAACACGACCCACGGCGATGGCGTCTACCGCTCCACTGATGCGGGGACCACCTGGACGCACGTTGGCCTGGCCGAGACGCACAACATCGGGCGCATCCTGATCCACCCGCGCGACCCCCACCTGCTCTACGTGGCCGCCTTTGGCCACCGCTTCGGCCCCAACCCACAGCGGGGCGTCTATCGCTCCCGCGATGGCGGGGCCACCTGGACATGCGTGCTGAGCCTGGGCGACGGCACGGGGGCGATTGATCTGGCCATGGACGCTCAGGCGCCGGCCGTGCTGTACGCGGCGATGTGGCAGGCCCGCCGCTCCCCCGGGGCCTTCGTCACCCGGGGACCCCAGAGCGGCCTGTACCGCTCCACCGATGGTGGCGACACCTGGACCGATCTCTCGGGCAACCCCGGCTTTCCGCCCGGCCCGCTGGGCCGCATCGGCGTCGCCGCCTCGCCGGCCCAGCCCCATCGCCTGTGGGCGCTGATTGACGCGCCCCAACGCGGCGGCGTCTACCGCTCAAACGACCGAGGCGACACCTGGACCTGGCTGAACGACGACGCCAACTTCCTGGTGCGCGCCTGGTACTCCGTGCGCGTGGTGGCTGACCCGCGGGACGGCGACACGGTCTACCTGCCCAACCGCAAGCTGTGGAAGTCAACCGACGGAGGGCGCACCTTTGTACAGCGCAACACGCCCTATTGGGATCAGCACGACCTGTGGGTTGACCCGCGCGACCCGGCCCACCTGATGGTGGCCAACGACGGCGGTGGTAGCGTCTCGTTCGATGGCGGCGCGTCGTGGTCCACTATCTTCAACCAGCCCACCGCCGAGCTGTACCACGTGGCCACGGACAACCGGTTCCCCTATCATGTGTACAGCGCGCAGCAGGATAACAGCACGCTGTGCCTGCCCAGCCACAGCGACCGCGGCCCTATCTCGCTGGCCCACCTCTACGATGTGGGTGGCGGCGAGAGCGGCCACGTGGCCGTGCGCGCTGACGACCCCAACATCGTCTACTCGTCCGACCTGGACGGCGTGCTGACCCGCTACGACCACGCCAGCGGGCAGCTGCGGCCCATCACAGTGTGGCCGGATAGCCCCGACGCCTGGGCGACCGCCGAGCGGCCCTACCGCTTCAACTGGTCCATGCCCATTATGCTCTCGCCCCACGACCCCACCGTGCTGTATACAGCGGCCAACCGGGTGTTCCGTTCGCGCGACGAGGGGCACAGTTGGCAGGCGATCAGCCCCGACCTGACCCGCAACGATGTGGCCAAGCTGGCCGCACTGAGCGGCGAGACGGGCGACTACTGCACCATCGCCACGCTGGCCGAGTCGCCCCTGCGGGCCGGCGTGCTGTGGGCTGGCTCCGACGATGGGCTGGTCCACGTCTCCCAGGATGGTGGAGGGGTCTGGAGCGCCGTCACCCCGCCTGGCCTACCCCGCTGGGCGACCACCTGCATTGAGGCCTCGCCACACCAGCCAGGCGGGGCCTACCTCTCGGCCACGCTGCACGCCCTGGATGATTTCAGGCCCTACCTGTTCAAGACCACTGACTACGGCGCGACGTGGCAGGCTATCACGGGAGGCATCCCCGCCGACCAGTTCACCCGGGTGGTCCGCGCCGACCCGGCCCGCGCTGGCCTGCTCTACGCGGGGACCGAGGCGGGCGTCTATGTCTCGCTCGACGACGGGCATTCCTGGCACACCCTGCAACTGGACCTGCCCGCCGTGGCCATCTATGATCTGGCCATCAAGGACGACGACCTGATCACGGCCACCCATGGGCGCGGCCTGTGGATCCTGGACGACCTCTCGCCGCTACGCCAGGCGACCCCGGACATGCTCCAGGCGCCGCTGCATCTGTGCGCTCCTCGGCCGACCTACCGGGTAGCCCGCGAGGCCTACGGCATCCGCGGCTACATCCACATGGGCTTTGCCCACGGCGCGCCCAACCCGCCTACCGGCGTGGTGGTCACCTACTACCTGCGCGACGAGCCGGCCACGCCGGTCACCGTGGCCCTGCTCGACGCCGATGGCCAGGAGGTCTCGTGGGCGACCAGCGCGCCACCCCGGCCGCCCAGGACACCACTGGGGCACTACGACTACGTGCTGCGCCACGGCGTGGCCGTGCTGACCGCCCGCGGCGCGGACGACGAGGAGCCGGGCATCCGCGTGGGCGCGCGGGTGGCCCCTCGCGACCTGTCTCACCCTACCGCGCGGGCGGGGTTCAACCGCTGCGTCCTGGACCTGCTCTACCCCGCCGCATCCACGGTGGGGGGCTACCTGCCGCTGGGCGTGACTGCCCCCCTGGCGCTGCCCGGCGCCTACACCGTGCGCCTGACCATCGGCGAGGACGCTCTGACCGCGCCATGCGTGATCCTGGCCGACCCACGGGCGGCGGCCACGCCGGCCGATCTGCAGGCCCAGTTTGCCCTGCAGAGGGCAGTGCGCGAGGGCGTCAGCGTGCTGCACCAAGCCGTGGCCGTGGCCCGCGACCTGCGCTGGCAGCTGGAGGCTCAGGCGGCCCTGCTGCAGCGCGCTGGCCAGGCCGCGCTGGCTGCGCGTGACGCCGCTGCCCGTCTGACCACCCACCTCGACGCGCTGGAGCGCCGCGTGCTGCAACCCGCCTACACCACGCGCAGCGGCGAACTGTCCGCCGGGCACGCCCCCCTGGCCCTGAGCAACCGCTTCGAGGCGCTGGGCAACGCCGTGGCTGGCTACGATGGCCGCCCCACGGCGCAGGCCGTGGCCCTCTATGCCGAGTTGGCCGCCCAAACTGAGCACTGCCTGACCGATCTGCGCGTGCTGCTAGCCGACGACCTGCCCTCCTACACGGCCCTGGCCCGCGCCGCGGATGTGCCCGCCCTGCTGCCCTTACCACTACCCCCAGGCCGCCAGGCAGGCGCCTGATACCCGCGCCCAGAGAGAAGAACCGCTATGGACCCTATCCACGTCCTGAGCACAATGGCCTTCCCCAAGGAGTGGCTGGAGGGTCTGCGCGCCATCTCACCACGCCTGGTGATTACCCAGTACACGGCCAGCCACCCCGACGACGTGCCGGAGGCGCTGTGGGCAAACATTGAGATACTGTACAGTGGCGGCGTCTTCCCCCACCCCGCTCAGGCGCCGCGGCTGCGCTGGGTGCAGCTGGATACCTCGGGCGTTGATCACGTGCTGCGCACGCCGCTCTGGGAGGCGGACGTGGCCGTGACTACGCTCAACGGTGTGGCCCCACCCACCATGTCCGAATACGCGCTGATGATGATGCTCGCCTTTGCCCACCACCTGCCGCCGATACTGCGGCACCAGGCCCGCGCCGAGTGGCCATCGCTGGCCGAGCGCTGGCAGCGCTTCACGCCCCGCGAGCTGCGCGGGGCCACGGTAGGCATCGTGGGCTACGGCAGTATCGGCCGCGAGTTGGGCCGCGTGGCCCATGCGCTGGGTATGCGCGTGTTGGGCCTGCGGCGCGGCGCGGAGCCGGCCCCGGCCACCTACCGGCTGGCCGGCGTGGCCGGCCACGACAGCGCCCCCGATCAGCTGTTTGGTCTGCCTGGCCTGCCCGAGATGCTGGCCCAGTGCGACTATGTGGTGCTGATCGTGCCATACACGGCGGCCACGCATCACCTGATCGATCGAGCGGCGCTGCGGGCGATGAAGCCCTCGGCGGTGCTGGTCAACATGGCCCGTGGCGGCGTGGTAGACGAGCAGGCGCTGGTCGAGGCGCTGCGCGAGGGCTGGCTAGCCGGCGCCGCGTTGGACGTGTTCGAGGCGGAGCCGCTGCCGCCCGACCACCCACTGTGGGCCATGCCCAACGTGATCATATCACCCCACGTGGCGGGGTTCACGCCGCACTACCATGAGCGGGTGCAGGAGCTGTTTGGGACCAACCTGCGCCGCTATCTGGCCGGCGAGCCCCTGCTCAACCAGGCTCAGCGCCACCGCGGGTATTAGCGGCGGCCCAGGCCAACAGCGCATGCTGGGCGCGGGCTAGCCAGGTGGATCGGCTGACTGGCCTGGGAGGATAGGGGCGTCCCCCACGCCCAGGCTGAAATAACCCAGCGGTCTTGCCTATCCCTTGTGGGAGGCCCACAATGACCCGGGCGCCGGCACACGTGCGTGGCGGCATATAAAGGGGATGAGAGGGATCACCACATAGACCGGCCCCAGTGGACCAGAGGGATCATCAATAGGGGGAGGGCGGACAATGCTTCATAAGGTTGTATCCAATGTCGGCGCCGAGCGCCGCCTGGCTATCGCGCCGGAGGTCGCCGGGTGGTCACATTTGACCTTTCGCGCCTACGGGTTTGCCGCCGGGCGGCCCATTGACGGCCACTCCGTGGACGATGAGGTGTGCATGATGTTCCTGGCCGGGACGGCCACCGTGACCGTGGGGGGCCAGACTTGGACGATAGACCGGGCCAGCGATGTGTTTGACGGGCCGCCCCAGTGCGTCTACCTGCCACCACGGCACGACTACCTGCTGACGCCGTTGACCCACTGTGAAGTGGCCTACGCCCGCTGGCCAGCCCAGGGCCTGCTCACGCCGCGTTTTATCGCTCCGGAGACAATGGCCGTGCAAGAACGCGGCAGCGGGGCCACGGCGCATCATGTCACGCACATCCTGCGAGCCGGAGAGGCCGAACACCTGGTTTGCGCCGAGACAATCGTCCCGCCGGGCCATTGGTGCGCGAGCCTGCCCCTGGCGGCTCACCCCGCTGCTGGCGCGGGCCATCTAGTGGCCGAAGCCGTCTGCTACTATCGCCTGGCGCCCAGGGCGGGTTGGGCACTGCAGCGCCTGTATAGTGATGATGACGCCCTGGACGACACCCTGCTGATCGGCCACGGCGATGGAGTGATGATCCGTGACGGCCACCACCCGGTTGTGGCGGCGCCAGACGCGCATCTGTACATCTTGCATGTCGGCGCGGTGGTCGGTCAGGCCACCGAGGCGGCGCCTGTCCGTTGAGCGCGCTCGTGGCTGCCCCAGGGCAGTGACGCTGTCCCGACAACCCACCAAGAACACGCGCGGCGCCACGATGTCCAGGCGGCAAGAACGCCACCGCTGCTCAGCCACTCCACATGGGATAGCTCACTGGTCCAGGGTGAGCATGACCAGGCTACCCAGCAGCAATGTATACTGACCTGAATAAGCCCGCGCGGGTGGGGCAACGCGTCACCAGGCGAGAGCAGGTCCAACACGGGACGGCCCGTGGTGGGGAGGTCAGCGCAATGGAGATGGCCAACTTTTTCGATCATGCCACAGACTTGATCCAGGTTGCTGATCAGACGGGGCGGCTGCTATTCGTCAACCGAGCCTGGGCGCGAACTCTGCGCTACACCCCTCAGGAGGCCACGCGGCTGTCGGTCGGCGACATGATGCATCCAGAGAGCCGCGCGGCCTGCCTTATCCTCTTTGATCGTGTACTACATGGCGAGGAGGTGGGCCCAGTAGAGACGATCCTGGTGACCAGGGATGGAACCCCGCTGGTGGTGCGCGGGGTGATCAACCGGCAGATCAGCGACACATCGGACGGCGGGGGTCCAACCACCTGGAGCATTTTTAGCGACGTGACCGCTCAGGCGCCGCGGCAGCCAACCGACACGGCTCTCTATAATCCGCTGACCCAGCTGCCCAATCGGGCGCTCTTCTTTGATCGGCTGGAGCAGGCCCGGTCCAGGGCAGCCCAGGGCGGCGCGGCGCCGACGGCGGTGCTGTTGCTCAACCTGGACCGCTTCAGGGCGGTTAATGATAGCCTTGGCCACGACGTGGGTGATGTCGTGCTATCCTCGATAGCCGAGCGTCTACAGGTGTGTACGGGACTCCAGAACATGGTAGCCCGCCTGGACGGCGACGAGTTCGGCGTCATCCTGGAAGACTCCAGCGTCATGGCCGCTCAGGACATCGCCAATCGAGTGCTGGACGAGCTACGCTCACCGTTCCACGTGGGCGATCAGCAGGTCGTGGTGATGACCAGTATCGGCATTGCGCTCGGCGGGGCCAACGATGGGGTAGGCGACCTGCCGCGGCGCGTTGAGGTGGCCCTCCATGCGGCGAAGGCCAGGGGCAAGGCGCGCTACGAGCTGTTCGATGGGACGATCCATGCGCCAGCGATGGCGCGTGCCACCCTGGAGACCGAGCTGCGGCGGGCGATTGACCATGGGGAGTTCGCCGTCTACTACCAGCCGATTGCCCGTGTGGCTAACAGCAAAATTGTGGGTATGGAGGCCCTGGTGCGCTGGCAGCACCCCCGCCGTGGTCTGCTCCCACCGGCGGAGTTTATTGGCCTGGCTGAGGAGAGCGGCCTGATCGGGCTGATCGGCGCATGGGTGCTGCGGGAGACCTGCCGACAGGGCCGGGCGTGGCAAGACCGCTACCCCACCGACCCACCCAGGGTTAACGTCAACGTGTGTATGCGCCAACTGCGCCACCCTGATCTGGTTCCTCTGGTCGCCAGCGCGCTGGCCGATACGGGACTCAACCCGCGCCTACTGGTGCTGGAGATAACCGAGAGCATGGCCATCGGCGCCGTCGAGGACACCGTGGAGGTGCTGCGCCGTCTGGCTGACCTGGGTGTTGAACTGGCTATTGACGACTTCGGCACGGGCTACTCCTCGCTCAGCTACCTCAAACACCTGCCCGCGCACAGCGTCAAGATTGATCAACTGTTCATTCGTGGGTTAGGTGTGGACCCCCACGACACAGCCATCGTGGAGGCGGTGCTGCCCCTAGCCCGCGCGTTGGGGCTGCACGTGACCGCTGAGGGCGTGGAGACGAGCGACCAACTTGAGCGGTTGCGCGCTCTGGGCTGTGACCACGCCCAGGGCTACTATTTCTGGAAGCCCCGGCCGGCGCCCGCCGCCGAGATGCTGCTGGTAGAGGACCTGCGCGCCGTCAAAGTCACCTCATGAGGGTGCTCCCGCTTAACCGCCGCCAGCCCCACGCACAGGCGCGTGGCCGGAGATGACCCTGCTATGTCTGGCGTTAAGTGGGCAGTAGAGGCCCTACGCCGGAGCGGCCACCCATGGTCGTGGACGGAGTCTGATCAACGCTCAGGCCGGTATGTCCATGCCCATGGGTGGCGCATACGCGCGACGGCGCTTAAATCAGCCTGCTCGTTTTTCCTGGGGGAGCATAAGCGGGTGTGCGGTACGGAACGTGCTGGTATAGTCTCCGGCCTGGGGACACAACGGTGAGGCGGGGCACGCCTACAACGGCGCCGGACGGGTGGGGGACGGATGTGATCACGGCGGACGCAGCGGGGGGCTGGCTGTCGCATCGGCTCAAGGGCTGGCTGCTGCAGGGGGCTGAGCCGGACAGCCAGGAGGGGCCGTACGAGCGGGAGGGCCCGCACCAGCACCCCTGGTGGCGGGTGATGTGCCTGACCGGTGTAGACTACTTTTCCTCGCTGGGCTACCAGCCGGGCATCGCCGCGCTGGCCGCCGGCGCACTAGCCCCTCTGGCTACCGTGGTGCTGGTGCTAGTCACACTGTGTGGGGCCCTGCCCATGTACCGCTGGGTGGCCGGCGAGAGCCCCCACGGCGACGGCTCCATCTCCATGCTGGCTGGCCTGCTGCCCTGGTGGCAGGGCAAGCTGTTCGTGCTGGCGCTGATCGGGTTTGTGGCCACCGGCTTCGTGATCACGATCACCCTCTCCGCCGCCGACGCCGCCGCGCACATCGCCGAGAACCCCTTTACCCGCGGCGCCCACGGCTATGAAGTGGTGGTCACGCTCATGCTGATCACCCTGCTGGGCGCCGTCTTCTTGAAAGGCTTCAACGAGGCTATCGGCATCGCCGTGGCCCTCGTGGGGATCTACCTGGTCCTCAATGTGGTGGTGATCGCCGCTGGCGCGTTGGAGATCACCCGACACCCCCATGTGGTGGCGGACTGGCAGGCCACGCTGGCCGGCGCCTACGCCAACCCGCTGGCCATGATCGGGGCCGCGCTGCTGCTGTTCCCCAAGCTGGCCCTGGGCCTCTCCGGCTTCGAGACAGGCGTGCTGGTGATGCCGCTCGTGCAAGGCGACGCCTCCGACGACCCGCGGCGCCCCCTTGGGCGCATCCGCAACGGCCGCCGCCTGCTCACCGCCGCGGCGGGCATCATGAGTGCGCTGCTGCTGGCCAGCAGCGTGGTCACCATCTGGCTGATCCCGCCCGCCGCCTTTCGTGATGGCGGCCCGGCCAGTGGCCGTGCGCTGGCCTACCTGGCCCACCACTACCTCGGCGATGTCTTCGGCACTCTCTACGATGTCAGCACCATCGCCATCCTGTGGTTCGCCGGGGCCTCGGCGATGGCTGGCCTGTTGAACATCGTGCCCCGCTACCTGCCCCGCTACGGCATGGCCCCGGATTGGGCGCGGGCCACGCGGCCCCTGGTGCTCCTGTTCACGGCCATCTGCTTTGCCGTCACCCTCGTCTTCAAGGCCAACGTCAACGCGCAGGCGGGTGCCTACGCCACGGGCGTGCTGGCCCTGCTCACCTCAGCTACCGTCGCCGTGACCCTCTCGGCGCGCCGGCAGCGCCGCGGGCGGGCCGCGCTGTGGTTTGGCCTGGTCTCCATCGTCTTCTTCTATACCATTGGCAGCACGATCATCGCGCAGCCTGACGGCCTCAAGATCTCGATCGTGTTCATTATGGCTATCATCGTGCTCTCGCTGGTCTCGCGCGTCTTCCGCACCACCGAACTACGGGTCAGCGCGGTAGTGCTGGACGACAGAGCGCGGCGCTTCATTGCGCAGGCCAGTCACGGCCCGATCCGCATCATCGCCAACCACCCTGACGAGCGCAACGCGCGGGAATACCTGCTCAAGGAGCGTGAGCAGCGCGCGGATAACCACATCCCCGCCGACGAGGCGGTGCTATTCCTGGAAGTTAGCGTGGCCGACGCCTCGGAGTTCGCGCCCACCCTGCGCGTCAGCGGCCACAACATCGGTGGTCACCGCGTGCTGCGCGCGCAGGGCGCCTCGGTGCCCAACGCCATCGCCGCCTTTTTGCTCTATCTACGCGACACCACCGGGCAGCGCCCGCACATCTACTTCGGCTGGACGGAGGGCAACCCGCTCAAGTACCTGGCCAAATACATCCTGTTCGGCGAGGGCGATATTGCTCCAGTCACCCACGAGGTACTGCGTCAGGCTGAGCCAGACCCGGCCCGCCGCCCGGCCATCCACATCGGCTGACCGGTCAGGCCGGCGCCGCCGGGGTTCCACGCCGTCAGCAGGGGCGCCACAGGCTGCCGTCGAGGTTCAGCGCCGCCCTGGCCGCGCTGAAGCGCAGCCGCCTGGCTTGCGCGCAGAATTGGCGGGTAGGCAGGGTGTATTCGACCTCCAGGACGGCCTTGCCCGCCGCGATGAACGGGGTGAGCTTGGCGCACTCGGTGTATTGGAAGCACTGCTCATCCAGCTCGAAGTCGAACGAGGGCAACAGCGCGCTGGCCTGATCTGGATCGTTCTTGAGCGCGACGGCCAGGCCCAGCGCGTGCGCGATGGCGGCTAGAAAGCGGTTGAAGGTCAGTTGGTCGGCGGCGCTGATGGGAAAGCCGGTGGTGTTGCTGTAGCCGTCCACGTTGTCCCATTCGATGGCGTCGAAGCCCTTGGTGGCGCAGAGTTGGGCGCGCGCCTGCAAGATGGGGCCGAGGATAGAGAGCTGACGGATATCCAACCACTTCTCGCCGGGCCAGCCGTTGCTGCTGCCCTTGACCGACGCGGGGTACAGCCCCGCATCGGGCCGCCAGTTCTCCCAGGTGCCGGCGTCCATATAGCAGATTGCCCGCGTGCCCCGCGCGTGGAGCGTCGCCACGGCGCTGGCTGGGTTATCGAAGCCATCAATATCGAAGACGGCGACCCGGTAGGTCAGGGTGACCGCGCCGCTGAGCTGCCAATACCACGTGGTGCCGGGCGGGAGACTCCACAGCGTCCGGGCGGGTCGGGTGGGTGCGGAGGAGGCTAGACCCGGCGCGCCGTGGACCTGAGAACGCCCGCCGACCGCCTGCCCACCGGCGCGCTGGGTAAGGCCCCCGCTGGGTGGTGGGGTGACCGCGGCCACGGCAAGGCCGGCGGGCGGATTGAGCCTTGGCGTCAGCGTCATGAGCACGAGCGCCGCGCCGGCCAGCCAACGATACAACATGGGGCAACTCCTCTCCGTTCTCTCAAGGGCGCTACAGGCCCCAGTGGCCCTCCCGGCGCCTACCACGGCGTTATCGCCGAGTGGCCACGCCTGCCCTGCTGTGTAGTCTATGACGCTGCGGCTCCCACCGTGTCAATAGCCCAAGGGCTGTGACTAGCATCGGCCCCGCTAGCCATCGGAATCTGGGATCCCTGCGCCGCACGTGCTACACTGGCTACAGGCGAATGCCGCGTGGTTACCTAGATGTTCACACCTGTCAACATCGCGCTACCAAGCGGTAGCAACTACCCAGCGGCTTTTCGTGAGAGCGTGGCGCCGGCCATCTTAATAGTATAGTGAGAGTAATTAGGGAAGGGAGCAGGCGCCCCATGAGCTTCCCTCTGCCCAGCGACGGGCACGCCGAACGGCTTCTGGAGACCCTGGAGCTGCTGTTGGCTATTGACGCGGCGACGTTGGCCGAGGCCCTGCAGCAGGCCAGCGATCTGGTGGCCGAAGCGCTACGGGCTGAGAAGGTGGATGCCTTCCTGTATGAGCCAGCCAGTGATAGCTTGGTCGCGTTGGGCACTAGCCACACGCCGATGGGCCAACGGCAGCACGAACTGGGCCTGCATCGGCTGCCCCTGGCCAACGGCGGCAGCCCCGTGTGGGTGTTCGCCACGCACAGCGCCTACCACACCAATCAGGCTCATCAGGACCCCTGGGAACTGCGCGGCCTGTGGGAGGACCTGGGCGTCCGCTCCCAGATCAGCACGCCCCTGAACATTGGCCAGCGCAACCGCGGCGTGTTGCAGGCCTGTTCCGCCCGGCCCGAGCACTTCAGCGTGGAGGATTTCCAGTTTCTGCAGGCCGTAGGGCGCTGGCTCGGTCTGGTCGGCCACCGCGCCGAGATGCGTGACCTGATGGGTCAGGTCGGTCCCGGTGAGGTGCGTGCGGCGCACCATCGGACGATGATCGCACTGGGCGACAGTTTGGTAGCGGCCCAGAGCGGGGCTAACGGAACCGCCGGTTGCTATGGCCGCCGCGTACCCTCGCCTGGCGGCATGGATCGGCCAGGGCGGCCGCGTGGAGTTGGGCCGCGCCGACGATGGCCGCTCAATGGCCCGCGCCCTGGACGCAAGCGGTGTGGTGTGGCAGGGCCAGGAGAGCTACTCCGGCCTGGGCGAGCTGCTGCAGGACCTGGAAGCGGGCCTGGGCACGTTGGTGGCGGACTAACCATCCATGGCCAACACAAACGGATAGACCGGGCCGGCGCCGGCCTCGCGGAGGGATTGGGTGACGACAGTGAGCGTCCACCCCGTATCCACGCGGTCGTCCACCAGCAAAATGGGCGCGCCGCCCAGAGTAGGTAAGGCAGCCAGGATCTCCGCTGGCAGCTGATACGCTCCGTACACGGCGCGCAGCCGCTGCGCGCTGTTCGAGCGCCCCGTGCCTGGGGGACCTACATGCCGCACACTGCCCAGGTAGGGTAGCCGGCCCACTCTGGCCAGCCCAGCGGCAAGGCTCTCGATCAGCAGCGGGCGCGTGCGTGAGCCTACCGCGACGAACGCGGCGGGCCGCTCACTCCAGCCCCAGGCAGCCAGGACGCGCACGGCCACCTTGAGCAGGTCGTCAGGCACGTCACCATCCGGTACACCAGGGCCTAACGCCGAGCGCAGACGTTGCCCATAGCCCAGGTCGGTCAGGCGGGCCACGGCCCGGCCCGCCGTGGCCATGCGGTCGTCGGGGATGCGACCTGAGAGAGGCACGCCCAGTGTAGGCATCGCGCTGGGCCACTGCCGCCGCGGCTCGATAGTCACCCCGGGGCGGGTCAGCTTGTCCTGGGCCGCGTCTACGGCCGCCACGCTAACCCCGGTGGGCACAGACGTGCCGCCGCAGTTGTCACACCGGCCGCACGGCGCGGCGGCGGGGTCGTCGAGCTGGCGACGCAGGAACTCCATGCGGCAGCCTGTGGTGACCATGTAGGCGCGCATGGCCTGTTGCTCGCTCTGGCGGACCTCGGCGACTCTGGCGTAGCGCTGGGCATCGTAGCGCCACGGTTGACCGGTGGCCTGCCAACCAGACTTGACCCGGCGCACCGCCCCATCCACATCAAGCACCTTGAGCATAGCCTCCAGGCGGGACCGCGAGAGGGCAACCCGTGGCTCCAAAGCCATCGTGCTCAGCGGCTTGCCTGCCTCGGCCAGCGCCTCCAGCGCCGTACGAACCTGCTCCTCGGGCGGGAAGCCCACCGAGGCAAAGTAGTCCCACACGGCCTGATCTTCCTGGCCGGGCAGCAGGATCACCTCAGCCCGCGCCACGCCACGGCCGGCGCGGCCGACCTGCTGATAGTAGGCGATGGGCGAGGACGGCGCGCCCAGGTGCAGCACGAAGCCCAGGTCTGGCTTGTCAAAGCCCATGCCCAGCGCGCTGGTGGCCACCAGCGCCTTGACCCGGTTGTTGATCAGGTCGTCTTCAGCGGCCAGGCGCTCCGCCCCTTCAGTCTGGCCCGAGTACGCCGCCACGGCGTAGCCCCGCTCGCGCAGGTAGGTGGCCACGTCTTGCGATGCGGCCACGGTGAGGGTGTAGATGATGCCCGATCCAGGCAGATCGCCCAGGTGATCGGCCAGCCAGGCCAGCCGTTCGGCCTGACTGGGCAGGGCCAGCACGGAGAGATACAGCGACTCACGCTCCAGGCTGCCGCGCAGCACCAGTACGTCGTCGTCTTGTTGGCGCAGACCCAGCACCTGGGCCACGTCGGCGACCACCCGGCTGTTGGCCGTCGCCGTGGTAGCCAACACGGGGATACCAGGAGGCAGGTCGGTCAGCAGGGTGCGTAGGCGGCGGAAATCGGGCCGGAAGTCGTGGCCCCAGTCGGAGATACAGTGGGCCTCGTCCACCACCAGCAGGCCGCAGCTGGCGGCCAGCCGCGGCAACACCTGGTCGCGAAACTCCGGGTTGTTCAGCCGCTCGGGCGAGAGCAGCAGCACGTCGAGTTCACCGCGATGAACCCGTCCGTAGGTGGCGGCCCACTCCTCATTGTTGGTGGAGTTGATCGTGGCGGCGTGGATGCCTGCCCGCTCGGCGGCGGCGATCTGGTTGCGCATCAGCGCCAACAGGGGCGAGATGATCACGGTCGGCCCAGCGCCCGCCGCGCGCAACAGCGCCGTGGCCACGAAATAGACGGCGGATTTGCCCCAGCCCGTGCGCTGAACAACCAGCGCCCGCCGCCGCCCAGCCACCAACGCCTCAATAGCGGTCCATTGGTCATCACGCAGCCGCGCCGTCGGGCCAGCCAAGGCGCGCAGGCGCCCCTCGGCGTCCGCGCGTAGCGCGGCTCGATCAGTGTCCAAGATAGTCAGCCATGATGATCCAATCTGCTCCTTTGCACGCCTGGCGTGGGCGCATTAACCTCCGCCTGCCAGCAGCGCGCAACCGTACGCACGGCGAACTCGCGCGCCAAAGCGCACACATCCAGGAGGCGCTATCAGCACGCCCTGCCCCCATGGCGCCGGGGGCGTCCCCTATAGGCTCTAGTGTAGCAGGCTGAGCCAGGCTGGACGCGACTCCACGTGAAAGGGCAGGCGCTGGCGCGAAAGCACCCGGCGATAGCCATCACGGCACCAGCCAGCACGTCTGATGGGGCGGCGCTACTCATACAGCAGGTGCGGCGCCCGGTCCGCGGCGAAGGACAGCGCCTGCTCATCCCACTGCTCCAGCACATTGCGAGCGTCCGCGCCCTCCGCTAACGCCTCGCGCAACGTGTCGGCCCCGGCCAACAGGTCCAGGAAGGGCCGCCCGTCTTCCGGCGCGGCCAGCACGGCAAACTGGCGCGGATAGAGGTCACGCAGGGCGAACAACAGATGCACGCCCACGGCCACCGCGCGCAGGCGGGGCCGGTCGTCCAGGTGCAGCGCTACCCCCGAGCAGAGCTGCCCCGCATACTTGGAGAAGGTGGGCACGAAACTGCACGCCCGGGGGAGCGCCTCTCTGGGCAGACGCTCCCGCAGCAGCGCTCGCAGCCGTTCTCCGTCAATCCACGGCGCGCCGCATAGCTCGAACGGCTGGGTAGTGCCCCGCCCCTCGGAGACGTTGACGCCCTCCAGCAAGCACGTGCCAGGGTAGAGGGTGGCGCTGTTCAGCGTGGGTAGATTCGGCGAGGGCGGCGTCCAGGGCAGCCCTGTGTCGTCGTACCACATCTCCCGGCGCCAACCGCGCATGGTCACCACGCGCAGGTCGGCCTCCAGGTTCTCCCGCGCATTGATCAACAGGGCCAACTCGCCCAGAGTCAGCCCGTGACGGATAGCCACGGGGTGCCCACCCACGAACGAGGCATACGCCGGGTCCAGCACGTTGCCGTCCACGGTCTGGCCGCCCAGCGGGTTGGGCCGGTCCAGCACGACCAAGCGGACGCCGCTCTCCGCCGCCGCGCGCAGGGTCAACCGCAGCGTGGAGGCGTAGGTAAAATAGCGGACGCCTGCGTCCTGCACATCAAAGAGCAGGGTGTCCAACCCCGCCAGCGTCTCAGGCGTGGGGGCCTGCTGCTGGCCATATAGGCTGTAGACCGGCAGGCCGGTGCGCGCGTCAGTGGCCGTGGCTACATGCTGGCCAGCCTGTGCGGCCCCGCGTAGGCCGTGCTCCGGCCCAAACAGGGCCACCAGGCGCACCCCAGGGTGGTTATGCAGGGCGTCAACACCGCTCTCCAGATCGCGGGTCAGGCAGCTGTGGTTGGCTACCAGCCCCACCCGCTGACTGGCCAGCATCGTGCCCGCCTCCGCGAGCAGCACGTCAAGTCCAGCCACGACATCGGCCATTATCACCTCCTGCCGCGCATGGTAGCGCCTGCCGCGCCAGCTAGGCACGGATGATCTGACCCGGCGGCGCCGGGCTCCTTAGCCATTGCACGCTGCTGAGTCCGCTCTCCACACAGCCTGGGTAATTTACCGTAAACTCGCCGTGCGGGACGCCGGCAGTTCAGGGCGCGCAGGTCGCGGGCTCGTCAAGCAAAGGAAACTCGGTTACCCGCAGGTTGGTACAGCCGTAGGGGATCAGGATGAGGTCCTCCAGCGGCTCGGTAGACGAGATAGGGCTGGGGGGCGGGGGGCCAGCGGCGTTGTGCTCCAGCGTCCAGCCAGGGACCCGGCGGCCGCGCGCCCGCGCCTCAATAGGCGCGCCGTCGGGAGAGAAGGGGCCGCCCCGTCGTGGTCTGGTGGAGAAGGATACGCTGTCCCCTGGCGCGGCGGGGTCCACGGCCAGCGCATAGTTCCACGGCGTGGTGGGGGACACCTCCCAATCGGCGTGCGGTAGCTCACCACCCACCTGGCGCCACTCCTCACCGATCTTGAGCGCGTAGACCAGCGGCCCACGGTCCACGATCACCGCGCCGTTGTACCCACGCCGTGCCCCCACCGCCATGGGCAGGCGCAGGGTCAGCGCGGTCACACCCTGCCAGTCGCGTTCCACGGTATGGTAGTCGCCTGGCACGGCGGCGCGCGGCTCGTCGCCCTCAACGGCCACTGTGGCCCCGGCGGCCCACGCGGGGATGCGCAAGCGCAAGGGGAAGCGCGCCGGGCCAGTGCAAACCACGGTGAGGCGCACCGTGTCCTCGAACGGGTAGTCGGTCTCTACCGTGATGTCCACGGTGGTTTCCCCGACAGCGATAGTCAGGGCGCAGGGCGCATAGGCCAGGGCCACGAGGCCGCCATCGGGGCCGCGCATCCACAGGTGGGCGGCGAACTTAGGCCAACCCTGGTGCATGTTGGCTGTGCAGCAGCCAAAGTTGGGCTCCAGGCCATAGATGTTGGATTGGGGGCCGTTGGTGGTGTAGAGGTGGTCCTCGGCGCCGCGGCAGACCACCTGGTTGGCCTGCTGGTCGTATTGGTGCGCCCACATGTCTGGAGTCAGGGTAGCAGGCAGCGCGTTGTAGGTGATCCGCTCCAGCCGGTCGGCCAGGGCCGGGTCGGCCAGGAGGGACAGCAGCGTTTCCAGGGAGAACATGTACTCGACTACGGCGCACAGTTCGGTGCCCTGAGAGGGGTTCTTGCCGGCCAAGGCCTCATCCCCCGTGAACACGCCGGTCGCCTGGCCGTGGTAGCGCTCAAGCACCTCGATCGCCGCCAGCAACGCCGCGTGGTCGCTCTCGCCGGACTGGCGAGACCACACGCCGGCCGCTTTGATGGCCATGGCGTTGTTGACCACATGGTTCTCCTGCTTCCACTCGGTCTGCTTCTCCGTATAGGCAAAGGAGTCAAAGTGGGCGCGCCAGTCGTAGCCCTGCGCATGGGCCTTCTCGGCCAGGGTCAACAGCCACGGCTCACCGATGGACTCGTAGAGCCAGTAGACGCTGACTAGCAGGTCGGGCCAGCGCATGGCCGCCCAGGACTGCAACGGGTGCTCGTTGAGCAGGGCATCAAGGCGCTGCAACCAGCGGGTCATCGCCGGAATGATGCGCTGGTCGCCGGTGGCCTCGTGGAACTGCGTCATGGCCTTGAGCACGACATAGACGGGCCAGGGGTCGTGGCGATAGCCATATTTCTGATCGTGGGTGGGACCTAGCCAGCCATCCTCACGCTGATGGTCCAGGATGTAGTCCAGCCAGTAGCGCGCCTTGGCAATCAGTTTCTCGTCGTCGAGCAGGAAGGCCAGCGGGACCAGACCGTCCAGCCAATAGGGGCCACGCTCCCAGCCTTCCGCCGCGCCGCCGATCCACCTGCTATCGGCCACATCGGGCCAGAACTGATCAAGGTGGCCGGTCAGGCCATCGGCTTGAATGCGCAGTTGGTCCAGCAACCAACCTCGTGGGCGGATCGTGCCCAGTGGCAACGGCTGCAGTGCTCGTGGCGTCAGGCGCGTGGACATCTCTTCCTCCCTAAGTGCATCATCATGATCGCAAGCCGCCTGATCCGCCTCACGGCGATGAGCAGCGATTCTAAGCCCACTACCCATGATCAATGATAACGGCTCGGGCTCTCCCCTCGTGTAGGCTATGTCGAGTGGGGCCTCACGGGCTTGCCGACGCCTCAGATTCGTGGTGTACCGCCGCATCCTCCCGTCCACAAAACACGGTAGTCAAGTACCATAGAGACAATGGAGGGAGCGGCAGCGCCATGGTGGGACACTCAACGGGGTAGAGGGGAAGAATGTGGGTATGGTGACGACGCTGAGCGGGCGGCTGCTGTTGCCAGAGGGTGTGCTGGCGCGGGGCACGCTGACCCTGGACGGGCCGCTGATCGCTGACGTGCGCGTTGACGAGGCGCTGGATCCCCGTGCGGCCTACGACGAGGGCGTGACCTGGGTCCCCGGCTTTATAGACCTGCAGATCAACGGGGCCTACGGCTGTGACTTCCAGTCGCGCCCCGAGGGCGTGGCCGCGGTGGCCGCTGGCCTACCCAGCACCGGGACCACGGCGCTACTGCCTACCCTGATCAGCGCCCCCGTCGAATCCTATGCCCCCCGCGCCGCCGCTATCGCCGAGGCGGCCCGCGCCATGGAGGGCCAGCCTGGGGCCACCGTGCTGGGCGCGCATCTGGAAGGTCCCTTCCTCAATCCAGACAAGCGGGGCGCGCACAACCCGGCCTACCTGCACGCGCCGACCGCCGACGATATTGCCGTCTACCTAGCCAGCCCCGGCGTGCGCCTGATCACTCTGGCCCCTGAGCTACCCGGCGCCGCCGCGCTGATCGCCGCCGCCCGTGCTCGGGGCATCGTGGTCAGCGCCGGCCACTCGGCGGCCACCCACGAGCAGGCCCTGGCCGCCTTTGCCGCTGGCGTCACGAAGGTGACCCACCTGTTCAACGCCATGCCGGCCCTGCACCACCGTGAGCCCGGCCTGGCAGCGGCAGCCCTGACCAGCCCCCACGTCCGCTGCGGCCTGATCGCCGACGGCGTCCATGTCCACCCCGCCGCCGTCCACCTGACCTACCGGGCCAAAGGGTCCCGCGGGATCATCCTGGTCACCGACGCCATGGAAGGCCTGGGCCAGCCGCCAGGCGTCTACGAGTTGGGCGACCGCACGGTGATCGTGGACGGCGGCTCGGCCCGCCTGGCCAGCGGCTCATTGGCTGGCAGTATCCTGCCCATGGACGCGGCGGTGCGCAGCATGATCGCCTACACCCATGGCGACTGCGCGCTGACCAACGCCGTGGCCATGGCCAGCAGCGTGCCTGCCGATGCCCTGGGTCTGGGCCACCGCCTGGGCCACCTGCGCCGCGGCTACACCGCCGATGTGGTGGGCCTGGACGGCGGCCTGCGCGTCGCCGCCACCTGGACCCGCGGCCTGCTGGCCTACGAGCGCTAAATGCCGCCCACGTAACGGCTACGAGAGGTCAGCATCTTGAGAGCCCGGCGTTCAGACCGTGGCGCTGGCTGAGACGCCTGGGGAGAGTGCCACATGGTGAGTGATCAGCGCTAGAGAAGGAGGAGCGATGACGACTGAAACTGGGATGGCCCCCGCGCCACAACGCGCCCGGATCGGGCTGATCGGCGCGGGCTGGTGGGCCACCTCGAACCACCTGCCCCTGCTGGCCGCCCGCCCCGACGTGGAACTGGCCGCCGTCTGCCGCCTGGGCGCGGATGAACTGCGCCGCGTTCAAGAACGCTTTGGCTTCCCCTTTGCCACCGAGGACTACCGCGCGCTGCTGGACCAGCCCCTGGATGGCGTGATCGTGGCCTCCCCGCACACCCTGCACTACGAGCACGCCCGCGCTGCCCTACTTAAGGTTATGCATGTGCTGGTAGAGAAGCCGATGACCACCCGCGCCGACCAGGCCTGGGAGCTGGTGCGCCTGGCCGATCAGCGCGGGCTGAGCCTGGTGGTGCCCTACGGCTGGCACTACAAGCCGTTTGTGCTGCAAGCCAAGCAGCTGATGGATCAAGGGGCCGTGGGCCGCGTGCGCCACGTCTCCTGCCATATGGCCTCGCCCATCCTGGACCTGCTCAGCGGCAGGGGCAGCGTGGATCAGGCGCGCTCCGGCTCCGCCGACCAGGCTGACCTGCTCTTTAGCCCCACCCCCAGCACCTGGGCCGACCCGGCGATCGCCGGCGGCGGCTACGGCCACGCCCAGCTCAGCCACGCCACTGGCCTACTCTGCTGGCTGACCGGCCTGCGCGCCGAGGAGGTGTTTTCCCGCATGAGCTCCCCTGGCGCCCAGGTGGACCTCTATGACGCCCTCTCCGTGCGCTTCGAGGGTGGGGCGATCGGCGCCATCTCGGGGGCGGGCAGCGTGCCCGCCGACGGCCCCTTCCAGTTGGACATCCGCGTCTTCGGGGCCGACGGCCAACTCTGCCTGGACGTGGAGCGTGAGCGCGTGGAGGTGCGCCGCCACGACGGCACGGTCACACACATCCCGGTTAGCCCCGGCGAGGGGGCCTACTCCTGCGAGGGGCCGCCCAACCGCTTTGTTGACCTGATCCTGGGCCTGGCTGAGCGCAACGACTCGCCCGGCGAAGCCGCTGCTCGCTCCGTGGAATTGCTCGACGCCGCGTACCGCTCCGCCGCCAGCGGCGCGCCCGAGCGCGTCCAGCTATAGCCCAGGGTGAGCGGTCCTGGATGTGACGGTATCAAGGAGAGCAGGAGGGACAGAGTGATGCTACAGGGATTGCGCACTATCATCTACCCCGTGAATGACCTGGCGCGGGCCAGGGAGTGGTACAGCACGCTGCTGGGCCAGCAACCGTATTTCGATCAGCCCTTCTACGTGGGGTTCGAAGTCGGCGGGTTCGAGTTGGGCCTCGACCCCAACGGTATGAGCGCGCGGGCCGCGGGTGGCCCGGTGACCTACTGGGGCGTGACGGATATTGAGGCCGCCTTCCGCCGCCTGGGGGAACTGGGCGCCGGCGAACACAGCCCGGTCGCGAACGTGGGCGACGCCATCAAGGTGGCCGTGGTGACCGACCCGTTTGGCAACGCTCTGGGGATCATCCAGAACCCGCACTTCTCCCCCGAAAAGGTGCGTTGACTTGCTAGAGCAGATCTCCGATGGCCACGGGCTGCCCGGTAGCCATGGACGTATTGGCGGCCACACCGATCAGCAGAGCCATAGCCCCGGCCCGTGAGCCGGCCATGTAGCCCAGCGGGTCGGGGCGCACATGAGGGCCAAACAGGCGCTCCCTGAGCAGGTCGTCGCTGCCACCGTGGACGCCCAGTGTTTTGGGCACCGTGTGAGTAATCGTCTCACCGCCGGCATGGTAGATGGTGATGGTGTTGCCTGGCTCAGTGGATTGGGGACCACTGAACACCTCGCCCACCTCCATGCGTCCATGGTCGCCGGTCAGGGTCATCCGCCAGCCTTCGTAGGGGCTGTAGGCGACCAGGGAGTAACTGAGCTGCGCGCCGGCGCGGTAGCGTACCGCCACGGTCATCGTATCCTCAATGTCCACCTCATCGGAGAAGACGCAGCCATCGCGGTAATAGCCGTCCAGATGCTCGGCCTGGAAGTAGAGGTTGTTCAGCGCCTCGTCGGCGCGGTAATCCACATAGAACTCGCAGGTATCCGTGTAGGCGCAGGAGCTACACCGCACGCCCCGCTCCTGGCGGGTGGGGCCGTAGACCTGGCGCGCGCCGAACGCGGAGACCACTGCGGGCTCGTCGTCGAGGCACCAGTTGACCATATCGAAATGATGGGTAGCCTTGTGGACGAGTAGTCCGCCGGAGTTCTCCTTGCGGCGATGCCAACGGCGGAAGTAGTCGGCCCCGTGGGAGGTATCCAGGAACCACTCCAGATGGACGTTGAGCACGCGGCCGATAGTCCCACCGCGCAGCAGGCTTTTGATCCGCGTCACGTAGGGTGAGAACCGCATGTTGAACGTGACGATGACCTGCCGCCCGGTCCTGCGCTCGGCCTCCCAGATAGCGCGGCACTTCTCGGCGTCAATGGTCATGGGCTTCTCGGTGATCGCGTCACAGCCGGCGTCAAGCGCCCGAATGATGTACTCGTGATGGTAGCGGTCAACCGTGGTCACGATCACGCACTCAGGCTGAGTGACCCTGAGCAGCTCATCGAAATTGGTGAAGACAGGCGCGCCGCCGGACTGCGCGCTGACATAGGACGCGCGGGCCTCGTTAGGGTCAAAGACGCCGACCAACCGCGCCGTGGCCCCGTAGCTGTCCAGCATCGGGCGGGCAAACATACCCAGGCCGCGCGCGCTGGCCCCCGCGATGGCATAGCGTTTCATATTCTGATCTCCTCCCGCCACTCCCCACAGTCTCCACTGTAGCAAATCCCCTCGTAGCTTTGTCATGGGCGCGTCTCGCACAGGCCAGCCCGTGGCGCGGGGAGCGGGCAAACCGCCGGGCTACTGCAGCCGAGGGTCCCCCGCGGCGCACCGCGACAAGCGGCCATGCAAAGCGCCAGCCGCGCTGAGATCCAACCGGGTCCTTTGTAGTGGAGCAGGACTAGAGCGTGACCGGCAGGCCGGTGCGCGTGGCTTGCTCAACAGCCAGGGCAATGCGCACGGCGGCCAGTCCATCACGTCCACTGGCAAGTGGCGTGCCGCCGCCGCCCGCGCAGCGCACGAAATGGCGTATCTGGCGTTCGAGTGCGCCGCCCATCCCCTCAACCGGGTCAGGCGGCCACAGGGCGGCGTCTGGCCATTGTGCCCTCTCATCGCTGATCGCCGTCAGGCCGGCCATGCTGCCCTCAATGCTCATCATACCGCGATCCCCCAGCGCGTCCATCCGCTGGACGAAGCCGCTGGGGTGCCCCTCCGGCAGGATCCAGCCGGCTTCAGCGCAGGCCAGCACGCCGTTAGCGAAGCTGATCAGGGCAATAGTGGTATCCTGCACCGAGTAGCCCTGCGCCGCCAGCACCCGACCGCGCCCTTCGGCCACCACCCGGATCGGCTCCGAGCCGGCGATCCAGCGCAGCAGATCATAGTCATGCACACCCAGGAACAGCGGTAGCGAGCTGCGGCCGCGCACGGGAACTGGCTGGCGCGCTCAGGCGTTGTGAGCGGCCAGATCGGTCCACTGGGCCAGCAAGTCGTCGAGTTGCGACTGCACGCTGGCGTGGCCCTGGCCCAGCCGGATCACCTCCCGATAGTCGCCAGCCGCGCCACGGTCCTGTAGCTGCTCGGTGAATTGGGCCAGGGCAGCCTCAGCCTGCACGATCTGCTCCTCCAGCGCGGCCAGAGTGCGCTGCCGCTGGCGATCTTCCCGGGCCGTGGACGCGGGCTGGCGCGCGGGCAGGCTGGCCGGCGGCGGCGGCGCCACCGGCGCCGACTTGGCCTGCTCCAACTGACCAGCGCGGGCAGCCAGGAACTCCTGGTATGTGCCCGCGTAGGTGTGCAGGTGGCCGTCGCGCAGCTCCCAGATCCGCGTGGCCAGCTGGTCCACCAGATAGCGATCGTGGGAGACCAGCAGCAGCGTACCATCAAACTGGCGCAGGCCCTCTTGCAGCACCTCCTGGGCCGGGATATCCAGGTGGTTGGTCGGCTCGTCCAGCAGCAGCACGTTGACGCCGTCTAGGCCCAGGATAGCCAGGGCCAGTCGCCCACGCTCGCCACCGCTGAGCGCGGCTACAGGCTTGGCCACATCGTCACCACGAAACAGGTAGCGGGCCAGATGGGAGCGGGCCTCGCCGGGGGACATATGCCGATCAGTCATCAGCTGCTCCAGCACCGTGTTGGCTGGGTCCATGGCGTCATGGGTCTGGGCGAAGTAGCCTACCTTGAGGCCGCCACCCAGGCGCACCTCGCCGGCCACTGGGGCCAAATGGCCCAGCACGGTGCGCAGGAAGGTTGTCTTGCCCGAGCCATTAGGGCCGATCAGGGCCACCCGTTCGCCGCGCTCCACGTACAGGTCGTCGGCGCCGAAGAGAGGCGCGCCCGTGTAGCCCACCTGCAAGCCGGTCGTGCGCAGCACGATGTCGCCACCGCGGGTGGCCGCTTTCATGCTCAGGCTCAGGCGGGCCGGCGGGCCGGCGGGAGGCTTGATCGCCCTGAGGCGGCGCTGCGCCTCGTCCACGCTCATGGGGTGGACGCTGCCCATGCCGGTCTCGGACCAGCTCTTACCCAGGGTATTCAGCAGGCCCATTTCCTCAATCGCCACCAGTTGGCGGCTGAGCCGCTTGAGCTTGCCCTTGGCCTCCTCGAACTTACGCCAGGCGATGTAGCGGCGAATGATCTCCATCTCCTTCTCCAGGCGCTCCATCTCGGCCCGAAAAAGATCCTGGTTGCGCTGCCAGCGCTCCTCCGACTGCTGCACGTAGGCGGTATAGTTGCCCCGATAGGTCTCGATCTGGTTGGGGCTCATCTCCCAGATGCGGTTGACCACCCGATCCAGGAAGTAGCGGTCGTGGCTGACCACCAGCAGGCTACCCTCCCACACGCGCAGGGTGTTCTCCAGCCACTCCACGGCGGCCACATCCATGTGATTGGTAGGCTCATCCAGGATCAACAGCGACGGCTGCTCCAACAGCAGGCGCGCCAGCAGGGCGCGCGTCTTCTGGCCGCCACTGAGGTGGGCCACTGGCGTGGTCCACAGCGCCCGTGGGAAGCCCAATCCATCGAGCACCTGCTGGATGCGCGCCTCGTAGTCGTAGCCACCGCCGCGCTCGAAGGCTTCCTGGGCGGCCCCGTAGGCGGTCAGCAGCTCCTCGCCCACGTCACCAGCGGCCATTCGCCCTTCCATCTCGGCCAGGGCGGCCGCCTGCTCGCGCACGCCGCTGAACACGGTCAGCATCTCGTCGTAGACGGTATGCTGGTCGTCCACATAGGCCTGCACGGCCTCCTGGCGCAGGTAGCCGATGCGCGTCCCAGCCACCACGTGGACGGTTCCCTTGGTGGGCTGGTCTAGCCCGGCGAGCATACGCAGCAGCGAGGTCTTGCCCACGCCGTTGGGGCCGATCAGGCCCACCTTGCCGTCCTCGGCCAGGCTAGCCGTGACGCCGCTAAAGATGTCGTTGGCCCCCACGGTGAAGCCGACATTCTGGATGCTGATCAGTGACACTGGCTTTCTCCCCACAATGATGAGTTAACCCGGATAGGCTTCGGCCGCTCGGCGGCCCAGCCCGATGAACGGTCCCTAGAACTGGAGCGCCGCGCCCGGCCAGCGTCACCCCAAAAGAAAAGGCCGTGGGACCTCTGAGTCTCCCACGGCCACCACGCCCTCGATCAACGGCGCGTTTTTATGTCAACACGCGGATGGGCGTAGGCCTCCAGGGAGCGGCACTACGGCGGATCTGACAGTGAACCGCACTCCATGAGCGGCGACACGGATACAGCTCATCATTGGCCCAGTTTCTCCCATGTGCTTCCCAGCCCCTATCCAGGATAGCAGAGCCCCTGGCAGCGGTCAACCCGTTTAATGATCCCATGCTCCCTCGGTTCCTGGGGCGCATGCGCAGGGAGGCGCTACCGAAGCCGCTCTCCATCCCGCGCGGCTCACCTCAGCAGCTCCATAGCGCCGGTTCGCGCCTCAACCGGGCCGCGTCAGCCTCAGGGTAGGGCCTACGCCCACGCGCGCTCAACGCGGGGGAGGCGCCGGTCCACCGACCGGCGCCTCCCACCTGTGGATCATCCAGGGTAGGGTGTGGTTACCGTGCGGGCACGGCCACCGCTGCCGTGAAGATATCCTGATCGTTGGCGATGGTGGCGTTGGCCCCGCTGGCCGTGCAGAGCCCTGGCGCGACACCGGTGATGCCCGTGCCCGGGCACAGGAACAGGTCTGGGCTGCGGGTGTCCATCCAGATGGGGTGGGCGTAATAGGCGGCGGAGAGGCCTGTGTAGTCGCCGTAGAAGGTGCCCTCAAACTGGGTCGGTGGCGGCATGGATGAGGAGGTGACCCGTACGCTGCCGAAGCTCGTCAGGTCGCGCGAGCCGGATAGGCTCACATCCGAATAGCCCGTCGCTTCGTCGGACCCATACTGGCGGTCGTAGTAGGAGACCGCCAGCTTGCCGTCCTTGGTGAACGCGGCCCACTGCCAGAACTGGTCACTGGTGGCCTGACCAGGCTGCTGGGTGGCGCTAGTCAGCATGCGCGGGTCGGTGGAGGCGCCGGTGAAGGTGGTCCCGCCATCGGTGGAGACGCTGACCAGGATATCGTTGTTGCACGCGTTAGCCGTCTTCACGCCGGTGAACAGGTTGACGCCGGTCGCCGTGTTGTAGCCAGCCGGCACGCAGGGGTTGGGCTGCGTCTCGTTGGAGTGGGCGTTGATGTAGGAACCGAACGTGACCACCACCTGCTGGGGGTTCTGGGGGTTCACCGCGCCCGAGGGGTAGTTGACCGCGCGGAAGAACGAGTTGAAGGTGGGGCCTTTCTCCGGCACGCAGGATCGCCCGTTGTCCTGGCCATTCTGGTACGTGGCGCAATCAGGCAGATCATAGTAGTTGGAGACCTTGACTGGAGCGCTGAACGTCCGGCCGCCGTCGGTGGACCTGGCCAGCAGGATCTGGTTGTAGTTGTCGTTTGGGTTGGCCACGGTGGCGCCGCCAGGAATGCCGTGGCTGGTCGCGTTGTTGAAGTTGGCCCAGGCTACGTAGAGCGTGCCATCGGGGCCGGTGAACGGCTGGGAGAACTGATTGAACGTGCAGGCGCCCGCCGTGGGCGAGTTGGGACACAGCGCGCTGGGGGCGCTGACCAGCACGCGGGGGCTAAACGTCTCGCCGTAGTCGCTGGAGTACGACTCGTAGATATAGTCCGTGCCATCGGCGGCGAACTCGGTCCACGTGACGTAGACACGGTCCTGATAGGGGCTGCCCACGTGGTTATCCACGGTCAGCAACTGCTTGTCTTCGAGCACCGTCCCGGCGCCAGCCACATCGTTGTTGGCCACAACGTAGCGCCCGGGGAAGTTCCAGGACGCCCCATTGTTCAGCGTGGAGCGGAACACCAGTAGCGCGCTGGACTGATCGGGGTTGGTGGTGACCCCGCCGCCGCGGTTGAACACCTGGCACGACAGGTAGGCGTTGCCCTTGGTATCCCAGGCCACCGAGGTATCACCTCCGGCCTGCCAGTATTGGCGCGTCGCGCCGAAGGGGTCGCCACGGGTGAAGGCCATGGGCACGGTGCTGTCGGTCCATGTGCGGCCCGTGTCCACACTATAGGAGCTATAGCAGTTACCGTCGCCGCGGCGGTAATCGTTGGAGCTGGCGATGATATGGGCCGGGTTATTGGGGTCCTGGGCGATAGAGGTCTCGTTCTGCGCCTGCCCACGCCCCTGCAGATCGCTATCGGTGAGGTTCAGGCAGTTCTGGTTGATCTTGATGTTGCCGTCCAGGTTCGTGGGGCAGTTGTCGCCGCGGTAGGGGAAGTAGGCGCTGGGCTTTATTGCCACCGACGAACGCGCCGCGCTGCGCTGGTTCAGCTCGTACTCGGCAAAGCCGGAGAGCAGCCGTTTCTGCAGTTGGGTTAGCGAAGCGTAGTTGAACGCATGGGCGGCGGTCGGACCTGCCGTGATACGGGGACTATACTGGAGGGCCAGCAGCCCGGATATGGCCACGGCGGCCCCTATGCGCGCCAGTCTAGATATCATCACATTTCCTCATTATTGCGCTACACATCATGCTTGCTTGCGCTAGCCATAGAGGCGCGTGCCGTCGGCCCACTGGCCCGGCGCTGGCGTCATGCGCGGCCTCGTTATTGGGGGGAGTGGAGCCCTATAAGCCGGGCCGGGGCAACCTGGCGTCTTGCCTCCTTACTCGCGTTCATCGGTGGCCTCAGGGCTCCCCGCTGGTCGCGGGCGGCGGGGAGCCCTGCCTGATCACGTGTACAGCTCCGCGGAACGACCAGGCGGTGTGGAGGAGTGCTCCTACAGGCGGTACAGGTATACACACGCTGAGCTACACTGGCAAAGACGCCCTTCCAGCGCGCACGCGCAGCGCTGCCACGCAGGCCTGACGAGTAGCACGGTAACACCTCTCGGTCCGGCCGTCAACATCCTGTGACGCCCGATCACGATGAAGATCATAGCGGGCGCGCTCTCCAGACACCCCCTTCCCCACCGGTGCGCTGGCCTGACCGTTGATCAGGCGGGCGGATCATAGGGGGCGCTACCGGTCCCGTATACTGGGGGGCATGAACCCCCTTGTCCGCCGCTCAAGCGCTGGCGCCGCGGGTGTAAAGCCAGCGCAACGCACGCCTGCGCCAATGGCGTGGGGGCTGGCCGCACTGACCAGCGGTGTTGTCTATGGTCTGCTGCTGTGGCCGCTGCTACCCCGGCCCGGCGCGGACTTCAAGGCCTTCTACACGGCGGCGCGGCTGCTGGCCCTGGGCGGCAACCCCTACAACCTCGGCGCGCTGCGGCACATGCAGGACGCCCTGCTCAACCGGGGCGTCTCCACCGCGTCGGTGGCCTATTACCCGCTCGACCCCGTGGCTAACCCGCCGCTGTTCTACTGGTTGCTGGGGCCACTGACCGGCCTGCCGCCCCACACCGCGTACATCATCTGGACGGTAGCCTCGGCCGGCCTCACCGTCGGCGCGCTGACCCTACTGGCCCGCCGCCTGCTGCCCCAAGCGGCGCGGCGCGGCCTGCTGGCCATCGCCGCGGTGCTGGCGCTGCCGCACAGCATGGTCAACCTGATCATGGGCCAGCCCGACGCGCTGTTCCTGCTAGCTCTGGCCGGCGCGGCGCTCCGTCTGGAGCGTGGCCAGCCGCTGAGCGCCGGCCTGCTGCTCACGGTAGGGTGGATCAAGCCTCATGTGTTGCTGCCGGTGGGCGTCGCGCTGCTGCTGACCGAGCGATCGTGGCGGGGCCTGGCCGGCGTGCTGGCCGGTAGCGCGGCCTGGGCGGCGGCCAGCCTGCTGTATTGCCCCACCGCGACGTTGGCCTGGATCCATTACCTGGCCGTGGACCGGGGCAGCGGCCTGCTGTTCGGGGCGCAGCCGACCCTGCCCAGCCTGCTGGGCCCGCTGCTGGGTCGGTTGGCCGCGCCGCTGAGCCTGGCCGTCTACGCCGTGGCCGTGCTGGCCCTGTGGATCCACGGCCGGGCGGGCAATGGGAGACGCCTGTGGGCTCGCGCCGTCGGGCTGACCGCGCTGTGGCTGGCCCTGGCGCCCTACCTGCACCTCAACGATGGCCTGCTGGTGGCGTTGCCCCTGCTGCTGCTGACCCCTATCGCTGTCGCCAACAGGGGCACGGCGCTAACGGTGTTGCTGGTGACCACGCTGCTGGGCCTCTATCTGCTGCCCCTGGCCAATCTATGGCTGGGGGTGGCCCCGGCGCTGGATGTGCTGCCCCTGCTGGGGCTGGCCGCCGCGCTATGGGTGGCCCGGCGGGAGATCATGGCCCCCGTGCCGGGCGGTTGACGATGCGGTACACCTGGAAGGGGCCGTCGTCGTAGAGCTGGCGCAGGTGGCGCCGCCGGAACGGCTCGAAGGCCGCTCCAAAGTAGCGGCGCACGGCGGGCTGATCCCCGAAGATGCGCACGTAGAGCCGCAGCATGTTGCGGTAGACGAACAGGTAGTCGGCGGGGAAGCCGCCCAGCCAGGCCTGCTCCTGGCCCGCCGTGGCAAAGACAGGCGGGAAGCCGGTGTCGCGCGGCAGGAAGACGATCCTCCGGGCGGCGCTGTAGTAAGAACGCTGATCCCATAGATAGGCCACCCGGGCGGTGGGCGGCAGATGCGCGTTCATCCAGGCCACCACCGGGTACTGGTCCACATTGGCCCGCACGTAGCCGCGCCACGACTGCGTGCCCAGCAGGTAGGCCATGGGCATCTTGCGGTCTGGCGGCCATAGGTGGTGGGCGTTGAGCAGCCCTGCGGTGGCGGCCAGCGCCGAGAGCGCGTAGAGGCCCAGGATGGCGTAGCGCCCCACCAGAGCGATCGGCCAGCCCCGGCGGCGGGCCAGGGCGGGGGCCAGGGCCACACCGCCGACCGCTGAGAGCGGCCCAAAGGCGGGAAAGGCGTAGCGCAGCTCCCAGATGCCCAAGGCCCAGAACAGCAGGGCGCCCAGCGTGGCCAGGGCCAGCAGCCGCGCCTCGGCGGGGCCATACCACAAGACCACGGGCAGGGCCAGCAAGCCAGCGGTGAAGGCCAGTGAGGGGGGCAACAGGGTAAAGTTCTGCTGGGCCACCAGCAGGTCCCAGGGCAGGCGGATCAACTGGCCCAACGTGTGGCCCGGCGCCGTGGTCAGCGAGGCAGCGCCGCCCGGGCCCCCCACCGGGCGCGTGGTCACGCCCTCGCGCACCACGGCGATCAGCCCGCTGAAGTCGAACGGGTAAAAGGGGTTGCCCAGGGCCAGGCCGTTCTTGATGTACCAGGGGCTGCCCACGGCCAGTTCAACCAGGCCTACCATCAGCGCGCCCCCCACCCTCTGGCGGGCGTTGCGGCGGCCCCAGCCGCCCTGGGCGGCAGCCAACCCGGCCCCGGCCACCACCAGGGCGGCGATGCCCAGCGCGGTGTACTTGATGGAGAGCGCCCAGCCTGCCGCGCCGCCGGCCACAATCAGCCAGGGCCACGCCGCGCGGCCGGGCGCCTCCAGCGCGCGCAACAGGGTGGCCATGACCAGCGCGCAGGCGAAGGCCAGGCCGAGGTCCGAAGCCACCCAGCCCGCGCTGGGCAGGACCACCGGCTGCAAGACGAACAGGCTGGCCCCTAGGACGCCCGCGCTGGGTCCGGCCAGGCGTCGGGCCAGCACGAACACGACCAGCGCGGTCAGCGGGGCGAACGAGTAGGCCAGCAGGTGGGCGGCCACATCGCTGCCCAGGGCCAGGCAGGGCACAAACAGCACATCCAGGCCCAGCGGCAAGTTCATCTGGGGTAGGGCGGGGATCACGGCCACGCGACCGCTCTCCAGGATCAGCCGCGGCGCGGTCATGTGATACATCAGGGCGTCATAGTTGACCGGCGGAGCCAGGGCCAGCGGCAGCGCGGCCAACAGGCCCAGCAGGCCGCAGGCGGCAACAACCCCGTGGTAGCCACTCAGGTTGCCCGCGACCGGCCCACCCAAGCCGGCGGGACGCCAGACCGCCAGCGCACTCCCCAGATGGAGCAGGTCGCGGCGCAGCCAGACCCCCGTCGCGGCCAGCCCGGCGAACAGGAGCGGCGCACTGACCAGGCCGGCAAAGGCCAGCGCGCTCAGCGCTAGAGAGAGCATAATCAGACCGCTGCCCAGACCGTAGACGACCTCCTCCAGCCCATCAAGGCCGGCTAGACGGAGGGCGTGGTTGACCCGCTGGCCCAGGGTCAAGGCCAGGGTCAGCAACCCCACCCACACCGCCACGTCGTAGAGGCTGGCCAGCCAGCGCAACGGGGGCATGGCCAGATCGGGCTGGCCTACCATGTAAAAGTGCGCCGCTGTTATAGCGCTGAGCCCCAGGGCGGCCAGCGCCCACCGTGCCACATGAGCGGACGGCTCACCCCCGCTGTCTATCACCGGGTAGGACCTATGGGAGGACGCAGCTTGTAGATTGTATAGCCGTTCAGGCCGCTCCTGAGCGCGAACATGCCCTGGCGCAGCCCGGCGGCCCAGGCGTCGCCGCCCTGGGGGGGCAACTGGCTATCCGCGACCAGCGCATAGCGCGCCCCTTCACCCCACAGCGCGGCCAAGGCCAGCCGTGGCGGCCCGGCGGCCCGCCAGACGCCGAGGGCTGAGGCGCCCCAGTCGGGGATGGCCGGCGCAGCCAGGTAATAGGAGCGTGCCTCACCGATCAGGGCGACCGGCGCGGTCACGTTCAGCGCGTTGAGCGCCCGCACCGCCCGGTACGATGAGACGGCGCCGCTCAGGTAAGCGTCACGGCCCTGCCGGCCAGCCAGGTAAGGTCCCACACCATCGTGATTAATGGCGTAGGTATACTGCACCAGCACGTTAAGCAGGGCCAGGGCCAGCACCGGCGCCGCGGTCAGCCCGACCAGCGGGACCCAGTTAGCCCGTTGGCCCGGCCAGGCCAGCGCGGCCCCGGCGGCCAGAGCCAGGGGAGCCAGCCAGCACAGCAGGTAGCGTGGTGGCAGGTTCCAGGGCGTATAGCGCGCCCAGTAGGCGTAGCCAACCAGGGCCACGGCTACGCAGGTCACGCCTACGCGGCGCGGGCTCAACAGGGTGGCCAGCGGGGCTAGCAGGAGCAGGGGGCTGACGTAGTTCCAGAACAACCACCCCACGCCGGCCAGGGGGGCTAGCACAGTTAGCAACGAGTGGCCGGCCACCGGTGGGCTGGCCGAGGCTACCGAGGTGGCATCAAGGTTGGCCACGGACACGGAGCTGACGCCAAACGGCATGAAGGGGTTGGCAAACCACAGGGCGTTGCGTACGTACCACGGCAGCGCCACAAGCAACCCAACCGCGCCGACGAGGCCAAGCCGACCCAGGGTAGGCCACAGGGGGCTGCGTAGCCACAGGATCAGCCCGGCCAGAGCGATGGCTGCGGTGAAGGGCAGCGCGGACATCTTCTGGCCCAGGGTCAGGCCCAGCAACAGGCCGCACACCGTGGCCCCCCGCCACGTTGGGCGGCGGCTCTGGGCAATCAGACTGGCCAGGACGGTCAACTCGCCCAGGGCCAGCCCACCATCGTTGTAGGGCACGGCCAGGAACACGGCGACCATGGAGATGGAGACGTAGAGGCAGCCGCCTAGCCAGCCGGCCAATCGGCCCCAGTAGCGCCACCCCAGGCAGACTACCAGCGCCGTGGTCAGCGCGCCCTGGCCCCACACGACGGCCTGGCCAAACGTGTCTGAGCCAAACGCCGCGCCGAGCAGGAATAGCAGTTCGGTGTTGATGGGGCCGTCGGCGCTGCCATATTGGGCCAGCGGGATCATAGCGTGGGCGGCCAGGTAGAGCTTGACGCCGACCTGGTGGTAGGCCAGCGCGTCAAAGTCGTGCGGAGGCAGCGGTATGCGCGAGGCGGTCACGGCGAAGGTAGCCACAATGAGGACGCCACAGGCCACGATCAGCCAATCTACCGCCGTAGCCCTCCGCGCCACCCGGCGGCGAGGCCGGCGCCACAGCGCTCGGCCAAGCGTGAGCGCGTGGGGGGCCACGGCGGCGGCCAGGCCGCAGAATAGCGCGGCCAACAGGGGCGGATAGTACAGGCCCAGCAAGCCCAGGCCCAGCAGGCCCAGCGACATGACCCCACAACCCAGCGTTGTAGCCACCACGAGCCAGCCTGGCCATAGCAAGGCCGAGGGGTCCAGCCACTCCAATATGGCGTGGCCCAGGGCGCCAGCCACGGCGAACAGGGCGGCCAGCAAGCCTAGGTTGTACGCCAGCGCCCACCACGCTGGCGGGCCCCCAAGCGCTGACCCATGGGCCAGCGCCAGCAGCGCGGCAGCGCCAGCCACCACCGGCCAGGCCCCCCTCAGCCTCCAGGTCAGGCTCACCGGCGGCCCACCGTTGGAGCAAGAGGCCCGACCACGACCAGTGACAGACCAGCCAGCGGCGTGTAGGCCCTCAAAGGAGGGCGACTGGCGACGCGCGTGCAGGCGTCATCCAGAGGGGCCACGCGGCGACGCCACTGGCTCAGCCAGGCCTCCAGCGCGGGCGCCGCGCGGCGGGGGACGGCGGTATAGGCGGTCAGGTCCAGGTCGGCGGGCGAGATAGCCACGGCGGCGTCCAGGTAGAGCACCCGCGGATCGTGCCACACGATGCAGCTACCCCCCGGCAGCCGCGTGTTCAGGTCCTGGCTCAGCCCATACACATCCAGCGCCGCGCCCTGGAAGGATGCGCGCGACTGCAGGCCCAGCACGACAGCCAAGGGCGGCAGGGCCACGGCGCGCGGCGTGCGGTTAAACAGCAGATAGCCCCAGGCGTCGAAGACGGCCGCCTGTAGCCCCAGCGCCAACAGCAGGGCGGCTACCAGGGTGGACCACGGCGGAGCGGTCCACCGCCGCCTCTGCAGCACGGCGCGGTCCCACAGCAGGCCGGCGGTCAGGCAGGCCAGGGCCAGGCCAGGCAGCAGGTAGCGCAGGTTCCACGGTCCCAGGCTCCAGGTACACAGGATGCCCACGGCCAGCGCGGCGACCAGCGCCGCGCCATCCGGCGTGTCTCGCCGCGCCCCGCCGACGAGGCGGCGGGCCACTAGCCAGCAGGTGACCAGGCCCACGGGGGCGACAAAGAGCACCGGAGGCAGAGCGGTAAACTCTATCTGCAGCAGCAGGCGCGGGGGCAGCGTCAGGTAGTCGGCCAGATGGTGACCGGCCCCCAGGGTCACATCGCCTAGGCCCGGTGGCGTGGGGTGGCCCGTTGGCCCCACGCCACCGGGGGCCGTGTGGGGGACCAGGGCCGCCGTGGAGAAAGGATAGAGAGGGCTGCCAAACCAGCGCCAGTTCTTGAGATACCAGGGGCTGGCCACCAGCATGGCGGCGCTGGCCAGCGCCAGGGCCGCGCCCAGCCTGTCCCGCCAGCGGGCACGGGGGGCCGTGCAGGCGAGGGGGGCCAGGGCGAAGACCAGCACGATGCCCACGCCGGTCGTCTTCGAGGCCAGCGCCATACCGCAACACAGCCCGGCCAGCAGCGCCCAGGCCAGGGTAGGCGTGGCCCGCCAGGCCAGCAGGGCGACCGCCGCGGCCACGGTGCAAAAGGTCAGCGAGAGGTCGTTGCCCGCCCAGCCAGCCACCGCCGAGACGACGGGCAGCAGGAGGTACAACCCACCAGCCAGAAGGCCGGCCCCAGGCCGGCCCAGGCGGTCCGCGCACGCGTAGAGGCCCAGGGGGGTCAACAGCAGATAGGCCCAGTAGAGCACCTGGGGCACATTATCGGAGCCCAGGGCCAGGGCGACCGCGTAGAGCATCTCCTGGCTCAGCGGCAAGGCAAATTGGCCGAAGTCGTCACGCGGGTAGATCATGCCGGCGCGCAGAAACAGGTGCGGCGCGGTGAGGTGGTAGGCTACGGTGTCGTTCTCGAAGGGCGGGGCCAGCGCCTGCAGCAGGCCGGGTACGGCCACGGCCAGCCCCAGGGCCAAGAGCAGCCCCAGGTAGGGCTGACGGCGCACCAGCGGGGTCACGTCGGCCCACAGGGCACGCCCGATGGCCGGCAGGGTGCCGGGCAGGAAGCCGCGCCCGCGCGGCAAACCCACGGCGATGGCGGCGATCAGGGCGGCCACGATAACAGGGGTGGTCAGCAGGTGGCCCAGCCCCAGCAGGGCCAGCGCCAGAGCAGCCAGCGCCTGGCCGGCGGCCAGCGAGAGCAGCCCTTCCTCCAGCAGGCTGGCCGGGCTCGGGCGCAGCAGGGCCAACGCCCGCTGCCCCAGGTTGGTCAGCACGGCAAGCAAGCCGGCAGCGGCGGCCAGGACGAAGAGATCATCGAGCAGGGCCAGCGGCGGCACGGCCCAGTTCGCGTGCTGGGACAGCGCGACATGGACCAGCACGAGCAAGGCGACGCCGGCCAGCGCGACCGGCCAGCGCGGCTTAATCATCGCCACGCCGAGGGGCGCGTCATCATCACCACCCCACCCGTGCCCGGCCAGGGCACACCCGGACCTGATGCCTTCGCTGACACCTCACCCGCGCCCGGCTAGGGCGCACATTGCAGCGGGCACTCAAGCGCCACCTCCCCTCACTCCGCCCGTGCCCGGCCAGGACACGCGGCAGTGGCCCCCTAGCGGCCCACCGCGCCCAGGCCACGCCCCCTGTGTCCCATCGTACCATGAGCGGCTAGCCACACACCGCCGCACCCCAAGGCAACGGCGGTGCGGCTGCCTCTGCCTTCCACCGAGTTACGCAGTGTGGGCCGATCCGCTGCTTTGGGCCAGTGCAACACGCAGGACAGCAATGATCGTCATGCTATCCACGATGCGCCCATCAAGAACCATCGCCAGCACATCGGCAAACGGGAACACGCCGCGCTCGATCTCTTCGGTAGGGTCGGGAACGGCGTCCGCTGGTCGCAGCGAACGGCCTACAAAGAGGTGAGCCACCTCGGCGCAGTGCGCCTTGCTGGTGTGGAAGGCTCCCAGCGGTTCCAGGACCCCCGCGTGATAGCCGGCTTCCTCGCTCAGTTCACGATTAGCTGCCGCCTCGGGCGCTTCCGCCGGGCCGATGTTCCCCGTCGGCATCTCCCAGGGGAAATGATCGCCGATGTAGCGATATTGGCGGACCAGAGCGACTCGACCATCGTCCAGCAGTGGCAGCACACCCACGCAGGTCCCCAGTTCAAAAACGCTATACGTGCTCCGGGAGCCGTCAGGAAAGACAATAGTGTCTTCACGCAGCCGCGTCCAGGGGCTAGCATACGCCTCGCGTGAGGAGACCCGCCGCCAGCGGCTCAAAGTGCGCGGGAGTTCGTGCCCAGGCATTTGACATCCGTCCTCTCTAGAGCATCATCATCCAGAGGGTTCTGGTGGGATGACGCTCTCCAATGTCATCAGTATGGCTCACGCGTGGTTTCTGTTAGCGGTTGCATGGCGGCCTGGGGCATGATCGTCACAGGGTAGTCCAGGCGACAGTGACGACGGCGGGCAGAGCCACTCGGCCCTCAACCTCATGGCGGCGGTATGCGGCGATAACCGCGGCGATAACCCCATCACGTTGGTCTGGTGTCAGCAGGGCTAGCTGGCGCTGGCAGGAGAGCGACATAGCCCGCCGGCCAGCCCAGGCTTGCTCGGCAGGACCAGGCCAGCGCAGGGTGATCTGGTGGGTCGCCTCGTGGACCTGCCCACACCCCGCCGCGCGCAGGGCGGCGGCCAGGGGGCCAGGCGTGGCGAAAGTGAAAGGGCTGAGGCCACCCACCTCGGGACGGTCCATCACCCCGTAGGGGGCGAAGGCGTCGTCGAGGATAGTGAAGAACGGGTTGGCCTGGCGGGGACCCCACGACACAAAGGCGGCGCGCCCGCCCGGCGCCAGCACCCGGACGATCTCGCGCACGGCCAGCGGCGGGTTAGGGACAAGAGCGATGCCGAAGCGACAGGTCACGGCCTCGAACGAGGCCCTGGCGAAGGGCAGCGCCTGGGCATCGGCCACCTGGCAGGTCAGGTTGTCCAGGGCAGCCCGGTGGGCAGCCTCGGCGGCGATACACAGCATCTCCGGCGCCAGGTCGGTGGCCAGCACGTGTCCACGCGGCCCCACGGCGGCAGCCAGGCTCAGCGCGGGCTCGCCACCGCCGCTGGCCACGTCCAGCACCCGCCAGCCAGGCCGCACGTCCGCCGCCCGCAGGATCAGGTCGGTGGCCGCGCGGGTCTGCGCCGCCCACCAGGTGGCCCATTGCCGCCACGGGGCCGCCCGGTCGGCCCACTCCTGGCGCACGTTCTGGTCAGGGGCCGGTTGCTCAGACTCCGGCATACAGCGCCTGCCCTGGAAACATGCGCCCCTGCCTGTTCGAGATCTGGGAGAGGGGCCGGTTGCTCATCACCCTGGGCTACAGGCCAAGCACGGCGGTGCTACAGGCGTTGCCCACCTTGGGCAAATCCTCGGGGTTGGCCAGGGTAAAGGGCAGGTCAACCACATCGCCACGCACCACCGGACAATACTCATCGGGCTGGTTCAGGGTACCGCGCAGGGCCCGCCTGCTGGCGCACCCGCCCCCACACGAGGTCACATAGGCACAGCCCTGGCACGCGTCAGGGACAATGCGCGTCTGGGCAAAGGCCGGGCTGGTGGTCACGGCGCCACCCAGCGTCCGCAGGTCGGCCAGGGTCAGCGCTTCTCCTGGCCAATAGGGACACGGCGTGACCATCTTGCGCGGGGTCACGCGGATGCTTGTCGTGCCGCAGGGGCAGCCACGGGTGGTGTTCAGGCCCATGATAGCGTTGACCAGCGGTTCGCTGCAGGCCACCACTTTGGTCGCGGCGAACAGGCGGCGGAAGCCCTCCCAGAACTGCTCATAGGACAGCGTAAAAGCGTCGGTCATGACGGCCTGGTAGACATTGAGGCGGAACCCGGCCCCGTGCTCGGCGGCCAGAGCGGCGATGGCGGCCATCTGATCCCAGTTAGTCCGCATCATCACGGCGATCACCGAGGTGCGCACCCCCAGAGCGCGGCAGCGGTCGAGGCAGTCCACCACCAAATCCCAGTTGCCCGGGCCACGAAAGGCGTCCTGGGCGTCGCGGGTGGGGTGATCCAGCGATAGCTCCACCGTGTGAAAGCCGCGTAGTTCATCATCGCTCATGTGGGCCACACTGTAGCCATTTGAGGTGATGGCCAGCCTGATGCCCTGCTCCCGAATGTAGGCGATCATCTCGTGATACTGGGGGTGCAGGGCGTTCTCCCCCGTGCCCAGGTTGACCGAGCCTACCTCAACGCTCTCACTAATAGTCACCAAGTCGCGCATGGTTAGCCGGGGTATGCCCTCCCCCCGGTAGCAGTGGGCGCAGTGCAGGTTGCAGTCGTTGGTCAGCCCGATACCCACGGCGTAGGCCATAGCCCTCTCCTGTTCTCATCCGCATGTCGTAGTCGCGTGACGCTGGCCGCCGCACTCCATGGTACACCACAGGGAGCGAGTTGGCCTGTACCCTACGCATGCAAGCGCCGGGTACAGGGCGTTGGGAGGCCGGAGCCCACTGAAAGTGCATGGAGCACGGGCCGCCGAGTATTGACAGCGGCTCCGGCCTCCCCCTATAATGCGGCCAACCGGCCTAGTTGTCTAGACCTTTCTCCAACGCCTGTAGGACCACGACCGAGCGCACGGGCGCGCCGCCTGATCGCCAGGCCAGGAAGCCGGGGAGCGCGGTACTCAAGGGAGGGCGGACATGGTTGGAAGGCCTCTAACTCACGGACCTCTCGTACTCGGCGCGGGCCGCCGCGGAGAGCAGATACAGGGGATCCTGGCGCACCAGAGGCGTCAGCAGGGCGCGCATGGCTCCAGCGGCGATCAGGCGCGCGGGGGCCTGCCCCACCAGGCCATCGCGCTGGGCGCCGCTGGCGCGCAGCAAAGGCTCGATCTTGGGGAAGTCGCGGTCCCACCGCCACAGATGCAAGGCCGTGGGGATCTCCTGCCAGGTCCCATCGTCGCCGGCCACGCGGGCGAGGGCCAGGCCGGGCTGCATGTGGTAGGGGGCCTCGGCCACCTCCTCAATCATGTGCAGGGATGTGTTGGACTCGTGGGTGACGCCGAGCAGCAGCACAAAACCACCCCAATCGGCCAACCGGCCATAGGGACTGGTGGCGGCGCACGGTGTGGGGCAGTAGGCATGGCCGGCGATGACCTCCTCAACGCGTGGGCCGATGCCGGCGACCGAGTGGGTGGGGTGATCGCTGCGCCGGGCGTCAGCCCGCTGGCGCAGGGTCTCGGGAATTCTGCCTGTCCAGCACGGCGTGGCACGCGAGCCGAAGATAGGCGGGCGCTCCGGGCTGTCCTGCTCAGTACCGGTGAGCGTGGGCACAAGGAGTGTGCCCCCTGGGCCAAGCGCCTCCAGCAGCGCATCAATCACAGTGTCGGCGCCGCCGTCTACCCAGCCCAGGCTGCGCAGCGAACTATGCGTCAGCACCGTCGCCCCCGCTGGCAGACCCAGCGACCGCAGGTCAGCCACAAGATCCGCCCGCGTCAGGCCACGTCCCTCGCGGGCTCCATTGTCGTGTCGTTCCATCATTGATCCGTTCATGTAGGTCGTTCATGTAGGCTGAAGGGGAAATTTGACATGCTCAGCACCCATCGTACCATCCGTAGCCTGCTCACGCTATGCGCAGTCGGCGTGCTGCTGCTGGGTTCCACGGCAGCGGCGCCGCGGCGGAGCGCCCGCGGCGTGGTCAACCTGGTGATGTGGCAGCAATGGGGCGGCGGCCACGAGAAGGTCACCCTCGACAAGTACATCGCCGTGTTCAACCGCACGCACCCGGCCATCCACGTCAGCGAGATCGCCGTGACCGACAACACGAAAATCGTCACGGCGATCTCCGGTGGGCGGCCACCCGACCTGATGGATCTCGGCTCCACGCAGGTTATTGGCCAGTGGGCGCATGATGGCCTGCTGCAGCCCTTGGATGCGTTGATCTCGGCGTCACATATCAAGACCACCGACTTTGTGCCCGCTGGCTGGAAGGCGGTCACCTTCGAGGGCAAGCGCTGGGGCGTGCCCTTCATGAACTTCAACATCGGGTTGGTCTACAACAAAGCCCTGTTCAAGAGCGCCAGCATCACCCACGCGCCGGGCACGCTTGAGGAACTCGACGCCGACGCGGCGAAACTAACCGTGATCAAGGGCGGGCGCATTCAGCGCATGGGCTTTATCCCCAACTATCCGGGCAGCATCCTGCAGACGGCGGCCTGGCTCTTTGGGGGCGAGTGGTTCAACGGCACGACCAGCACGGCGGCGAACCCGGCCAACGTGCGGGCGCTGCAGTGGGAGAGCAGCTATTATAAGAAGTATGGTCCCGCCGCCGTGACCCGCTTTATCTCAGGGTTTGGCCAGTACCTCACCGCCGCCGACGGCTTCGAGTCGGGTAAGGTGGCCATGATGTACGACGGCGAGTGGAACATCGCCTTCGCCAAGGAGAATGTGCCCTCGTTCCAGTTGGGCGCGGCCCCGTTCCCCGCCCCCGCCGCGCTGGCGGGCCGCACCGGCACCTCGTACCTGGACACCAACCCACAGGTGATACCGGCCGGCGCGGCGCACCCCAACGAGTCGTTTGAGTTCATCAAGTGGGAAACGACCAACCCCCAGCTCGCCTCCGAGTTTGCCACCTTGGTGGTCAACCTACCGCATCTCAAGGATGTGCCCCCGACGCCATTGTTCAAGGACCCCAACTTCCGCGTCTTTGTCGCCGAGGCAAACGGCCCCAACGCCCACCAGCAGCCGATTACGCCGATCAGTGCCCAGTTCCAGACCAACCTGGGCAACGCCGAGCAGGCCGCCCTGCTGGGCAAGAGCACGCCGTCGCAAGCCCTGAGCGCGCTTCAGGCGCTGACCCAACAGGAGTTAAAGAGCAGGCGTTAAGGCATGCGCGTCAGGGAGGGGTTATGCGTTCACGCCATCCTGAGCTGCGCCGGTTCGGCGTCGGGCTCCTGTTCGCCTCGCCATGGGTCGTGGGGTTCCTGTTGTTTACAGCCTACCCCAGCCTGGCCTCGCTCTACTACAGCTTCACCAGTTTCAACACCCTCAAGGCGCCCGTGTGGGTGGGATTAGACAATTTCAGCACGCTGTTCACCAACGACCCATTGTTCTGGACAGCGGTGGGCAACACGCTCTACTTCACGGCGATCGGCGTGCCCCTCTCCATCGGGCTGGCCCTCGGGCTGGCCGTGGCGCTGAACCAGCCTCGGCGAGGAGTCACGGTGTACAGGGCGCTGATCTACCTGCCCGCCGTGGCCCCGCCGGTGGTCACGGCGATCATCTGGGTGTGGATCCTCAACCCCGAAAACGGGCTGCTGAACCAGGTGCTCGGTGTGCTGCGCCTGCCCCAACCGGGCTGGCTAACCGACCCCACGTGGTCCAAGCCCGCCCTGTTGATCATTGCCACCTGGACCCTGGGCCAGACCATGGTCATCCTGCTGGCTGGCCTGCAGGACGTGCCGGCGCATCTCCACGAGGCGGCCATGATTGATGGCGCGGGTCCCTTGCGCCGCTTCCGGCACATCACGCTGCCCATGCTCAGCCCGGTGATCTTCTACAACCTGGTTGTTGGCGTGATCTTCTCCCTGCAATACTTCACTCAGGCCTACGTGACCGTGGGGGGTGGCAACAACCTGGGGCAGCCGCTAAACAGCACCCTCTTCTACGGCATCTACCTGTATCAGAACGCCTTCTCCTACTTCAAGATGGGCTATGCCTCGGCGATGGCCTGGCTGCTGTTCATCATCACCGTGGTCGCCACGCTGCTGCTGTTCCGCTTCTCCCGCCGTCTGGTCTACTACGAAGGGACGCCAGGACGCTGATGAGCATGAGCGATCACCGCACGCTGACGCTGCCCGCCGCGCCCCGCCACCGCCGTGGACGCCTGCTGTTGGCTCGCCGGATGGGCAGGATGGCCTATCATGGGCTGCTCATCGCCATCTGCGCGGTCTTCGTGCTGCCGCTGATCTGGATGCTCTCCAGTTCGCTCAAGAACGACAACGAGATCTTCATCTTCCCGCCCCACCTGCTGCCCGTCCACCCGCTATGGGAGAACTACCCGGCCGCCCTACACTACATTGACTTCGGCCTGTATACGCTCAATACAGTCATCATTGCGGTGGGGTCGGTGTGCGGGACTGTTTTCTCCTGCACACTGACCGCCTATGCTTTCGCCCGCCTGCGATGGCGCGGGCGCAACTTCTGCTTTGCCCTCTGCATGGGCACGCTGATGCTGCCGTTCCAGGTCCAGATGATCCCGCTGTACATCACTTTTCGGCAGTTGGGGTGGATCGGCACCTTTTTGCCCCTGGTTGTGCCGGCGTTCTTTGGCAATGCCCTGTATATCTTTCTGCTGCGCCAGTTCCTGCTGACCATCCCGCGTGAGCTATCGGAAGCCGCGAACATAGACGGCGCGGGTGAGTTTGGCACGTTCTGGCGGATCATCCTGCCGCTGGTCAAGCCGGCGCTGTCCGCGATAGTACTCTTCTCATTTCTGGACAGCTGGCAGGATTTTCTGGGTCCGCTGATCTATCTGAACGATCCAGCCACCTTCACCCTCTCGCTTGGCCTGCAGCTCTACTACAGCGTGCATCAGACAGCGTGGGCCTACCTGATGTGCGCCGCTGTCGTGTTTACCGTGCCGGCCTTGGTCGTCTTCATCGCCGCGCAACGCACTTTTGTGCAGGGCATCACGCTAACGGGGGTCAAGGGTTGAGCGTCCTGTCGTCGGGGCCCACATCTGGACCAGCGCCGTGGCGTATCACGCATGCATGAACTGGAGAGGAGAAAAATGAACAAGGTGCGCTGGGAAGAGATGTTCCCCGACGAACTAGACGCGGCGCTGGCGCGGCGCCCCGTGGTCTACCTGACATTTGGGCTGTGTGAGCCACATGGGCTGCACAACGCGGTGGGATTGGACGGGCTCAAGGCGCATGGGCTGGCCTGCCAGGCCGCCGAGCAGCACGGCGGCCTCGTGGCCCCGCCGTTCTACTGGCATGTCCATGAAGTGGGCTACCACGCCCCATGGGGGGCGCAGGTCATCGGCGACCGCAACCCCTGGCTGACGGCTATCCCGCCGTGGGTGCTCTACAAGGTGTTCTTCTACCAGTTGCGCACGGCGGCGGCGCGGGGCTTCCAGGCCGCTATAGTGCTGACCGGCCACTATGGGGGTAACGAGCACGATTTCAAGCGCGTGGCCGAGATCTTCACGCGGCATAGCCCCTTGCGTATCTGGGCGGGGGCCGACCACGAGACGATCGGCTACCAGGACTACCATGGCGACCACGCGGGCCGTTGCGAAACGAGCCAGCTGTGGTCGCTGCGTCCCGACCTGGTGGATATGTCGCGGCTAGCCCAGGGGGCGCCGGAGCAGATCGCCCAGGTGATGGCCACCGGACCCGATGCGGGCGCGGCGGCGCGGCGCACGGGCGACCACATCGTGGCTTCTCAGGTGGCCTGGCTGGGAGCCAAGGCCGCCGAGTTGCTGGGCCAGTATCGCCCGCCAGCGGCGCCAGCCAGCTCTATCCCCGGCAACCCTCTGGGCGCCCTCACTTTTAGCCAGGTCGAAAGGATCTGGCAGGCCGAAGTCGAGCCGCTGCTGCCGTCGTTCACCTCAATGAGCCTGTGGCCCGACCAAGCCGCAACTGACCCAGCCTCTCCGTGGGCAGCCAACGAGCAGAACCACCTCGATATGTGACCAAGCGCCCCCTGATAGGGGCAAGGGCTCATAGCTTGTCTACAGCGCAGGCACAATTGGGCTGACCTGACCCAACGATGTGTAGGATGTGGCACGTGCGCTGAACGCCCAGCAGGAATGACCGGTACAGCTCAGCTGACCTGATGGTTTGTAGAGGGGTTGCCTCGCACCCAGGCTGCCACACGGGTGCGGAGGCGCCTTCTACACTATGGTGAAGATCGGTCCCGGTAGGCTAGCGGGGCGGGGTCTCGATCATCGCCGTCAACTCCTGGTCCAGAGTAGAGAGGGCGGCCCCTAATTCGTCGTCGGCGACGGCATCGGCCACATCGTCGTAGCCGATGCGGGTCAGCACGCCGGACAGGTCGGCCAGCTCACCTCTGGCCATGGCCACGCTGCCGGTGATGCCGCCGCTGTAGGCGATGCGCTCCTCCTGGCCATCGGCGCGGAAGTGGTGAACGTGAGGATCCTGGGCAAAGCAATCGTAGCGCACCACCTCAACCCAGTGCCCTGCCGCTGTGTGGGCAAACACCTCCACGGCTGGCCCGTAGTCGCCGCCCGCTGAACGATAGTAGGCGTGAAAACGCAGCCTCCCTGCCTCAATAGTGCGATCCATGCCCATCCGCTCATCCCTCCGTCCGGCTAATCACCGTGGCGTGCTTGCGCCCCCACCATACTGCCAGACCGTGGCCGCCGCCCCGTGGCAACCATAGTCGGCTCTATACCCGCATTATGCGCTGGCCTGCCCTTTTGGGCAATGGGCCAGCAGGCCGACCACGCTGGACCTCCTGTTAGTGCCTACCATCGCATCAGGAGACCACCCGGTCAGCATGTGGACGCGGGCAAAGCCGCTGGCCCTGGTTCTGGCGCTCAGCGGCGGCGGCTCAGAGATCCTGACCCTGCGGCAGCACGACCAGATCGCGCACGGTTACATGGGGTGGCAGCGAGAGCATATGGACGACAAGATCGGCCACATCCTCGGAGCGCAACCCCCCATGGGCAGCCACGCCTCGCTCAATCTCGGCGGGATCGCTGATCCCCCACAGCTCGTTGAGCACCTTGCCCGGCGCGATGGCCCCCACACGCACCCCGCGCGGCGCGACCTGCCGCCGTAGCCCATGAACGAAGGCCTGGATAGCATGTTTGGAGGCGCTATAGACAGGCTCCCAGTGGATGGCTTGATGGCCGGAGATGGAACTGGTGACCAGGATATCGCCGGACCCCTGGGCTAGCAGGTGCGGCAGCACGGCGTGGACGGCGCGTAGCACGCCGTTAACATTGACGTCAATCAGCCGCGCCCACTCGTCGGGGTCGCCGTCGGCGGCGGGGCCAGCCAGATACAGGCCGGCGTTGGCGAACAGCGCATCCACCCTGCCGAACCGCCGCAACGTCTCAGCGACCAGATGGACCACCTGCTGACCACTGGTCACATCGGTGGGTGCGACCAGCGCGGAGGCGGGGTCCAGGTCGGCGGCCAGCGCCGTCAAACGCTCACCCGAGCGGGCGGCCAGGGCTAGCAGAGCGCCGCGGCCAGCCAGCGCCCGGGCCGTCGCGGCCCCAATCCCCGAGCTGGCGCCCGTGATAATGACCACTTTGCCGGCCAAACTGTGCTGCACCTGTTGCTCCCTTCTTGCCCTGCACGACGGTGGCCCCGTGAATTGCCGGTTCGCCCGTCTGCTCATACGATAGCCGATCGTAGAGGTTTGTTAGCGCGCCAGTGCGGCAGCCCATGAACCATAGACAAGAACAGCCCTGGGGCAGAGCAGAAGTCTTAGTGTTCTTCTTCTCTGCCCCAGGGCTGACCGATTATGCAGTGGGGCGGCCGCCAGGAGCGCCGCGCGGCGGTCAGACAGCCAGGCCCCAGCGGCGGCGCACCCGTAGCTCCAGTGGCGCGAAAAGGATCTGGTTGACCGCCAGACCAATGATCACAATGACCACCATGACCGCGACCACGGCGCCCATATCAATTAGGTCACGGCCCTTCATCAGGAGTTGACCCAGCCCCACGTCTGAGTACAACAGTTCACCGGCCATCAGGGAGCGCCAGGCGAACGACCAGGATTGTTTCATGCCCGTGATGATGTAGGGTAAAGCGGCGGGGATCAAGACGCGCACCAGCAGCTGCAGTTGGCCCGCGCCCATGGTTAGGGCGGCGCGCTGGTACAGCGGAGGCACGTTCTTGAACCCGGCATAGGCCGCCTCGGTCATGGAGAAGAGAGAGCCAAGCACCACCACCAGGATCACGGCCTTCTCATCCAGCCCAAACCACAGCAGAGCCAGGGGCAGCCAGCAGATACTGGGCAGCGTCTGCATGCCCAGCACAAGCGTGCCCGCCGTCTGCTGCACCGTCCGCCAGCGGGCCATGGCCATGCCTAGGGCCATGCCGAGCACCAGGGCGATCAGGTAGCCCTCCACCACCCGCCGCATGCTAGCCACGATAGCCGCCGGGAAAGTGCCGCTGGAGAAGCCGTCAGAGAGCGACGTCCAGGTATCCACGGGCGAGGGAAACAGCGTCTGAGGCCACACCCTTGCCGCGTAGAGGCCAAGCCACAGCGCCACCAGAGCGCCGAAGAAAATGAGCCGCTTTGCCGTTACAGCCATAGATTCGCTCCTTCTCTATCGGGCGCCGCTACCACCATGGTGGGCGGCGACGCGCTCCATGGTGGCCAGTTCACCCTGCTCGGCACGGGTGATCTCGCTCTCCAGTTCGTCGGCGACGCGGTTAGCCACGGCCAGCACCTCGGGGTTCTTCAGATCGCGTGGCCGGCCCACACCCACGGTGATCTCGGCCTTGATGCGCCCCGGCTGGGCGCTAAAGACGATCACGCGATTGGCCAGCACAGCGGCCTCGCGCACGTTATGCGTGACGAAGATGATCGTTTTACCCGTATCCATCCAAATGCGCTGCACCTCGACCAACAAGCGATCGCGGGTCTGCGCGTCCAGCGCGGCAAACGGCTCATCCATCAGCAGCACCTGGGGGTCCAGCACCAGCGCCCGGGCCAGGGCCACCCGTTGCTTCATTCCACCAGACAGCTCATGGACCCAGGCCCGGCCAAAAGCGCCCAGGCCGACCATCTCCAGGTAGTGATCAGAGCGCCGGCGGCGCTCCTCACCAGAGAGGCCGGCGATCTTCAGGCCAAACTCCACGTTGTCGCGCACGTTCAACCAGGGGAACAACGCCGATTCTTGAAACATGACCACACGCTCGGCGCTGGGGCGGGTGATGGCCCGCGTGCCCATCATCAGCCCGCCCTGGCTGGGCCGCTCCAGCCCAGCAATCATGTTGAGCAGCGTGGACTTGCCGCAGCCCGAGGGGCCAACCAGGCAAACGAAATCGCCCGCCGCCACCTCAAGGTTGATGTCCTCCAGGGCGGTCACCGCGCCGCCCGCGCCGGCAAACGTCTTGGTCACAGCGTGGACACGCAGGGTAGCCGGCGTTCCGGCCGCGCGGCGCGCAACGCCACTGGCATCTTGCCGCGCGGCCACGGCGCGCGACTTCATGTTTAACATGCCTATCTCCTTGGCGCCGACGTGCGGCCTACTTGATCGCCTTATCCAACAGATGAGCCAGCGGCCAGGGGTTGACCAGACCGGTCAGGCTGACCGAGGCCTTGAGATAGCCGGCGGTCACACTGAACCGGGCAAAGCGATCCAGTTCCTTGGTGGACAGGCGGGTGCTGAAGCGGGTGCGCGCCAGAGAGTTTGTCAGCACGTCATCAGCCAGGGCCTTGCCAGTGAGCGCCTTGATCTGGGCGTTGAGCGCCGGGCGAATGCCCGCGCGGTTGTTGTCCAGGCTACGGGTCAGCTGATCGTGGACGCGCAGGAAGCGCACCACCAGGTCCGGGTGGGCCTTGACGAACGCGGCACTGGCCACAATCACCGCCGCGGGCGCCGTGCCCCCGTAGATGGCGTCGTTGTCCAGCACCACCGTCGCGCCGGTCTCCTTGACCAGCCGCGAACCCCACGGCTCGGGGACCAGAGCCGCGTCAATAGCGCCCTTCTGGAACAGGGCCAGCGTATCGGGGTTTTGCACGGCCAGCACGCGCACTGAGCCACCACTCTCGCTGGGCGACAGGTTGTTGTCCTTGAGCAGGGCGCGCAGCTCGATGTCCTGTGTGTTGCCCACCTGCGGGATGGCCACCTTTTTATTGGCCAGATCGGCGATGCCCTTGATCCCAGAGCCGGCGCGGGCCACCAGCACTGTGCCACCGGTCGAGGCGCCGGCCACGATGACCACGCTGCCATGCGACTTGACGTAGCCGTTGATGGCCGGGCCGGGGCCGATGTAGCCGATGTCTATCGCCCCAGCAAACAGCGCGTTCATCTCGTCGGGGCCGGCGTTGAACACCTTACCCTGCACGTCAACGCCGCGCAACTCGGTCGTAAAGACCTTCTGGCCAAAGCCCAGGACAGCCTGCGCGTGGGTGATGTTGGGGAAATAGCCGACGCGTAGGGTCGTCGGCGCGGCCCGAGCGCCGCCAACAAGACTGCTCAGGCCAACGACAAGCAGCAAGGCTGCCAGGATGAGACGCCGTCCGTACATTGCTCGACCTTTCTCTTTTCCGTCCTACCGTGATCTGGAGTAGGCGCGCCAGACTGGTGCAACCTTATTAACCATGGAATCACATAAAGTAAGTGGTTTACTAGGATTTAAGTCTACACGCACCGCCTCCTTGTGAAGAGTGACCTGTCTGAGCACCACCGGAGCCCTACACGCTTCGCATATAGGGCTCCGGTGGTGACTAGATCAGCCGGGTGCCGGCAAACAACAGGGCGCCGGCCAGCGCGGGGCGGAACCACATATCGGGGACGCGGGCGCACAGCTTGCTACCCACCACCACACCGGGGAGCGACCCACAGAGCAAACTGGCGGCCAGACCCAGATCCACGTGGCCCATCTGTAAATGTCCGGCGGCGGCAACGGGGATCAGGATAGCCGCAAAGGCTACGTCGGAGCCGACCAGATAGCGCAGGTCCAGGCGGGGTAGCAGGAAGAAGAGCAGGGGCACGGTCAGCGAACCGCTGCCGATAGAGGTTAGGCTGACCAGGAAGCCCACCACCGCGCCCAGGGTGATCACCCGCGCCGCCGCGCCACGCGTCCAGGTGATCGCCGAGGTGGCGTCCTGTGCCCGCGCCCAGCGGCTCATTAGCGGCTTCAGCACGATGGCCACCGAGACGAGCAGCAGCATCACACCCAGGCCATGTCGCAACGCCACGTTGACCTTGGTCATGCCCAGATGATCCTGCAGGACGGCCAGCACACTCAGGCCGGCCACAGCCGCCGGCACCCCGCCGGAGACCAGGTAACGCACTAGCCGCCAATCCACCGTGCCCTGCCGATGATGCACCAGCGCGCCCAGGATCTTGGTCGGCACGCTGTAGAGCAGATCCGTACCCACGGCCACGGCGGGATTTACCCTCAGCACGAGCACCAACAGCGGCGTAACCAGCGAACCACCGCCCACGCCGGATAGGCCCACAAGCGTGCCCACCACCAGGCCAACCAACGCAACATGCAAATCAATACTCAATGGCCCCATACTCGCCCGTTACCTCCCACCGGTCCGCCACCAGGCGCCACATGCGCCGGTCGCCACCGCTAATCACCTAAATACCCGTTCTTATAGTAGGCTTTTGACGCTGAAAAAGCGGGTAAGCATTTTTTGCTTACCCATCAGCCGCACTGCCTCGTGTGCTGGTGCTTGCCTCCCCACCATAATAGCAGCTTTGGCAAACCTTGCCACCCTGTTCGTAAGATTACATTAAAGTTACAGCAGGAGCAGCAGCTGTGGTCGTGGCGATCAAGGCTGGCCGCTCAGGCTCTCCAGTAACCCACTGGTATGCAAGCGGGCGTTCTGCACGATGTCGGCCAGCGAGATGCTGTCCAGCACGCCGGCGATCGCGTTGCGCACGTCCAGCATAATCAGCCGCAGCTCACAGGTAGACTCGTCGGGGCAGGAGCACCGCTCATAGGAGATGCGGCTGACGCAACGGATCGGCGCGATGGTGCCGTCAAGCGTGCGCACCACGTGGCCGATGGTCACCTCGGCGGGCGGGTGGGCCAGATAGTAGCCACCATGCACGCCCAGGCGGCTGTGCAAAATACCGGCCCGCCGCAGGTCGAGCAGGATCTGCTCCAGGAACTTGACCGAAATGCCGTGCTTCTCGGCGATCTGGCGGGCGCCAACCACTCCCTCGCCGTAGGACGCGGCCAGATCTATGAGGGCCTTTAGCCCGTATTCGCTGCGCTTACTGAGCTTCATTGTCTCTTCACAACTGCCCGACGGCCCTGGCGCCGCCGCTGGACTGTACCGCCCCGTACAGCCCGCGTCTCCAAACCGGGTCAGGGCGACTGGCTACATGCCCTTATGTTTATGATGCCCTCTGCCCAACTATAGCACGGATAGCCGAATACCCCCATCGGCAGCGGATCAGCCAAGCGCCCCCAGAGGTTCCCACTGTAGCGGCGCGACAGTGTACAATGGCTAGCGGTATTTGGAAGCGCGTTGCGTCAGGCATAGGGAAGGATAGGCACAGCATCGTGGATAGCACACCAGGCGCCGGCGGTAACGGCGTGGAGACCACTCTCAGCTATGACCTGCACCTGCACACGCGGGAGTCAGATGGTTCCCTGTCCCCCGAGGAGCTTGTAGCGGCGGCGGCGGCGGCCGGTCTGACCACCATCGCCGTGACCGACCATGATACAGTGGCCGCCCTGGACGCGGCGGCGCGGGCAGCGGCGCGACACGGCATGCGGCTGATCGCCGGGATCGAGCTGAGCACCACCCATGAGGGACGCGACCTGCACCTGCTGGCCTATGGCCTTGACCCCCACAATACGGCCCTGCTGGAGGCCCTGACGCGCACCCGCGCGGCGCGCATCGTGCGCGCGCAGGCCATCGTGGACAATCTGGCTAGCATGGGCGTAGAACTAGATTGGGAGGCAGTGGCCGCGCAGGGCCAGGGCACGCTGGCCCGGCCCCACATCGCGCGGGCCATGGTCGCCGCCGGCTACGTGTCCTCCGTGGCCGAGGCCTTTGATCGCTACCTGGCCGAAGGGCAGGCCGCTTTTCTGCCCAGCGGCAAGCTGACCACGGCGGAGGCCATTGCCCTGGTGCGGGAGGCCGGCGGCTGCGCTTTTGTGGCCCACCCTATCCTGCCCACCAAGGTACTCGACCTGCCCACGCTGCTGCCGCCCCTATGCGCGGCGGGCTTGGCCGGCCTGGAGACCTACTACTCCGGCTATCCACCCGAGCAGTCGGCGGCCCTGCGCGCCACCGCCCAGCAGGCTGGCCTGATGTATAGCGGGGGCAGCGACTTCCACGGCACGAGCAAGCCGCACATCAGCCTGGGCACGGTTGCGCTGCCCACGGACATCCTGACCCAGCGGGCCTTTCAGCAGCCCTACACCGGCTAGGCTTTGGCCCGGGCATACTGGTCCGGCCAGGGCAGGTCATGGCCCAACGCCGCCGCCGCGTGCAGCGGCCAGTTGGGGTCACGCAACTCCGCCCGGGCCAGGGCAACCAGGTCGGCCTGGCCACCGCGCACGATAGCGTCGGCCTGGGCTGGCTCAACGATCAGCCCCACCGCCGCCGTGGCGATACCCGCCTCGCGCCTGATCCGCTCGGCAAAGTCTACCTGGTAGCCAGGGCCGGTGGGAATACGCGCATGGGGCGCGGCGCCGCCCGACGAGCAGTCAATTAGGTCCGCGCCGTCCTGGGCCAGCAGGCGGGCCAGGGCCACGCTGTCGTCCACGGACCAGCCACCCGCCACCCAATCCGTGCAAGACAGGCGCACGAACAGGGGCAGGTGAGCCGGCCAGACGGCGCGCACGCGGCGGGTCACCTCGCGGACGAACCGCGTCCGGCCGGCAAAGTCGCCACCATAGCCGTCGGTGCGCTGATTGCTCAGGGGCGAGAGGAACGCATGCAACAGGTAGCCGTGCGCCCCATGCAACTCCACCACGGTGAAGCCGGCGCGCAGAGCCCGCCGCGCCGACGCCGCGAAGGCCTCGACGAGCCCGGCGATCTCATCCACAGTCAGCCCATGGGGGACCGGGTAACCCTCCCCAAAGGGGAGAGCGCTGGGGGCCACGGTGGGCCAGGCCCCATCGTCGGGGCGCAGGGGACCGCCGCCCTCCCACGGCCGGTAGGTACTGGCTTTGCGCCCGGCGTGGGCCAGCTGGATCGCCGCCGCCGCACCCTGCCCGGCTACAAAGCGGGCGATGCGGGCCAGCGGCTCAATCTGCTCATCGTTCCACAGGCCCATATCGTGGGGGCTAATGCGGCCCTCGGGGGTCACCGCCGTCGCCTCCACCATAACCAACCCAGCGCCACCCACCGCCCTGCTGCCCAGGTGGACCAGGTGCCAATCGGTGGCCAAGCCGTCCGTGCTGGAATACTGACACATTGGCGAGACCATAACACGGTTGCGCAGGGTCAGGCCACGCACCGTGTACGGCGCGAACAGGTGGGCCCGAGCCGCCTCCCCTGCCTGGGCGCCCTCTTGTTGTTCACGCTCGTGGATCATCGTCTATCCGCTCTCCTGACTGATCGTAACGCGGTGTTGCACACAGCATAATCCATACCGCCCTGCGCCTGCCGCGCGACCTGCTGGCAGACGCGGCAACCAATGATCAGGCGCCCGACCAGCGAGGAGGTACAGCCCATGAGTGAGCGTGACCGGCGCGAGGCCGGCCCCGACGACCTACCACCGGAGCTACGCCAGGTGGCCGAGCGCTACGCCGCGCAGCCCGTGCCCCGGCCCACAGCGCAACAGACCAGCCTGCTGCTGGCCCGACTGCTAGCCGAGGAGCCGGTTGCCACTCTGTCCACCAGCCATACCCGCCCCCGCGTGGGCCAGACGCTACGCATCGCTCGCTGGCGGGTGCGGCTGTTGGGTCCACAGTTCTGGGTGGCCAGCGTGATCCTGCTCACCCTAGCCGCCTGGGCCACACACAGCTACTACCTGCTATCGGGGACCACGCCGCTGCTGCTGACCGTGCCCCTGACCGGGGTGCTGGGCGTGGCCTATGCGCTACGCACGTCGTCGCGGGGTCTACGCGAGGTGGAGGCCAGCACACCGCTGGGTTTCGCCGAGGCCGCCGCTGGGTTGGTCCTGGCCATTGCCGGGTTCGACTGCGCCCTGAGCGCGGCGGCCACCCTGGCGGTCTGCCAGACCACGGCGCAGCCGTTCCTGGCCCTCCTGACAGTCTGGGCTCGGCCCGCTGCTGCTGCTCACCGCCCTCTCGCTGCCCGTGGCCCTGCGCTGGGGCGCGCTGGCTGCCGCGCTGGTGGGCGGCGCGCCCTGGGCGCTGCTGGTGCTGGCCGCCAGCCGCCAGCCAGCCAGCTCGCTAGGCCTGCTGATCCTGAGCTTGCCCCACGACGCCGGGGCCGCGGCCCCCCGCCTGGTCCTGGCTCTGGTGGGGTTGGCCCTTCTAGTGACTATGGTGCGGCACGGCCCGCTCCACCTGGGGCCAGCCGCCCTGGACGCCACCGCCTAGCGCCGCGCCAGACAGCCGACTAGTGCGACATGTGATCGAGTGAAAGAGAGAGGTGGAACAGATGATTGTGGCTAACCTGCGCAGCGTGGTCTACACCGAGGCATTGCTCTACCTGCGCCGCCGCGGCGTGTGGATCAGCATGGCCCTGATGATCGTGCTGGGCCTCTACGTGGCCACCTGGGCCCGGCAGGCCCCCTGGGCCGCCTGGGGCCAGTTCACCACGACGGCGCTGTGGGTGAACCTCCTGCTGATGTTTACAACCGGCGATGGGATCATCCGCGACCGCGACCTGCGCGTGGAGGGGGTGTTGCTCAGCACATCCATCGCCACGCCGGTGTACGTGGCGGGCAAGTACGCCGCCGCCCTGCTGATGCTGATCGGCCTGGCCGGGGTAAGCCTGCTGACTGCCCTGATCGCCGATGCGTTCAACCCCTGGCATAGCGCCTACTATTGGGGGGGTGGGCCGCTGATCTTCGGCGACAGCTTCTTCTCCCCGCTGGGACCGTGGCCCTACCTGACTGGCTGGTTGTCCCTGATGATTATGCCCCTGGTCTTCGGGGCCGCGCTGGTGCTGGCCGCGATCACCCTGATGCGCGGGCAGCGCCTGGTAGCCTACGGCGCCGTGCTGGGCCTGTGGATAGCGCCCATCCTGGCCGTGGGCTGGCCCGAGTGGCTGGACGTGACGGCCTACAAGCTGACGGCAGCCCACGGCCTGGGGGCCTACAGCCCAGCCGACCACCTCATGTGGACGATCCCCAATGGCCCACACGGGCAGGCCGTCATCGCCCGAGCCTACCACCTGGGCCTGGCGGCCATCCTGATCATGCTGACCACCACCCTGGTCGCCCGCCGCCGCCGAGCCGCCTGATCACCCCCGTCACTGTAAAGTAGTTGAAAGGATACGTGTGATGACCCTGATCGTTGACGGCCTGAGCCAGCGCTATGAGCGCGGCCGCTGGGCGCTACGCGACGTGTCGCTACGCCTGGAGACAGGCGTGCTGGGCCTCGTTGGGCCCAACGGCGCGGGCAAAACAACCCTGTTGCGCGTGCTGGCCACCCTGCTGGCCCCCACCACGGGGCAGGTCACCTGGAACGGCCAGGACATCCTGAGCCACCCTCAGGCGCTGCGGCGTACCCTGGGCTATCTGCCCCAGGAGTTCGGCGTCTACCCCCAGCTAACCGCCCGCGAGTTCCTGCGCTACGTGGGTGAGCTGAAGGGCCTGCAAGGCGCCCTGCTGCGCCGCCGCGTGGACGCCGTGCTGGAGGCCGTGCGGCTGTGTGACGACGGCGACCGTCGCCTGCGCTCCTACTCCGGCGGCATGATCCGCCGCGTGGGCATCGCTCAGGCCCTGCTCAGCGAACCGCGCCTGCTCGTGCTGGACGAGCCGACCGTGGGCCTGGACCCCGCCGAACGCATACACTTCCGCGAAACGCTGGCTAGCCTGGGCAGGGAGCGCCTGGTGGTGCTCTCCACGCACATCATCACCGATGTGGAGGTGATGGCCACCGAGCTGGCCCTGCTGCAGCAGGGCCGCCTGACCTGGGCCGGCACGCCGCGGGGACTGCTCGCCGACGCCGATGGCCAGGTGTGGACGCTCACCCTACCCGATGCCGAGTATGAGCGCCTGCGCGGCGCCCTACGCGTCAGCGCCGCCATACGCCGGGCCGATGGCGTAGAGATGCGTGTGCTGGCTACCAGCCGTCCGCATGCCCAGGCCATCCCGATTACCCCTACCCTGGAAGACGCCTACCTGCTCTTCACCGACGCCGCCGAGGCGCCCACCGCCCTGGCCATCCCCGCCTGAGCGTATCCAACCCTGCTGGCCTAACCCGCTGGCGTACGATGTATCGGCCGCTAGGCTGCCTCATGGACTAATGCGGAATAGGGACGGGCGCACCACTGGGTTGGGTTAGCCGAGCTGTAGTAGGGTCCGCCGGACCCTCTACTTCTTCCTATCTTGTGGGACAGGAGCTATTATGGGGTGGTGAGCATGACCAGGGAGCGAGGGCGGAGCTGAGCAGATGACCACAGCGCGGCGGATGACTTTCGAGGACCTGATGGAGCAGCCGGACGACGGCTGCCGGCATGAGCTTGTGCGCGGGGAGATCAGAAGAATGCCTCCACCCAAAGGCGAGCATACCTTTGTCGAGGCGGCGCTGGTCGGCGCAATTGATCGCTACCTGTATGGCCGGGCGGTGGCGCTGGGCTGGCGAGAGGACCACAGCCGTGGCGCCCGCGCCCGCATGGTTGGCCTTCTGGGCAGCGGTGAAGGCGGCATGCGCTTTAGCCTGCCCGACGACCCCGAGCAGACGCGGGGCGCCGACGTGCTCTACCTGACGCCCGATGAGGTGGCCCGCTACGGCGGCATCCTACGCGACGAGTACCTGCCGGCGGTCCCCGCGCTGGTCGCCGAGGTGATTAGCCCCTCGGAGCGGGCGGCGGACATCCAGGAGAAGGTGGCCGACTACCTGGGTGGCGGGGCTCAGCTGGTGTGGCTGCTCTACCCGCGGACGCGCACCGCCCATGTGTACAGCCCGGATGGGGCCGCGCGTGTCCTTGGGCCGCACGAGACGCTGGACGGCGGCGACGTGTTGCCCGGTTTCACCGTCCCTATCGTCTCCCTGTTCGATTAGCCCGCCCGAGCTTGCGCCATTGCCGTGCTGCCGGTAGCATCACTACGGTAGCCGACAATGTAGGGCGGGAGGAGAGAGCGGATGGGCGATGCGCCGCCAGGGCGGTTGGGTGTGGTGTACCTGGTGGGCGCCGGACCGGGCGACCCCGATCTGATCACCGTGAAGGGCCTGCGGCTGCTGTGCCTGGCCGATGTGGTGGTGTATGATCGGCTGGCCAACCCCCTATTACTGGAACAAGCGCGGCCCGACGCCGAGTTGATCTATGTGGGCAAGGAACCGACCCGCCACGCGATGAGCCAGGAACAGATCAACGCCGTGCTGGTGGACCGCGGGTTGCGTGGCCTGCGCGTGGTTCGCCTCAAGGGCGGCGACCCCTTTGTGTTTGGCCGCGGCGGCGAGGAGGGCGAGGCGCTGGCCGCGGCGGGGGTGCGCTTCGAGGTGGTTCCGGGCATCACCTCGGCGATAGCCGTGCCGGCCTACGCCGGTATACCGGTGACCCACCGCGACTACACCACCACCTTTACCGTCATCACCGGCCATGAGGACCCCACCAAGGAGACCTCAACCGTGCCCTGGGCGGCGCTGGCCGCTGGCGGCGGCACACTGGTCTTCCTGATGGGCGTCGGCTCGCTGGCCGGCATCGCGGATCGCCTGATCGCGGCGGGCCGCCGGCCCGACACGCCGGTGGCCGTGGTGGAGTGGGGCACGATGCCCCAGCAGCGCGTGGTCGAGGCGACTCTTGCCACCGTAGCCGAGGCGGTGCGCGCGGCGGGAGTGGGCGCACCGGCGGTCACCGTGATCGGTGAGGTGGCCGCGCTGCGGCCCACGCTGTCCTGGCTGGACAAGCGACCGCTGGCCGGCAAGCGTGTGCTGGTCACCCGCGCCCAGGAGCAGGCTAGCGCGCTGTCGGCGCTGCTGCGGGCGCGAGGGGCCGAACCACTGGAGTTCCCCGTGATCACCATCGCCCCCGCCGACGACTATGGCGGGCTGGACGCGGCGCTGCGCACGGTGACACAGTACGATTGGGCTGTCTTCACCAGCGCAAACGCGGTGCGCCAGGTGGAGCAACGGCTGAAGGCTATTGGGGCCTCCTGGAGCGTTTTCAGCGGGCTGCGCCTGGCCGCCATCGGACCCAAGACGGCCCGTGAACTGGGTAGCCGCGGCTGCGCGGTGGCCTTTGTGCCCAGCCACTTTGTCGCCGAGGCCATCCTGCAAGAGCTGCCCAATGTGGCCGGGCAGCGCATTCTTTTGGCCCGCGCCGACATCGCCGACCGCCGTCTGGTGGAGGGCCTGCGCACGCGCGGGGCCACGGTGGACGAGTACGTGGCCTACCATACGCTGGTCAGCGGCGAGGGCGACAACGCGGTGCGCCGCCAGTTGCTGGCCGGCGAGGTGGACGTGGTCACCTTCGCCAGTTCGTCCACGGTGCGCAATCTGCGCGCCGTGCTGGGCCAGCACGGTTTTGCCGACGCGCTGCGGGGGGCTACCGTGGCCTGCATCGGACCGGTCACCGCCGGGACAGCCGGTGAGTTGGGCCTGACGCCCCAGGTGGTCGCCGAGACACACACGATTGAGGGCCTGGTTGACGCCCTTGAAGACTATTTCTCCCGCGGACGCGGCGATGATGGAGCGACATTATGACAACAGCTGACCGGCCTGCCGCGCCGGCTACCGAGCGCTCGGAGCGCCTGTTCGCTGAAGCACAGGAGGTTATCCCGGGCGGCGTGAACAGTCCCGTGCGGGCTTGCCGGGCAGTGGGGACCACCCCTCTGTTCATTGAGCGCGGTGAGGGCGCCTATGTGTTCGACGCCGACGGCAACCGCTACATAGACTATGTGCTCTCGTGGGGTCCCCTGGTGGCCGGTCACGCCCACCCCCGGGTGATCAAGGCGCTGTCCGGCGCCCTGAACCGGGGGTCCAGCTTCGGCGCGCCCACCGCCCTGGAGACCGAGCTGGCTCACGCGGTGCGCGCCGCCGTGCCCTCCATGGAACTTGTGCGTTTCGTCAACTCGGGCACGGAGGCGACGATGAGCGCCCTGCGCCTGGCCCGCGCCTACACGGGCCGTGAAGTGATCGTCAAGCTGGAGGGCGGCTACCACGGCCACTCCGACGGCCTGCTGGCCAAAGCTGGCTCTGGCCCGCTGACCCTTGGGGCACCGGACAGCCCTGGCGTGCCGGCGGCGGTGGCCGCCACCACGGTGACCGTGCCGTTCAACGACCTGGCCGCCCTGGAGACGGTGCTGGCGTCCTACGCGGTGGCCGCCTTCATCCTGGAGCCCGTGCCAGCCAACATGGGCGTGGTGCCCCCCGCGCCAGGCTACCTGGCCGGCGTCCGGGAGCTGACCCAGCGCCACGGCGCGTTGCTCATCCTGGACGAGGTGATGACCGGCTTTCGGGTCGCCTACGGCGGCGCTCAGGCGCTGTACGATGTGCGGCCCGACCTGACCTGCCTGGGCAAGATCATCGGGGGTGGGCTGCCCGTGGGGGCTTACGGCGGGCGCCGCGAGATCATGGCCATGATCTCACCCAGCGGCGCGGTGTACCAGGCGGGCACACTCTCAGGCAACCCACTGGCCATGACCGCTGGCCTGGCCACGCTGGCCTTGCTGCGCGAACCGGGGGCCTACGAGCGGCTGGAAAGCCTCAGCGCCCGGCTGGAGCAGGGGCTACGTGAGGCCACCCAGGCCGCCGGTGTCCCGGCCACGGTAACCCGGGTGGGCTCACTGCTGACCCTGTTCTTCACCGCGGGTCCGGTGACCGATTACGCCACGGCGCGTGGGGCCGATACGGCTCGCTTCGCCGCGTTCTACCGGGCTATGCGCGCTGGCGGCGTCTACCTGCCTCCCTCGCAGTTCGAGGCCCTGTTTGTCTCGCTGGCGCACACCGAACAGGATATCGAGCGCACCATTGAGGTAGCCCGCGCCGCGCTAGCCTAGTGGTCTGTCAAAAAGGAAGTGAGATGTTGAAAAGCGTGTGAAACGCGTGGACTCAGGCAGCGTGCTTGCGGTCCGTGGGCGTAGACGCGGTGCTCTGCGCAGCAGGCAGGGTGACGAGGG